>Ga0302320_10022105_pt1 | contig 12582 bp, 12 predicted proteins | sample Bog_T0_3_FD_202130 | JGI IMG/M metagenome (GOLD analysis project Ga0302320, IMG submission 202130) | Peat permafrost microbial communities from Stordalen Mire near Abisko, Sweden - Bog_T0_3 | ecosystem: Environmental > Terrestrial > Soil > Wetlands > Peat | place: Sweden: Abisko, Stordalen Mire...
AAAGTCAACCGCCAGCCCGGCCGGCGCATATCCCAGGTCCTCGGAGATGCTGATCACCTCCGGGTCCCGGATTCCGTTGAGAATCTGCAGCGTCTGGCCGGAAACCGCAAACAGCTTTCCCGTCACCGGATCGGCAGCACGCACCAGGCCGAATGCGTTGCGCGTCATCTGGAAGGTCTCCGAGTTCACGCGGATGGACACTCCCGAGATGGCGACATACAGCCTTCCCGTGGCCGAGCTCACCACGGCTGTCCCCAGCACTCCACCCGCCGGGATCGGTCCGGCAATGCGCCCCGAGTTGTCCGCGTCAAAGACAAAAATCGTGTCGCCGTGTTCTCCGCATTGGTTCTCTACCCACAACCGTCGCGAACGGCCATCCAGCGCCGTCGAAACCGGGCAGCCTTCGCTGGTTGGAATCCGCGAAAGCTCCGCGTTGTCGCTGCCTCTGCGGACAATCACCCTTCCGCCGGTTGCGGTGGCGGCCCAGTAGTTGTCCGTCGTGCCATCCACGCTCACGCCGCTTCCCAGACCCACCCGCTTCCCCTTGAAGGTCGTCCCGTCAATGACAAACACTTCCTGGTGGGCTTGGGCTCCGCCGCTCACGTAGATCTTGTTGAGGTGGGGATTCACCGCCACGGTGCTTGCGGCGTTCTGCGGCAGGGGAACCTGCGCCAGAACGGCCTGCGCCCCGGCATGCACCGGCGGCCATGCGGCAACGAGCAGTGCACACACAAGACCGCGCATTCTCCAGATGGCGCCTGACATTCCCGTGTCCATTGGTCGAACCCCTCCCAGCGCCACCGCCCCAGTAGTGTGAGCAGGCCCTGGTACCAGCCTACGCCAGCCTCCAGCCCATGCGTCGCGCACGCTCCCGGCTGCGCGCGGAGAGAGGATGGCGGGGCTCCATGGCAGAGAGCCCGATCCACAAGTGGCCCACCGTCTTTGCACCCAGCAGCTTGGCCGCCAGCTTCAGCGTTCCGCCCACTCCCGTGAACACCGGAATCAGGAACCCCGGCATGCCGGAGGTAGCCACCAGCACCGCCTTGCGCTTTAGCACCTTCTGCCGCGGCTTGGGGCTTGCCTGCCCCCAGGGCCAGTAGGCAAAGCCCAGCAGCCGCTCCAGGAAGGTGCGGAATACCGCCGTCACATTGCCGTAGTTGATCGGCGAGCCCAGCACAATCGCGTCTGCCGCTTCAATCGCCGACAGAATCGGCTCCAGATCGTCCTGCTGCTCGCAGCGCCCCCGCTCCGTCCCCGGCTTCTCGGCGCACTTCCGGCAGTTCTTGCAGAACTCCAGGTGCTGGTCCGTCAGGTAGATCGTGTGCGTAATCGCGCCCTTTTCGCGGGCTCCGGCAAGAATCGCATCCACCGCGCTGTCCGTGGTCCCGCCCTTGATATAGCTGCCCACAATGGCCACAACTCTGGCGCTCATTCCAACCCTCCCATCCCCCGCGGGCGCAGATTACTACACATCCCGCCTTGCATGCTGTGACAACGCAACCTGTCGCCCTGCCGTCCCTCACCCGCATCTGCTAACCTCTCTCTCGCATGGAATTCACAAATCTTCACATCGAGAAACGGCCGCCGGTGGCCACCGTCACGCTGGACCGGCCCAAAGTCCTCAACGCACTCAACGCGGAAACACTCGACGAGCTTGACCGGGCCATCGGCGAGCTGGCCGCGGACACCGCCATCCGCGTCATTCTGCTCACCGGCGCAGGCGAACGAGCCTTTGCCGCTGGCGCGGACATCAACGAGATCGCCGCCCTCACAGCCGAAGAGGGCCACGCCTTTGCCTTGCGCGGCCAGGCGCTCTTCCGCGAAATTGAAACGCTCAAAAAGCCGGTCATCGCCTGCATCCAGGGTTTCGCGCTCGGCGGCGGCTGCGAACTGGCCATGGCCTGCTCCATTCGCCTGGCCGCGGACAACGCCCGCCTGGGCCAGCCGGAGGTCAAGCTCGGCATCCTGCCCGGCTATGGCGGCTCGCAGCGCCTGCCCCGCCTGGTGGGCCGCGGCCGCGGCCTCAAGCTGCTCCTCACCGGCGCAATCATTGGCGCTGAGGAGGCGCTCCGCATCGGCCTCGTCGACGAGGTGCTCCCCGCCGCCGAACTGATGCCCCGCGCGGAGGCCCTGGCCCTGGAGATCGCCGCCAACGCCCCGCTCGCCATCACCGAACTGCTGCGTGCCGTGGACGAAGGCCTCGACCTGCCGATCGACCTGGCCCTCATGCGCGAAGCGGTGCGCTTCAGCCATCTCTGCGGCACCGCGGACAAGGCTGAAGGAACCCGGGCATTCCTTGAGAAGCGCCCCCCGCAATGGAAGGGCGAATGAGCAAAGGCCGCATCATGAAAACTGCGCGCAACCCCCGCTGTTATCCTTGCTTGGTGATCGTACCTACCCGACTCAGAGGACTCCTCGCCATGGCCGCGCTGCTTGTCGTGGCCCTGGCCGCCTGCCACAAGGAAGAGCAAGCCGTTGTGGGCGTTGCCCAGACGGCAGTGAACGCCGAGCACAAGGCGCAGACCGCGGGCACCCAGCTGGACAGCCAGCGGGCCGCGCTGGCCGCCATTCCGCTGCCCACCAAGAGCCTGTATGTCGACGTGCATGAGCCCGGCCAATGGGTCAATCCGTTCCTCTCCGTCAATGCCGCCACCATGAATCTGCGCATCACCCTGGCCGATGCAAACCCCAGCACGCTGGGGCAGGGAACCATGCTGCGCCCCGAGGCCGCCCGCCGTCAGGAGCTGGAACTGCGCCCCGGCGACCTGGCCCAGGCGCTCATCGCCCTTCCGCCCACAGCCTGGCGCTACGGCCGCGTCATTGCCGTGGCAGAGTCGCCGCTGGCCAGCCCCAAAGACCGCCCCAAAGTCCGCCGCAATCTTGAAGCCGCCATCCAGCAGTTGAATGACCTGGGCGTGGTTGTCGACGAGTGGCCCGCTCGCTGAGCGCGGGCCTTCCCGCTCTGCCCGCACGCTCTGACCGGGAAACACGCACCAACTGAGGACTTCAACCCATGAAGAACCACCTCTTTCCCTTTGCATCGTCCGCCAGCACCCTCCCCGCCATTGTCGTTTGCCTGCTCCTTCTGAGCGCAATCCTGGTCGGGCACGGAACTGCCCTCGCCCCGGACCGCTCCTATGCCGCAGCCAACAACGTTGTGTGGACCACGCTGGGGCAGGACGAGAACGATTCGATGCCGGTGGGGAACGGCGACCTGGCCGCCAACGTCTGGACCGAGAAAAACGGCGACCTGGTGCTGCTGGTGGCCAAGGCCGATGCCTGGACGGAACTGGGCAAGCTGGTCAAGCTGGGCCGCATCCGCGTGCAGCTCACGCCCAACCCCTTCGCGGGCGCGGTCGACTTCAAGCAGATGCTGCGCCTTGAAGACGGCAGCATCGAGCTTGCCAGCGGCACGAACAAGCTGCGCGTCTGGGTCGACGCAAACCATCCGGCGCTCCATGTTCAAGCTGAACTCGATCAGCCTGCCACGCTCGTCGCCAAGCTCGAAGTGTGGCGCACGCAGAAGCACCCGTTCAACCAGCCTTCTCCTGACAAAGGCGGCCTCTTCGAGTTCGGCGACATCCAGCTGCCGCTGGACTTTGCGCCGGATACCGTGTTGCCCGCGGGCAAAGCCCAGGTCACCTGGTTCCACTTCAACCGGCAAAGCGTCTATCCCATCGTGCTCCAGCAGCAGCACCTTGAATCGCTGAAGAGCAAATACCCTGACCCGCTGCTGAACCGCTGCATTGGCGCCGCACTCACCGGCAAGGGCCTGGTGGCCGCCGACGCCCACACGCTGCGCTCCGCCGCCCCGGGCCGCAACCTGCATCTCGACCTCACCGCGCTCACCACGGCGCGCACCGCATCGCCCGAGGCCTGGAAGGCAAAGCTCGACGCAACCGTGCAGCAAGTCGGCAGCCTCCCGCCCGATGCGGCCTGGCAGCAGCACCAGCAGTGGTGGCGCGCCTTCTGGGAGCGCAGTTGGATTCACGTCACCGGAAGCGAAGACGCAGCCCGCGTCTCGCAGGGCTACATCCTCCAGCGTTACATGATGGCCGCCTCCTCGCGCGGAGCCTACCCCGCCAAATACAACGGCAGCCTCTTCACCGTGGGCCACGACCTGCCTGAGGGAGTGGTCTCCACTCCGCGCAGTCACAACCCCGACTTCCGCCAGTGGGGCAACTCTTTCTGGAACCAGAACACGCGGCAGCTCTATTGGCCTTTGCTGGCCACCGGCGACTTCGACCTGCTCAAGCCCTGGTTCGACATGTACTCGAACGCCCTGCCCCTGGCCACGGACCGCACCCGTATCTACTACCACCACGGCGGCGCGGCCTTCATTGAGACCATCAACTTCTGGGGGCTGCCTAACCTCAACGACTTTGGCTGGGACAACCCCACTTACGAAGTCACCAGCCGCTGGATGCGCTACCACGTGCAGGGAGGGCTTGAGGTCACAGCCCAGATGCTGGATCAGTGGGAGATCACGCAGGATGAGGACTTCGCGCGCACCCGGCTCGTTCCCTTTGCCGACGCCATCCTCGCTTACTACGCCCAGCACTGGCCGCTCGACGAGCACGGCAAGATCCGGTTCTCTCCCGCGCAGGCCATTGAGACCTACCAACTGGACGCTGTGAATCCCGCTCCGGATATCGCCGGCCTGATGAGTGTTCTGCCCCGGCTGCTCGCTCTGCCCGCCGGCCTGGCCACGCCGGACCAGCGCGCCGCATGGAAGAAGCTCCTGGGTCAGCTTCCCCCGCTGCCGCTGGGCAAGACCACCAGAGGCAAACTGCCTCCCCAGGGCCAGGGCGACGCCGACGGCAAAACAGTGCTGCTGCCTGCCGAGCGCTATGGTCTCTCCAAGAACGTTGAGAACCCCGAGCTCTACGCGGTTTTTCCCTATCGCCTCTACGCGGTGGGCAAGCCGGACCTTACCCTCGCCCGCGACACCTTTGCCGCGCGGCTCTTCCCGTATGACACCTGCTGGGGCCAGGACGGCGAAGAGGCGGCGCTGCTGGGCCTGACCGAGCCGGCGCGGAAGGCCGCGGTGGACGCGTTTACCGCCTACGGGCCGCAGCGCTTCCGCTGGTTCTGGCGCTCAGGCAGCGACTGGATTCCCGACATGGACAACGGCGGCGGCGGCATGGTCGCCCTGCAAACGATGCTGATGCAGACAGACGGCAAGCGCATTCAACTGCTGCCCGCATGGCCAAAGGACTGGACCGCGGACTTCAAGCTGCACGCGCCCTATCAGACCACGGTCGAGGGCCATGTGGAGAATGGCCGCGTCACCAACCTCAAGGTCACGCCGGAGTCCCGCGCCGCGGATGTCGCCGTGCTGCCCTGAGCGTCATGCCCGCCGCCCGGCCAGTGTCTGACGAGCAAAATGAGCCAGCCTGCCGCAAAGCCGCCCGAGTATGCTCTTCACCTGAAGTCGGTTGCCTGTTCTGCATCGCAGAATCTGCAACCTCCTTCGCCGCACCTGCGTCCAATGCGGTAAGGCGGCCCGCGGATTCACTTTGGCCGGAATGCCGGTTCGGAGGGGAGCGGGGCCGGTATCCGCCTTGCTATTTGCGGCGTCCTGTGGAATTTGATACGCTCAGGCATTCTTCCGAGCTGAGCTGGAGGAGAATTGTTATGGCAGATGAAACCAAGATACACGGCCTGGCATGGTTCCTGGCTGGATTGGGCGTCGGCGCGTTAGTGGGGATTCTGTACGCCCCCAAGAGCGGCCGGGAGACCCGTGATGAGCTCGCAAGCGGAGCCCGCGAGGGCACTGAATACCTGCGCAACCGCACCCGGCAAGCTGCCGAAGAGGTCAACGCGCTGGTAGACAAAAGCCGCGAGCAGATGGGCGACTACGTGGAGCGCGGCCGCGAGGCCGTGGACCGCGGCAGAGCGCAGTGGGAAGAGTTTGTGGAGCGGGGCAAGGGCCTCGTGAACGAACAGACCGGGCGCGTAACCGCAGCGGTGGATGCGGGACGCCAGGCCTACAAGTCGGCAGCTGTCGGCGGCAATACAACGGAGCATTGAGCAGCGGCAAATCCGGGCCGGCGATCCGGCCCGGCCTTGTCCTGTTCGATCATCCGCTTGTCCTGAGAGCCGCCTTGAACAGGTTCCAGCAAGCCCGCAGGAGCCCTGCGCGAGATCATTCCGATGCCAAGTTTCGACAATAACACCCTGCTGCTTGCCTTCGTCGGCGTAACCGCGCTGGCCATCGTGCTGCAGACGATCATCCTGCTTGCCGTCTTTGCGGCCGTTCGCAAAGCAGCCGTCGCGGTCAAAGAAGAAGCGGAAGACCTGCGCTCCTCCATGATGCCCATCATCTACAACTCGCGGGACCTCTACGCCCGCCTGGCCCCCAAGGTGGAGGCCACCGTCGACGATCTGGCGGCCATTGCCCACGGCTTGCGCACGCAGACTGAAGCTCTGGAAACCTCCGCGGTGCAGATGATGGAGAAGCTCCACAGGCAGACCAGTCGCATGGACGTGATGTTCTCCACCGTCCTGGATGCGGTCGACCGCGCTGGCGGCTTCGTTGCCGAGACCATCAGCAGGCCGGTACGGCAGGCGACGAGCCTGATTGCATCGATTCGGGCAATCATCGAATCGCTGCGCACCCCTGGCGTGGAGCCACACGACGTCCATACCGCCGCCGACAAGGATATGTTCGTCTAATAACTCCAGTGCGGTTCTCCAGTTCGAACGCCGTTTCGAGAACCGCCCAAGGGCCCAAACAGGAGAGAACAATGAAGCCACGCTCCGCGTGTACGCTTGCGGGGTCTTTAGCCATCCTGGCGGCGCTGGCCAGCGCCCAAACCACGCCAAGGGCCGTGCTTCTGGCTCTCTCCAAGCAGGACCACACCTTGGCCATCGTCGATCCGGCCACCCTCAAAGTGCTCGTGCGGATTCCCGTAGGCGAAGACCCGCACGAGGTGGTTGCCTCCGCCGACGGCAAAACCGCCTACGTCTCCAACTACGGGTTTGGCGCCTTCCACACCCTCACCGCCATTGACCTGGTAGGCCAAAGGCCCGCCGGCGTCATCGACCTCGGCGCCCTGCGCGGGCCGCATGGCCTGGCTTTCGAGCTGGGCAAGGTCTGGTTCACCGCCGAGGCGGCCAAGGCCATCGGCAGCTATGACCCCATCGCGGGCAAGATCGACTGGATCATGGGAACCGGCCAGGACCGTACCCATATGCTCTACGTCTTCCCCGACGGCAAACGCATTGTCACCACCAACGTGAACGCCGCCACTGTCACCATCATGGAACAGATTGCGGCCCGCCCCTGGGGACCCCTGCCCGGCATGCCACCAGGTGGCGGACCAGGACAAGGCGGACCACCACCGGGCGGTCCTGGACCCGGCGCTCCGCCGATGGGCGGACCGCCTCCACCGCAAGGCCCTGAGTGGCAGCTCACGGTGATTCCCGTGGGCCGAGGCGCAGAGGGCTTTGACGTCTCTCCCGACGGCAAAGAAGCCTGGATCGCCAACGCCTGGGACGGCACCATCGCCGTTATCGACATCGCCGCCAAGAAAGTCGTCGCCACGCTCGCCGCCAACGTGCAGGGCGCCAACCGCCTCAAGTTCACGCCTAACGGCAAACTGGTGCTGGTTACGCCCGGCTCGGCGCTTGTCATTCTCGACGCTGCAACCCACAAGGAGGTCGCGCGCATCGCCAGCGTCCACGGCTCCGGCGGCATCCAGATGCAGCCCGACGGCGCCCGCGCCTACGTGGCCTGCGGCCGCGACAACTTCGTCGCCGTCATCGACCTCAAGACGCTTCAACTGGTCGGCCAAATCCCCGTCGCCAGCCCCGATGGCCTTGCCTGGGCCGTTCGGCAGTAAACTGATCCAACCCAAAGAAGAAGGGCAGCGGCCACATCGGCCGCTGCCCTTCTTCTTGCTCCAGAATCGTCCTACTTCTCGTCCAGCACCAGCACCTGGATCGAAAGCCCCGGCATGGTGTGCTTCATCGGGTTGGTCACACCGTGCAGGGCCGTCTCCACAGGAACCACCTGCTCCGGCTTGTCGATCGTGTTCGTAGCCTGCGTGCTCTGCCCGCTCAGCGTCACCAGCGTCCCCGCCAGCGCCAGCTTCGCCCCCGGCAGGGCAATCTCCACCGCCTGCGGCGCAGTCGAGGCATTCACCAGCTTCACGTAGAGCCGCTTCTTTGCCGAGTCGCGCGTCACCGAATAAAACAGCTTCGACCCCGCGCCCTCCAGCATCGTTCCCGGCGTCTGGTCGCCCAGGTACTTGGCGAACATCACCTGCGCGTAGTAGGCCGGAGACCCGTAGCTGCGCATCGTGTCGTAGCCAATCAGGTCCGTCTCCCACTGCATCCCGCCTGGGTTCACGTTCACCAGCAACGGCGCATACGCCGCCATCACCACGATGTCGCTGTTGCGCTCCATGCCGGTCATCCACGCCGCATCGCCCAGCGCCGCGCCCAGGTTCGGCGTCGGCACGCCCTCCCGCGTGGCCCACTCGCCCACAAAGATCTTCGGCCCGTTGCGGTCGGTCTTGTCGTAATGCGCCGTGTCCTTGAAGTTGCCCGTTGCGCGCACGTAGTAGTGGTCGTCCTGCACGTCCGGCTTCATGTTCTTCAACGGCGTAGTCGCAATCAGTTGCAGCGCAGGATACTTGGCCTTGATGGCTTTGTAGAACTGCGCAAACCGCCCTTCGTAGCTGCCCGAGCGGTCAAAGAAGTCCTCGTTGCCAATCTCCACATAGGTCAGCTTGAAAGGCTCCGGGTGACCGTTCTTCACGCGCACAGCGCCCCACGTGGTCTCCGGTCCGCCGGTCACGTACTCAATCTCGTCCAGCGCATCCTGCACATACGGGTCCAGATCCGGCCCCGGCTTCACATGCTCCTGGGCCATGGAGTAGCCCGCATAGACGGCCAGCACCGGCTGCATCTTCAGGTCTTCGCACCACTCCAAAAACTCCAAGAGGCCCAACCCATCGGACGAATGATAGCTCCACGGGCTGGGATGCGTCGGCCGGTCCACCAGCGGACCAATGGTCTTCTTCCACTGGAAGCGGTCGGCAATGTGGTCGCCCTCAAGATAGTTGCCGCCGGGGAAGCGCAGAAACGCCGGGTGCATGGCCGCCAGCTTTTCCATCAGGTCGACGCGGTTGCCATTCACGCGGTCGTGATAGGTGGGCGGGAACAGCGACACCAAATTCAGCCATAGCGTGCCCGCGTGGCCCACCGTAATCCGCAGGTGGTTGGCCGCCGAGGTTGCAATCGCGCCCGTCTTCAGCGTAAACTCGTACTGCTTCCACTCCGTCGTCACCGCTGCGGTCTCTGCCGAAGCCACAGCCTTGCCGCTGGCATTGTTCACCAGGCTCACCGTCACCGCGCCCAGGTCGGCCGCGCCCGCCTTGGCCCAGAACGACCCCTTGTAGCTCGTCTCCGGGCGCAGCGGCATGCCCCACCAGCCCTCGTTCAGAATGCCGGCCGGGTTCTTCGCGTCCGCCTGCTTCACGTCGATGCGGACACTGGATTTCAGCGCCTCGCTCGGCCCCGTCGTTCCGTCGTGCGTAAGGCTGGCCTGCGCGCTGCCGTCCTCCACCAGAATCCAGTGCAGAATCCCCGACCAGTCGCCGCGGAACGTGCGATTGCGCACCATCTCCGCATACAGGCCCCCGTCGTAGGAGTAGTTGATCTCCTCGGTCATCAGCCCATAGAGCGTCGGGCTCACCTTGGAAACGGCCCGGTCGGCCTGGATGGTGAGCTTGGCGGGCGGTGCCTGCGCCTGGACGAAGCCGGCAACCAGCAGAGCGGCCAGTACAGCCGCACAAGCAAACGTTTTCTTTGTCATCGAAGAATCCCCCTGATTTCGGTCCCGGCAAGTATATCGCGGCTGGACCTCGATGTGCGTTGAGCAGCAGTATCCCATTTCTGCGCTGCTGTACCGGTAGCTGATCCCCTACAACGATTCGGGATCAAAGAACCTTGTTTCTTCACCGAAGCCGAAGGTGCCAGAGCCGGCCTTACTCCAGTTCTCCTCCTGCAATTCTCTTAACTTCGCCTGGTACGCGTTCCTGACGAGATATTTGTCTCCCGAGGTGACCCGAGCGCTCACGTCCTCCTGGGCGTTGGGCCAAGTCTCAAATTGATATAGGGTGCCATCAATATCACCGCCCGTAACCTTCCGCACAAGCACCATCACAGTCTGATCTGCTCTTTGGTATCGACGATCGACGATCAAATCCTTCTGCTCTTGCATTGCCCAACCTCCGTTTCCTCATTGCTGGCTTCAGTTGACCCGGACCCGCTTTACGATTCGGGTCTTGACCTCACCGCCGTCCGGTTTCTTAAGGTACATTTGGTCATTCTCAACCCGTACGTCAATCGTGTCGCCGATGATCCACGTTCCCGGCTTGCATGACGAGAAATGCCTCTTTTCCTCGCACTGGCCGACATAGATCACGTCTCCAATCTGGATGCTCATGTCATTCTCATGGCGAAGTACGCTGGTGTCACCGACAACTTTTTGATACGCCTGAGAACTCACGTCGAGATACTTTCCCTTTTGATAGACCTTGTCTGCCGCCAGAGATACCCCTACCGCCGCCATCAGCGCCAACGCCAGCCCAAGAACAGATTTGCGCATGGATTTCCCCTGCACCATTTCTACCCCTGTACTGTACCCGAATGCAATAGAATCGTTGTCCGTCGGGGCTCTCGTTCAAATCCCAGTAGCAATGCTCTGTTGGAACAGCACCAAGCTTCCAATCCAGATCGGCGAACGGTGCCAGCGAAGCTCACACAATCCACCCGCCGCCCACCACCTCGTCGCCGTGGTAGAACACCGCCGACTGCCCCGGCGTCACCGCCCGCTGCGGCTCGTCGAAGGTGGCTGCCACCTCGCCCGCGCCAGCTGGCTCCAGCGTGGCCCACGCGGGCTCATGCCGGTGGCGAATCTTGATCTCGACGCGCATCGGCCCGGTCAGTTCCGGAATGCTGATCCAGTTCAGCCGCCCCGCGCGCAGCGTCCGCGTGGCCAGCTCCTCGTCCGCGCCCACCGTCACCCGATGGCTCGCCGGGTCAATCTGCAGCACGTAAAGCGGCGAGGGCGAGCTCACGCCCAGCCCCTTCCGCTGCCCCACGGTGAAGTTGAAGATGCCGTCGTGCCGCCCAAGCACCTCGCCCGTCGAGCCCACCAGCTCCCCGGCAGTCTCCGGAACCTCCCGGCCCTGTTCTTCCAGGTACGCCGTCAGAAACTGCTTGTAGTCGCCGCCGGGAATAAAGCAGATCTCCTGCGAGTCGGGCTTCTCGGCCAGCGCCAGCCCGTGCTGCCGCGCAATCGCGCGCACCTCCGGCTTGGTCAGCCGGCCTAAAGGAAATAAAGTGTGCGCAAGCTGCTCCTGCGTCAGGCCGAAAAGGAAGTAGGTCTGGTCCTTCGCCCGGTCAGCAGGCCGCTTCAAGATCCAGCGGCCGCGCGCCGCGTCAAACTCGTTCACCGCGTAGTGACCGGTGGCAATGCGCTCCGCGCCAATGCTCTGCGCGGTCTTGAGGAGCTGGTCGAACTTGAGGTGGTTGTTGCACAGCGAGCAGGGAATCGGCGTGCGGCCCGCCAGGTACTCGGCGACAAAGGGACGGACGACGTCCTGCTCGAAGCGGGCCTGCTGGTTCACAACGTAGTAGGGGATGCCCAGGTGCTCCGCGACGCGCCGCGCGTCGTACACATCGTCCAGCGAGCAGCAACGTCCCGCTTTCGGCGCATCCGGGATGCCGTGCTTGCCCGCGAGGCGGGTCTGATCCCAAAGCTGCAGCGTCAGGCCGACGACGGCGCCGCCGCTCTCTTTGGCGAGCATCGCCGCAACCGCAGAGGAGTCCACCCCTCCGGACATGGCTACGGCGATGGTTTCGGGCTTGGGCATAAAATTCACAGTCTCACAGTTTCACAGTAAATAGGGGGGAGGTGGGTATGCGTCCTCGCCCGATGACGGCAGATGCGGTTCCGCATCCGCGCTTCTACTCATTTCCAGTATGCACCAACCGGATGTAATTTTCTGCAAGGCGGCATCGTGGCTGGACATATCGCCGGTTGGGACAGGATAGACGGGCGGACGAGGTTCGTTCCCGCCTTCATTTGTGGGGATTTGAAGCCGGGCCACCTCACTAAAACCCTATAGACTCAGGTCAGGAGGAAGCACTATGAATGGCGATGTCCAGGGTTTCGAACAGATACAAGAGCGACAATTGAAACTCACAAGGTTGAACCGCAGATTGAAACAGGTCAGGCCTGCAGCGCTCATAGTCGCCGCCTCCTTTTTGCTAATGGGGCAGGCTTCTCGAACGAACACAGCGGAGGCGCAGTACGTCACGCTGGGCGAGAAGGTTTTGCCAACCAGCGGCTGTTACAAGCCGGAACTATACGACCACGGCGTGAACATGGCCATCAAGGTGTGGGTCAACTCGCTCACCGCTGAGGATCTCCGTCCATTAGCCTGCATTATGCATGAACGAGTTTCCGACGAGTTGTTGCGGGGTAAGGGCGGCTCTTTGGCTGGTTAGTAAGTGCTTTGGGCGGGAGTAAGGCTGCCAAAGGCCTGGCATTGAGGCAAGATA
>Ga0302320_10022108_pt1 | contig 12581 bp, 7 predicted proteins | sample Bog_T0_3_FD_202130 | JGI IMG/M metagenome (GOLD analysis project Ga0302320, IMG submission 202130) | Peat permafrost microbial communities from Stordalen Mire near Abisko, Sweden - Bog_T0_3 | ecosystem: Environmental > Terrestrial > Soil > Wetlands > Peat | place: Sweden: Abisko, Stordalen Mire...
CCTGGTCGCGCTTTTCCGCCGCTGCAGCCCTCCGGTGCAGGACGCTGAAGACCACCGGAACGAAGAAGAGGGTGGCGGCCGTCGCCATGACCAGGCCGCCAATCACCGCGCGGCCCAAGGGCGCGTTCTGCTCGCCGCCTTCCCCCAGGCCCAACGCCATCGGCACCATCCCAATAATCATGGCCAGCGCCGTCATGAGGACGGGCCGCAGACGCCCGATGCCGGCTTCCCAGGCGGCCTTGAACGGGCTCATCCCTTCCTGGAGGTGCTGGCGGGCGAAAGTGACGACCAGGACAGAGTTGGCCGTGGCCACGCCGAGACACATGATTGCGCCCATCATGGCCGGGACGCTCAAGGTGGTCCCGGTCAGGTACAGCCCCCAAACCACCCCGGCCAGGGCGCCGGTCAAGGCGGTGAGAATAATGAACGGGTCCAGCCAGCTTTGAAAATTCACCACCAGCAGCAGGTAGATCAGCGCAATCGCCATGACTAGGCCGACGCTCAGCCCCAGAAAGCTGGAGCGCATCGTCTCGGCTTGGCCGCGCAGCATGAGGGCACTTCCCCGCGGCAGCGATGTTTGCGCCTGGGCCAGGATCGGGTTGATGTCCTGGAGCACGCCGCCGAGGTCGCGGCCGCCGACGCCCCCGAAGACATCGACCACCGGAACCAGGTTGTAATGCGAGTAAATCGGCTGGCTTTCGGTGCGAGTGAACGAGGCCACGTTGGCCAGCAGCTGCTCGTTGCCGGTGCCGGGCATTCCGGCCGTCACGGGAATGGAATTGAGCTCGGGCAGCGAGGTGATCTCATACTCCGGCACCCGGACATTCAGGAGGTACTGGACCCCCTGCTGGGAATCGAGCCAGAAGCTCGGCTGGACCTGGCTGCTGCCGCTCAAATTGAGCAAAATCGAACTGGCGATGTCGCTCTCGGCCAGGCCGAGTTCCGACGCCTTCGTCCGGTCGACCGCCAGCTCGAGCCGCGGCAGGTTCGACGGCTGCTGAATCCGCACGTCGACTGCGCCCCGCACATGGCGGACTTTGTCGGCAATGGCGGCGGCGAGCTGTTGGTTGCCGGCCAGGTCCCGGCCCAGCACCTGGATGTCGAAGGGAGCCGGCAGCCCAAAGCTTATGGTCTGGCTGACGATGTCAGCGGGCAGAAAGTAAAAGGTGACACCGGGAAACTCGCGGTTGAGCCCGAGGCGCAAATTCCGGATGTAATCGGCCGTGGGGCGATGGCCGCTGCGCAGCGAAACAATGATGTCCGCATCCGCCGGTCCCGCCAACCCGCTGTCGTTGTAGCTCAGGTTGATTCCGGAAAGCGGCAGGCCAATATTGTCGATGATGCCTTCAAGCTCCCCGGCGGGGATTTTTTGGCGGATGGCGCTTTCGACATGATCGACCAAAACCGCCGTTTCTTCGACGCGGGTCCCTGTGTGGGCGCGCACGTGCAGCCTAAAAATACCGGCGTCGACGCTGGGGAAGAAGTCCTGCCCCAAAGCCGGAATCAGCAAGAGCGAGGCGGCGCAAAAGGAGAGAAAGGCCGCCCCGAACGCCACCCGATGATCCAAGACCCGTCCGAGCAGGACCCGGTAGCGCAGGCGGAGCCGCTCGAAGGCATGTTCAAATCCTTGTTGGAAACGGACCAAGGGCTGCAGCCATCGGGCGAGGATGCCGGGTCGGGGGCTGGCAGCGGCGGAAGCCCGGGCCTCACCGCCCGGGCGATGCCGGTTGCGCTCGAACCACATCACCAGGGTCGGCACGAGGGTGCGGGATAAGGCGTACGAGGCCAAAACCGCGAATACCACCGCCTCCGCTAGCGGCGCGAAGAGGAAGCGGGAGACCCCGGTAAGAAAGAACATGGGGATGAAAACGATGCAGATGCAGATGGTCGAGACCATGGCCGGCAGCGCGATCTCCCCGGCGCCGACCAAAATGCCGTTCTCCAGTGTCTCCCCCGCGCTGAGATGGCGTTCGATATTCTCGATCGTCACGGTCGCGTCATCCACCAGGATGCCGACCGCCAGGGCCAGTCCGCCGAGCGTCATCAAGTTGATCGTTTCTCCGATGGCGCTGAGCGTGGCGAGGGAGGCCAGGACCGAAAGCGGAATGGAAACGGCAATGATGAGGGTACTCCGCCACGAACCGAGAAAAAGCAGGATCATCAAGGCCGTGAGGGCCGCCGCGATCACCCCTTCCCGGACGACGCCGCTGACCGCGGCCTTGACGAAGATCGATTGGTCGGCGAATTCCTTGACCTGCAATCCGCCCGGGACCGTCTTCAATACCCGGGCCATGGCGGCCTTGACGCCGCTGGCCACATCGAGGGTCGAAGCGCTGCCGTTCTTCAGCACGCTCAAGAGGGTGCTCCGAACCCCGTCCTGCCGGACGACGTTTTGCTGGGGCATGTATCCGTCCCGGACCTGGGCGACGTCGCGGATGCGAATGACCGCCCCGGCCACGGTTTTGATCGGCAGGTCGTTGAGCCGTTCGATCAAGGCCGGGCTCGTGTTGACGTCGATCGGGTACTCGTTGGCGCCGATTTTGACCGTGCCGCTGGGATAGACGAGATTCTGCTTGGAGAGGGCGGTGACCACGTCCGACTGGGAAAGGTTTTGCGCCTCCAGCGCCTTGGTATTCAGGTCAACCGAAACCACGCGTTGCTTGCCGCCATAGGGAAAGGGAATGCCCACGCCGGGAACGTTGATCAGGCCCACCCGGATCGTATTCATGGAAATATCAAAGATCTGCTGCTCGGTGAGGGACTTGCTGCTGATGCCGTACTGTAAAATCGGAACGGTCGAGGCGTTGTATTGGATGATGAGGGGCGGAGTCGTTCCGGGCGGAAGCTGCCTCAGGATGGTTTGCGATATCGCCGTGACCTCGGCCACGGCCCCGTCCGGGGAGACGCCGGGTTGAAAGAAGACCTTGATCACGCCGAAGCTGTCGTACGAAGTGGACTCGATGTGCTCGATGTTGTTGACCGTCGTGGTCAGGGCGCGCTCTTCGTTGTAGACCAGGCGCTGTTCGATGTCCGTGGCCGAGAGACCGGTGTATTGCCAAACCACGCTGACCACCGGGATGTTGATCGGCGGAAAGATGTCGGTCGGCGTGCGCAGCAGCACAAAGGGCGTCAACAGCAGGAGGAGGAGGGAAGCCACCACGAAAGTGTAGGGCCGGCGGAGGGCTAGGCGGACGATCCACATATCGATATCCTCAGGGGGAAAGGTTCAGGCTGTTGGCTATGCGGGCTGCGGAGTGCATTTGGGAGATTATGCCGACGAGGTTATCACGGTGAGCCCGTTGGTACTATTGGACCTTAGTCCCACGCCGCCGCTTCGCTCGTGAGCGGGTTCACATAGGACCAAAGTCCCATGGATGGGGGCGCGGAAATGCCCCAAGCTAGTCGGGCAATATGGATTGCCCGAAGACACTCCCCAGGCATAGTGCAGGCAGTAGGCCGTGGCTTCGCCTGATCGCATTTCCACCTCAATCTATTGCCGCAATGTCGTCGACCCTAGGCATGAGAATCCGCGCGACACCGTCATTGCGAAACTCGGCTTCTGTTCGGTACGCGGTGCCGCTCGTGACGGTGGTCGGGGCGGCCTTTGTCACTACGGAGCTGCATGCCATCAACGCGCACATTCCGGCTTCGCTCGTTTTCTGCGCCGCCATCTTCAGCGGGTGGTTCGGTGGCGTCGGTCCGGGGCTGGTGGCGGCGGTAATTTCCTCCGTCTTCATCCTCTTCAACCTAATTCCCTCTCCCTACACGGTTCGCTCCCTGTCGGAGGAAGTTATCCGGGTGACCATTTATTCCATCGCGGTATTCTTCGTCGCCTGGGTGAGCGGACGCCAGAGGCAGACGGAAGAGCAACTGGAGCAAGCACGGAATAAACTCGAGGAGACGGTGCAGGACCGCACCGCGGAATTGCGGCGCGCCAACGTCGAGCTGCAGGCGGAAATTTCCGAACGCAAGGTCGCCGAGGAGTCCCTGCAGGCGATGGAGGCGGAGCTGGCCCATGTCAGCCGGCTGACGATGATGGGTGAGCTGACGGCATCGATCGCGCACGAGGTGAACCAGCCGCTGGGGGCGATCATGAACTACGCCAATGCCTGTCGCCGGCTGTTGCCGGCGCATTTGGAAAATCGGGACCAGATTGACCTGGCGCTCGCGAGCATTGCCGAGGATGCGGAGCGGGCCAGCAACGTCATTGCCCGGATTCGCGCCCTCTCCAAGAAAAAGCCGCCGGAGAAAGTGCCGTCAGACCTCAGGGCGCTGATCGATGAGGTCGTCGCCATCGCCAAGTACAAGATGCTCGGGCGTGGCGTCTCCGTCCGGGTCGAACCGGGCGCGGCTTTGCCTTTGTTGCGAGTCGACCGCATCCAGATTCAACAGGTCCTGCTCAATTTGCTCATCAATGGGCAGGAGGCCATGGAGGCCGTGCCGCCGAAGGATCGTATTATTGAGATTTGCGCCCGAGCCGACCGCTCCGAGGGGAAGGCGGTCGTCATTGTGACGGTTCGGGACCACGGAACCGGGGTCAACCCGGACGACCAGGCCCGTTTGTTTGAAGCTTTTTATTCCACCAAAGCGGAAGGCATCGGCCTGGGCCTGGCCATCAGCCGGTCAATTGTGGAATCGCATGGCGGAGGTTTAAGGCTGATTCCGACCGAGGGGGCCGGAGCCACATTCCAAGTTCTCTTTCCGGCCGAGGATCCGGCCCAGGCATGAATCCCGACGACGCCGTAGTCTATGTGGTCGACGATGACTTGTCTTCTCGGCGATCACTTGAGTTCCTCCTCCGGGCATCCGGCCTCAACGTCCGGGCATTTGCGTCAGCGAAGGAGTTTCTGGCTTTTCCCCGTTCGGATTCGCCAACGTGTTTGATTCTCGATGTGCGCATGCCCGGACTGACCGGGCTGGAGCTCCAAGGCGAACTTACGAAAGCCGGCCTCCATTTTCCCATTATATTCATGACCGGCCATGGCGATATCCCCATGTCGGTTCAGGCCATGAAAGCGGGGGCGGTGGAATTTCTGACCAAGCCTTATCGCCAGGACGACATGCTCCGGGCGATCACTCTGGCCATTGCGAGCGATCGCGTCGCGCACCGGGAGAGACTCGAGATGGCGGAACTCGAGAAGAGGCACGCCCGACTGACTCCCCGCGAGAGGGAGGTCATGGCCAGCGTCGTCACCGGCTTGCTCAATAAGCAGGTGGCGGCCGAGCTGGGAGCCTCCGAGAAAACGATCAAAGCGCACCGGGCGCGCGTGATGCAGAAGATGGAAGCCGCATCTCTGGCCGATTTGGTCCGCATGTCCGAGAAGCTCGGAACGAAAGCGTAGGGGGCGGTTGGTGCGGAGCCTGGCTTCTGCTTCCCGCGCGCCTTATCGGACTAAGGTCCCATAGCGGTTGCCACGCGTTTAGGATACGCTGGCGGGCAGTCACTCACGCGCCCATTGTGAAAAATTGCCCGACATCCGATCAAGCTCCGCTCGTTGCCATTGTCGACGACGACGATTCGGTGCGAGGCTCCGCGCGAATGCTGGTCGCTTCGCTCGGCTTCCGCTCGGAAGCCTTCGCTCGAGCGAATGATTTTCTGAACTGGCCGCGGCTGGATGAAGTGTCGTGCTTGATTCTCGACGTGCTCATGCCGGGCATGACCGGCCTGGAATTGCAACGACGACTGGCACCGATGCGTCCGGGTTTGCCGATTATCTTTGTCACCGGCCACGCCAAGGAGCATGAGGAAAAACTGGCGATGAGCCTGGGTGCCGTCGCGGTGCTGAGGAAGCCGGTGGCTGAGGCTATTCTGCTCAACACCCTTCGGGGGGTTTTGTATCCCGGCGCCGCCGTGGAGACAGCCCCGAACCGCCAGTTTTGAGACCCCGTTTTAACGCCGATGAACACCACGAAAATGAATGAGCAAGCGCCGGCCGATTCTTCGAGTCGGGAGCTTTTTGAGTTGGAACTGCGCATTGCGCGCCGAGCGGACGAGCTGGCGCAGACGGGCGGGTCTCGCCCCCGGCGGGATTTGGAGCACTGGCTCCGGGCAGAGCGTGAGATCATGGGGCAATGGCTAGCCCGCTAAAGGCCGATTTGGTTTCGGCGCCGAGTGTCCCTGGGGAAGCCTTGCCGTGACCGCCGGGGGAAAGTTGCTCGGACCACAGCGCCAATGGGCCCGACCCGCGTCCCGCCCCTGGCCCTAGTTGACGGGCGGAAAACTGAAATTGGGATTGGTCAGCATGCCGACCGACCGGGCGGCGCTGATGCCCATCAGGTAGTTCTGAAGGGCGCTGAACTGCGTCGGAGTCAGGACTTGCTGGGCCTGCTGCAAGACGCCGGAGAAATCCATGTCCCGGGTCAGGGCCGGACCGCCGGCTTGGTAGCTCGGACTGTTATTGGCCACGATCTGGGCCAGCGCGTCGGCTTGTTTGCCGGATAGGGGGCTTTCCGTGTCGAAGACATTCCCGGCCACGGCATCGGCTACCATCCGGCCGGAGGTGAGCCGGTCGTACTCCTGTGCGGTCTGGTAGTCGTTCGGTCCGAGCAGGGCGGCCTCGGCCTGCTGGAATTGCGCGGTCTCTTGGGTCCGCAGTGCCTGGACCGTGGGATCGTCGGCGCCCAAGCCCTGGGCCTTTTGGGCGGCCTCGATGTCTTCGAGGCGAAGCCAGTGGCTGGCCTGGAGGTCCTCCAGGCGCTGGGTGATGTCGGCGGATAGAGCCAGCCGCCGGTAGAGCCGGGCATTGGCCAGGGCATACCAGGTGTGGAGGACTTTGAGACGGCCCTGGGCGGAGGTGAGTCCGGCGCTGTCGGCCTCGGGAGCGGGAGCGGGGGCGGAGTGCAGACGCGCGGTCAAGCTGTCCTCCCGGCGCCGCAGAATGGCCAGGGTTGCCTCGACCTGGCGGGCGCCCCGGTCCAGTTGGTCCCGTTGGGCAGCCTGGGCGTCGGCCTCGGCCTGGGCCGAGCGAGCCTGCCGGGCTTCTCGCATCCCAAGCAGGAGGGCCAGAACCGACGCCGCGAGGGCCAGGCCGAGGTAGAGTTTCGCTTTCACGGGTGGGAGGTCTGCACCACTGAGGCGCCCGCCGGCGGATAGCGTCCGCTGGCATAGGCTCCGGCGGTGATGGGGGAGAGGAGGCTGTTGGGATCGGACTGGTTCGAGAGGATGGCGACTTCGTTCTGAAAGGCCGAGTATTGCGCCGGGGTCAGGATCGACTGCGCGAGCGGGAGAGCCTCTTTCCAATTGACCGTGTCGGCTGAGGCGGGACCAGCGGCCGTGGAGGTACTGGCAAGGGCCAGCGTGAGCTGGTCGGCCTGCTCCGTGGTGAGGGGGCTGTCGGTGTAATAGAGATTCCCCGCCAGGCCGGCGGCGACCGAACGCATGGGGGCAGTCTGAGAAAGGGCGGCGGCCTCGTCATAGCCGTCAGCCCCCAGGAGTTGCTGCATCTGTTTGGCCACGTCGGCCGGTGTCATGCCTTCGGGGCGCAGAGGGCTGTCTGGGGGCATTTCCGCGGCCAGGGTGTCGAAAGTCTCGATTTGCGCGGGGGAGAGGTTCAGCGCCTTGAAAATCGGGCGGGCGATGGTGTTGGTGGCGGCATTGCGCAGGGAGGCGTAGGCCTCGCGATAGGAAGGATCCTGGGCCAGTTCGCGGTTGGGCTCGGCCGGCGACGGCCGGCCGGTGCGGTGGGCCGGCCCGCCTTGGGGCGCAGCGGTGCGGGATCGATCCCGCGAGGAGCCCGAGTAGGCGGCCGCCGCCTGGGCGACTGCCTGGGAAAGTTCGGCAACATGCCCGCTTTCGCGCCGCACCTGCTTGCGTAGCTCCTCAAGCCGCGTGGCTTCGAGTTGATAGCTTTGGGTTTCGGCGGCGGCCCGCGCTTGCGCCTGGACCGCCGTCTGGTGCTCGTGGAGCGCGAGGCCGGCCAACGAGAGACAGACCAGGGTGGAGATCGCGGCCAGGGCCTTTGTCATGCTCATAAATTGCAGGGCCAGGACGCCGGGGCTGGCGGGCAAGCCGAGCCCGGCGGCGGAGCTGACGATGCCGACCAGCAGATCCGCGGGCGGGGTCGCTGCAGCCTGGCTGGCGAGCGCCAGGGTAAGGGCAGCGGCGGTGGAATCGATGCCGCGTTTGGCCAGCAAGGCCCGCATTTTTTTTAACGCCCGCTCCGTGCGGAACCGGGCGGCGTCCTCGGACAGGCCGAGCCGCCGGGCCATGTCGCCGAAGGTGATGCCCGGAAAAAAACGCAGGAGGACCGCCTCGCGTTCTCGGTCTTTAAGGGCGTGCAGGACTTCGTCGATTTCGGGGCGCAACCGTTCCCAGTTCGCGGCCGGCTCGAGGCGTTCCCAAAGTTCGTTCATGGCATAGGCTTTCGTCTCCCGTTCCCGCCGCCGCCGCTCCGTCCGGGCGGCGTGGGCCACCTCGAAGCGCGTCGTCTTGTAGAGCCAGCTGGCCAGGCTGGGGCGGTCCGCGAGGGAGCGGGCCTTGCGGGACAAATGGAGGAAGACTTTTTGGGCGATGTCCTTGGCGCCGTGGGCGTCGCCGGTCTGGCGCAGCGCGGCGAAATAGACGAGGTTGAGGTGCCGTTGCACGAGCTCGGTGAAGGCGCCTTGAGAAGGGTCTTCGAGGTAACGCTGGAGCAGTTGGGCATCGTCCACCATCGCTTTCCCAACTTATGCCCGCCGCATCCAAAACCGATCAATTAATCGTGCACGTTCCAGTCACGGGTTAAGGCTATGAGCGCTTATCCCAGCAGGGGCCCAAGGTCCCACCGACAATAAAGCGGGGGACGACGCGGATGCAGGTGTCCGGGCTGAGGCTGCCGTCGCGGAACTTCCGGAAAATCCTCAGCCAGTGGCTCATGAACGAGTCCACCGGCCATTCGTAATGGGCCGGCGGCGGCAGGATGCGGGAAAAGTAAGGTTCGTCTTCGACCACGATCAGGCTCATCTCCTGCGGAATCCTGACTTGGCGCTGAGCCAGATGGGTGATGGCGATCAAAAAGGTGGCCGAGTCCCCGATGATGAGGGCGGTGGGGCGGTCCGGGAGATCGAGCAGGCGGTTTAGGATCCGGCAAACGTCGTGGGTCTCGCCGCTGTGGACGGCGACGATCGGCTCAAGGTGGGCCCGGGAACTGGCCGCATAGGCGTCGCAAAAACCGCGCGCCAATTCCGATGCCCCGACGTGCAAGGCGGGCAGGCCGCGGTTTGAGGCCAGAACGGCGGCGCGGCGGTGGCCCCGGGCTAGGATGACGCCGGCGGCGTGACGCCCGGCGCCGTGATAGTCCAAATTCATCGAGGGCAACTCGACCCCCGGGTGCAGGCCGGAGACGATGACGGGCAGCCCGTGCTGCTTCATCCAGCGTTGCATCGGGAGGGTGGTGGAGCCGATCACCCAGGCATCGTGCGGGTTTTCGGCCACAAACTCCGCCAAGGGCCGGGCGCTGTCCGTCAGAAAGAATTTCGGCCGGTGATAGAGATCGATTTCACCGCCGGCTTGATGGAGCTGTCCGCGGATCTCCTCGATCATCAAAATCGTGTGCGGGCGCAATTCCTCCAGCCGTTCCGCCACGAGCCAGCCCAGCCGCCACGGCCGGGCGGGTGGCGCCAAGGGGCGGATCCGCCCGATAATCTCGCAGGCTCGCCCATGGTGAATGCGGATCAGCTTGCGGCGCGCCAATCCTGTCAAGGCGGCCCGCAGCGTCCAGCGGCTGACCTGCAGCTCCCGGCATAACGGGCGTTCTCCGGGAAGCCGGCGCTGCCAGAGGCCGGTCCGAATCCCCCGGATGAGGATCTCCTCGGTTTGGGTGACGAGGGAAAGGCGCTGGGGCAAACTCTGCATGCGGGTGCGGGTGGGGTAGGTCGAGCCGGGAGGCGTCGCCGCCTCCGCGCCCGCAGCATCGGTCCGCCCGGCCCCTCATGGCAAGTCCGGCGCGGGCGGGCCGGGCGACTGATCTGTCGAACTGACCAGTCATCACCCCTTGAGCCGGCGAACCGCCGCCCTACGGTCCCGGCACTTTCCATCCCGAGCAGCGGCCGGCGGTCAATCCTCGCGATTCCGCGCCAGCCGCCGCCTAGGCCTTGGAGCCAGCCCCATCCCCCTTTTTCATGAGCACCACCCTCGGCCAACGCCTTCTCTTCGCCCCCGGACCACGGATCACGGTCGAGCCTTGGGAGGTCCCTGCCCCCACAGCCCACCAGGTGCTGGTCAAGATCAGCCGCAGCCAGGTTAGCGCCGGCTCGGAGATGAACTATCTCCGCCACGGGCCCGAGGGCTACGGTTTGAAGGGCCCGCGCGACGCCGCCATGTCGATCGGCTACATGGCCGTCGGCAGGATCCTGGCCCTGGGCGACGCCGTCACCGGCCTAAAGGTCGGCCAGCGGGTCGTGACCGCCGGCAACCACAGCAGCCATGGGCTGGTGGATTGGTCCAATCCGAACGCGGTCCTCGATCCCATCCCAGAGGGTGTCTCCGACGACGCGGCGGGCTTCGCTTTCCTGGGCGGGGTGGCCTTGCATGGGGTGCGCCGGGCCGCCCTGCAAATCGATGAATCAGTGGCGATCTTCGGCCTGGGCATGGTGGGCCAGCTCACCCTGCAGCTGGCGCGGCTCTCGGGCGTATATCCGCTGATCGCAGTCGACCTCTCCGACGCTAGGCTGGCGCAGGCGAAATTGGGTGGGGCCAGCCACACCATCAACCCCGCCCGGGAAGACCCGGTGCGGAGGATTCGGGAGATCACCCAAGGGGCGGGCGTCGAGGCGATCTTCCACTGCACCCAGGTCGCCAGCATGCTGCAGATGCTGATGGAATGCGGGGCCGATCGGGCTAAGATCATCCTCACCGGCAGTGCGCCCGGGTTGGCGCAAATCGGGCTGCAGACGGAGCTGTCGCGCCGGGAAATGACCATCACCGGCAATTACGGCCGCGGCCTGGACCAGCCGCATCCCTATTGGCCCTGGACGCGGAAGCGCAATCGCATGGCTTGCCTGCGGCTGATGGCCGCGGGCGACCTGAGCGTCGACGCCTTGATCACCCATATCGTCGCCCCCGACAAGGCCCAGGGCATATTCGAGACCATGCTGCAGGGCAGCGACGCCTGGCTCGGCGTCGTCGTCAAATGGGGCGGCGCCGATAACTGATCCGGAAAACGGACCAGTGACTCACCGTTGTCGGCCGATTCCGGCCTCGCCACTCCTCTTCGCGCGCGGGATCCGCCTGCCCGGGCGCAGACCGGCTTGTTTTCCACCTCAACTCCAAGAACACCTGAAATGAAGAACCCAAAATCAAGTTACCTCTGGCTGACGGCGCTGTGCCTGAGCGCCGGTTCCGCCGCCCTCTCCGCCCAAACCACCGCGCCGGCGGGCTCGACCCCCGCCGCGGCCAACTCGGACCAAGTCGTGCAGATGTCGCAATTCGTGGTGCAGACGACCCAGGGCATGGGCTATGTCGACGCCAATTCCGTCTCCGGCTTCAAAACCAACCAGTCGCTCCTCGACATCCCCCAGGCGGAGTTGGTCCTGACCCAGGACTTCATCAAGGACATCCCTTTCACCAAGAATATCGCCGACCTCTTGCGGGTGGTGGGGTACAATTCCTTCTACCGCAGCGGCGGCGCCGGCGAAGGGACCATGGTCCGCGGCTCCCGCATCAGCGTGGCCCTGACGGACGGAATGATCGCCCCGGGCTGGTTCGACAGCTATTTTCTCGATAGCTTTGAGATCCTCAAGGGCCTGGCCGCCGCCCTGTACCAGGGGACCTCCACGACCGGGGCCCTGCTCAAAACCTCGAAGAAGCCCTTGCCCTACGAACAAAACGTCGTCGGGCTCCAGGCCGATAGTCAGGGGCTGATCCGCGGCACGGTGGATTCTACCGGCCCGGTCGGTACCCTCGGCGACTCCAAGGTCGGTTACCGCCTCGTCCTCTCCGACCAGCATGGCGGCCAGTATTTTGCCAACGACCCGCTCGACATCTGGGCGATCCACTTGACGACCCAATTGGAGTACAAAGCGTCCAACCTGATCTTGGCCTACGACTACGATCATTTTTACGGCAACTATAACTCCAACGGTGTTCTCACCCCGACCGGCGACATTTTCAAAGGCGCGGGCCGCCAGTATGAGGGCCTGTGGATGCCGAACATGTACGTGAACAGCTACAATCGCGGCATGCGGGCCATTTTTGACCAAAAGTTTTCCGAGAACTGGGAAATGCGCCTGGCGGCGGACTTCTGGTATCAGCAGGAATTCGGGGGCAACGCCGTCAACACGGCCGTCAATTGGCAGACCAACACCTTCAGCGGCATCTTCCGCCAGAACGACTCCCCGGCCGACGAATGGCAGCTGACCGACGACGTGACGGGCAAGTACAGTTTCGGGATCATCAATTGCTCGAGCACGTTCGGCTTCGCCCACTCCGACAACACGAGTTATAGCAAATTCCTGACCCTGACCCGCCCCGGGCTGGCCAACACCTTCTCGATCCCGCTCGGCCCCAACACCCCCGCGGTGCTCGATTCCACCTATGTGCCCCAGAAATCGGCCGGGGACTATCCGGTGCCGGCCAATCCCGGGACGCGGTCCAAGACCTACCA
>Ga0302320_10022109_pt1 | contig 12581 bp, 9 predicted proteins | sample Bog_T0_3_FD_202130 | JGI IMG/M metagenome (GOLD analysis project Ga0302320, IMG submission 202130) | Peat permafrost microbial communities from Stordalen Mire near Abisko, Sweden - Bog_T0_3 | ecosystem: Environmental > Terrestrial > Soil > Wetlands > Peat | place: Sweden: Abisko, Stordalen Mire...
TGAGACAGGAGGATTCATGCCCAAAAGTGGTGGGATCGACTGGGTTCTTCTGTGGGTCGTGGCGGCCATCGTGGTTTTCATCGGGATCGCCATCTGGGCGCTGCTGCGGTTCCGCAAATCCAGGAATGAGACGTCCTCGCCCACCGGCGGGGGAACCGTCATGTGGCCCAGGGGGCGCGCCGGCGAGATGGCCGGACTGAAGCCCGCCCCCCCGCCGCAGGCGCCCGAGCAGCCCGAAGGCACCGTGATGTGGCCCAAAGGACGGGCGGCGCGGGCCGCATCCACACCTCCGGCCCAGTCCAACGCTCCCTCCCCGCCGCCGCCGGCGCCTGAGCAGCACGAAGGCACCGTGATGTGGCCCAAAGGCCAGGCGGCACGGGCCGCATCCGCGCCTCCGGCCCAGTCCCATACCCCCGCCCCGCCGCCGGCGCCTGAGAAGCCCGAAGGCACCGTGATGTGGCCCAAAGGCCAGGCGGCGCGGGCCGCATCCACACCTCCGGCCCAGTCCTACACGCCCTCCCCGCCGCCGCCGGCGCCTGAGCAGCCCGAAGGCACCGTGATGTGGCCCAAGGGCCACGCGGCGCGGGCCGCATCCGCGCCTCCGGCCCAGTCCTACACGCCCGCCCCGCAGCCATCGGCGGAGCCCGGGCGAAAGGGATCCTTTTTCGGCGCCCTCATCAGGAAATGCTTCCCCGCCAAGCAGGCCGCCCCGCAGACGTTCTCCGAAACGGTGATGTTCCCGCGGGAACGGGGGGGCCGCACCACTCCCGAGCCCCGGGCACCTTCCTTCCAGTCCCCCGCCACCCCGCCCCGGGCGGATCCGGGCGGTTTCGGGACGTTCCCCGCTCCGGCGCCGAAGGAGGATCCTGGCTGGGCCATGCGCCTCCCTCCCACCCCGCCCAAGGCGGCCGAGGCGAGCCAGCCCCCTGGGGCCGCGTCCCAGCCGCCGGGCCTGAGCATCCAGGAGGAGGTCGAGTTCCTGCGCAGGCAACTGCGGGAACTGCAGGCCAAACAGGACAGCCCAGCCTCCCGGCCGGCGCCGGGCCCGCCCCAGGCTCCCCCCGGGGGTCCCCGAAGCCTGCCGTGACTCCGCCCCGAAGAGGCATGAGCGCGACATTGGCTCTCAGGGGTTCACCAGGCGGACGGCCATTGGGAAATGGCTTGTCTGGCATTTGAATCAGCCTACAATCCGGATCCAACAACATATTCATTGTTCAAGTTCTTTGTATCTCTGATCGGTCAGCAGGCCAACTTCTTAGGACTGAACCATGTCAAAGCCTTGGTACAAGAGCCCCTTGATCTACTTCATCCTGGTCTGGATCGTCGCCCTGGCGGTGATATGGCTCCTGGGGCCGTGGCTGGGAATGACGGGCCTCTTCGCGAGGATCGCCTGGACCGCCATGCTGACCGTCGTCCTCGGGCTGATCGTCTTCATCTTCCGGATGATGGCCGCCCGATCCGCCGCGGGCTTCGAGGAAAGCATCCGCAAGGACGCGGACAAGGCGATGGTGTCGGCGTCCCCCGACCTGCGGGCCGAGGTGGCCATCCTGCGCCAAGGATTCTTGACCGCCCTCGATACCCTCAAGCAGTCCAGGGTCGGGAAAGCCAGCGGCCGGGCGGCTCTGTATGAACTCCCATGGTACCTGGTGATCGGGGCTCCTTCGGCCGGGAAGACCTCCGCCATCCTGCGCTCGGGCCTGTCCTTCCCGCTCGCCGCCAGGGGCAAGCCCATGGTCCAGGGGGTGGGCGGGACCAAGAACTGTGACTGGTTCTTCACCACTGAAGGGGTGCTGCTGGACACGGCCGGACGCTACGCCACGGAGGCCGACGACCTGCCGGAGTGGCGTGAATTCATCAAGCTGCTGTACAAATTCCGCCCCCAGGCCCCGCTCAACGGCCTGATCGTCACCGTCAGTGTCACCGAGCTCCTGAATTACAACACCCCCGCCTTCGAAACCTACGCGAGGCAGATCCGCCAGCGGCTGAACCAGCTCGAGGCGGAGTTCAAGCTGAAGGTGCCGGTCTTCCTGCTGGTCACCAAGATGGACCTGGTGCCCGGGTTCTCGGACTTCTTCGAACCCATGACGGATGAAGAGCGCAACCAGACCTGGGGCGCCATCATGAACCACCGGCAGTTCGCCGAAGGGTTCCAGCTTCCGGAAGTGCTCGGACAGCACCTGGACCTCCTCTGGGAAGGCCTGGTCCAGATCGGCCAGGACCGGATGCTGACCCATCCCAGCCGGAGCGACCGTTCCGCCTTCCAGCTGTTCCCCGCCGAATTCCGGGCCCTGAAGACCGCCATCTGTGCGTTCGTCGAAGTGCTGGTGGAGAAGGATCCCTATCATTACCGTCCCCTCATTCGCGGGCTGCACTTCAGCAGCGCCCTGCGGGAAGGCGATCCGGCCTGGATGCTGGGGCAGCGGGTCGCCACAGAGTTCGCCCTGGACGGCACGGGGGTGCCGCCGCAGGCCCCGGCGGGCCAGCGCAGCCATTTCATCCAGGGTTTCTTCCGCTCCAGCCTGTTCCAGGACCAGTCCCTGATCGTCCGGCAGGTCTCCGGCACCCACAGCCCCGCCCGCACGCTCCAGCTGGCCTGCGGGCTTGCGGTCGTGCTGGTCTTCATGTCCCTCTTCACCTATTCCTGCGCCCGCAACCAGGGGCTGATCAACCGGGCCATGGAGGGCAGCGCCGCGGCCGCGACCTTCGCCCAGCACGAGGGGCTGGAGAACCAGCTCCAATCGGCGCTTGCGCTCCAGCTGAGCCTGGACCCGCTCACCGTGAACCGGCTCGGCCACCCGCCGCTTTCCTACCGCTGGGGGCTGTACGTGGGCAACGACCTGGAAGCCGCCCTGCGCGCCGCCTATTACCGGAAAATGAGCACCCTGCTGCTCGCCCCCGTCAAGGCCAGCCTGGAGGGCGCCCTGCGGGCGGGCCTGATCCCGGCCGCGGCGCCCGCTCCTGCGCCGGCGCCCGCGGCGCCTCCCCAGCCCAGGAAGCGGGGCGCGAAGCAGGCGGCCAAGGCCGCCCCACCGCCGCCCCCGCCGCCGCCGCCTCCCTCCGCGCCGCCGCCGGGCTTGTACAATGCCCTGAAACTCTACAAGATGCTGGCGGACCGGAGCCACATGGATGCCGACGTGCTCGCGCACCAGCTCCCGGTCTATTGGCGGCCGTCGCTGGCCGCCGACTCCGGTGCCGTCCCGCAGCCGATCCAGCAATTGTCCAGCGCGCTGGTGGCCGGGTTCGCGGAACGCTGCCAGGATCCCGATTTCCCGACCATCACCATCGATGAACAGCTCGCCCAGTCCATCTGCGTCAAGCTGGCGGGCGAAAGGCAAGCCCTGGATCCCCTCCAGCGGGCCTATGCCGACCTCAAGGCGAACGCGTCCGCGAAGGCCCCTGACCTGACCCTGAAGACCATCCTGGCCGACGATCCGTCCGACCTGGTGAAGAGCAGCTACCAGCTGCCCGGCTGCTTCACACTGCAGGGCTGGAGCACCTTCCAGGACAACCTGGAGAAAGCGCTGGACGGCACCCTGGTGAGCCAGGACTGGGTGCTCTCCTGCGGTTCGGGGAGCGCGGCCAGCATGGAAGGCAGCCGCGACGCCAACCGTGAACGCCTGATCGCCCTCTACAAGGCCGAGTTCGACCAGCAGTGGCAGAAATTCCTGGGCGGGATGCAGATCGCCGAATCCCGGGATGTCAAGGCCGCGGCCGATTCCCTGGGGCACCTTTCCGACCTGAAGCATTCACCCATCCGGCTGATCCTGCAGCGGGCCGTGAAGGAGACCTACATCGACAAGCCGAGCCTGGTGAAGTCCTGGCTGAACAAGGGGATCGACAAAGGCAAGAAGCTCGTGAGCGGCAACAGCGAGGCCGAGGACAAGAACGAGGACCCGAACCGTCCCGGACACCGGTTCCCGGGGCTGGCCAAGCTCATGGCCGCGCCGGGAGGCGCCCCCTCGCTCCTGGACGGCTATTTCAGCGCGCTCAAGAAGGCCAAGGAGCGGCTTGATGCCAGCCAGGGGGACAGCCAGCAGAAATCCCTGGTCCAGTCCGGTTCCGGCTCCCCCATCGCCGAGGCCAGGCAGTATGTGGACGGCACCCTGCTGCCCCAGCTCGAGGAGCCGTCCCGGAGCATGGTGCGGCCCATGCTGGTAGGCCCGCTGGAAAAGAGCATGGCCACCGCCATGCAGGGCGCCGCCCGGGACCTGAATTCGCTCTGGGTCAGCAAGGTCATGCCAGCCTGGAAGGACCTCGCGAGCAAATATCCGTTCTCGGACAGCACCAATGACGCGACCTTCGCGGACATCCAGCGGTTCCTGAAGCCCGACGGCCCCCTGGCCGATTTCATGGACAAGGATCTGGCCGGCATGGTGGAGAAGCAGAACGGCCGCTATGCGCCCCTCCCTGGCGCGCAGACCCTGCACTTCAGCGCCGGTTTCCTGTCCAGCGTCAACCAGCTGGTGGTGGCCGCCGAGGCGGCCCTGCGCGGAGGCGAAGGGACCATCTTCGAGCTGCGGCCGAACCCGATCCCCGGGGTCTCGGAAACCGTCTTCGTCCTGGACGGGCAGAAGCTCGTCTACCGGAACCAGCAGGAGGAATGGAAGCAGTTCACCTGGCCGGGCACGGCGAGCCCGGAGGCCACGGTGCAGGTGGTCTCCAACGGCGGGGTCGCGCCCCAGATCCTCAAGTTCCCGGGACGGATGGGCCTGCTCCGGATGCTGGAGAAGCGCCAGGAGAAGCCGTCGTCCTACGGCACCGAACTCGCCTGGAAGTTTTCAGTGCCCAGGAACTTCAAGGGAGCCCCCCTGAAGGAGACCGGCGACCTCACGGAATATCCCTATCCTTTCCGCCTCAACTTCCGGAACGTGTCGGGCAGCGACCCGAGGCTGCTGCTGAAGCTGAGGCGGCTGCAGCTCCCGGACCGCATCAGCCAGTAGGCCAGCCATGCTGTTCTCTCGCTCCGCAGGCAAGTCCAAGAGGTTCTTCACCATCTTCGGGAAGGTGCCAAGCATGACGGATTTCCTGGCCGTCCAGGCGTCCCACCCGATGGTGAAGGACCTGGACCGTCTGGTCCAGGGCGTGATGACGGCCATGGCCGGAAACCATGAATGGAAACAACAGTTCGATGCCATCCCAGCCGTCGACCTCATGTGGCGATCCCCGGCCGGCCCGGAGGTCTTCATCGGTGTGCTCCTGCCCAGCCAGGACGCCGCGGGCCGGCGCTACCCCCTCCTGGGCGGCCTGGTGCTCCCGGGGGGCGAGGCCGCCCGGTATGGTCCCCTCCTGCTGCTGGGGGCCGAACTGTTCTGCTCCCGGCTGCGGGACCTGCTCTGCCGGGCCCGGGAGGACGCGGCAGGAGTGGCCGAACTGCGGGACTACCTGGCGGAACAGGCGTCGGGCAAGGGAATGGACCTGCTCGAACCGGCTCTGCTGGGGGAAATATATAATAATTTCATTAATGAAGAAAATGCGCTCGAACTGGGCCGGCCCGCCGGCGAGGCCTCACCCGCCACCGCCCTCAGGAGGACGGTCCTGCACCTGCTGTTCAGCCGCAGCCAGGGCCTGGAGGGAAGGGACGAAGAGAGGAAATACCTCGTCCTCCCCCTCAGCCTGGAGCCGGGCAAATCCATGCTCCATGCCAGCGTGTGGATGGACCTTCTGGCCCTCCTGGCGGATCCCTCCTCCCAGTGCCCCTGGGGACAGAATGCCCTGGTCCACCCGATGGATGGCGCCCCCTGCCTGTTCATGCACCCGGGCCGTCCCTCCGCCCTGGCCGGCGCAGGCATGCTGGGCGGCAAACGTTTGCAATGGAATCACTTCAATCTGCAGTCGGGGACCGGTGCGCTGCACCTCCACCCCCTGTATCCCGAGATTTCCACCCAGCTTGATAGATTTATTACCAGTCCAGCCTATAAGATTGTGGACTTGAAGAAGCACATTGGTGAAACTGTCCGTCAGTTGTTGCTCTCCAGTTCCTGAACGTCCGGCTGCCCAGGAGGTTGTATGGCAAGAGAAAGTACACAACAGAAGCTTTCGCGGAACCGCCCCCCGCGCGTCCAGATCACATATGACGTGGAGGTGGGAGGGGCCATCGAGACCAAGGAACTCCCATTCGTGATGGGGGTCCTGGGCGATTTCAGCGGCCAGCCGAAGGAACCGCTCCCCAAGGTAAAGGAACGCAAGTTCATCAACATCGACCGGGACAACTTCAACGAAGTCCTCAAGGGGATGAGCCCCCGCCTGCAGATCCAGGTGGACAACCGGCTCAAGGACGACGGCACCCAGCTGGGCGTGGAGTTGCAGTTCAAGAAGCTGGAGGATTTCGAGCCCGAGAACATCGTCGAGCAGGTCGCCCCGCTGAAGACCCTGCTGGATGCGCGCAAGCGCCTGTCCGATCTGCGCAACAAGCTGGCCGGCAACGACAAGCTTGAGGCGCTGCTGGACGACGTGGTCCGTGACACGGAAAAGCTCCGGAGCATCGCCCAAGGCCGCAGCACCCAGGATGAAGGAGGCAAGTGATGGCCGAGCCCAGACAATCAGCCCTGCCTGCCGCCGCGGATTCAAAGCCCGCCGCGGAGGGGACCAGCCTGCTGGATTCCATCATCGACGCGAGCAAGGTCGCCACTTCCGAGCAGGAACGCGCCGGCGCCCGCGATCTCATCCGGGAGCTGGTGGACCAGATCCTGGACGGCACCGTCACCATCTCCAAGGACCTGGCGGCCAGCCTGGATGCGCGCATCGCCCAGCTGGACGCGCTGATGTCCGCCCAGCTCAGCTCCATCCTGCATGCCCCCGAGCTCCAGCAGCTCGAGGCCAGCTGGAGGGGGCTCAAATACCTCACCGACCAGTCCGAGACCTCGCCCTCCCTCAAGATCAAGGTTTTCAATGCCAGCAAGAAGGACCTGGTGAAGGACTTCCGGACGTCCTCCGACTTCGACCAGAGCGCCTTGTTCAAGCAGATCTACGAGGAGGAGTACGGGACCTTCGGCGGCTCCCCCTTCGCGGGGATGGTGGGCGACTTCGAGTTCACGCGGCATCCCGAGGACATGTACCTGCTGGACCAGGTGAGCCATGTGGCCGCGGCCGCCCACGCCCCCTTCATCAGCGCGGCCGGAGCCGGCATGTTCGGGCTGGAGAGCTTCACCGACATCGGCAAGCCGAGGAACCTGGCCAAGATCTTCGACACGGTGGAATACGCGAAATGGAAGTCCTTCCGGGAGTCCGAGGACTCCCGCTACGTGGGCCTCTGCCTGCCGCATGTGCTCGGGCGGCTGCCCTACGGCCCGGATTCCCAGCCCATCGAGGTGTTCAACTTCCAGGAGGAAGTGGACGGCACGGACCACGGCAAGTATCTGTGGACCAACGCCGCCTATGCTTTCGCCGCCCGCCTCACCGACGCCTTCGCCCACTACGGGTGGCTGGCCGCCATCCGCGGCGTGGAGGGCGGCGGGCTGGTGGAGAACCTGCCCACCCACACCTTCACCACGGACGATGGGGAGGTCGCCCTGAAGTGCCCCACCGAAGTGGCTGTCACCGACCGCAACGAAAAGCTCCTGGCGGACCTGGGCTTCATCCCCCTGGTGCACTGCAAGAATACCGACTACGCGGCCTTCTTCAGCGCCCAGGCAACGCAGAAGCCCAAGACCTACGCCAATGACGCCGCCAACGCCAATGCGCGGCTCTCCTCGCAGCTGCCCTACATCTTCGCCGTCTCCCGCATCGCCCACTACCTCAAGAGCATCATGCGGGACAAGATCGGCAGCTTCGCCGCCCGGAGCAACATCGAGGAATTCCTCAACACCTGGGTGGCCCAGTACGTGGTGCTGGACGACAGCGCCGACCAGCAGACCAAGGCCCGCTATCCCCTGCGGGAGGCCCGCATCGAGGTCCAGGAGGTCCCCGGCAAGCCCGGCGTCTACCGCTCCATCGCCTTCCTCCGCCCGCACTTCCAGCTTGACGAGCTGACCGTCTCGCTGCGCCTGGTGGCAGAGCTGCCCAAGGGCGCCCGCTGATCTTCGCAACCGTTCCCCTGTTTCCTCGCATAGGAGGGTCCCATGGCTTTTGAAGGCTATCTGAAAATTGACGGCATTCCCGGCGAATGCACGGACGACAAGCACAAGGATTGGATCGAGGTCCTTTCCTACCAGTTGGAGATGGGCCAGGCCAGTTCGGCCTCGCACAGCACCGCGGGCGGCTCCGCCGCCGGCAAGGTGAGGTTCGAGGACATGACCTTCACCCACTTCCTCGACAAGGCCTCGCCCAAGCTCTTCGAGGCCTGCGCCAAAGGCACCCACATCAAGGACGCCACCCTCGAACTGTGCCGGGCCGGCGGGGACAAGTTCAAGTACCTGGAGATCAAGCTGGAGAATGTCCTGGTCTCCAGTCTGAGTTCCACTCGCGATCCCAGCGGCGACTTCGATTTCCCGACCGAGACCATCGTCCTCAACTACGGCAAGATGAAGATGACCTACTTCAAGCAGGGCGAGAAGGGCGCCGGCGCAGGCCAGGTCGCCTTCGGCTGGGATCAGACGGCCAACAAGAGCATGTAGGATCGCGCCCGCATGAGGCAGCATGGCCCAGCTTCGCACCATCCATAGCCAGGAAAACCGCCTCTTCCAGGTCGACACCCCCCTGGGCAAGGATGTCCTGTTCGTGGACACCTTCGCCGGCGAAGAGTCCCTCTCCGCACCCTTCTGCTTCGACCTGCGGCTCTTCTCCCCCAGGGCCGACCTGGAGCTCAAGTCCCTCATGGGCCAGCAGGTCACGGTGACCCTCAAGGCCCAGGGGGGCGACCGCAGCTTCCACGGCCATGTCACCTCCTTCGCCCATGCCGGGGTGGTGGAGGGTGTCGCCTACTACCAGATGCGGCTGGGCCCGTGGACTGAATTCCTGCGCCGGCGGCTGAACTGCCGGGTGTTCCAGGAGAAGAAGGTGGAGGACATCCTCAGGATGGTCTTCGACGACTACAAGCACCTGGCCAACTATGACCTGCAGGCCAGCAGCAAGAAGGCCCTCACCCTCTGCATCCAGTACCAGGAGTCGGACTTCGCCTTCGCCAGCCGGCTCATGGAAGGGATGGGCTGGCCCTACCACTTCGCCTTCCACCAGGACCGCCACGTCCTGGTGGTGAGCGACGATTCCCGTAATTTCAAGCCCGATCCCATCCAGCCCGACATCGAATTCAACGACAGCCCCGGCTCCGAGGCCGAGGACGCCATCCACAGGCTGGAGGCGGTGCGGGACCTGGTGGCGAACAAGGTGGGGCTGAAGACCTTCGATTTCAAGAACCCCTCGCTCCCCCTGGAGGCGTACGTCAACACTCAACGGCAGATGGGCTCCTTGCCGGACATGGAGGCCTATGAATATCCAGGGGCCTTCGCCTTCAAGGACCACGCCGCCGGCGATGACGAGGCCCAGCTCCGCATGGAAGCCCTGGAAACCGGATCCATGCATTTCCAGGGCAACGGAACCGTGCGCAGCCTCGCCTGCGGCCAGGCCTTCACGCTGGAGCGCCACTACGCCTACCAGGGCGACAACGCCAACTTCATCACCACCTGGATCCGGCACAAGGGCGCCAACAACTATTTCGACGAGACGGCCCAGGAGATCTACGGCAACGACTTCACCTGCATGCGCAAGTCGGTCCAGTTCCGGCCGCCGCGCTCGACCCCCCGGCCCATCATGCCCGGGCCGCAGACCGCCATCGTGGTGGGCCCGCAGGGGGAGGAGATCTACTGCGACAAATATGGCCGGGTCCGGGCCAAGTTCCACTGGGACCGGACGAGCCAGGCCAACGACCAGAGCATGTGCTGGCTCCGCGTGGCCATGCCCTGGGCCGGCAGCAACTTCGGCTTCATCACCCTGCCTCGGATCGGCCAGTAAGTCCTGGTGTCGTTCCTGGAAGGGGATCCCGACCGCCCCATCATCACCGGGTCAGTCTACAACGAACACCAGATGCCCCCCTGGGAGCTGCCCAACCAGAAGACCCAGAGCGGCATCCTCACCCGCTCCAGTCCCCAGGGCACCCGCGCCAACGCCAACGCCCTGCGCTTCGAGGACCGGAAGGGGGCCGAGGAAGTCTGGCTGCATGCCGAGAAGGACCAGCGCATCGAAGTGGAGCAGGACGAAAGCCATGAGGTGGGCCACGACCGCAAGAAGAAAGTGGGGAATGACGAGACCAGCGCCATCGGCCATGACCGGTCGGAAACAGTCGGCCAGAACGAGACCATCAGCATCGCCAAGGACCGCACGGAAACCGTCGGCCAGGACCAGACCGAGACCGTCGGGCGCGACCTCAAGCAGACCGTCCAGCACGACCTGAGCCTCTCGGTGGGCATGGATCAGACCCTGCAGGTGGGCGGGAAAAGCCAGGTCACCGTGGGCGGCGACAGCAGCGAGAGCGTTTCGGGCAGCCGCACCGAGTCCACCGGCAAGGACGTCAGCGTGGCCGTCTCGGGCTCCTCCTCCCTCAGGGTCGGCAGCAACGTCACCGAGAGCATCGGGAGCGACCAGTCCGTGCAGGTCAGCAGGAACTACACCATCTCGGCCGGGGACGAACTCTCCATCACCGTCGGGGCGGCCAGCTTCGTGATGAAGAGTGACGGCACCATCACCCTGAACGGGAACAATCTCACCCTCAAGGCCAGTGGCCAGATCGGAATCCAGGCCGCTTCCGCCGTCGCGGTCAAGGGCGGCACCATCAACCTCAACTGAGGCCGCCTCCGGTGGACATCATCAACCTCACCGCCTTTCCCGCCCTGGCCTTCGAAGGGCTCGACACCCAGGATCGGCCCTTCCACGTGCTGGTGATGCGCATCACCTATGTCCTGAGTCCGGGGGCAGGCACCGAGCACTGCACCCACCACCTCGACTTCGCCGATGACCAGGCGCCCCTGGCCGCCACCGACAGCTTCCTGGGCGACCCCGCCTGGACCAGTCCTCGTGGCGAAAGCGATTACGCACCCTTCAAGCCCAGATGCGATGTGCTCGTCCTGGGCCATGCCCATGCTCCCCGCGGCAGGCCCTGCCGGCGATTCACCGCCTCCCTGAAGCTCCTGCGGCCTGGACCGGCCGGACAGATGCTGCTGGATGCCAGCCTGGGCATCGTCGGGCCACGCTGGTTCCGGGAGAAACGCTGGCCCCTGCGCTGGATCTATGGTCTGGTCCGGTTCGGGAGCCTCGGCCTGGTCCGCGTCAACCCCTGGACCCTGACCGCGCCCGCCGCCATCGGCTCCGTGCCGCTGACCTATGAATATGCTTTCGGGGGCACACTGACCCTTCCCGTGGAGGCGATGCCAAGGGTGCCCAGGAAGCACCGGCTCCCGCCCGAACGGCAACAGGACCTGGGGCAACCCGCAGCCGCCTATGCCCGCAACGAGGCCAACCCCATCGGCATGGGCCATGCCGCCCTGTGGGCCCTCAAGGCCGGCCGGGTCAGGCGCCTGCCCGCGCCCCAGATCGAAACGCCCGGCCGGCCTGTCACTTCCGCCTATTTCTGGCAGAACGCCTGCGGCAAGATCAAGCCCGGCAAGGAAATCGCTCCGGCGGGCTGCGGCCCCCTCGGCCGGGGCTGGTCCCCGCGCCGGCTGCTGGCGGGCACTCCGGACGCCGCCTGGGTGCGGGAGCGCCATCCCCTCCTGCCCAGGGACTTCGACTTCGGCTACTGGAACTGCGCCCATCCCGAATGGCAGACGGAGCACCTGCGGGGCGACGAGGTGCTGACCCTCACCAACCTGCTGCCCGCCGACGCGCGTTCGGCCGTCCAGGATGCCCATGGGAACACCCTGGCCCGGTTCGCCCTGCCTGGGCATGAGCCTTTCGTCCTGGTCCGCTACCCGGATGGACGCACGGCCTCGGTGGCCTTGATGACGGATACGCTGATCCTGGATCTCGAAACTGGATCCGTGACCCAGGTGGTGCGGGCCCGCCTCCCCAAGGCGGAACCCATCCAGGGACTGGAATTCCGTATGAAGGTGAACCTGTCCGCCCTGCCCGCCGCCCGGGAGGCCGGCCGCCCATGAGCCCCAACTTCGTCAACATCATGGGCGTGGACGGCATGCAGGCCGTATCCACCGTTCCCAGTTTCAACAAGACCCCGGGTCCCGGCACGCCGCCGCTGCCCTATCCCGTGACCAACAGCCTGGAAGCCCGCCAGGGGACGGTCGCCACCGTCGTCCTCTCCGGCGAACCGGCTTTCGTCCTGGGCCAGAGCAACGTGCCCTTCTGCCTGGGCGACATGGCGGGCGCCGTGGGGGGTGTGGTGTCGGGCCTGGTGGGCGGCAAGATCGAGGCCATCCAGGGCAGTCCCAACGTGCTCGCCGGGGGGAATCCCATCGTGCGTTCCGGGGATCCCTGCACCCTCCAGGGCGGCAACACCATCGGCATCTTCGTCCCCATACCCGGCATACCCGTCGTCATCCAGGGCGGGATGCCGAGCGGCTCGATGAATCCCTGAAATTTCCATGGGGGGACCGCGCGGTCGCTGCGCTCCCTCTCCGTCCCCCCACACCCCCACTCCATGCCCGGGCGGGGCAGTCTGATACGACCATGGGGGGACCGCGCCCGGAGTTTTTAGCGGA
>Ga0302320_10022111_pt1 | contig 12580 bp, 8 predicted proteins | sample Bog_T0_3_FD_202130 | JGI IMG/M metagenome (GOLD analysis project Ga0302320, IMG submission 202130) | Peat permafrost microbial communities from Stordalen Mire near Abisko, Sweden - Bog_T0_3 | ecosystem: Environmental > Terrestrial > Soil > Wetlands > Peat | place: Sweden: Abisko, Stordalen Mire...
CAACATTCAATGAAAAGCGATCAAATACCTCCCTGCCCTATTACCTTTCAGTGGGCGGGGTGAAGTTATCTTCGCGAAGCTTCTTGGGCTTGTCTTCCGCAAGAGGCGTACCTTTGGCATCGACAAGCTCATTCTCATTGGGCTTCCAGCCTTGTTCTTTCGTCCAGGTCGCCATCCTCGTCTTCCAACTGAGACTGACCAACCGTGTTTCGGCAAGTTCAGCTTTTTGCAACGCGGGAGATTTGGTAGAGGTTGAATCAATTTTGTTGATATCGACGCCCAAGTCATACTTGGCGTCAACCCTGTACCAGTACGCTTTACTTCCGTCCATGTTTGCCACGGCTTTCTTCAATGGCGCCTCAAGCCATGACCGCATTCGTGAATTCACGGTGTTTGTAATCGGCATCAGATTTTTCCATTCGCCAAGTCCACCGAGCCCCTGATTCAATAGATGACCTTTCACATAAAACTTTTGATTTCGCGGACGAAGAACTCCGAGATCCTCGATGATCGGCTCATCTTTAGCGCCCGATGTACCGGTACCGGGCTTGACTCCTTTTTGAAGATAAGCCTCGGTGTAGATTCCGCCCCCCAGAGTATTTGTTCCACCATCTTTAACATCGGGAAGCGGCGGAATCACCTGCGGCTTGAGCTTATCCATCTGGTCGGCCAAGTGATCGAATTTCTTTGCGCCCGCCTCGTCTTCCGCGGGTGTTTGCTTCTCGCCTTCCTTATGCGTCAGACCTTTTTCAGTGGCATGGATCTGCTGTTTCTGCGCAGGTGTTGCATGGGCGTCGGTCAGAAAGGCGTCCAAGGACTTTTCTTCGGCGCTATGCACAAAGACCTCCGGTTTTTGGGCAGTGCCTTTGACCACAACTTCGTGCTCTTCCTCGCCATAGTGGAATTTCCTTGGCTTCAGCCACCAATCCTTGACGGCGGCAAGCTTGGCCGTGAAGAAATCCCTGCCTTTATCCCACAGCGGCTTGATTTTCTCGACCAGGACATCGAGCAGCCTGCCGATGAGCTTGTCGATCGGGTCGCGGATTTTGTGAATAATGTCGCGAATCTTTTTCCCGATTCCGCTGAGACCGAACTGACCGGCGATGAAGCGCAGCAGCAGCGGAATGGACCTTGCCAGCACGTCTTCCACCTTCTTGGCCGCGGGTCCGGTTTTGCCTTCAACGATGTCAGAGAGGGCGTTGACAACGGTGTTGATGAGATCCGCCAACTGCTTGGCCTTCTCGATCACAAACATGACGGTGTCGATGATGCTCTCGACGATCTTGATCAGCTCGCCGGCGGGATTGGAAAGCTCGGCGATGAGCTTCAGGCCGCGTGTAATGAACTCCGTTGCGATCCAGCTCTTGAGGCTATCGACGAGCGTATTGAAGATTTCGCCGGCCTGCTCGACGATCATCTCCTTAATCGCGGAAAAGCCATGTTCCTTGATTCGCTTGATGACGTCGCCGGCCTTGTCGGCAATTGTTTCAAAGAAGTAGACGACGGTTTCACCGCCGATGGGCTGGAGTTTTTCAACTAACTGCGGCCGCCGGTGCTCCCAGGTGAGGCCCAGAACCTGAAGCAGCAGTTTGAACATGCTGCCGAGGGTGAAGTCAACCGGCATCTTGATGTCTTTGGGAAGGTCCAACTCCTCGTAGACCCAGGTTTTGACGCCAGTTTTCAAGTGGTCCCAGATATTCGCAAAGAAGTTCTTGAATCCTTCTCCGACGGCTTTCAGCAGGTTCATGCCGAACTGCAGCGGGTGAGCCGCGATACGCGCGATCACGCTTCCCGCTCTCTGGAAGAAGGCCCAGACCTTTTGCCCGGTTTCACCAAAAGTGGCGACGACGCCTTCGAGAATGAATTCGAGAACCTTTTTACCGATTACCCCGGCCAGGTCAATGAGCTGATTGATCGGCTCCATCAAGATCGCGACCACATCTTCGCCGGAGGCGATGGGGTGCCATCCGCTGAAGGCATGAACCGCGCGGTCGAGGACATCGTAGATACCGTCCACGGTGAGATTGCGCTTTCTGAATTCGGCCTCCAGCCAGTGGTACGCCTTTTCGACGGCTCGCCCGGCCTTGGAGAGTTTCTCGTACAGATCGTTGCCGTAGGGAATGAGTTCCAGTATCCCTTGTGCAACCGTGCTGGCGTTCCGTTCGTAGACCTGACTGTCGTCGAAGAGGTCATGGCCCACGAGAGTGCAAACGAGCTTATAGCCCCTGAGGCCTCTCACCTTGTCAATAACCCATCCGGCGCCGGGGAGATCCATCGCGCTCCAGGAACGCTGGATGTGGCGCGCCACGGGACGCGCCGCGGGGTGGGAGCGTTCCGGCGAACTCGTCTGCTGCACCACGTGAGTCAGCTCATGGGCTAGAAGGTGGCGGCCTTCACTGGAGTGCGGAGCAAAACGGCCGGGAGCAAAGACGACATTGCTGCCGACGGTGTATGCCTTGGCGCTCAATTGCTGTGCGGATTCGCCGGCGCGGGCGTCGGTGTGCAGGCGAACATGGCTGAAATCGAAGCCGATGCGCGACTCCATATCGCGCCTTGTGGCCCGGTCCAGCGGTTGGCCGGAGGAGCGCAGAACCGAGTCCACGGAAGCCGAGCCGGTGGAGATTGGCCCTGCGGCTTCAGCCTTGCGCTGCACGGGAATCTCTTCCTTCTTTGCGGCGTCGTGTTTTGCGGCTTCGTGCGCCGGAGCTTGAGCCGGGGCCGGGATGGGAGCGTGCTTGACCTCCGGGGACTTCTCCAACGCTGGAGTCTGAACCGGAGGCGTGGAGGCACCAGGCAAAACGGCTTTGGGTTTGGCAAAGTTGCCAATAGCCGCGAGCTTTTCCATCTGCCATTTTTCAAACATCCGGTCAGTGAGCGATTTTTTCGACGAGTTTGCCAGCGGACCGACCGCTGGTTTCTCTTGCGGACCCGGATGCAATTTCGCCTGATCGGCGGCCATGGTGGCGTTTTCCGCGCGTTGTTTTTCGGTTGCCGATTGCGTGGGGTTTTTCTCCGCGGCCTTGGGCGAATAGCTGATTGAGATCGAGCCATCCGTCGGCTGATTGACTGGGCCATTCCAGGTGAGTTTGACGGTGAGGCCGGGACGGATAAAATCCAGGGGAATCGCGGGCAACTGCGCGGGCAGAGGCTTGCCCGCCTTACCTAGAGCCGAGAAAATGCCGATTGCAGTGGAGCCGGTAATGACCAGGCCAGCCGGGGATGTGAGCACGGAGGTCACGGAATCGAGAGCCTTCTTGCCGGCGGGTGTGGCCAAGAGAGCCTCGGCCACTTTGCCGGCAATCTCGGTTGGCGAGGCTGGCGGCTGTGGAGCGGCCTGGCGATGTACGCCGTCAAAGCTGGATGCGCTGAGCGACCAGCCGGCGACTTTGCCGCCCTGAGAAACGGTATCGGCAACTCGATCGGCTTCCAGCTCGGAGGCGTCGCCGGGATGGCTGACGCGCACACCGCTTGCCTTCCCGGCCAGGGAGGATTTTGCGGCGTCGGCTTCATGGACCAAAGCCAAGGAGGATCGGCTCATGGGCGCGGCCTCCTTTCACTTGCAGTGCGGCTTGCGCCCACGCTGAAGGCACCGCTTTTGCCGACGGCGCTGGCAACGATGCGTCCAAGATTGCGGGCACCGGAGATTCCAGGCTGCAAATCAACTTTGCCGAGGCGAAGAACCGGAATGCTGCGCACGGTAGAGGAGCGGCTGTAAATCTGAGAGAGCGTCGCGGGATCGGCCAGCGTGCGGGCCAACTCGGCGCGAAGCCCCTGCTCAAAGGCCGTGCGCTGGGCCGGATCGAAGCCGGAGAGCGCCAGACGATCGATGGAAACATTGAGGCGGCTCATACCCACCTCCTGACTTCCATTTCGGCGATGGGACGTTCGGTCTTGATGGCCTCCAGTTGCGCGGCCTGAAGGATGTGGTTCATGCCGACGGGCTGGCGCGCATCGGCGGCTAGAAATGCGGCGTTGAGGGCGATGTTATGAATGTTGCCGCCAGTCATATTCAACGTGGCCAGACGCGCGGGGTCGAGATCTCGGGTGGGAGTCTGCGCGGGAAAGACGCGCTCCCAAATCTGCTGACGCTGGGCAATATCAGGGAAGGGGAAATCGACCGTGAAACGCAGGCGGCGCTGAAAGCTCTTGTCGAGCGAAGATTTCATATTCGTGGTCAAAACGGCGAGGCCTTGAAAGCTCTCCATGCGCTGCAACAGGTAGCCAACTTCAATATTGGCGTAGCGGTCATGCGAGTCTTTGACCTCAGCCCGCTTGCCGAAGAGTGCGTCGGCCTCATCGAAGAGCAGCAGGCAGCCACCACACTCGGCGGCATCGAAGACCTGGCGGAGATTCTTTTCCGTTTCGCCGATGTATTTGCTGACCACGGCAGAGAGATCGATGCGATAGAGATCGAGATGCAGTTCAGAGGCCAGCACCTCGGCGGCCAGGGTTTTGCCGGTGCCGCTGGGTCCAGCAAAAAGCGCGCTTAGCCCCAGGCCGCGGCGTCCACGCGCGGAGAAACCCCAGTTCTCATAGACCGTCATGCGATTGCGCGACTGCGCGGAAATCTGCCGCAGGATAAGCTTCTGCGCGTCGGGTAGAACCAGATCTTCCCATGTGGAAACCGGAACGATCTGCTCGGCCAGCCCCTCAAGCCGCGGCCTTGAATGAAGGCGGCAGGCGCTCCAGATTCGCTCCTTCAACTGCGACGAATTCTCGCCGGATTCGTCTTGGGCTTTCTCTTGGGCAGAAACGGCTGAAGCGGCTGAGGCGGCAATCGAGACGATGGTCTCGGCGCTGAGGCGAAACTGTTGGGCAACCTCACCGAGAAAACCTGGGGCAATGAGATTGAACTCGCCCGGCGCGGCTGCGTGCAATGCATCCAACCAGAGCCGCTGCTGCGCGGCCGGGGAAGGCTTGTTCACAACATGACTCTCGACGGCACGGTGCAGGCGAATGGATTCGCGGCTGGCAATCATCAATGCGCCGGGGATTCTCTCAGCCAATTGACGCGCCTGCGGGCTGGGCATTTCATGGTCCCACTGCAAGAGCAGAAAAGCGGGCAGCAGCAGCCTCTCCCGCATCCAGAGATGAATGAACTGCTCCAGATCAGCGCCTGAAGCTGGTGTGTCTTCATGGCGCAAGATGAAGAGATGACACTGGTCGCGATGAGCAAGCATGGAGGCGACGCTTTCCTGGCCGAGCGCGTCGTCGCCGCAGAGATGCAGGACAGGCAGGGCAGCATCGCCGTCCTGGTTATCGAGGTCTAAATCGAGCCGGAGTTCGTTAGCCAGTTGGAAGTGGTCTTCGTCCAGCCACTCAGGCGGCGCCTTGGCGAAGAGCATCCCATCCAAGTGCACGTCGAGGCGCGTATCGAGGCGGTTGACGCCGGCTAGATAATTCAAAACCCGTTCGTCGATGTGCAGTCCCGCGGAGGTGAGTCCACGGTCTGGTTCAAGAGTGAGGAGGCGATAGCGGCGCAGCGGCGCGGAAGCGGAAAGAGCGCTCCAGTGCGGTTCACTGAGGGTGGACATGGCCAAAGAAAATGTGACCAGCCCGCGCTGCGCACTGACTCCGGAGCGGCCCGTCAGCTTGGCACAGCGGTCCGCCAGGTCAGAGTCCATCTCGACTCCGGCGGCCAGCAGCAGCAACTCCCGCTCGAAGGGTGTGAGATGGAAGATTGCTGAAAGCCTGTCGATGGCCGGAGTCTCCGGCGCATTTTCCGAGGCTGCATCGCTGCCTCGAATTCCAAATGCATCTTCATCTCTATCGCCTTCCAAACGGCGGCGCAGCACGTCAAACTCCCGCACCAACATGCGCTGATTGAACGCCTGCCAGGGAGTGGAGCTCGCAACCGTGTTTTGCTCGGCGATCATGTGGTCACCGTGGGGCCGGTAAAGACCGGCGGGTTGGGCGTGTTGGTATTCCAGTTGACTCCGACGATGCTGCTGACGCTATCCACGATGAGGCGGCCAAGATAACTCTGGCCGGTGGGCAGCGTGTTGGGAAAGACGAAGGTGAGCGAGGTGTAGCTGGTCTGACCGACTGGCAATGGCGGAGCGGTCAGATTTGCGGAGATTGAATACAGCACGCCGGGAGCCGGGGGAGCGGATTGGCTGCTCAGCGCAAGCTGCACGGTCTGGCCTTCGAAGACGCCGGGGGCAATGTTGTGGATGGTGACTAGAACCGTTGGAGTGCCGTCGGGGTTGGGAGTCAGAGTGACGGCCTGCGCAGTCAGAGAGGGCGCAAGAGCTACGGGAAGCTCATTGGTTGACTGCTGAACGATGACTTCAGCGGGCGTGGAATTTGGCGCGAGAATCTGCGCCTTCAACTGATAGATGCCGGCTGGGACGCCATTGGGATAGGTGGTCTGCGCGCCGGGAATACAGGTGAATGAGGTCGCGGTCACATTGCTTACCGGAACGGTGAATTGAATTCCCAGGCGTGAGTTCACCAATTCGACTTGAGAGACATTGGTGAGAAATTCGCCGGTGACGGTGACCTTATCGGTGAGTGAAAAAGCCGGCTGGTTGTTGGGCGGCTTTGCTTGCAGAATCTGCGCCGGCTGGCTGACCACGGCCTGAAATTGGCGATAAAGAACCGGCAGCGCCAGAGAAACATTTTGTTCCGGCTGCATCAGCACCACGGAAACCTGGAAGGGAAATGTGGGGCGGTAGTCGGCCTTGAGCGCGGTCCACAGCCAGGCCATCTCTTCCCGGCCCAGCGTTGCGGGGATGATTTTAATCATCTCGAATTGATCGGCCAGGCCGCAGTTGGCCAGCGCCGCGCTGAGATTGTTGCCGGAGGGAAGATTATTCAAGGCATAGGTGATGTCGGCGCGCGCAATGATGGGATTGCGGTGAAACATCATCAGCGCATGTCCCAGCAATCCCTCGGCCTGCCAGTCGGCGGAACCGTAGACGGTCAATAGATAATGCAGGTCAAGAGCGAGGGGCGGACTCTGGCGCAGGGTTGCGCCGTCAGAGGCCAGAGACGGCAGCGACATGTTGCGATAGGCCGGGTTATAAGTAACCTGATGCATGAAGAGATTGACCTGATTTTCCGTCGCCGTGAGATTTGAAAACCGGTGCTGCACCAAGTCCGGCGCCTGCGCGCTGAGTGCGATGGCGCCGCCAAACATCGCCGACAGGTTGCTGTACATATTGTTCAGATAAAACTGCAGAACCGCTGAAACTCCAGCGATGGCCAGTGCATTGCTCATCTGGACCTCCCGTTGGAGCGGCTGAGATATTCATCGAGCGACTGGCCTCTGCGCTGTGAAGTGGGGGCAGGACGCGGAGCGGGCGGAGGCACGGCAATGACTTCAATGCGGCCGATGTGAATCTGAATATCTTCGGGCTGAATCGGCGCTCTCATCCGCGCAGCCATCGCGTCTGCCGCATTGCGGCGGGTGAGCGCATCATTTGCCGCGGCTCTTTGCGAGGCGGCCTGCAAATCAGGAGTGAATCGTGCCTGTTCGCTGGGGCGCGGACCCTGGGCGGCTTCAGCGGAGTGCGATGGCATGGGCGTACCAGCGGGAAGGAGCGGTTCATATTGCCAGGGCTGAGAGCCGGCTGGGGTTTTAGCCATAGAATCGCTTGCGGAATTGAAGCCGCGCGATGGCTCATCAGCCGCATTTTTTCCTGACGCAAAATCGGCGACTGTCTCTTCAGACAGCGACTCCGATCCCGATCTGGATTCTCGATGCGAGTCGGAAGACCGCGCCAGGAGCGGGTGAAAGGCTCCGCTATCCATAAAACTCAAAACCGAATTCTCGATACCGGATGAATCTGCCCGCCGACTAGAATGATTCGCGGCAGAGTTCGCTGCTGCATTCTCATGCGTCGTATCGGAGCGTACTCCCCGAGCGTTTTGAAGCTGTGCGCTGTCAGGGGTGAACGGTTGGAAAGAAGCCGTTTGGGAAGCGGTTGAAACTGGCGACTGCGCCCTTGCGGAAGTGTTTTCCGAAGGCCGGAAAACAACCGTTTGCGTCTCTTCTGGAAATTGCGATGCAGGGGTTTCATCGCGGCGCGCGGCTGCATAGACCGGACCCACCAGGGGATGCAGGCTGGTCTGCCGCCGGATTGCCGAGCTGGTGAGGCGCTGCAGAAATCCGCTCATGACTGCACCTGCTTCAGATAAAAGTTGCGCCGCTGCTGGCTGAGTGAAAGAATCTCCGCTTCGCTCCATCCGTAAGCGCTGGCCAGCGAATGCACATCGAACAAGAGCCGTCGCGCGCGGCCCTCCAGCTCAGACCAGACAAAGGAGGCCAGATCGAGGGCCTCGGTAAACGACTCCTTGCAGACCGGGCACTCGAAGTCCAGCAGGATCTCCGCCAGCGGGTCGGCCTGGGCGAGTCGGTTGCCGATCCGGTCGAGCTCTTCATCGCTCCAGTCGATCGATGGGGCCAGGTCACTGGATGCCTGCGGCGAAACCAGACAGAGATTCAGCAAGAGCGGCACAGCAGCGCTGGCATTGGATTCAGCGGCGATGCGGGCTAGATCGCGGCTGGTGGGGAGGCGAAAGCTGCGGCCCGAATCCGATACAACTGCCGCGGAGTTATCCAGTGCGATCTGTGCCATGGTCTTGCCGTCGGCCGCGAATTCCAGCTTTTCACCGCATTGGCGGCAACTGGTCCAGCCGCTCAATTTCGATCCGAAATTGGCGCAGTAAAGCTCGACGAGCGCACGATTGCGGCGGCCCAGCGGCCAGTCCGCAACGCTCTCGTCGCGCGTCTCTGGAAACACGGCGTTGACAGCGAGCAGCCCCTGATCAATGGGGTGTAGCCCCTGGCCGCTCTCCCACAAGACGAGGCAATCGGCTTGGGTAAGAGCGCGCATATTAGGTAGCCACAATGCTCAGAGTTGGCTCGACAGGCTCGGTGACGCTCTTGTCGCGCTCCCAGCCTTCATTTTCCAACTTGATGTGTTCGATGGCGATGGCGTTGGCGTTGGCGTCCAGATCGGGCATCGCTTGATATTCAGAGACCCAGCAGCGAAAGATCTTGTACGCCATCACCAACTGGCCGGCTTCGTTGTAAAACTCAAGGTAGAGATCCTTGCGAAAGTTTGCCAGCGAGACTTCGGAACCGAGACCGGCGCCGAAGTTCCAGACCAGTCCCGCCCAGTCATGAAAATTGACATCCTGGGTCAGTCCGCGATCCAGGGAAATGGCATCGTACTTGTTCCTGCCGGGAGACTTGTGGTCGGTGGAAGGGTCGCCGCCGCTGCGATGCGAAACCACTTCCGTGGTGCGCTTGAGCGCGCTCATTTTGCTGATGCCAGCCACGTACTGGCCATCCCACTTCAAGCGAAACTTGAAGTTTTTGTATGCATCCAAACGCGAAGGATTTGCGGGAAAAATTGCCATCTTCATTCTCCTTGGGGGTAGGATCCGCGCCGGTTACGAGGCCTGCGCAACGATTTGTTGAATCTGAATGACGACGAACTCCGCCGGGTACAAGGGAGCAAAGCCTACCAGGATATTCACCACGCCCAGCGCGATGCTGGCCGGAGGGTTGTTTTCTCCATCGCATTTAACAAAGTAGGCCTGTTGCGGTGTGCTGCCGGCAAAGGCACCCTGAAGAAACAACCCTTGCATGAAGGTGCCGACATTCATCCGGACCTGACCCCAGAGGGTCTCGTCATTGGGTTCAAAAACGACCCATTGCGTACCGTCAAAGAGGCTGGATTCAAGGAAGAGCGCAAGGCGGCGAATTGGCACATACTTCCACTGCGAGCCGGCCTGATCGTTGCCCGCCAATGTGCGCGAGCCCCAGACCACATCGCCGTAAACCTTGAACTGGCGACTGCAGTTGACAGCCTGCGTGTTCAGCGTGCCATTTTCTTCGTCGGTGAGAACGTATTGCAGGCCGGTGTTTCCGGTGAAGCCCGCGTTGATTCCGGCCGGAGCCTTCCAGACGCCGCGGCCGGCATCGGTGGCCGCAATGATGCCAGCAACAAAACCGCAGGGCGGAAACAGTGTTGGACGATTGCCGACGAGCGGGTCAGGCGCCTGAATCCACGGGAAGTAATAGGCTGAGTTGGATGCGTATTCGCCAGTAATGCTACCGCTGTTTGGTGGTGTGCCCACGGGCCCAGTCTGCATCAGTCCGGAGATAGTGGCCAATTGCGGAGAATCCACGATGAAGAAGGCGCGTTTTGTGGAGCAGTATTTCTGCAGCGTGGAGATGGTAGCCGCGTCCGTCTCTCCGGGAACGCAGAGCAGATTGAAGATGTCTACGCGGTCCAGCAAGTTGATTCCGGCGCTCTGGTTGGAGATCGACAAAAGGGCCAGTTCGAAGTTCTGGTCGGTGGGCGTCAAAACCGTTCCATCCGCGCCGCCACTGAAGGCAACCGGAGATGTCGTGGCAGCCGGAGCAGCTGTGGGAAGCACATTCAGCCCGGTTGCTGGATTGGTGAAGGTGATGTAGTTGGAGTCGTTGTTAATCACCGCCACCACATATTTTGGATCCGAGGGCGACACGGAGAGGTTGACATAACTTTCCAGCGTCGTCAGTTGCCCGGTTGCGCCCTTTTGCCGCAAGAGCAGATTGAAGCGGTTGTTGTTGGGAGCGGGTAGGACACCGATGCTGAGATACAGATTGTTGGCCCAGATGCCTGGATTTGCGGCAAAGAGCGTCAAGGCGCCGCCCGCTGTCGCCGAGGCCGCGACAACACCGGGGCCGGCAATCGAGATCAGCAACGGAGCCGAACTGCTCCACGATGCTGTCCCCGTGACTACCGAGGTACTGGCATCGGAATAGGTTGCTGTAGCTACCAGTGAGAGATTCTGCCCCGGCGTGATCGAGGATTTATTTGCGGGCGTAGTCGTGATCGCCAGCGACTCCGGAATCGGCGGCGTGATGGTCACTGCGGCAGAGGAGTGGATGCCCAGCCAAGAGGCGGTGATGGTTGCCGTTGTGCCCCCGGTAACGCCCTTGACCAGTCCTGCGGCAGAGACGGTTGCATCCGCGTTGGAGGAACCCCATGTGGCATAGCCGGTCATGTTGACAAAGCTGCCATCGTCGAAGGTGCCGGTGACAGTCAGTTGCTGAGTCAGCCCGGCGGCTAGAGTGAGGGTGTTTGGAGTCACGCTGATCGCGGTCAAATGGGCGGGGCTGACAGTCAAGCTGGTCGAGGCCACAATGGGCGTGGCAGGCGCTGCCGGAGTATAAGTTGCGGTGATTGTTGTTGTGCCGGTGGTGAGAACCGTCAGCGCTCCGCTATTGGCATTGATGGTGGCAACCGCCGGATTGCTGGAAACCCAGGTCACGGTTGGAACCGGGCCTGGCAAGCCGTTGGAGAGTGTGCTTGAAACGGCAAAGCCGGTTGGTTCCGCCTCTGCGCCTTCAAGATCCGCGGGGAGGGGTACGGTAGCATCGGCCGGTGCGATGGCGAGCGTCGTGACCTCGGCTGCGGCAACCACCAGCGCAGCCGTCGTCGTTGTGGGTGCGGGCGAGGGCAGCGTCCAGGCGCTGGGGAAGGCCGCGGAAAGCGTGGTTCCCGCGTTGGCGGCCTGCGCCAGAAACTCTCCGGCAACCAGCGGAACCGCGGCGCTGGAAGTGAAGGTGACCGTACCGGCCGCGGCGCAGGCGAAGGTTGCCAGAGCCGTGATATTCGGCGCGCTTCCGTCAGAGAAATTGGCGGTTGCAGCCAATTGCACCGTCTGTCCGGCCACGGCTGAGACCGAAGACGGCGTTACGGCGATCGAAGTGATGCTGGCCGCCGTGACCGAAAGCGAGATGCTGCCGGAGATGATTCCCGAGGTCGCTGTAATGGTTGCGGTTCCGGCGGTGGTACCGGCGGTCACCAGGCCCGAGGGCGAGACGGTCAGAATGTTTTGGTCGCTTGAAGCCCAGTTAACGCCGGAGAGCGTGGGCGTACTGCCGTCCGAGTTACTGCCGGTAGCCGTCAGCGCCAGAGTGGCATTCATCGGCAGAGGAGGCAGTTGTAGTGTAGTTCCCGCGGCAGGCGTCGCAACACCCACAGGCAGTACAGAGACGCTTTGCAGAACGGGTGTACCCACGCCCAGCGAGATGGCAGCCGAGAGCGTACCTGAAGTTGCGGTAATGGCGGCTGTTCCGTAGCCCGCGCCGGCCGCAATCGCAGTGGCGCAGGCTACCGGACTGTTGACGCCGCCGGAGATGGTGCCGTCCCAGACCAGGCGGACGATGTAAGTTTGGCTTCCACCGTTGGCAAAGAACTGGTTGACCGCATAACCGAGCCAACTTCGAGAGTCGAGCCCGCCAAACTGCGTCTGGAAATCAGACCAGCTTTGCACCAGCACGGCCTCGGAAACTGGTCCTTTGGGAGCCCAGCCGACGAATGCCCCAATCGACGTGGCCACGCCGGTGATGGTGTGCTGGCCGCTCGATAACTCTTCAATATAGACACCTGGGTACGTGAATGACGCCATAACGTCAACCTCCGACTAAGTTGGCCAGGGGGAGCCCGGCTGCTGAGTGATTGCCTATCCACTTTCTTGCTGCGGAAACTACAATTCCGCCGCAAGAAAAATGCAGTTGGTGAAGCCACTTATGAAAGAGCGCGAAACAGCGAAACTTGGAGTGAATGAATCA
>Ga0302320_10022113_pt1 | contig 12578 bp, 11 predicted proteins | sample Bog_T0_3_FD_202130 | JGI IMG/M metagenome (GOLD analysis project Ga0302320, IMG submission 202130) | Peat permafrost microbial communities from Stordalen Mire near Abisko, Sweden - Bog_T0_3 | ecosystem: Environmental > Terrestrial > Soil > Wetlands > Peat | place: Sweden: Abisko, Stordalen Mire...
AGTCCATGCCCGAGTGGAAAAAAGTCTACCCCGGCGTCGAGGAGCTCAAGCTCGCCGTGATGGGCTGCATCGTCAACGGCCCGGGCGAGAGCAAGCACGCCAACATCGGCATCTCGCTGCCCGGCACCTTCGAGGAACCCAAGGCCCCTGTCTACATCGACGGCAAACTCGCCGTCACCCTCAAAGGCGACCACATCGTCGAAGAGTTCCAGGTGATTCTCGACGATTACGTTGAGAAAAGATACGGTCGCCAGACCGTGGAAGTGTAAGCCAAACGCTACGGCCACCATACCGTCGGCGTCTAAGTTTTTAAACTGCGCCGCCATTGCAGCGGACTATTGTGCCGCCGCAACTCCCGCAGCGGATACAACGTCCCCCGCCACACCACGCCACCCTGCGCCAGCACCACGACCATTGACCGCAGCAGCGCCCACAGAAACGCCAGCGCCCCCAGCGGATACAGCCACCCATAGCGCGCGTCGATGCGGCTCACCTCGCCCATCAGCCGGTAGCTCGCTCCCACGCACGCCAGTATCAGCAGGCTCGGAATCAGCGTCGGCCACCACGCCAGCCCCGCCAGCGGCCCCAGGAAGAAGACCGCAACCCATATGCACATCCCCAGCAGTAGCAGCGGCCGAAAGTTCATCGCCGAAAACAGATTCTTAGTCATTACCCGCATCAGACCGAGCGCACCGGCGGCCCAGTGCACCAGCACCAGCCCCGGCGCGAACGCAATCCGCTGCCGCATGCCGGCGATCTTCATCCGCCGTCCCAGCGTCACGTCCTCCAGCACGACCATCCGCTGCGGCGCCCAGCCCCCGATCTGGTCCAGCGCCGCCCTCCGCACCAGGTTGAACGCTCCCACCCCCACAAAGTCCCGCTGCGACTCCGCATCGCTCACCCGCCACAACCGCGACGCCCACATGCCTAGCATCTGCATGAACCCCAGCACCATCCCCTCGCCGCGCGACTGCACCTGCATCGTCGGCAACACCACCAGGTGGTCCGCCTCGCTGGCCTCCACATAAGCCATCGCGCGTCGCAGTATCGACGGCGAAAACAGCACATCCGCATCCGTAAACAGCAGATAGTCCGAATCCGAATGCCGCGTCGCAACTTCCATCGCATGGGTCTTCCCCAGCCACCCCGCAGGCAGCTCTGTTATGTGAACCACCTCCAGCCGAGGGTTCGTACCACTTGCTATTCCCTGTTCCCTATTCCCCACTGCCTGCCTTCCCGCATACTCATCTGCAATTGCGCCCGTCCCGTCGGTCGAGCGGTCATCAACCACCAGAATCGTCAGCGCAGGATAGTCCGCCAGTAACAGAGCATCCAGCGTCGCGGCGATCTTCTCTGCCTCATCCCGCGCCGGCACTACGACCGTCAGCGTCAGCGAATCGACGGGCCCGCGGTCCCAGTCCAGCGAACTCAGGTTCGCCAACTCGGGAATCTTCCGCACCATGTCCGATGTCCGCAGGCACCACGCCCCGGCCACGAGCCACGCGGCCATCTGCAGCGCCGCACGCCAGAACTCCCCTGCCTGAAAGCTCACGCGACGGCCTCGCCCTTGGCGTCATGCAGCTCCGGCGCATAGCGTGCTCCCACAAAGAAGATCGCGCCGCCAATCACCATCGTCACCAACGTCACTCCCAACCCCAGACGCAGGTTCGAGTGGTCGCTGATCACCCCAATAATCTTGGACGAGGGTAGATCGCCGAACACATGCAGTGCGAACAACTGCCCTGCCATCGCCGTCGCACGCAGGTTAGCGGGCACCGCATTCAGCGTCGCCGCGTTCACTGGGCCCGTCCCAAGAAAAATAAGAAACACAGCCGCCCCCAATGCCGGCAGGGTCACACTTGTAGGCCCAAAGAAGCACAGCACTGCCGGCGGCACCGCCAGCAACGCGCTTATCGCCGGCACAAGATACAGCGCTTTGCCAGTCCGCTTGGACCACCACTGCGCCAGCAGGCCGCCGCACACTGTTCCGCCCAGTCCGCACACCACTGTAATCCCACCCATGATCGTGCCGGCCGCGCCAATCTCACGCCCATCCACGCGCTGCAAAAACGACGGCATCCAGAACGAAATGCCTCCCAGTGAAAATGTCACCGCCGCATACCCCAGGATTGACGTCAGATAAGCCTTATTCTTCAGCAAAGACAACACGCTCCCCTTCTCCATCTGCGCCTTTCGCACTCCACCCGTCCTTTGCGGTTCCCGCATGAAGAATAAAATCAGCAACGCAATCACCGCCCCCGGCACCGCCGAAGCTACGAATGCCATGCGCCATCCATGACTCGCCGCGATGTTCCCCCCAGCCAGATATCCCAGCGCCGCTCCCACCGGAATCGCCACGTTGAAGACCGTCAGCGCGGCGTTGCGCCGGTCTTCGGCATAAAAGTCAGCCAGCAGCGCCGGAGCGAATATCCCAAAGCTCGCCTCGCCAATCCCCAGCGCCGCGTGCCGCAGGTTCAGCGACACATAGCTGTGTACGCTCGCCGTCCAGAAGTTCATGGCGGCAATTCCCAGCGCTGCGATCACAATCATTGGCTTTCGCGGGAACTTGTCCCCCAGCCAACCTGTCAGCGGCGACGACAGCACATACGCCACGAAAAACCAGACCGTCAGAGACCCAATCTGGTTGTCGGTCAGGTGGAACTCTCCCTTCACCTGCTCCTGCACCGCGGGCAGGATGTAGCGGTCCAGGTAGTTGACGAAGTTCATCGCCGTCAACAGCACCAGCGCCACCGTCGCTCCAGCGACCGCAGTTCCTCTGGGCTTCGTCGCTGTCGCAGCCATCGCCATCCTGAGGCGAGGATATCAGTTTTGGATTGTCATCCTGAACGACCTACGAGGCCTTCTTCCCCAGCACGTACTCATCGAAGTTCGGGAGCGGCTGGATCAGCGGCGCGAGCAGCTTCGCGGCCTGCGCCGTCGTCAGAACGTCCGCCGGGTCGAGTTTCGTAATCTGCGCCTTAGAGGGGTCAGGCTCAATCACGTCCTCCCGCATCAAGCGGCAGCGATCATCGTACGGCCAGATCGTCTCCTCAAAGTTTGAGTACAGGTACATCTGGTCCGGCTCCGCCTTCAGCCCCTTGAACTCGATGAGCTTGATCAGCAGGTCGTGCGACAGCCCCTTCGGCAGCAGCCCCAGCACCTTGGACGACAGGATCGCCCCGCCCCACACCTGCTGGTGTGCCATCACCGTGGACGCCACAAAGTTGTCCGCCACCGCCACCTGCTCGCCTTCGCCGTAGAAGATGCACTGGTTCGTGTCCGCCCAGTACTTGTACAGCGCGCGCACGTCGTCCTTGCCGCTGATCGTGGTGTTGAAGCCCAGCGCGTGCAGGTTGTACATCGGCACGTCCACCATCATGTCGTCGGTCAGCACCTCGTCGTACCGGCCGGAAAACTCCAGGTACCGGTGCCGGCTGTACGCCATCAGGATGTAGCGATGGCGCGGATTCGTCGTCACCGCCAGCAGGTTGTCGATCCCTACGTTCGATTTCGTGATGTCAAGATTCAGCATGTCTCGGCTCTCCTGCGATGCCTACTGCGGTGCAGACGGCGGAATCAGCTCCGCCGCTGGGCCCGGTCCTGTGTACTTGCGCATCATGCCCCAGACGATGAGCGCGATGCCCACATTGATCGCCAGCACCAGCAGCTCCTCCCACGTCTTGGCCACGTGGATCGGCGTAGCCGCATCCGGCGGCACGGCGTAGATGACCTTCTGGTGAAAGATGGCCAGCGCCGTCAGCACATAGATGGTCGTAATCACCACCCAGTTCAGCGCCGGAGCCCATGGCCGCGCGGCCTTCTTCTCCGGCGTGTTGTACAGCGTCTGGAAGAGCCGCCGCGGCCCCACATCCAGGTACCGGTAGGCGACCAGCCAGTACAGCAGAACGTAGTAATGGAACCAGTTGATCGCCATCGCCGCCACCAGGATATGCAGCGAGATCTCAAAAAAGTTGCGGAACCGAACCCAGTAGCCGATCAGTTTGCCGAACGACTGCGGGTTCCGGTTGAAATACGACGCCAGCGGGAACGACGACATCAGCAGCGCGATCCGCCCGCCCCAGTACCATAGCCGGCTCTTGTAGTGCAGCGAAAGCGGCCCGCACACCAACAGGTCCGCCGACACCACCCCCAGGTGGAACGTGAAGATCTTGATCGCTTGCCGGTTGCCGAACAGCGGGTTCAGCAGGTCCTGGGGCTTGCAGAAGCCCTGGTACACCTGGCGCACGCCCACGAACATCCCCCACAACAGCAGGACGCTGTAGACGGCTGTGATGACGAGGGACCCAGCGGTCACCGGCGAAAAATTCATTGACTTTTACCTTGGCGTCAAAAATTATCCGCTGCGGCGCGCAAAGTCAATCGGATTTTTTCGGGTGTGGTCGCACGAACCCTACCGCATCTCTTCCGTCCGAGGCCACCGGGCCGTCACCACCGTCGAAATCCCGCCTCGCGGCCGGAAGTCGCCCTTGATCTCCGCCCACACCGGGTCCGTCGCCTTCACCACGTCGTCCAGCACCTGGTTCACGATGTTCTCCTGAAAGATGCCGAGGTTGCGGTACGTGAACAGGTACTCCTTCAGCGACTTCAACTCCAGGCACTTCTCCCGCGGCATGTAGCGGATGGTCAGCACACCGAAGTCGGGCAGCCCGGTCTTGGGGCACACGCTGGTGAACTCCGGGTCGTCGATCAAAATCTCGTACGCACGAAACTGATTCTGCCACGTCTCAATCGCTGGAAACTGCGTCCCCAGCCCGGACTTGGCATGGTCGTCGGTGTAACCGGTAGTATGTGTCGCTGTTGCCATAACCACCAGTTTACCGCCGCAGACGCAGAAAGGGCGCGGCCACCGCCGCGCCCTCCTTGTCCCTTATCCCTAATCCCTAATCCCTGCGCCCAAGCGTCGGCTGGTCCGAACCGCTGTTGCCGGTCTGCGTGGAGTTCGGATCGTTGTTGCTGCCGCTGGTGCGGCGCAGCGTGGGCTTATTGCCATCCTTCTTGTCATTGATGCCGCGCTTGTTCTGGATGCGCGCCAGCCGCGCCTTCACCTGGTCGAACTCCGAGGTCGTCACCAGATAGTCGGGCCGCGCCGGAAGGATCGTCGCAATCTCGTCCTCGATGTTGGCGATGCGATCCGGAGTTGCAGGATGGTCGCTGAACGCCTTCGACAGCGCCCCGGGCTTGTGTTTCTCCAGCGCGTCCAGCTTCTCAAAGATCGACACCAGCCCCTGCGGATCGTAGCCCGCGCGATACATGTACTGCGTGCCGAGATAATCAGCCTCTGCCTCGTACTCGCGGCTGAACTGCAGGAACGTCAACGGAACCGCCAGTTGCGCTGCCTCGTAGATGCCATAACCGGTCCACGTTCCCTGCGTGAAGATCATCAGCGGGATCGAGCCGATCTGCATGTAGTTCATCCGGGTCATCTCGCGCGCCGCGTGGTGCGCAGCCACGTGCGCGATCTCATGCGCCATCACACCCGCCAGCTCGTCTTCGCTGTCGCATGCAAGGATCAGCCCCGAGTTCACATAGAAGAACCCGCCCGGCAACGCCATGGCGTTGATCTCATCGGTGTCCAGCACCTTGATCGTGAACGGCACCTTCGAGTCGGAGTTCTTCACCAGGTTCTGCCCCACGCGGTTCACATACTCCACCACGACCGGATCGGTCACCAGGTGCGAACTCTTCTCAATCTCCATCGAGTACTGCTTGCCGGTTCCGATCTCCCAGTTGGTCGAGTACCAGTTGCCCATGCCGCGGCCGCCGATATTGCGCTGCCCCACAGCATCCACGTCCTCTTCGGTGCCCTTCTTGATGTGTGGATCGAGCTGCTCGCCCGGCGAAGGGATCGAGTCCTCCTTGTTGGTCGCCGGAGGAGCGTCCTTCACCGAGAGCTCCTTGCGTCCATCGGTCGGCGTCGCATCAGGACTCTTGCTGTCCGTCGGCTTCGCATCCGGAGTCGTCTGCCCCGCAGCCGGAGTTGGAGTCGCGGCTGGAGTCTGGCTACTGGGTTGCGAAGAGGTGTCAGCGGGCGTAGCTGCCGGCTGTTGCGCCAGGGCTATCGTTCCAGAGGTTGCGAGAAGGAGGGTAACGGTGAGAATGCGCATGGCGGGTGACTCCCGGGAGAGCCACACCCCAGGCGTACGGGCACAGCTCTCTTATGCCATTGTAGACGCTTTCCAGAGGCCTTTGGATTACAAGGCTCTTTTGGAGGGAGCAGGGGCCTAAGACGGAGGGGGCAGGGGCCTTTCGGCCCCTGAATACGATGCGCTCAAAGTTGGGGGCTTCAGCCCCGGAGAAATCACCACGTGTTGTAGGTCGTTCCCTCGCTGGAGACGCCCTCCGACCCCGAATGAACGTCGTCGATTCCGCCCTCGGTCTCGTTGATGTCGGTCAGCGTGTCGGACTCGCTGGTCATCCAGGTGTCGTTCCGGCTGGTCAGCGGGTCAATCGGAATGGTCTTCAGGTAACCGGCCGACACCAGGTCGTCCAGCCCCTGCGGAGCCTTCTCCTTGTCGACGGTATAGCTGTCGATCGCCGTCCGCATCGTGTGCAGGTCTTCCTTCAGCACGGCTTCCTTGGCCTTCTGCACCGAGCGGATGTAGCTGGGAATGGCAATCGCCGCCAGCAGCCCAATGATCGTCATCACGATCATCAGCTCCACCAGCGTAAAGCCGCTCTCGCCGCCCCTCTCTGCTCGATCTGTATCCCGCAATCTCACAACTCTCTCCACCGTCTTCTGAACCCTGGACCCTAAACCCTGGGCCCTCCACTACCACGTGTTGTACTTCGTTCCATCCAGCGCCGTTCCATCACTCTTGCTGTACACATCGTAGACGTTCTGCCCACCAAAGCTGTCCGAGTCCGGCTCGTCCTGGTTGGAGCGCAGCCCCCAATCGGCATCCCCCGTCATGGGATCGATCGGAATCGATCGCAGAAACCGCATCCGCTTGTCCTTTACGTCCACGCCATCCACCAGCGTCTGCAAGTCAGGCGGATAGTTGTTGGAGTCGGCCTTGGTCTGAATTCCACCCAGGTCGGCCACATCCTTGTAGGCGTCGATGGCCTTGCGCATCTCCCACAGGTCCGCTCTCAGCTCACGCTCTTTCGTTCGTTTCACCTGGAACTTCACCGCCGGAATCGCCGCCATCGCCAGAATCGACAAGATCGTGATCACGATGATCAGCTCAGTCAGCGTGACCCCAGCCTCACCGGAACGCGTCTTGCAGTTCCGCGTTGCACTCCTTCGGGTCTGTATCCACTGCCTCACGACTTTGCTCTTTCCTAATCCCTAACCCCTGCTTTTCCCTGCTTCTCTCTGCCCTACTTCAGATGCACCACAGCCTGCGTACCTACAGCCGGCAACGACACCTGCTGGCTGTTCTTGGCGCCGATGCGCACCAGCGATAGTGCCGCATCTCCCGGAGCCAGCGCCTTGAAGGTCAGCGTGCACAGCGTGCCCTGCCCGTCCACGCCCTTGGTGCCCGGCGGCCTGGAGGTCGAGATGGTCACCGCTCCATTGCCTTCATCGCGATGCACCAGCGCGACTGCCTGGCCATCCTTGCCCAGAAAATCGCCCGCATCCACATTCACCAGCGAAAGCAGCTTGGGGTCGAACTGCATCTGCATCGGAACGCTGAACAGGTCCTGCGCGTTGGCGGCCATCACTGCAACCTGGAATGTGGCGCCGACCTGCTGATTGGGCGCCACCGGAACCACAGTCAGCGAAATCGGAGTCGTCATCGAAGCCGTTCCCGGTATAGAAGGCGGAACAGAAGCCGGGGGAGGTGCGCTCGTGCCCGTCACTATACCCGGCGCCAGGGGCCGCGAGTCAGCAGCGATCTTGCCCAGCATCGCATTGGCGGCATTGGCTGCCGAGGTATCCTGCGCTGGCGGATTCGCCGACGCACTCTCCAGCGACTTGCCGTCATTGGCCAGCATCGGCGCCGGTTCCTGATGGATCAGATCGATCGACTGGCTGGTTCCGGTATAGATGGCCCGCGTGTTCTGGTCCGTCAGAATGGACTCGCGAACGATGTGCGGAATCAGCAGGAACACAATCTCGTCAGACTGCTGCTCCTTATCCTGGCTGCTGAAGAAGTACTTCAGCAACGGCAACTCCCCCAACCCCGGAGTCCCATTCACTGCCTTCGTGTCCTGCCTCTGGATTAATCCAGCGAGGATCGACGGCTCGCCGTCCTTGAGCTGGATCACCTGCTCCACCACGCGCTGCGAGATGATCGGCTCGGTCACGCCGGAGATCGTCACGGAACCGTTCTGCGACGAAATCTCGATCTTCATCTTCAGGCTGATCTCGCGGTCGTAGTGCACCGTCGGAGTCATGGAGATATTCACGCCCACATCGAGATAGGTGAACTGCGTCTGCACGCCCAGGGAGGCCGTGGTGATTGCCGCTCCGGCGGAATACGATCCAGTCGCAACCGGAATCTTCGAACCAATCTTCAGCGAGGCTGGCTGGCCGTCCGTCGCGCGAATACGCGGGTTCTGCAGGATGCGCGTGTCCGAGTCCGAGAGCAGCGCGTTCACCGTGCCGCCCGACACCGACACGGCAAAATTGGTTGCGTTGATGTTGCCCAGCGTGTTCAGCGTAATGCCCGAAGTGTTCGTCGCCGTATTGGTGGTGGTCCCGGTTGTCGTGCCGGTCGTGTTGTTGGTTGTACTGGAGTTGGCGTTGCTGGCCTGTGGCGTCAGTCCAAAGCTGGTCGGCAGCGTAATGCCCAGGTTGCGAATCTTGTCGCGGCTCACCTCCAGCACGGCCACATCCACCACCACCTCAGGACGAACGCGGTCCAGATCGTTGATCAGCTTCTCGGCCAGAATCAGCTCATCGGTGGTCGCGCGCATCACGATGGCGTTCTGGCTGGCCACCAGGTAGATCTTCACGCTCGGGTCCAGCAGGTTGCGCAGGGCAACCAGAATCTCATTGGCGTCATTCTGCTGCGACGCGTTGGTCAGGTAAAACGTCTGCACCGCCAGGTCGTCCATGTCGGTGCGCTTCTGGCGGTTGTTCTGCGCGACAAAGATGGTGTTCGTCGTCACCGGCTTCCAGAACGTGCCCGCCTCAATCCCCACGATACGCAGCGCGTCGTTCAAAGAAACGCTCGTCAGGTCAATCGGAATGCGCTTCGAGGTGTAATCCGGATCAAAGATTACATTCAGCCCCGCCGCCTTGCCGATGGCCTGGTAGATCACCTTGGCGTCTTCCACCATGTGCAGCGTGATGGGGTCGTTCGACACCGGCTGCAACACCACCGGTGCGCCCATCGCGGCGATGTCCTTCTGTACCTGGTCCTGATAGGGAGTCTGCTCATCGACGCCCGGAACCAGCGTCTTGCCCGGCGTCACACCGCTGGCCGCCGCACCCCCAGGACCGGGACCCGAGGTCCCTTGCGGCTGCGCCCTGGGCTCGGTTACCTGTAGCTCCTGCGCGGCTACCTGGTTGCCAGGGTCGATCTGCAGAGCGCGCGCGAACTCATTCACCGCTCCGCCCACGTCGCCCGACTGCCGCAGGACGCGGCCGCGATCCACATGCAGGTTGGCCGCCTGAAAGCGCATCCGCTCGTAGTGCGTCTGGTAGCGCAGGTCCTTGGGCTTCTTCAGGTGAGCCTGGCGATAGGCCTCAAAGGCCGCGTCGTAATCCTCCCGGGCCTCGGCATTGACGCCGCGCTTGTTCCACGTACTCGCGGACTGCGCATGGGCCGGCCCGGCGACGCTCAGCAATACGACCGCCAGCAACATCCAGCTTGCCGCCGCGCCTGCGCCGATCCTCTTTTGCACCATCAATTTGGCGATTTCCCGACAGCTCCGTGGTTGCTGCATGCGTCCGTCCCGCTCCAAATGGCCTCGGACGCTGGGCTCGAAGCCTCGCCGCGCGATGGCCCCGGAGCGCCTCAAAGTGCGCTCCCGGACTACGTCTGCTGCGGTCTCGAGCGGGTGGTCGGGCTCGTCCGATAATACCATTCGCTGCACTGGTCTCTCCGCTCCGAAGGTCTCTTGCCTGGGCCCGTCTGCGCTGGCGCTATGCTGTCCCGCCACCGTCAATCTGCTAGCATCTGGTCTCTGAGGCTCGCCAGCGCCCTTCAGCTATAGCTCTTGGACGGTCAGCATCCACTTTGGTCTTACCGTTATCCAATGATTGGCATAACTCCCCGGCAGACTCGGGAGTCGCCGCTTTCCCACTTTAGGACTTCATGCCGCGTTCTCTCTCCAACCCGACCACCTCCGCGCCGCCCAAACCCTCCGCCAAGCCGAAGGACCGCGACCCCGTGGCCTCCGGCCATCGCGATGCGGCCTTCAATCGCTCCGCCAGCCACAACTACTTCCTCACCGACCGCTTCGAGTGCGGCGTCGCCCTGCGTGGCACCGAGGTCAAGTCCATCCGCGAGGGCAAAGCCAACCTCAAGGACGCCTACGGCCTGCTCAAGGACGGCGAGTGCTTCCTGCTCAACGCCCACATCGGCCCGTTCTCGCACGGCAACGCCATGAACCATGAATCTCTGCGCACACGTAAGCTTCTGCTCCACAAAAGCGAGATTGAAAAGCTCAAAGTTCTGACTTCACAGCGGGGCTACACCCTGATCCCGGTCAAGCTTTACTTCAAGCATGGCCGCGTCAAGTGTGAGCTCGCACTCGCCAAGGGCAAGCAGGACTGGGACAAGCGCGCCACCGAGCGCAATCGCGAAGCCGACAAGGAAGCCCGCGCCGCCATCGCCCGCTCCCAGCGCCGCTAGGCCAAGGTTGCGACACCCCGTCGCCATCGCGTTACGATAAATCTGTGAATCTTTCTCTGCAACATCACGACTCCGCTGCCTTCGCCACATCGCTCCTCGCGGTCTTCGCCGTCGACATCGCGACCGGCGACGACGCCAAGCCCTCGCCCGCGCTGCTCACGACCTCCGACACGCTGGCCAAAGCCGCCGCCCCCTGGCTCGCCACCGGCGAGTTCAAAGCCTCGCTCGGCGAGACCCTCCTGCTCCACTCTCCCGCCGGCGCCGAGGCGCAACGCCTTCTGCTCATCGGCCTGGGCCGCGCCGGCTCGCTCACCATCCACGAGGTCCGCAAGGCCGCCGGCGTCGCCATCCGCTTCGCCCGCTCCCGCGGCCTGCAGGAGGTGGCCATCGCCTTTCCGGAAGACAAGGCCCTCGATGACGAACACATGGACTCGCTGCCCGGCGGCCTCACCGCTCGCGCCATTGCCGAAGGCGCCCTGATCGCCGACTTCGACATCGACTTCTATCGCGCCGACCGCAAAGACCTCAGCATCCACACTGCCACCATCCTCCATCTGGAGGCCGACAAGAAGCTGGAGGCCCAGATGCAGCAGGGGCTCAGCGAAGGCAGCATCATCGGCCAGAGCCAGAACTTCGCCCGCTCGCTGATCAACGAGCCCGGCAACATCCTCACGCCCACCGAGCTGGCCCGCCGCACCACAGCTATGTGCGCGGAGGCCGGCCTCGTCTGTGAGGTCTACTCCACCGACAAGATTCTTGAGTTGAAGATGGGTGCATTCGCCGCCGTCACGCAGGGCTCGTCCGAGCCGCCCGCGCTCATCGTCCTGCGCTATGAACCGCCATCGCCGCCTCCGCCGGACGCCCCCGTCCTCGGCCTCGTCGGCAAGGGCATCACCTTTGACACCGGCGGCATCTCCATCAAGGCCGCCGACAACATGGACAAGATGAAGTACGACATGGCCGGTGCCGCCGCCATGATCGGTGCCATGCGCGCGATCGCTCAGCTCAAGCCCGCCGTGCGCGTCCTCGCCGTCGTCTGCTCCTGCGAGAACATGCCGGACGGTCGCGCCTTCAAACCCGGCGACGTGCTCACCGCTATGTCCGGCAAGACCATCGAGATCATCAACACCGACGCCGAAGGCCGCCTCGTCCTCGCCGACGGCCTCTTCTACGCCAAGACTCTCGGCGCCACGCGCCTCATCAACGCTGCCACGCTCACCGGAGCCATCAGCACAGCCCTCGGACACCACAACGCCGGCCTCTTCTCCAACGACGACTCCGCCACGCAGCACTTCCTCGATGCCCTTCCCACCTCCGGCGAGAAGTTCTGGCGGCTGCCCTGCTCGAGCGACTACCGCGACCAGATCAAGAGCCAGATCGCCGACCTCATGAACACCGCCGGAACGCGCTACGGCGGCGCCAGCGTCGCTGCGGCCTTCCTCAAAGAGTTCGTCGGCGACACCCCCTGGATTCACCTCGACATCGCCGGCACCGCCTGGATCGACGACTCCAAGCCGTGGCAATCCAAAGGCCCCAGCGGCATCGCCCTGCGCAGCATCATCGAGTGGGTCCGCAGCTACGCGAAGTAGTCAAACGAGCCGTGCGTTGACACCATGCTCGCTGCTCCATAGACTTTCGCTGCAAGCACGTCATCGAACCTGACTCTTCCCTGCAAAGGACCTCCATGCTGACTCGATCCCTGCGCCTTCTGGCCGCGCTCTCTCTCGCAACCGCTGCGGTTGCCTTCGCCCAGGCACCTGCCACCACGCCCGGCGCGCCACCTCCCGCGGGCCAACAACGCCGCCCCGC
>Ga0302320_10022116_pt1 | contig 12577 bp, 12 predicted proteins | sample Bog_T0_3_FD_202130 | JGI IMG/M metagenome (GOLD analysis project Ga0302320, IMG submission 202130) | Peat permafrost microbial communities from Stordalen Mire near Abisko, Sweden - Bog_T0_3 | ecosystem: Environmental > Terrestrial > Soil > Wetlands > Peat | place: Sweden: Abisko, Stordalen Mire...
GTGGTGATAGTGGGCATGGGAGCCTCCTGTTTCAGGTTGAGAGATGCGGCTCGCAGCGGTGGGGAGTTGCGAGCCGTACTCTTACTTGAAAGGACGGCGTGGCGGCGAGTCTGCGCATTTTTGGCCTTCGGGGGGGTTGGGTGGCGGGGGAGATTGCATGGGGCCGAGGTGATTTGGCATGAGCCTTGCGAGCGAAACCGCTTTTACGGCGCCACCGCGATGTGGTCTTCTAGAGGCACACCTCTATGCTCAATCGACTCGAGACCTATTTTGAATTCACGCGCCTGGGGACGAACTGGCGCACGGAGATCCTGGCCGGGGTTACGACGTTCCTGACCATGGCTTACATTGTGCTGGTGAACCCGGCGATTTTGTCGGAGGCCGGGATGCCGCTGGCGGCGGTGACGGCGGCTACCTGCCTTTCCGCGGGGTTTGCGTCGATCCTGATGGGCGTGTATGCGCGCTACCCGATTGCGCTGGCTCCGGGGATGGGGCTGAACGCCTACTTTACCTACTCGGTTTGCCTGAAGATGCACGTGCCGTGGCAGACGGCGCTGGGCGCGGTGTTTCTGTCGGGCGTGATTTTTCTGGCGCTGACGGCGGGCGGCATCCGGCAGATGATTCTGAAGGCGATTCCGCACGAGCTGTATGCGGCGGTGGCCGGGGGCATCGGGCTGTTTATCGCGTTTATCGGCTTTCAGCATGCGGGGCTGGTGGTGGCCGACCAGGCGACGCTGGTGGGCATGGGCAACCTGCGCAGCCCGGTTCCGGCGCTGGCCATGTTCGGGCTGATTTTGATGGTGGTGCTGGAGGCCAGGAAGGTGCGCGGCGCGATCCTGATCGGCGTGCTCTCGACCACGGCGCTGGCATGGGCCTTCGGGCTGGTTCACTGGACGCCGGCGCCGGGAGGCTTCCAGAGCCTGTCGCAGACCGCGTTCAAGCTCGACATCAAGGGCGCGCTGAACAAGAGCCTGCTTGAGATTGTGTTTGTCTTCTTTTTTGTGGAGCTGTTTGACAACCTGGGGACGCTGGTTGCGGTGACCAAGAAAGCGGGGCTGATTGAGGCCGACTATACGATTCCGCGGCTGAGCCGGATCTTGTTTGCCGACGCGACGGCTACGATCTTTGGCTCGCTCACCGGAACATCGACGGTCACCAGCTATGTGGAGTCGTCGGCTGGGGTGGCGGCGGGAGGGCGGTCGGGCGTGACGGCGATTGTGACCGGCCTCTTGTTTCTGTGCGCGATTGGGGCGGCGCCGTTTGTGGGCATTGTGCCGGCGGCGGCGACGGCGCCGGCGCTGATTCTGGTGGGCTCCATGATGCTGTCAACGGTGAGCGAGATTGCCTGGGACGATCCGCTGGTGGCGGTGCCGGCGTTTCTGACCATGGTGCTGATTCCGTTTACGTATTCGATTGCCAACGGGCTGGGGTTCGGCATCATCTCGTGGGCCGTGATCCACCTGGCCACGGGGAAGTTCCGCCGCCAGGACTGGCTGCTGTACATTCTGGCCGTGCTGTTTTTGTTCCGGTTTGTGTACCTCACGGCCAGTTAGCTGCTGCAACCATGGGGCCGCATTGAGAAGGGAGCTTTGATGCGCTGGTATCACTATGTCGCGTACTTTTTCGGGGGCGCGTTTCTGGCCAACTGCCTGCCTCACCTGGGCAACGGGATTTCAGGGCACGCTTTCCAGAGCCCGTTCGCATCGCCGCCGGGGATTGGGTTGTCGTCTTCCACGGTGAATGTGCTTTGGGGGCTGTTCAACCTGGCGGTGGCTTACCTGCTGGTGTGCCGGGTGGGGAGCTTCAATTTGCGTAACACGCGGCACGTGCTGGCGCTGGGGGCGGGGCTGGTGCTGTTGGCGGTGATGACGGCCCGCGCGTTCGGACGGTTCCACGGCGGGCTGTGAGCCAGCGCAGGCAGCAGTTGCCTGCTTGAATCCCCCTGTGCCGCGGTGGCCCAAAAGTCGTAAACTCTTTCCATCCAACCCCTGTAGTATGGGTGAGAGGCTTGCCCAGGACGCGGAAGAGCCCATGCCGGAGAAGCGGATGAAGACGACCAGGAATCGGTGGATTGGCAAGGCCCGGCGGTTCATCACGCATCCGCTGGCCGCGACGGCTGCCGCTTCACTGGCGGTGGCGCTGGGACTGTCAGCCTGCGAGAACGTCCAGGGGTACACCTCGCCCAGCCTGATCCGGATCATTGACGCCTCCTACATTGCCGGCGCTGTCAACGTGTGGGTTGAGGGCGAGCTGGTGGCGGGCAACATTGCGGCGCCCTACGTGGCGGCCAACTATGCCACCCTGCCGGCCTCGGGCAACGCGCAGGTGGTGGTGACGGCTGCTTCGGCGACCGGACCGATTTTGAGCAATGCCCTGGTGACCTCAAACGTGACCGCGCTTGCGGGGCAAAAGCACTCAGTGTTTATAACCGACAATGGGTCGTCGCCGGTGAGCTACAACGTGACGGTGATTCAGGACCAGCAGATCACCGCGCCGGAAGCTCACTCGGAGTTCAGGTTTATCAATGAAGCGCCGCGCACCGGGGCCAACGGCGTGGATGTGTACATGGTGCCGAGCGGGTCAACGCTGGGCGATGCGAACCTGCTGCTGACCGTGCCGCTGGGGCAGACGGTGGGTTATACGATTGTGCCGGCCGAAGCGCTGACCATGGTGATTGCGCCCAGCGGCCAGACGACGATTTACTCGTCCACTCCGCTGAGCCTGGCGGGGGGCGAGGTGCGCACGGTGCTGATTACCGACAGCCAACTCACCAACAAGCCTCCGCTGGTGCTGGTGGTTGCCGACGACGTGAACTAGAAGGGGACTGCACTGCGCGCCGGGACCCGAGTCCCATCCTGACTCCCAAACAATTTAAAGCGGTCACTGCCGATTGGCCGAAGCTGCGCGTATACTTCTGCCCGTGCAAGCCTCTGAAGGATCCATCCTTTCCATGACGCAGAATGCGGCCATTTTGACCGTAGTGCTGGCCTTTGCCGGCTATCTTGTCACCTTCCTGAGCGCGCGCATGGTGGCGCGGCGGCGCGACAAGCTGGAGCTGGTGAACAAGCGGCTGAACGAGTTTTACGGGCCGCTGTACGTGGCCTCGCAGGCTGGGAATATCGCCTACCGGTCGCTACTGAAGAAGCAGGGCAAGACGCAGAGCTTTCCCATTCTCGACAGCGAGATGAAGGAGTGGGTTCTGTGGATGAAGACCATCTTCATGCCGCTGAACAACGTCAGGGAAAAGATCATTATCGAGAAGGCCCACCTGATTATCGAAGAACAGATGCCGCACTGCCTGCTGGACTTTGTGACCCACGTGGTGGGCTACAAGGCAGTGGTCAGCAAGTGGGCCGAGGGCGACTACAGCGAGCGGCGATCGACGATTGGCTGGCCGCCGGAGTTCGACCTCTATGTGGAGCGGTCGTATGCCGCGCTGAAGGCCGAGCAGACGCGGCTGCTGCACTCGGTTACGTCGCGGATTTACCGGCGGGTGGTGGGCAGGAAGCGGCGATAAATCGATGCGCCCTTGCGGCGGCGCTTGAATTAAGCCAAGGTATGTGGCAACGTTCCGGTATGGACAAGACAACCGTCATTGAGACGCTGCGGAAGTACGAACCGGAGTTGAGAGACGCCGGAATCGTTCATCTGCGCCTCTTCGGGTCGGTGGCTCGCGGCGAGAGTACCGCCCTGTCCGACATTGACCTGATGGCCGATTTCGACCCTGCGCGGCGTCGAACGCTGGTCAACATGGCTCGTCTGGAGAACCGGCTCAGCGATCTGCTGGGAGGAAAGGTCGATCTGTCGTCGGCGAATGCGATGAAAGAGCCGGTGCGGGAGCGTGCTTTTCGCGAGGCAGTCCATGCCTTTTGAGGACACTCGCTCGCATCTCGGCGACATTCTCCTCGGCATCCGGTCGATTGAACGATTTGTCAGCGGGATGGATCTGGATGCCTACTTGAACGACGAACGAACGCAAGCCGCGGAGGAGCGCAAGATGCTCATGATCAGCGAAGCCGGCATTCGTCTGAAGGAAACCGCCGAATTGCTCTGCCCGGATGTACCTTGGCGCGATATTCGCGGAATCGGAGATTGGCTGCGTCACCAGTACGACAGCATCGAGGCGGAGACCATCTGGAACACCATCCAGGACGATCTGCCGCGGCTCAAATTGGCTGTCGAAAAGGCGCTGGCGCAATAGGACGCGGTCTTGAGTCAACTGGCAAGCGCCCCACTCTTCGCATAGGACGCGAAGCGTGGGGCGCTTGATGGATTGGTAACTTGGAGAGACTTAGTAGCGGTAGTTCTCCGCCTTGTACGGCCCCTCGACCGGCACGCCGAGATAGTCGGCCTGGCGCTTCGAGAGCGTGGTGAGCTTGACGCCGATCTTCTCCAGATGCAGCCGGGCGACTTCTTCGTCCAGCTTTTTGGGCAGCACGTAGACGCCGATCTTGTAGCTGTCTTTCTTCTCCCACAGGTCAAGCTGGGCGAGCGTCTGGTTGGCGAAGCTGTTGCTCATCACAAAGCTGGGGTGGCCGGTGGCGCAACCGAGATTGACCAGGCGGCCCTCAGCGAGGATGAAGATGGTGTTGCCGGTGGGGAAGGTGTAGGTGTCCACCTGGGGCTTGATGTTGAGCTTGGTGACGCCCTTCTCCGTGTTGAGGCGGTCCATCTGGATCTCGTTGTCAAAGTGGCCGATGTTACAGACGATGGCCTGATCCTTCATCAGCTTCATGTGCTCGAGCGTGATGATGTCCACATTGCCGGTGGTGGTTACGTAGATATCGCCGCGGCCGAGCGTGTCTTCCACCGTGGTGACTTCAAAGCCTTCCATCGCCGCCTGGAGCGCATTGATGGGGTCGATTTCGGTGACCACCACGCGCGCGCCCATGCCGCGCAACGAGTGCGCGCAGCCCTTGCCCACGTCGCCATAGCCGCAGATGACCGCCACCTTGCCCGCGACCATTACATCGGTGGCGCGCTTGATGCCGTCAGCCAAGGACTCGCGGCAGCCGTAGAGGTTGTCGAATTTTGACTTCGTGACCGAGTCGTTGACGTTGATGGCGGGCACCAGCAGCTTGCCCTGCTCCATCATCTTGTAGAGCCGATGCACGCCGGTGGTGGTTTCTTCCGACACGCCGCGCCAGGCCTTGACTACCTTGTGCCAGTGCTGCGGGTCTTCGGCATAGACCTTCTTGAGCAGGTCCTTGATCACCTGCTCTTCGTGGCTCTCAGAGGGCCCATGGACCCACTTGTCGCCGTCTTCGAGTTCATAGCCTTTGTGGATGAGCAGGGTCACGTCGCCGCCGTCGTCCACCACCAGCTCGGGGCCTGTGCCGCCCTTGTGATTCAGCGCCTGGTAGGTGCACCACCAGTATTCCTCGAGCGACTCACCCTTCCACGCGAACACTGGGACGCCGGTGGCGGCGATGGCCGCGGCGGCGTGGTCCTGGGTGGAGAAGATGTTGCAGCTTGCCCAGCGGACTTCGGCGCCGAGGCTGGTGAGCGTCTCAATCAGCACCGCGGTCTGGATGGTCATGTGGAGCGAGCCGGTGATGCGGACGCCGGCCAGCGGCTTTTTGGCCGCATGCTTGTTGCGGATGGCCATCAGGCCGGGCATTTCGTGCTCGGCGATGTTGATTTCCTTGCGGCCCCAGTCGGCCAGGGACATGTCGGCTACTTTGTAGGCCAATTCGGTGGATTCGAGTGTTGAGGTTGCCATCCGGTTTCTCCTTATATCGTCACATCGTGATATGTTGATATGTATCAGAACCAGAGCAGGGAGTCAATCCGCAAGATGCCGTCCATCGTAAAAACCCTGCGCGCCGCCGCCGACCCCAACCGGCTGAGGATTCTGCTGCTGCTGAGCGGCGAAGAGCTCTCCGTGGCCGAGTTGCAGGAGATTCTGGCCATGGGGCAGAGCACGATTTCAACCCACCTGTCGCAATTGAAGCAAGCCGGGCTGGTGGAAGACCGGCGGACGGGGAAGAGCAGCTTTTACCACCTGGCCACCCCTGCCACCTCCCCTGCGGGGGGCAGCCCTTTGGAGGGGATTCTTGCCAGAGCGAAGGGCGAAATCCCCGAAGCCGCCGCCGATCAGGCGTCCATGCGGCTGGTGGTGCGCAAGCGGCAAGATAAGATGCGCAGTTTTTTTGACTCGGTGGCGGGGCGTCTGGGGCGCGACTACGTGCCGGGCCAGTCGTGGAAGGGCGTGGCCGAGGCGCTGCTGCGGCTGATGCCGCCCATGGTGATTGCCGACCTGGGCGCGGGCGACGGCACCTTTGCCCTGCTGCTGGCCGAGCGGGCGACGCGCGTTATCGCAGTCGACACCTCGGCCAAGATGATCGAGTTTGGCCGCGACCAGGCGCTGCGCCATGGCGTCACCAACGTCGAGTTCCGCCTGGGCGACATGGAAGAGCTGCCCATCGGCGCGGCAGAGGTGGACCTGGTGTTCTTCTCGCAATCGCTGCACCACGCGCTGCACCCCGAACGGGCCGTGGCCGAGGCCGCCCGCATCCTCCGCCCCGGCGGACGGATCGTCATCCTCGACCTGGTGAAGCACCGCTTTGAAGAAGCGCGCGAGCTGTATGCCGACGAGTGGCTCGGCTTCAGCGAGGCGGAACTGGAGACGATGCTGGAGAAGGCGGGCTTCCGCGACGTGCAGACTTCGGTGGTGCACAAGGAGCCGGAGACGCCACAGTTCCAGACGCTGCTGGCGGTGGGAGACAAGAGCTGAAGGGACGCAATCCAGCCACCCCCGCGTCAATTTGCCGATCCCCGGCAGAGACCCAGGCAAATACTCCGGCCGCGGTCACCATCACAATCGGCTTCCCGCTCTCCCATGAAGCGACGCAGCGAACTTCAGGTACCGTAGAATGATGCAGCAGCAACTCTGCGCGCTGCCCATAACTTCGCCCAGACGGCGCGGATGGACTCCCCTACTTCATCTTCCCCTTGAGGACCCCGGCGCCCATGGCTAAATCCGCATACAACTCGAGCTTTTATCGCCGTCGAGCGGATGGTTCAATGCGATCTGCCCAGGTGATCTTGCAGACCGTCAGAGAGGCGCTCAATCCAGGGAGCGTCGTCGACGTGGGATGCGGAACAGGCGCATGGCTCAAGGTCTGGTCGGACTATGGCGTGGAAAATATTCTTGGCATCGATGGCGAATGGGTCCGGCCCGATCAGCTCCTGATTCCACGCAATCGGTTCAGGCAGATGGACCTGACTGCCCCCTCGGCCCTCGATGAAAAATTCGACCTTGTGGAGTCGCTTGAAGTCGCCGAGCATCTGCCTGCGGCAGCCGCCGATGCCTTTGTCGCGTTTCTTTGCTCCCTCGGCAACGTCGTCCTGTTTAGCGCTGCAATTCCCTGCCAGGGCGGCACTCATCATTTGAATGAGCAGTGGCCCGGCTATTGGGCGGCACTGTTCCAGCTCCATGGGTTCGTAGCCATTGACGCGATCCGCGATCGCTTCTGGGACAATGAAGACGTCGATTGGTGGTATGCGCAAAACACCCTTTTCTTCGTCCAATCGGAACATCTTCCGGCGATCAGGCAGACCAGTGAACTTTTCGCCGGTGCATCGCAGGGAGCGCCCTCCAGAGTCCATCCGCAGCGATGGATCGCAGTGAATGCCGGACCGATCCCTTTGGAAAACCTGGTCGCCGCGCTCCCGCGAAGCAGCATCCATTTTGTCCAGAGGGCATTCAGGAAGCTCGGTCACCTCTTCCGGGCCTGACCTTCTGTTTGCATTGCCGACACCCCGCGCTGACCCCTGAACCCAATCTCCGGTCACACCTGAACTTGAGGTGGATCACGCCGCGCAAGGCCTGAGCCCGAAGGCAACCTCAGCAACCAGCATCGTCAAACCGGCCGCCCCGGTCTCTCCGCCTCCAGCAAGGCCCGCTTCCGCTCCACACCCCAGCGGTACCCCGTCAGGGCCCCGCTCACGCCCACCACGCGATGGCATGGCACCATCACCGACACGCGATTGGTAGCGCAAGCCCGCGCCACTGCCCGCGTCGCTTTTGCATCGCCCAGCTCCCGCGCCAATTGGCTATACGTCCGTGTCTCGCCCCGCGGAATCGTCCGGAGTGCCTGCCACACCTTCAGTTGAAACGCCGTCCCGCGCAAATCCAGCACCTGCGGTGCGGCCAACTCCGCCTGCGCCACCTGCGGTGGGGCCAACCCTTTGGGCGATTCTGTTTGACCGCAGACGGTTCGCAGCGCCGCGTCTACCAGGCTTGCCAGCGCGGGATTGCGCTTGAGGGTGGCGAGCGGGAACTCTTCGCGGAGGGTGGCTTCGGCCTCGGCCCTGGTGGCCGCGAGGGCGAGCCAGCAGAGGCCGCGCTTCGTCGCTCCCACCACCATCCATCCAAACGGGGAACGCTCGGCGGCAAACTGGATGGTTTCGCCCTTGCCGCCTTTTGCGAAGCGTGCAGGCGTCATGCCCAGTTGGGAGCCTTCGTAGGCTCGGCTGGACGAGCCGAATCCGGCGTTGTAGATGGCGTTGGTCACGGTGTCTCCTTGTTTGAGGGCGGCGCGCAGGCTGCCGGCGCGCAGGGCGCGCTGGTATTGCAGCGGGCTGACGCCGAGGTGCTGCTTGAAAAGGCGCTGCACGGTGAAAGGGCTGAGATGGACGAGGCGGCCCAGTTCGGCAAGTGGGACCTGGCGGTCGAGGTTGGCTTCTATATGCGCACGAATCTCATCCAAAGGGCTGCTCGACGCAGTCGCGGGCTTGCAACGGAGGCAGGCGCGAAAGCCGGCGGCCTGGGCTGCGGCGGCTGAGGGGAAGAAGCGGACGTTGGCGCGGAGGGGTCGGCGGCTGGAGCACTCGGGTCGGCAGAAGACTCCTGTGGTCGTGACGGCGTAGAAGAACTGGGCGGCAGGGTCGTGGGCGAGAAGTTGCCGCCAGGCGGATTCGGGGTCGAGGCTCGGCCGGGTGTTCGGTGCGGATTGGGGTTTGTTGCTCACGAGAACCATGGTCGCCGATGAGTGGGGTGGGGCGCTATCCGGTTCTTGCGGGTAATTCGGAAAAGGGCGGATTCCGTAGTCTGAGCCTCCTGCGATTCTCCAACAACACCGCATTGAATTCGACCCGCGGGTTGTTTGAGGATGAGGGTCGCCGCGGCCCTACGGGACGCGGGTTGTGTGGGGTGGCCTGTCCCAGCATTCCGCTGCGCTCCATGCTGGTCTATTCTCGCTTCCTCCCTACGGGAGGAAAAACTGGATCACTTCATGTTCTTCAGCACAGCCTCAGCCCGCACCAGGTCTTCCTCGGTATCCACGCCGATGGTGTCGCGGGGGGCGTCGGCTACGTAGAGGGCGATGTTGTTTTCAAGGAGGCGGAGCTGTTCCAGCTTCTCCAGGCGCTCCAGGGGCGAGGGCGGGAGGGCGGCGAAGCGCTCCAAAGCGGCCTTGCGGTAGGCGTAGATGCCCAGGTGTTTGCGGTAGCCGGTGAAGCCGGTCTGGTCGCTGGCCTGATCTTGACCGCGATAGCTATCGCGGTCAAACGGAATCGTGGCGCGGGAGAAGTAGAGGGCGCGGCCGTCGAGGGCGGTGACTACCTTGACGGCGTTGGGGTTGGCGATCTCATGGGGCGGGCAGCGGACGGAGAGCGTGGCCACTTCGACCTCGGGGCGGCTGAAGAAGGCCAGCAGCGGCGGGAAGAAGTCGGGGGTGAGGGTGGGCTCGTCGCCCTGGATGTTGACATAGATGTCGGCGTCGATCTGGGTGGCGACTTCCCTCACCCGATCAGACCCACTGGGGCATTGGGGCGAGGTCATCACGACGGGGATCGCGCGCTCGCGGCAGACGGAGGCGACCTCCTCAGAATCGGTGGCGACGAGGACGGGGTCCATGAGGCCGCTTGCCTTGGCGGCGCGCCAGACCCACTCCACCATGGGGCGGCCGGCGATGAGGCGGAGGACCTTGCGGGTGAGGCGGGTGGAGCTGAGACGGGCCGGGATGACCGCGGCGATGCGCAACGTACTCATGGTGGCGAGTTTACTAGACCACCTGCGGTGGGGCTGGCGGTCTTCGACGGGGACAGCACAGTTAGCCGCTCCGACGCGGACAGACTTCACTGACCGTCTACACTCACCTGCGGTTGGATAGGAGATGGGCCAATGCAGGGCGTTGTTCTTCCAGGCCCCAGGCGGGGAGGCAGGTTTGACCTTCATTCCGGGCGCCCGTATCATGGAACAGGTGCGCGGATGTTGTCCTCGCCCACTCGCAAACGGGGTCTTCGCGGCCCCGAGTCTTGCTCCGGCGGGGTAGCTCAGATGGTTAGAGCGACGGATTCATAACCCGTAGGTCGGCAGTTCGATCCTGCCTCCCGCCACCACACCGGCAAAACGGCACACTCCCTTGGGGAGTTGGGCCGGATGAACGCAATATCTAGCACGGGGAAGCGATGGGGAAGCGGCCTGATGGCCGTCTCTCTATCGCTTTTTGTGCTTTCCGGGCGGCTCTCCTTGGGTGCGATCTCAAAGGAGATAGCCCATGACTTGCCCCCTCTCAAATCATGCCCCGGCCGATCTATCGGCGGATGCTTTAGGCCTGCGCCTGCCCTGTTGCGGCAATTTGCGCGGTTCAATCCCTCAACATAAAGCCGACTGCGCGCGGGCGAGTGCCAACTGCCCGGGCTGCATTTACCCTGGCGCGACTCACATCGCGGCCTGCCGCTTTGGCGCGGCGTGCTGTGTGGGCGTAGACGTGCCGGAATCCGGCTGGACGCATAGCGCGGATTGCCCTGCGGCCGGCGATTCGGATCGGCAGGTATTCGCCGAGGTTCCGCAGGTGGGGGCATCGCTCAAGCGGCTGCTGGATGGCGAGCCGCCGGTGCCGCTGGCCTGGCGTGAGCGGGATCGGCCGGACGTGGCGGCTGTGGCTGCGGCGTCGCGTGAGTTCTATCTTGCGAAGCTTGTGGTGGCGGCGCAGGAGCTGGCTGAAGTGTTTCGGACGCCTGACGGATGCTTTTGCTGCTCGATGCTTGAGGTGGGTGGCAAGGTGGAACATCTGGCGAGTTGCAAGGCCTGGCATGTGCTGAGCTTGCTGATCAGCCTGGCGGAGCTGGAACTCAATCCAATCGGTGCCGATTCAGCGGCGGGTGGGGCGGTGGCTGGCGCGGGTGACGGCCTGGTTGTACAGAGCTCTCTCGGTGGTCTGTCAGAGCAGGTGTGCTTGAAGTGTGGCGCGCGCGGTGGCATCTGGGGCGCGGAAGAGCGGCCGGAGGCGGAAGCCTATCTTGCACTGCTCGGCCTGAATCAGTGTGTCGGCGCCAGCGCGACCGGGAAGGGTCACATTCTCTACACGCATCTGTGTGCCGGAAGCTTCGCGGCGGAAGCGGGCGGTGCGCAATGACGAAGGCAGCCAATAGTGGACAGGTGACAGTAGGCAGTATCCCGGTTGTTTTCGGGTTGCAGGATTTGCCGCTGGATTTGTTGGATGCGAATCCGCTGAACCCTCGGCGGACGATGGATGATCGCGGCCTGGAAGAACTCGCCGCCAGCATCAAACAGACAGGTATCACGCAGCCGCTGCTGGTGCGGCCCTGGATGCCCGACGAAGGCCTGGTGGAGCAGCGGTACCAGATTGTCTGCGGGCATCGCCGGAGCGAGGCCGCGACCATGGCGGGGCTGGATACGGTGCCTTGCAATGTGCGCGACCTGATGGACGAAGAAGCGGCCGAGATGGCGTTCGTTGACAACCTGCAGCGTGTGGACGTGGAGGCGCTGGAAGAGGCTGAGGCGCTTGGCGCGTTGCTGGAGCGGCATGGCAGCGTGGAGGCCGTGGCGGCACGCGTGGGCAAGGATGTTGCGCACGTGGCCAAGCGGCTGAAGCTGCGCACGCTGGGCGCCTGGCAGCGGGATGCGCTGCGCGGCAAGCTGATCACGGTGGATCACGCGCTGCTGCTGGCGCGGCTGGGCGTGGCGGAGCAGGATGAGGCGCTGAAGTGGGCGCTGGACCCGGCGGCGGGAAAGCAGATGCCGGCCGACAAGCTGATTGAGACGTCGCTGAAGTATCTCAAGGATGAAGGGCGGCGCCGCCAGTGGGAGCCGGAGAGTGTGGTACGGCTGCGGGAGCACATCGAGCAGAGCGTGGGGCGCAAGCTGAGCCGCGCGCCCTGGTCACTGGATCAGTTTGAGGGGATCGACGGCGATCCGGTTTGCTCGATCTGCCCGCAGAACACCAAGGCCAACGCATCGCTTTTCGGCGATCTTGATATCGATGAGGCGACGTGCGCGGATGGAGCGTGCTTCGAGCGCAAGCGGGATCGGTTTGTCGAGATCAAGCTGGCTCAGCTTGAGCCACCGGCGGTGAAGCTGAGCTGGAAGTATACGAGCACGCCGCCGCGTTCGGCGCGGATGCTGCCGTGCATGTGCACTGGGAAGCACTGCGAGCACGGCAAAGGGTGCCAGGCGCCAACAAAGCCGCTGCTGACGCAGACCTTCAAGGCTGGGCAGTGGGTTGAGGCGAGGAAGGGTTCGTGCGCGAACGTCCTGGTCGGCGTCACTGTGGACTGGAGTGATGACGCGAACCGCGGCTACATGGGCTTGAACGCCAAGCTGCGC
>Ga0302320_10022118_pt1 | contig 12576 bp, 9 predicted proteins | sample Bog_T0_3_FD_202130 | JGI IMG/M metagenome (GOLD analysis project Ga0302320, IMG submission 202130) | Peat permafrost microbial communities from Stordalen Mire near Abisko, Sweden - Bog_T0_3 | ecosystem: Environmental > Terrestrial > Soil > Wetlands > Peat | place: Sweden: Abisko, Stordalen Mire...
CGGGAACCATAATGGACCCGCCCTTCTGTTCCATATTGACCACCGTACCGCTCCAATCTTGACATTACCTGTGCGTCGTCGTTCGAATTCTCACTTTGACTTATTCGGTTCCGCAGGTGTCGGAGGGCCGAACATTTGTAGCGCACAACTTACTAACCACCATCACGATATGTGTAGCCGAAAGGACAACCCGTGATCGGTGCTTGTTGATCGCTCGCGAACGCCCACCAGTGTCCTGTCAGATGTCGTGCGCACTCGTCTGAGAACCAACCTTCGCCAATCGCGCCACTGACGTAGGCGTAACCCCGGTTGAGGTCAATGGTGGCGAACTCGACCATAGAAGACCTAGTAGTGACGTAGGTGCAGATTTTGAACGGAGTTTTAAGCATTCCGATAGAACCTTTCTTGACCAACCGGCATCGCGCGTAACTGTGACGCTGATCTACACCTTGCGCCGCTTGGGCAACTTCATGACGAGCGACACTCGCGCCTGCAGAGTCGAAACCCACACTGGCGGGCAGTACGCCGAAGTACGTCCAAAGAAGACATGTGGCGCCGAGTCCAAAAAAGACTGAGGAGAGCCCAATGCGACCAAACCGGGTGCCTCGAAGCGCCGACACCAAACGGCTCAACGCCCCGAAGAATGCAAAGATGGTCACATCCAGCGCCATTGGCCACAACAGGCTTTCACCCGGCTTCACAATCAGCCAACTGCAAGCGCCGGCAATGATACACACGCCGATCGTCGCGACGATGGGCAGAATCTGCCGCGGAATCTGTCGCTCTCCTGACTGAGTCCTTTGTTCTTCACGAATCGGTGAATTCACACCCATAACCGTCAATACTCGCACGACCGAGGTGTATCGAATATCGCGTGTTGAGCCAGGCCTTAAACGACCGCTCGAAATTTCATGGGTCGAAAAATGCTCGCCTCATAGGGCCGACCCACACAATCTAATGGTGTCCGTCATCGTCTTTTGAGAAGATGACACCGAACCGCTGGTCGGTGAGCACTTCAACAATCTGAGTCTCAAGCTCTAGTCGGAGAACGTGCCCCGATCGGTTGGTGAGGACGGCGGAGAAGGCTGGAGGGGTGTCGTGCTTCGAGCACTGGTCCATTAGGTCGCCACCGTCGCCGAGGGAGTCGGCATGGCCGGCAGTAGGGAACCCACGCGATTGTCTTTGACAGTTCGACAGGATATGTGAACCCTCGAAATGTTGAGCGAATCGCCTTCGCACATGCCTGCTGCGGAAGAACTGGACCGCGCATTCGTTTCGCCCGGGCGCATGGGCAATTCGAGACGGGCGACCGACGCTCGGCAAAAGTCTGAAGTAATTCTGCAGCATTAGGCTTTTGCAGTGAACAACGCGGACCCAATTCGAGTCAAGCGTACGTCACTTCTAGACCGGGTTATGTCGCCCGACGAGGCAGCCGAATTCATACGGCCAGGCAACAACGTCGGGATGAGTGGCTTCACGGGCGCGGGCTATCCCAAAGAAGTGCCTGGAGCTCTGGTGCGACGAGTCGAGAACGCCGCCGCACGAGGGGACCGTTTCGCGGTGAGCGTTTGGACAGGAGCCTCAACCGCCCCGGAACTTGACGGTGCACTTGCAGCGGTCGACGCAATAGACATGCGTATGCCGTATCAGTCTGATCCGGTGAGCCGCGCCAAGATCAATGCCGGACTACTCGACTACCTCGATATGCACCTCTCGCACGTCGCGCAGATGGTCTGGGAGGGTGCCTTCGGACACCTCGATGTCGCGATTATAGAGATCTCCGGTATCACTGCGGACGGTGAACTGATTCCGTCGTCCTCAGTCGGGAACAACAAGACGTGGATCGACATGGCCGACCGCGTCATCCTGGAAGTGAACGCGTGGCAACCCGCCGGACTCGAGGGAATGCACGACATCTATTACGGCACCGCACTGCCGCCTTTTCGCAAGCCCATTCAAATCCTGCACGCGTCCGACCGCATCGGGGTTCCCTTCCTTCACTGTCCTCCAGAAAAGATTGTGGCCATCGTCGAGACGAACTCTTCGGATCGCAACACGGCGTTCAAACCGGTCGACGACGTCTCGCAGCGGATCGCCGAACACGTCCTGGAGTTCTTGACCTACGAGGTGAAGGGAGGGCGCCTGCCCGCGTCACTCCTCCCTCTGCAGTCGGGCGTCGGCAATATCGCGAATGCTGTACTTCGTGGGCTCGAGAGCGGGCCATTTCGACCACTGACCGCGTACACGGAGGTCATCCAAGACGGCATGATGGCCTTGTTGAACTCGGGGACGATGAGCAGCATCTCAGCAACCGCGTTCTCACTCAGCGAGGAGGGAGCGGCCGACCTCCATGCCAACCTCGCCCAATACCACGATCGGATCGTCCTTCGACCCCAGGAAATCAGCAATCACCCCGAGGTGATACGTCGACTCGGGTGTTTGGCGATGAACGGCGCCATCGAAGCCGACATCTACGGCAATATCAACTCCACGCACGTCATGGGTTCAAGCATCATGAACGGGATCGGCGGCTCGGGCGACTTCGCCCGCAATGCCTACATCGCAATGTTCCTCACGCCTTCCACCGCCAAAAACGGCGTGATCTCTTCAATCGTTCCCATGGTCAGTCACGTGGACCATACCGAACATGACGTGCACGTCATCATCACCGAATGGGGTGTTGCGGACCTACGCGGATTGGCGCCGCGACGCCGTGCACAGAAGCTCATCGACAACTGCGCGCACCCCGACTACCGGCCAATGTTGCAGGACTACTTCGATCGCGCGAACGCCACGGCCCCCGGCAAACACACTCCACATATGATCGACCAGGCGCTGTCGTGGCATGCACGCTACCTACGTGAAGGAACGATGCGACCGTAGGAAGACTCTCGTCGTACTGTTCTGGACTGATCAAGATCGCCGCGCGCTGACCGTGGGATTCCAGTTTGACCGGTTCGGTCTGTGACAAGTCGACGGCCTCAGAAAACTCTTCGCGAGCTTGCTAACTAATATTCGAAAACATCGGTGCCACTTTGTACAACTTGGTGTCGGAGGGCCGACCCCGGGTTCAAGGGGTGTTCGCAACACCGGCTTGGACTGTGGTCTGCTTAGTTCACTTCTCACTAACTTGTTCAAGATCTAAATACTTATTCCATCGAAACAGAGTGTTGAAGAGTGCAACGAGAGAGCCATGTCCGCGACAGTTGAGATTGAGAGTCTGGCCAACTGGTACAGATACCGTAAGTGAGTTCGACTTCACGAAATCGATCTTGACTCGGACTTGATGCTCACCTGACGTGACCCCGTAAGACTCACTTTGATTCTTCCGGAGTTTGCCCACAACTTGACCGTCGATCAGCACTTTATATCGACGGTTGCGATCCATCCAGATGTCGTTGCCTCTGCGGACAACTATCGACGAAGAATTAGGCACGCAACTTCCTCTCTGAGTGACTCGTGTTTGGTCAACCTATTCCAATTCGGGGCGTAGTGCGCTCTCTGGCCCGACGTGAACCCGCATTCAGTGTGTCGTGGCGACGGTGGGGGAGTACTCGCCTGAAACGTTAGATGTCAATGGGCGAGTGACATACCAAGAACAAACAATCCAGCACAGAGAAGTGGGGTAGTGGCAATGAGTGCCGCCGCAAAGCCCCAATGGTGCTCGCGCTGCAGTATGACGGGCACCGCGAGCGCAGACGAAAACGTAGTTAATCCCCCACAAAAGCCGGTCAATACGATCGCCCGAATATGAGCATCACTTGATCCAACGAGTCGGTACGCCGCGTAACCAGCGATTCCGGTACCCAAGGCGTTGGCTGCCACCGTGGCCCACGGGCGACTCGTCGGGTGATTGCGACGAACCAAGTATTCGAAGAGGTACCTGACGACGCAACCGACAGCCCCGGCGATCGAAACGAGTGCGAGCGTCACGCTCGGCGCCGATGTCGACCTAATCCAAGCATGCCCGCAAAAAGACCCGCCAGAAGGGCCCCTGCGGCCACCAAAAGACATCCCCCTATGGTGAGGTGCCAGATTGCCGCTAGATCGACAAAGAGGCCCGAATATGAGGTCAGCCCACCCAAGAAGCCGGTTACGAGTACGAGACGCATGGGATCATTCGGATCGTGATGTTTGAGGCGATGTCGAAGAACGTCGGTTGCTACATAGACGCCGACGGTATTGATGGCGAGCAACACCCACGGAATCTGATGAGTCCAATCCATTGGCGCGTACACAGATGAACCTTGCGGATTGGCGTACAGATTGACTTTCATCAGCAGATCGCGAATCAGCGTTCCGACGGCGCCACCCAACGCCACAAACATCATGGCGAAGCACAATTGTTTTGGGGAGAGGGTGATGTGAGCGCGCATCAGTACTTCGAAACTACTTTGAGGGGGATCGCGTTTTCGGCATTAAGGCGGTGGTGAAAGTGCTGAAACTCTCAATCACGACGAATTGATGTCTAACTTTACATAACGTACATTATCGGCGTTATAGTGAGAATTCGCTGTTATACTGGTCGGTATGCGTCGGCTACTTTGTGCTGCCCTGATAGTGGCATCCAGCATCGGGATCTTTATGATTCCGGCCACGGCCGATGACTCCTCGGGCAAGGTTCTGTTGTCCTTTGACTACAGCGACAACAGCGCACCGGCATCAGCCTCGAACGGCTCGTTCAACGTGATTGTTGACGTGTTGCCGGGTGACGCGACGGGCCTGATCAGAATGTTCGCCGTCGCGCCAGCGAGCACGAACGACTCGAACATCGTGTGTCACTTCCAGTGGATCAATCAGAGCCAGGCGGAGTGCGCCTTCAACTTCCCGGACCCGGGCGTTTGGGCGATTCACTCGCAGTACGTGGTTGTGCCCAACACCGACGTCGTGGCGGTTGCCGTGACGAACCTTCGCGTCCTCAACTAATCGAGGGCCTCTGGGTCCGGTCAAGTTTCGAGTCCTCTGGGGAGACCCTTTCAAGGGCATGTCTCAAGTGATAGTTGAGGCCCACGACGCCGAAGAGGCACTCGTCGTGGCCCAGTTGATGCACCCGGAACTCCCCCGGCCGAGGGTCGCGCTTCTGGCGAACGAGTAAATCGGCACTGAGAAAAGTGCACAATCGGTGGTTTACACTGCGCAGATGAGCTCTCTCTTTGACGTCAGTGGCAAGGTTGTTCTGGTAACCGGCGGAAGTCGCGGTATCGGGGAGATGATCGCTCGGGGTTTCGTCGACGCCGGCGCCAAGGTCTACATCTCCTCTCGTAAGGCGGAGGTCTGCGACGCGTTGGCCAAGGAGCTTTCGGAGAACGGTTCATGCACCTCCCTGCCGGCCGACCTCTCCAGTGAAGTTGAGTGTCAGCGACTCGCCAATGAGATCGCCGCGCGTGAGGACCACCTAGACGTCCTGGTGAACAATGCGGGTGCCGTATGGGGTGCTCCGATGGAAGAGTACGACGAGAAGGCTTGGGAGCGGGTGCTGGCGCTCAACGTCAAGGGTGTCTTCCATATGACGAAGTTCTCGCGACCGCTGCTCGACGCCAAAGGAACCGCCGAGAGTCCTTCGCGCGTGATCAACATCGGCTCCATTGACGGCATTCACGTCCCAGCGATGGACACGTTCGCCTATTCGGCGTCGAAGGCCGCGGTCCATCAATTGACGCGTCACCTCGCGAAGACCTTGGCGCCGAAGATAACCGTGAACGCGATCGCCCCCGGGCCGTTCCCTTCGAGGATGATGCGTTCGACGCTCGAAGCGTTCGGCGACGACATCGCCAAAGCGGCACCGATGAAGCGCATCGGTCAACCGTCCGACATGGCCGGCGCCGCTATTTTCCTCGCGTCACCGGCGGCGAGTTACATCACCGGCGTGATTCTTCCCGTCGATGGCGGTATCGCGACGCTGGCCTAACTCTTGGGCTGCGTGCCCAAGGTGACGCTGATGGTGAGGTGACGCTTTCCGCGAACGACGTGCAGCGCAATGATCTGACCTGGTCGCAGGGCCGAAAGGACGCTCGCGACGTCTTGGGCGCCGCCGATCGTCGCTTTGTTGATCCCGACAATGACGTCACCTTGTTTCACGCCGGCTGCCGCGGCCCCGGTGCCCGAGATGACACTCATGACCACGGCACCGGTGGTGACCGTGAAGTTGTATTCCTGTTGCAACGACGGCGTCATCGAAGTGATCTCCACGCCGATGAAGGCGCCGTGGTTGACGACGCTCTCGCCCGCCTCCAACTGCTTCAGGAGCGACTCGATCGTGGCGTCGGGAATCGCGAATCCAATGTTCTGGGCGCTCGTGCCATCGGGAAGCGTGCCGGCGACGGCGGTATTCATACCGATCACGTTGCCACTCGAGTCGAGCAACGGACCTCCCGAGTTACCGGGATTGATGGCGGCGTCGGTTTGAATCATGTTGTTAAGCGTTTCGGACGATGTGTTCGAGCCGGCCGTCACGGTGCGACCAAGCGCCGACACGATGCCTGAGGTCACGGTGGGGGTACCCGCCGCGAGCCCGAGTGCGTTGCCGATCGCCACGACGGCGTCACCGACGACGAGGTCGTTCGAGTTCCCGAAGGTGACCGGCGTAAGACCGGAGATGTTGTTGATGCGGATGAGCGCGACGTCGTCGATCGGATTCGTCCCGATCAATGTTGCGGGCAACGCCTTGGTCGAACCGGTGCGCGTAACGGTGATCGTCCCGCCGTTGACGGCGGCCGCGATCACGTGATTATTCGTCACGACCAGTCCGTTCTTCGTGATGACCATGCCGGTGCCCTGATCCTCTTGGCCCTGACCTTTCACGTCGATCGAGACAATCGAGGGCAACGCTTTGTTGATCAGTTTCGGGATACTCAAGCCACCGGGAAGATACGCCGCGCCCGGCTTATTGGTGACGGCGTCGATAGTCACTCCCCCGGGTCCGGAGTTGGTCGTCGATGCGTAGTGACCCGCCAATCCTCCGACCAGTGCCGCGACCAGAAGCAAGGACACCCTCGTTGACCAGAGAGAACGCTTGGCTGGTCGCACCGAGGGCTGTGACGCGAGCGGAACGACTTCGTCGATTGGCGCAGTGCCTACGGACGTCGATGACGCCCAATCGCTCGACGCGTCGACGCTCGTTGGCTCACTCGGAGTGCGAGTGTGTATGACCGAAGGTTCACTCTCGACGCCGTCGGCCGACGTCGGTTCGGCGTTGTCGCCGGGAAGATCGGTCATGCGAACATGCTAGGCACTCAATCTAAAATTGTCCTAAATGCGCAAGAAATGTTTGTTTATTGGTGAGCGACTAGATTGGGAACCCTATGTCGCGTCGCATTGAGATTGAAATCACGAGTCTGAAGGGCGACGTGGCGACGTGGCGCGCGGCTGGCGCCAAGCTCCCCAAGGGTGTTCTCGATTCGTCACTGGTCCCTGGCGGGCCGGTCGTCGGCAACGTCTATCGGGCCGACGTCGAACAGTACATGGAGGGCATCGAGATCCTTTCGGTGATGGCGCCCAAGACGGCGTCGCCGCTCGACCCGCGAAATGAGCGTCTCGAGTTGATTCCGACCGTGAAATCCGGTCCCGACGTCGTCGTGACCTACGCGCCGAAGGGTCGAGGTGGCTCGCGTCGTGAAGGCGGCGACACGCGTCGCGAGGGCGGCCCGAGTCGCCGTGAAGGTGGTCCCGGTCGTCGTGAATCGAGTCCCGGTCGCCGTGAGAGCGGCCCCGGACGGCGCGAGAGCGGCTCGACCAAGCCGGAAGGTTCGGAGAGCCGAGAGCCATCGACTCGTCCAGAGCGCACCAAACGGCCACCGAGGAATCCCGTCGATCGAGACGCCACCTCACCGGCGTCATCCGAGCGACCGGCGCGCGGTCCACGGAGTGATCGAGCAGCGCACGGCGCGCGGCCTTCGCGTCCCGAGCGTCCCGCCGGTCCGACACAGCCGCCCATGACCACGACACACCGCAACTCGTTGTTGGCGACGCTCTCACCCGAACAGCTCCCCGTGGCCGAACAACTCCTTCGGGGCGGAATGCCTTCGGTTCGCGCTGCCGTGGCCGAACAGAACAAGAACGCCACCGCGCAGGGCCGCCCGACCATCGACGCCACGACGATCGATCGCATCGCCGAAGAACTCCTCGGCAAGACCAATCTCGCGCTGTGGAAGGACCGAGCCGCCGGTGCCATTGGCGCGGGACGAGAACTGCGACTGCGCGACCTTCGCGCCGTCGTCACCTCGGCCAAGACCGTCTCTCTGGACGAAGAGGCTCGCGCCCAACTGAAAGAACTGCAAGTCTCTTTGACCGCGCGTTTGGAGCATCTGCGAACGCAGTGGAATGCCAAGCTCGAAGCGGCGATCGAGTCGAAGAACGTGAAAGAGGCCCTCTCGCTCGTCGCTCGCCCACCGGACATGTCGACGCGCGTGAGCGCCGAGATGGCGGCCAAGGTCGTCGCGATCACCTCCGAAGCCCTCAACGCCGACGCCGATCCGACGCTCTGGAAAGAGATCGTCGAGTTGACCGTCGACACGTCCATTCGTCGCAACGTGAAGCCGCTCGGAATTCCGAATGACGATTCGTGCAAGGCGGTCGCCATTCACAACGCCGGGGCGATACCGGAGTTCGCGAAGCTGCTTGGCATGAAGGTGCCGCCACCGCCGCCACCGACGAAGATCATCCGTCGTCCGACGACGCGACGCCCGCCTACTCGCCGCGCATCGTAAGAAGTCGAGCCTTCCAGCCCATCGACTCATAGAGGGACTTCATCCCTCGATCACCTGGTAGGGCGAAACCGTCCTTCGGTGGGTCCTCCCCCACCACGAGAGCCTGCAGCAGCGTCGTCGCCACGTGGTGACGTCGATGATCGTGATCGACGAAGACGCCTTCGACGACGTCGTCGCGGACAAGTGCGAAACCCAGCAGCCTCGACTCGTCAGCGATCGTCCAGAGTGCACCAACAGCGACGACGTGATCGAGCAGCGCGTCCTCGTCAATCTCGCGACGAATCGTGTCGTACAACTCAGGGCCGCCGCGGTGGCTCCTCAGTCGCTTGAGCGCGTGATCCCACAGTCCTCGAAGTTCGTCCGATGCGGAACTAGCGCGAAGGACGTGCACGTCAACTGCTACGTGAACGTCGGTGCGGTCGCGGACTCACACACAGTCACGACAGAGCATGTTCGCTCGGTCCGAGAGCTGACTCGTCTTCTTCAACAAGCGACACGACGAACAGCGAAATTCGTCATCCTGCTTCGGCAAAATGGTCTCGGCCGGATCGACCAGTGTGTCCACTTCACCGGGTACCTCTTCGTCATCTTCGGGCGTCGAGGTTCGCCGGATTGTCTCGGCAAGTACCTCGTCAAGCGCCAATTCGATGTCGGCGTCATCGACCACGTCGTCGTCTTCGACGACGACCACTTCGGCCACCACGTCCTCATCTTCGACCTCTTCGACGTCGTCAACATCGACGACGTCCACCACTTCGATATCTTCGACGTCCTCGACGTCTTCTACATCCACATCCTCAACATCCTCGAGATCTTCCTCGCCAATCGCCTCTTCGTCGAAGCCGTCGGCGATCTCTTCCTCGTCGAATACTTCGTCTGAATTGCCGTCACTAGACATAAATCCCTCTTCTATAGCGCTGGCATTGTAGAGCCTTTTGGGCCTCGGGTGACGCCATTTGGGATAAACAATGGCTAAGGACTGGAAAATCTACCGATTGAGGCGATTTCGCTCTGCCGCACGCTCAGCTTCAAGTCGTTCGAGATCGGTGTCCGAGAAGTCGACGTACTTCAGGGCGTCGGCGATCAACTCGTGTCCGGCGACTTCACGCACGAGGCGGGCCATCTCCTGGGCGACGCGCCGGTAGCTGGGGTGGCCCTGGGGGCTCGAACGTAGTTCGATCAAGTGCATCGCCTCTCGGGCGTTCATTTGCATGACGTAGCGAATGCGAAAGGCCAGAGCGACGGCGTACTGGGCCTGTTCGGGGAACTCGCGTCGCAGGTCGTAGTAGAGCTCGGCCGAACGGCGTAACGACTCCTCGTAGCGATCGGCCAGGCCCGCCTCCGCGATCACGTCGGGAATGTCGTAGCCGAGGTCGGCCGTGAGGGGCTGCCATTCAATCGTCAAGAGCCGATGGCGTTGGAGGTCGCGGAACGCGCCGTAGTCGGTCACCAGTTCGAATCGGTAGTCCGTGCGTTCAAATGCTCGTCCCGGGCGGTGACGGCGGTTCTTACGATCACCAACGTAGGTGGCCATCAAGGTGGCGCGCTCGGGCACGGACATCGCGTCGACGCGCCGACGCGCCTCGTCGTGAGCGACGGTGGAGTTGCCAAAGACGATCGCTTCGAGCACTCGCGTCTCGCCTTCGGGATCGAACGAGACTAGACGCACCTGTTCGGTCGGCTCGTCCTCGGCGAGCGTCTCCCACATCGACGCCACGAGGTCTCGGGTCGCGTTCTTGGTCTCGGACATGTACGTCGACCACGCGACGCCACGCTCGGGCACGTCCACGCGCTTCAGAAACGACGGGATCACTTTCACCAGTTCATCCATCATGAGCTGTCCGTAGAGCCGCACTTCGAGCAGCGGGTGGGCACGCATGTGCAACAAGAGCGACTCGTATGCCTGTCCGGAGGCGTAGATGCCGAGATTCGAGAGCGCGCTGGCCGGTAAGAGTCCGCGCGTCGCGTCGAGGGCCTTCGCGCGGATGGCCGTGCGATAGACGAAGTCAGTGTCCTCGGCGGTCTTCGGAAACTTCTTGGTGAGCCACTCGGTGAGCACCGGCAACATCTCGGCGTACGTATCGAACATTCGGTCCATCTCGCCGACGTAACGTGCGCCGAACTTCGACTCGAGCAGGTGATGGTCGCGATAGAAGCGGTAGCGACCGTTCGAGAAACGTCGGTCGTAACCGAGATAGCGCGTCGACTGCTCGAGGTAACTCATGAGTCGCCCCCACTCGAGGACTTTGGTGAGAACGTTGCTCGCCTGCTCGCAGGCCAAGTGCACGCCGCCCAGTTGTGCGACCGAGTCGTCACCGTATTCGACGAAGATTCGCTGGTAGAGCTCGTCGGCGCGGTCGAGTCCGACCGTCGCGTCGATCGAGGCGTCGCCCGAGAGCTCGAGGTCGACGACGAACTCATCGAGGAAGAGTCGGCGCAGGCTCTTCGAGGACCGTGAGTAGCGTGCGAAAAGCGCTCCTTTCACGACTTCGGGCAGGTTGACGAGTGCGAAGACCGGGCCATCGAGATTGGTGAAATAACGGCGCAGGACGGCGACTTCGGCGTCAGTGAACTCTTCGGCGACGTAAGCGTGCATGGAGTATCGAGGCTAGAGGCGAAATCACGTGCGTGGGTGGACGCTCGAATAGCCCGCCACGACACTTCGCAGGACCGCGTCGCGGGCCTGGCCAGCGACCTCGGCGACCGAGGTGAGGTCGCTCATCCGGGCCAGCTGCTCACAGAGATCGGCCACCTGCTTGGCGTTTCGCACGAAGTCCCCCGGCGAGGTCTGGCCGATCTCGACGTCGGCCAGGTCCAAGACGGTTCCCAAGGATGCCCCCCGGGCCCACGCCGCGATGGTCGTGGCGAACTTGCCGTCCGGCTCCTTCGCGCTGGGCACCTTGAAGCGGTTTTCGATCTCTTCGATGGCCGCCGCGATCACCGAGATCTCGGACAGCCGATCGTTGAGGTTCCCTCGACGCTGTTGGCCCAGGCGGTCATGGAGGTTGCGCTTCTTCTTCGTGGTCACCTGGTGCGCGACGTTCGTGGGGCGACCGGCACGTTTGGATTCGAAGACGAAGCAGGACAACAGTCCGGCCAACTGCGACGGCTCGAGTCCTTCGAAGACGCCGGCGGTGATCGACTCGGCGATGAGGAGATCGCACTCGTGATAGATCGATCGCAGGAGTTGCCCCTGATTCGTGAGGTGCCAACCTTGGGCGTAGCCCAGTTCTTCCAGGACGTGATGGCGCGCCACCATTTGGTCGCCGAGCGGTCGCTTGTTGCCGGTCGGGCGGTGATCGGTCTCGAACTGGGCGTAGGAACGCTGGACGACCTCGAGCGCGGTGTCGTAGTCGAAGTGGTTGATCAGGTTGGCGGTGAAGTTATAGGTCGGTCGAAACGACGAGTGCAGGTCTGACGGCGGGGCGAGCGCGACGCGCCCGACGTCCACCAGGGCGACCTCGTTGGCGAAACAGACCACGGCGTGACCCTCGTCATCGAGTCCCCGGCGTCCGGCACGGCCCGTCATCTGGGAGAACTCGGCGCTCGTGAGGAACTTGCGACCGGCATCGGAGTACTTGGAGAAACGTTCCAACGCCACCGAGCGCGCCGGCATGTTGACACCGAGCGCGAGTGTCTCGGTGGCGAAGACGACCGCGAGCAGGTTCAGTTCGAAACAGGTCTCGACGATCTCTCGGAAGGCCGGCACCATCCCCGCGTGGTGCATCGCGAGACCCCGACGCAGACAGTCGATGAAGTCGGCGTACTCCAGCGCCTTGAGGTCGTCGTCCGAGAAGTCGACGAGTCGCGATTGGGCGATCGCTTCGATGTCGTGGCGCTCCTCGGGCGTCGTGAACATGAGTCCGTCGCG
>Ga0302320_10022119_pt1 | contig 12576 bp, 15 predicted proteins | sample Bog_T0_3_FD_202130 | JGI IMG/M metagenome (GOLD analysis project Ga0302320, IMG submission 202130) | Peat permafrost microbial communities from Stordalen Mire near Abisko, Sweden - Bog_T0_3 | ecosystem: Environmental > Terrestrial > Soil > Wetlands > Peat | place: Sweden: Abisko, Stordalen Mire...
TCGCGGGCGCTCAGGGAGCGTCTCCGAGCCGGGAGTCAAACTGCACCGGCGCGCCAAGGATCTGCCCGTCGAGCCACGCAGCGCCGGCCGCATAGCGCAATCTGCCCTCGCAAAACCAGCGTACGGCGAGCGGGTAGATACGATGTTCCAGGGCCTGAACACGCGCCGCCAGACTCGCCTCATCATCGTTCGCCATCACTGCGACCCGCCCCTGGATGATTGACGGTCCGCCGTCGAGTTGTTCGGTCACAAAGTGCACCGTTGCGCCATGTTCCGCTTCGCCCGCCTCGAGCGCGCGGCGATGGGTGTCTAGTCCTGGATACTTGGGCAGCAGCGAGGGATGAATGTTCAAAATTCTACCGCTGAAGGCCTCGACAAATTGCGCGGATAGAATGCGCATGAAGCCCGCCAAGATGATCAATGCCGGGGAGCACTGGTTGATCGCCCCGGCCAGAGCGCGCTCGAAGCCCGCGCGGTCCGGATGGTCTCGGGCGCTGATCGCCTGTGCGGGCACGCCGAGATCGCGTGCAACTTTAAGTCCCGCCGCGGCAGGCTGGTCCGACAACACGCAGACTGCGTGATAGGCGGCGCCGGGGCCGCGACTCTGTTCGATCAGCGCGCGCATGTTGCTGCCGCGTCCGGATATCAGGATTAAGACCGGCGCGCGGGACTCAGCGCTATTCAAGCGATGACGACACCGCGAGAGCCTTCGCGAACTTCACCGATGACGAGCGCCTCTTGGCCCAACTCGCGCAAAATGCTCATGGCACGGTCGGCATCGTTGGCAGCGACCTGAACCGTCATGCCGATGCCGCAGTTGAAGACGCGATACATCTCGGCGTCGGCGACCTGGCCTTGGCGCTGTAGCCAGTCGAAGATCGCTTCGCGGCGCCAGGCTTTGCGCTCGAGTACCACTTCCAGGCCGTCAGGCACCACTCGAGGAATGTTCTCGACCAGGCCGCCACCCGTGATGTGCGCCAGTCCGTGGACCGGCAGCTTCGCGATCAGCGCCAATAAGGGTTTCACATAGATGCGCGTCGGCGCCATCAGCCGATCGACCAAACTGACGCCATCCACGGAACTGTTGAGGTCGGCGGCGGATACTTGCAGTATTTTTCGAATCAATGAAAAGCCGTTCGAATGCGGTCCCGAGGAAGGCAGGCCGAGCACCGCGTCGCCGGCGCGCGTTGCCGATCCGTCGATGAGCGCATCCTTTTCGACGATGCCAACGCAGAACCCCGCCAAATCGTAATCGGCACCGTGATACATGCCCGGCATTTCGGCGGTTTCCCCGCCCACCAGCGCGCAGCCCGCCTGTACGCAGCCTTCGACGATGCCAGCGATCAGGCGTTCGCCGACACTTACGTCGAGCTTGCCGGTCGCGAAATAGTCGAGAAAAAACAGCGGTTCCGCACCTTGCACGACCACGTCGTTGACGCACATCGCCACTAAATCGATACCGACGGTGTCATGGCGTTGGGTATCGATCGCAAGCCGCAGCTTGGTGCCCACTCCGTCGGTACCGGATACCAGGACGGGCTTGCGATAGCGATCGAGCGGAACTTCGACTAAAGCGCCGAAGCCGCCGAGCCCGCCCAGCACTTCGCGGCGCATCGAACGCTTGACGTGCGGCTTGATGCGCTCGACGAGATCCTCGCCGGCGTCGATGTCGACTCCTGCCTCGCGATAGGTCACCGGGGCGCGTTCAGTCATTCGAATCCTTATTGCTGGAGGGGTGCGGGCCGCCCGGTCGGCATCGGGTAGTCCGTGTGGTATTTTACCTCACACCATGCCACAGTTTTTCAGTGTCTTTTGCCGCCGAAATTTGCGCCGGGCCGTGTTTTTGTGCTTCAGCGGACTCATTCTTTGTTGGGGCGGCGCGGCCGTCGCGCTGACCCGCGTCGAACTGTACCAGGCGAGCGCGCCAATCGGCGATCGGTCCGAGGCGTCGCAGAGCGCCGCCTTCCAAAACGCCATGAAGATCGTGCTGATTCGGGTCACCGGCCAGCGCACTGCGGACGAGGAACCGGCGCTCGCACCCTTGATCAGCAGTGCGCGCCGCTACGTCCAACAGTACCGCGCCGCCGCCGACGGGCAGCTCTGGGTGTCTTTTGACGGCCCGGCGATCGATCGCTGGCTCACCCAGAATGGCCAGCCGGTCTGGGGCCGCGAACGGCCGACGACTTTCGTCTGGTTGGCCGCCCAAAGCGCAGGACAATCGGGCACGGTCATCACGGCGGATGACACGTCGGATTTGAAAATGGCGATCGATACGGCGGCGGACATGCGCGGCGTCCCGCTGCTCTGGCCGAGCGCTGCGGACGTGCAGAAAAATCACTTGGACTATGCCGGTATCAGCGGCGGTTCTACGGCTACGTTGGCGGATATGGGGCGTCGCTTGGGCGGCGAGGCGGTACTCATCGGCCGGGCTTCGGCGAACAGTGCAAACGCCACGGTGCGTTGGACACATATATTCCAGGACCACAGCAGCGAATTTACCGGCACGTTGGAAGGGGTAAATCGCGCGGCGGATTTGTATGCCGGATTGTTTGCCGCCAGCGGCAATCTCGCGCCGGTCGACATCGAAGTGACCGGAATCTCGGATCTTCGCGAGTATGCAAATGTGCAGACCTATCTTGAATCGTTGACGTTCATTTCGCACGTGAACGTGGTTGCTTTGAGCGGCGATACGGTTCGGTTTCGCTTGGCGACGCGCGGCGCCGAGTCGCTGCAACGCTCTTTGTCCTTAAACGGCCGTCTGCAGCCGATCACCGGCGGCGACACGGGAATTTTGCGCTTCCAATTGCGTCGGTAATCTCGTGTTCTGGTCTGCGCGCCAAATCCCCAACGTCATTACCTCGATCAGAATTCTGCTGGTGGCGCCGATTGCCATGGCACTGGCGCAGCAGCGGCTCGCGCTCAGCATCGCGCTGTTCGGGGTGGCCGCCGGTTCCGATGCCGCCGACGGCTTTCTCGCCAAGCGCTACGGCTGGCAGAGCGAATTAGGGGCCGTGCTCGATCCCTTGGCGGACAAACTGTTGCTGGTGACGGTCTTCATCGTGCTCGCGTACATGAAGCTCGTGCCGCTGTGGCTGATGGGAGTCGCAGTGGCACGCGATGCCATCATCGTGTCCGGAGCCACCCTGTACCGCTATTGCATCGGACCTTTGACGGTGCGTCCGTCTAGCGTCAGCAAATTCAACACCCTGTGTCAGGCGGCATTCATTCTGGCCATCGTCGGCAGACAGGAGTTCGCCGTGCCGTCGGCAGCGGTGGTGACGGTGCTCGGTGCCCTGGTGTTCGTGACCGTCGTGGTCAGCGGCATCGATTACGTGCTGATCTACAGTCGTCGCGCCTTCAGCATTGCGCGGCCTCGCGCCGCGGGCCGTGCCGGCGACCGGCGCGCGTGAAACAGCTTGCCCTCGGCGTCCGGCTGCGAGCGGATGCGGTGTTCGACAGCTTTTGGCCCGGGGTAAACGGGGAGGCGGTCGCTGCGCTGCGAGCGGCGACGAGCGTGCCCGTGTGGCTGTGGGGCGCTTCCGGCTCCGGCAAGACGCATTTGCTGCAAGCGGTTTGCGCCGCCACCGGGGAAGAGGCCGCCTATTTCCCGTTGGCTTCGCTCGCCCTGCCGGCCGACTCGCTGGCCGGGTTCGAGCGCAGTCGCGTGTTATGCGTCGATGATGTCGACGTGGTGGCCGGCGATTTAACGTGGGAGAGGGCGCTGTTCCGCTTGTTCAACGAGGCGGCGGAACTGCGCACTCGCCTGGTGTTTGCAGCCTCTGCTCCGCCGCGGCAACTTGCCTGGGTGCTCGAGGACTGGCGCTCGCGGGCGGCGGCCTCCGTGGTCTATCAATTGCGGGAACTCGACGATGCGGGCCGCATCGAGGCGCTGCGCTTGCGCGCGGCACAGCGCGGCTTGCAGCTGCCGTATGAAACGTCCGAATACCTGTTGAAGCGCATGCCGCGGGACCTGCGCTCGTTATTCGACATCCTCGATCAGCTGGACGAGGCGTCGCTCGCCGCGCAGCGCCGGCTGACCATTCCCTTCATCCGCGATGCGCTCGAGAAGCACGTAAAAACAAAATCATAGTGCAGAACCAGCCGAATACGAGCATCAAGCTCATGCCGGCCACCCAGCGAGCGGCGGGGTTCACCAGCAATTCCGTCATTGCAAACACGAGATAAGGAATCGCGAATAGGGTTGCCCAGGCATAGGTGTGGCGGCGCCCGCGCACCAGACCGTTCAACGGCACCAGCAGCGGCAGTGCGGCGAGGATACATATCGGCCAGGGATAGCCCACCATCATCCAGGCGAGCAGGCTCAAGACCACCGCCGTCCAGAGGGTTATCGTCAGCGCGCGCGCCGAAGTTTCGAAACTCACGCCGGGCTCTGCAGGCGAGCCGCGAGCGCGGCAACTCGCTGGCCGAGCGCGCGCGCGAGTTCACGTTCCATTTCCGACAACTCGCCATGTCCGCTGACCGACGCCACGTGGCTCGCGCCATAGGGTGTCCCGCCGCCGCGCGTGTCCGTCAAACCGCGCTCGCTAAAGGGTAGACCGACCAAGTACATGCCGTGATGGAGCAGGGGAATCATCATCGACAGCAGCGTCGATTCCTGGCCTCCATGCAGAGTTTGGGTCGAGGTAAAGACGCCGGCCGGCTTACCGGCCAATGTCCCCGACAGCCACAGCGTACTGGTGCCGTCCAGGAAGAATTTCAGCGGCGCCGCCATGTTGCCGAAACGCGTCGGGCTGCCGAGGATGAGTCCCGCGCAGTCGCGCAAATCCTCATGGGTTGCGTAGGGCGCTCCCGCGGTCGGGACCGGCGGATCTAGCCGCTCGGTCGTCGCCGTGACCGCCGGCACGGTGCGTAACCGCGCCTGCATACCCGGCACCATTTCCACGCCGCGACACACTTGCCGGGCGAGGGCCGCAGTGCTGCCTTGGCGTGAATAATACAAAATCAGAATATCACTCATCGGCAGTCTTCCGCGGGAATCCCCAGGTTTTGGCGCACATGCTGCGCCGACGCAACGGAATCATTGCGATTTACGGCATATTGTATAGTAGCGGCTCGTTTGACGGCTCTGGCGCCTGTTGCTAGTGTCCGAGAACCCTATGTTGCGCTTTCTTCCTGTATTTATCGGTGTTGCCTGCCTCGCCGGGTGTGCCGGTGCTCCCGTGCAAGAAATGAGCGACGCACGCCAGGCGATTGCCGCGGCCGGCGCAGCCGGTGCCACCAGTGCAACCTCGCCAGAGTACGACGCCGCGCAGGCGGCGATTGCCCGGGCGGAGTCCCACTTGCAGGCTCAAGAATTCACACGTGCGCGGCTTGCGGCTATGGAAGCCAAGCACCACGCCGCCGCCGCGCTTGCCAGCGCGAATGCACAGCATTCCGACACGCCGGCGACCCAGCCGCACTGACGACCCGGGGCGGATCCGATTGGAACAGTCGACGCGCCGCTTTATTGTCTTTGGCAAGGTTCAAGGCGTCTTTTTTCGCCAAAGCACGCGGCTTGAAGCCTTACGGCTCGGAATTCGCGGCATCGCGCGCAATCTCTCGGACGGATCAGTTGAGGTTCTTGCCCAGGGCGAGGCATCGCAGTTGCACGCACTGCGGCTCTGGCTGCAGCAGGGTCCGGCGCACGCGCGGGTCGAGGAAGTGCGCGAAACGGCGGTAGATGAAGCAGATGCCGTGCCGGGCGGGTTCGTGACCTTGTGATTCCCGGGAGCTTTTAAAAGCGCCACACCCGCTGCCAGCGCTGCATGACCAGCGCCGGGTAGGTGTTGCGGCCGACGCTGCCGTTGTACCTCGCGAGCGCCCGGGTCCAGTCGTGATTCTCGGCGCGAAGGTAGTAGCGCAAAATCTCGCAGCCCATGCGGATGTTGGGCTCGACACGTACCAATTGGTTTTGCACGCCGAGTTGGCGCGGCCAAAACGGCATCACCTGCATCAAGCCGACCGCGCCGGCGGGTGAGACCGCCCAGCGATCGAAACGGCTTTCGACCTCGATCAGCGCCAGTACCAAGTCCGGGGGCAGTTGCAGCGCAGGATCGCGCTTCGCTTCGCAGTACACGTGGTCAAGGATTTCAACTCGGGCTTCGTGCGTGGGCACCAGGCGCGCGAGCCGCGGTTCCATGGTTTTATACCAAACTTCCGAATCGTATTTGTCGGCGAAGCAATCCGATCGGCCGATGATCCTTTGCAATAGCGCCTTGAGTTCCGGATCTCGCTGCTGATCCGCGTGCGCGCGCCCTAAGAGGACGCAGCATCCTGCCAAAAGAAAAGTGCAGGCGAGTTTCGCGCGCAGCCGCCGCCGCATCGGACACTCCTCAGTTTTTGAGTCTCTGTCGAATATAGCCTACGGGGTCCGCCGCAGGAATCTCCGTCGATTCGGTCGCGCTGCGATGGCGATATTCGAGGTTTCCCGCTGCCAGACCTCGCTCGCCGATGACGATTCGGTGCGGAATTCCCATGAGCTCGGAGTCCGCGAACTTGACCCCCGGGCGCGCATCTCGATCGTCGAGCAGCACGTCGATGCCGGCGGCGTTGAATTGCTCGTACAGGGCGTCGGCCGTTTCTTGAACGCGGGTCGACTTTTGGTAATTGATCGGAACCAAGATCACTTGGAATGGCGCAATCGCGTCCGGCCAAATGATGCCATTGGCATCGTGGTTCTGCTCGATGGCTGCGGCTACCACACGGCTCACGCCGATGCCGTAGCAGCCCATGTACATGGTCAACGCCTTACCCTGTTCATCGAGCACGCTCGCGTGCATGGCCTCGCTGTAGGTCTGGCCGAGCTGAAATATATGGCCGACTTCGATGCCACGGGCGATCTCCAACGTGCCATGCCCGCTCGGACTGGCATCGCCGCGTTGCGCGTTGCGGATGTCGACCGCCTGCGGCTCCGGCAAATCGCGTCCCCAATTGACGCCGCGGAAGTGCAGGTCTTTTTCGTTGGCGCCGCAAACGAAATCCGCCAAGTGGGCTGCCGCATAATCGACATACATCGGACCGGCGAAGCCGATCGGGCCGATGAATCCAGCCTCGGCTCCGCTGGCACGCACCCGCTCGGCGCTCGCCATGCGCAAGGGATTGGCCACCCCAGGCAGCTTTTGCGACTTGACCGCATTTAATTCGTGATCGCCGCGGATCACGAGCGCCACCACGCCGCCTTCGCTGCCATCGACCAGCAGTGTCTTGACGCAGCGCGCAGGCTCGACGTTAAGTTGTGCACTCAGCTCCGCGATGCTGCGCGCGTTGGGCGTCGCGACTTTGGTCAATGGTTCTTGGGCCGCCGCCCGCGGCGTGCTCGGTGCCAGGGTGGCGGCCATCTCCAGATTGGCGGCGTAGTCATCGCCATTGGAGAACACGATGGCATCCTCGCCCGAATCCGCCAGAACGTGGAATTCCTGGGTGGTGCTGCCGCCGATGCTGCCGCCGTCCGCCTGTACCGCGCGGAATTTAAGGCCGATGCGGGTGAAAATACGCGTGTAGGCCTCGTACATCAGACGGTAGCCTTGGGCGAGGCTCGCCTGGTCGGTGTGAAACGAATAGGCATCCTTCATCAGGAATTCGCGGGCGCGCATCACACCGAAGCGCGGGCGGATCTCGTCGCGGAACTTGGATTGGATCTGATAGAAATTGACCGGCAATTGTTTGTAGCTGCGCAGTTCCCGGCGCGCGATGTCGGTGATGACTTCCTCATGGGTAGGTCCGTAGGTGAATTCGCGGTCGTGGCGGTCCTTGAAGCGCAGTAATTCCGGCCCGTACTTGTTCCAGCGCCCCGATTCTTTCCACAATTCGGCGGGTTGAACGGTGGGCATGCAGAGCTCCAAGGCTCCGGCCCGGTCCATTTCCTCGCGCACGATCCGCTCCACCTTGCGCAGCGTGCGTAACCCCAACGGCAGCCAAACGTACAGACCCGCAGCCAGCCGGCGAACCATTCCGGTGCGCAACATAAGTTGGTGACTGATGACTTCCGCGTCGGCGGGCACCTCTTTGAGGGTGGAAATCGGGTTTTGAGATAAGCGCATAGCCGCATATCTTACATGAGCACCCCTGGTATTATGGGCACTCATGAGCGACGACGATGACTCAACTGTTCGGCCGCGAGGAGTCTACTGGCTGCCGAACCTGCTCACGACGGGGGCCTTGTTCTCCGGCTTCTATGCCATCGTGGCGGCCATCGACCTGAAATTCGAAGTTGCCGGCGCCGCGGTATTCATCGCCATGATTTTCGACGGACTGGATGGCCGGGTTGCGCGCTGGACGCATACTGAGAGTGCCTTCGGCAAGGAATACGACAGCCTGTCGGATATGGTGTCGTTCGGCGTCGCTCCTGCCATCGTCACGTATCAGTGGGGGGTGGCGCGCATCGCGGAGTACGGGCCGCTGTGGCGCCGATTAGGCTGGCTGGTGTGTTTTTTCTACGCGGCCGCGGCTGCGCTGCGGCTGGCTCGGTTTAACTCTCGGGCGGCGACCCAGGACAAGCATTACTTCGAAGGGCTGCCAAGCCCATCCGCCGCCGCCATCGTCGCCGCCCTGGTATGGCTCGCCAACGATCAGACCACCATCGGATTGCCGGGATTGATTCTCGCATTCTTAGTCACTGCGTCCGCCGGCGCGCTCATGATCAGCCGCTTCGCCTTCAACAGCTTCAAGCAAGTCAATCCCGGCGCAAAAGTACGCTTTACGTACATCATTTTAGTGCCGCTGGCCTTCATTCTGATCTTTCTGCATTTGCCGATCAGTTTGCTGGTCATTTTCGGCCTGTATGGCCTGTCGGCGCCCTCCGTCTGGGTGTATCGAAAACTACGGCGGCGCAATCGCACCGTGGCGCCGACACATGAGTAGCGCGCAACGCCGCGAATACATGGCCGCCATGGGTCTCGACACGTGGGTGTTGCGCGCCAAAGCGCACACCGAGGCGTTACCGATCGAGTCAGCCACTCAGGCAGCAGACCCGCAGCCGCGGCGCGAAGCCCGCGAGGCGGGGGCAGACTGGCCCGAGCTTCGGACGCGGGTGGCCGCCTGCACGCGCTGTGCGTTGAGCAAGACGCGCACTCAGACCGTGTTCGGCGTCGGCAATGAACACGCACAGTGGCTGATCGTCGGCGAGGCGCCGGGGGCCGAGGAGGACCGCCAAGGTGAGCCATTCGTAGGCCGCGCCGGGCAACTCTTGAATTCGATGCTGCGCGCCATCGGGCTCGCGCGCGAGCAGGTGTATATCGCCAACGTTTTGAAGTGCCGGCCGCCGCAAAATCGCGATCCTACTGCCCACGAGGCGGCCGAGTGTCTGCCCTACCTCGAGCAGCAGATTGCGCTGCTCAAGCCCAAGATCATGTTGGCCGTGGGACGCATCGCCTCGCAGAATCTGTTGCGTACGGAAGTGACTTTGGGCAGGCTGCGGCAACAAGTGCATCGTTTCGGCCTTTTGCAGGTGCCGCTGGTCGTGACCTACCATCCCGCTTATCTTTTGCGCACGCCGGCCGATAAGCGCAAAGCTTGGGAGGATTTGAAATTCGCCCGCGAGGTATGCGCGCGTGTCTAGCGTGAAGCGAGAACTCGAATTGGTGTCTGAGATCAGACCCATGCACGAGCTCGACGTGCCGGTGATCGTGGCCATCGAACGCGCCGCCTACCAATTTCCGTGGAGCGAAGGGATCTTTCGCGATTGCCTGCGCGTCGGCTACGTATGCCGCGTGGTCGAGGTCGGTACCGACATGGCGGGCTACGGGATCATGTCCGTCGGCGCGGGCGAAGCGCATATTCTCAATGTGTGCATCGGCGATGAGTATCGCGGCCGCGGTCTGGCGCGCAAGTTGCTGCTGTATCTGCTGGATCGCGCACGGGCCTCAGGAATGTACGAAGCGTTTCTTGAGGTCAGGCCATCGAATACCACCGCGGCGCGCCTCTACCAGTCCATGGGCTTCGAGCAGGTGGGTATTCGGCGCGGTTATTATCAGGCGACCGCCGGGCGCGAGGACGCCGCGGTGCTGCGCCGGGTGCTGCTGCCCGATGTGAAATAAAGCCAGGCGACGCTAGTTAACGGGTTGCTGCATGGCGGCTGCCTCGCGTGATGCGGCATTTCAGCCGAGTAGCTTGTCGATGGCTTGATGTCCTGTTTGACGCGGGCGCATTCAAGGAGCGCCGCGTGATGATGACGATTGAGCGAAACGAGCCTCCATGGGCCAACGCCGGACGCGAGCCTAACCTTACGTTCTGAGGGTCGGTGCCGGGGGCGGCGCCGCCATCGGCGGCACGGGCACGTAATCCTTTGTCGAACGGGCGCTTACGCCATTGCCACTACCTCGCGCTCGTCCATGTTCGCTCACGAGCTGCTCGACCACGCTCGGATCCGCAAGGGTCGATATGTCCCCCAACTGGTCCTGCTCGTCGGCAGCGATCTTGCGCAGGATTCTGCGCATGATTTTTCCGGAGCGCGTTTTCGGCAGTCCCGGCGCCCATTGAATTGCATCGGGTGTTGCAATAGGACCGATCTCCTGTCGAACCCAATTGCGCAGCTCAAGGCGCAGCGGTTCGCTCGGCTCGACTCCGGCGATCAACGTGACATACACGTAGATGCCCTGACCTTTGATGTCGTGAGGAAACCCCACCACGGCAGCCTCGGCGACGTCGGCATGGGCGACGAGGGCGCTCTCAATCTCCGCAGTACCCAAACGGTGGCCGGCCACATTGATGACATCGTCGACGCGCCCGGTGATCCAATAGTAACCGTCGGCATCGCGACGCGCCCCATCGCCGGTAAAGTACATGCCGCAAAACGTCTTGAAGTAAGTATCGACGAAGCGTTGATGGTCGCCATAGACTGTGCGCATCTGCCCTGGCCAGCTATCGAGCAGCACCAGGTTGCCCTCGCACGCGCCTTCAAGAATGCGACCCTCGTTATCGACGATCGCAGGCTTGACACCAAAGTACGGGACCGTCGCGGAACCTGGTTTAAGGGGGGTCGCGCCTGGCAGCGGTGAAATGAGTATCCCGCCCGTTTCCGTCTGCCACCAGGTGTCGACGATTGGGCAGCGATCATCGCCCACCACACGACTGTACCACTCCCAAGCCTCCGGGTTGATTGGCTCGCCCACGGAACCGAGCAGGCGCAGTGACTTGCGAGACGACGCTTTTACCGGCTGGTCGCCCTCTCGCATCAGCGAGCGGATCGCCGTTGGGGACGAGTAAAAAATGGTGACTTGATGCTTGTCAACGATCTGCCAGAATCGGCCCGAGTCAGGGTAATTTGGCACGCCCTCGAACATGACCGTGGTCGCGCCGTTGGCGAGTGGCCCGTAAACGATGTAGCTGTGCCCCGTGACCCAACCAATGTCCGCGGTCGCCCAGTACACATCCTCTTCCTGCAGGTCAAAAATAGTCTCGTGGGTGAATGCCGCGTAGACGAGATATCCACCGCTGGTGTGCAATACCCCTTTGGGCAGTCCGGTAGATCCTGACGTGTAGAGGATGAACAACGGGTCCTCCGCATCCATGGTGACGGGGTCGCAGGTTTTTGCCTGCGGCGTCACGATATCGTGGTACCAACAATCGCGGGTCGCGTACATCGACACGGGCGTGCCGGTACGGCGCACGACCAGGACATGTTTGACGCACTCCGTGCCTTTGATACTCATTGCCCCATCGACGTTTTGCTTGAGCGCAACACGCTTGCCGCCGCGAACGCCTTCATCTGCAGTAATTACCACCCGCGAATCGCAATCCGCGATTCGACCGGCCAATGCTTCGGAGGAGAATCCGGCAAAAACGACGGAGTGCACGGCGCCAATCCGGGCGCAGGCCAGCATGGCGACCGCCATCTCGGGAATCATTGGCAGGTAGATCGTGACGCGATCACCGCGCTCCACGCCGAGCGATTGCAACGCATTCGCGCACTGGCAAACTCGCTCATAAAGCTCGCGGTAAGAGATGCGTTCCGATTGCAGCGGATCATCCCCCTCCCAAATGATGGCGGTTTTATTGCCGCGCGATTCCAGGTGACGATCCAGGCAATTACTTGAGACATTGAGTTTGCCGTCGTAGAACCATCGGATATGGCAGTCGTCCGGCGCGTAACTCGAATCCTTAACCCGTGAATACTCCTCGATCCATTCCAGGCGACGGCCAACGCGGCCCCAAAAGCGTTCTGGGTCCGCGACGGACTCGGCGTACATTCGCGCGTAGTCGTCCGCTTTGATGCGGGCGGATGCCGCAAATCCTTGCGGAACGGGATACAGATTGTTATGCATGTGCTCGGTTCCCCTAGAAGAAGCCCAGCGCCTTGGTGCTATAGCTCACCAGTACGTTCTTGGTCTGCTGGTAATGATCTAGCATCATCTTGTGAGTCTCGCGCCCGATGCCAGACTTTTTATAGCCGCCGAAAGCGGCGTGTGCCGGATAGGCGTGGTAACAGTTGGTCCATACACGTCCGGCTTTGATCCCGCGGCCGAACCGATAGGCAAGATTCAGATCCCGTGTCCAAATCCCGGAGCCCAGCCCGTACATCGTGTCATTGGCAATCTCGAGCGCCTGCTCCGGCGTGTCGAATGGGGTCACCGACACCAC
>Ga0302320_10022120_pt1 | contig 12575 bp, 10 predicted proteins | sample Bog_T0_3_FD_202130 | JGI IMG/M metagenome (GOLD analysis project Ga0302320, IMG submission 202130) | Peat permafrost microbial communities from Stordalen Mire near Abisko, Sweden - Bog_T0_3 | ecosystem: Environmental > Terrestrial > Soil > Wetlands > Peat | place: Sweden: Abisko, Stordalen Mire...
GCGCCCGGAACGCTCGCCGTCGTGGTCAGAGAGATCTTCGTGATCGCGAAGCCCCCATCCACCTTGGCTAGGGTCACGGCCGCATCCGTTTCAATGCTGTTGGGCGTCAGTCCCGCGCCGCCCAGTTGTGCGCCCAGCGCCATCGAGAAGCAGCTCGCATGAGCCGCCGCAATCAGTTCTTCCGGCGTGGTGCCCGTATCTGCGCCTTCAAAACGCGTGGCGAACGAGTAGTTGGCATTTTTCAGCACGCCGGTCGCGGTCGAAATCGTGCCCTTGCCTTCCTTCAGTGAACCTGTCCATATCGCACTTGCCTTGCTAGCCATAGTCCCTCCTTGGGGGATTCAAAAATCCAGTAGTTGCTGGGTTGGATTGCCGACCCGCCGAAAGGGAAAGTTGCGGCGGAGCCCGGCAGCAGAACCGTGAACGCCGCCCAAATCCCAGGCGGCAGAAGCTCTCATTCCATGCTAATCTGTCCCCCATGTTGCCGGAGCGGCCCCGCGCCCTCAATTCCGACTTTCCCGCCGATTCCCCGCCCGAAATCTCACAAAGTGGTGCACCCGCCCATGCCCGTCCCGACGCCCCCGCCGATGAGCCCGTCGACCACCACTGCCAAATCTGCCCCAACTGCGGCCACCGCCTCACCGGCCACCACTGCAAACTCGTCTGCACCCACTGCGGCTACTACCTCAGTTGCGCAGACTATTACTAATCAGGGTTTCTCACAGGCCGCCGAAAAATGTACCGCCGGTCTCCTGACCGGCTGTACTGAGGGCCTCCTGGCCCTCAGAGAACTTTCCAGATCTCAAGATCTTGGTGGTCGTGCACTTTGCCCGTGTCCCACCCATTCGGTCGCCGCAGCGACTGAATGGGTGGGACAGCACGAACTCAACGAGAGCAGCTTCAAATGTTCACATTCCTAAAACACAAACTTCCCCGCAACCTGCAACTGCCGCGCCGGCAGCGCGGAGTTGATCACTCCAAAGCTGCCGCCCAGTGACGTGTTCGGATCGCCGAAGTTGGTTTCGTTCGTCAAGTTAAACGCCTCCGCGCGGAACTGGAAGTGGATCCTCTCCGTGATCGGAAAGTCCTTCGTCAAGCCCAGATCGAGCTCCCAGAATCCGAATCCACGCACTGCATCGCGTGGCGAATTGCCAAACGGCGCATTAGCCGGCGGAGTGGCGTAAGCCGGTGCAGAGCTGTTGTTGTTGAGGTATTGAATGCCGTTGATATTGGTGTCATACGCCCAGCTCGCGTTCTTGATCGGGTTTCCCGTCAGGTTCGGGCGGTAGGAGTTGCGGCCGCTGATGGTGATGATTCCCGAAACCTGTGCGTTAGTGCTCGGGTTATAGGCCATGGTCAGCGGGTCGCCGCTGCGCGCCTGGAAGATTCCCGTCGTCTGCCAGCCGCCAATCACCTCGTCCAGCGCGCGGCTCGCGTTGGGCAGCAGCCATTTTCCTTTGCCCACGGGCACCGACCACACCAGCGACGTCGAGTCGATAAACGGATGGTTATACGCTGAAATGCCGCGGTCGGCCTGCCAGTTATAAATGTTCTGCACCGACGGAATTCCGTTGCCGCAATTTGAGCAGTTGCCTCCGCCGTCGAGCGATTGCGCCGCGATGTCGATCGCCTTCGACCACGTGAACGACTCCAGCACATAAAGTCCTTCGGAGAATCGCTTTTCCACCTTGGCTTGCAGGCCGTTGTAGTTCGATGTGCCCCACGGCAGCGTGCCGATGATCGAGCCGAAGCCCGGATACTGGTAAACGCGCTCACCGCATGTTGCCACCGGCGTGCACACAAGCGGAGCAGAGCCGCTGGCAGAGCTTTGCGGATTGGCCTGGTTGATGTCGTTGAAAAACACCTCGTGAATGCCGTTGTTCCCCACGTAGGCGAGATCGAGCATCCAACTGTGGCCCAGGTCGCGTTGCACGCCCGCAAACCAGCTCTGCACCTGCGTGTCGGGAGAATTCTGCGGCATATATTGGAGCGCCGTGTTTTGCGCGTTATAACCCGTGGCCCCAGGAGTCAGCAACGAGCTGACGAAGCTCGGCGTAAACCCGCTCTGCGTATTGGAGTACGTCGCGAGTCCGGGGTACACATACTCCAGCGAAGTAACCCCGTAAGGCGCGTTCAACGTCAGGTAGCTGGAGCCGGTGCGGTTCCAGTGCGAGTAGCTGATGCCGTAGCCGGCGCGAATCACCGTCTTGTCGTTGATGCTGTACGCCACGCCCAGGCGGGGACCAAAGTCCTTCAAGTTCGGATTCACAGTATAGCGATTGCTGGAGCTGGCAAGAATCATCGTCCCCGGATTCGCGGGATTGAAATTCGAGAGGTTGTTATTCGCCTCATAAATCGGTGTGTAGTACTCGTAGCGCAGACCCAGGTTCAGGGTAAGGCGCTGGTTCACCTTCCAGTCGTCCTGCAAATAACCTGACCAACCCCAGTCGCGAATATTGGCAATCGGCGAGTTCGAAAGGCCCGTCGTGGAGCGCATGCCCAGCAGAAAGTCCGCATAGTCGTACATCTTGTTCGATGTCGAGGTGGCAACTCCGTCATAAGGATAGTTCGCTTGAAACACATACGGGTTCGGCGCATAGCAGTATGCATTCACGCCACCGCCCACCGGAACGCCCGTGTAGCAAATGCCGCTCATCGCAGCGCCATAAATATCGCCGCCCATCACCGGATGCAGGTCCTGCTGCGCCACGTGCAGCATCTGATACTCAATGCCGGCCTTCAAGGTATGGCTGTGCAGCAGCCGCGTGTAATTCGCCTTGGGATTCCACACCGTTGGGTTCTGGTACTGCGGGCTGGTCCACAAGCGGCCCAGGTTGGTAAAGCCGCCGTCAAAAAAATACACATACGAGATGCCGCCGGTGTATTGCGGATCTGTGGGCAGGCCTGCCCAGTTGGCTCCGAATTGCGCCGCCATGCTGGGGCCGCCCGTCTGCGGCGGTGTCTTTCCCGCCTTCATCTGCGAGAACCCAAAGCGCGCCTCGAACACTGAGACCGGGTTGATCGTCCACGTCGCTCCGCCCACAATCTGCTTCACCGGGGCATAAACGTAGCCGTCGCCGCCCAGGCCGCCCGTGCCCTGGATGGTTCCCGGATCGTACGCATTGAATCGCGCCTGCGAGTAGCGGGCAAACAGGCGCAGCCCTGGGCGCACATCGTAGTCCACCTTTGCGTCGCCCTTGTCGCGGTTGAAGGTGTCCGGGTGCAGGATGATGTAGTTGTTGATCCCGTTGTCGTTGGTCGTGTAGGGCAGCATCGTCTGCACAATCTTCGCGGCGTAGGGGATCACCGCGGACGAGGGAATCTGGCCGTTCAGATACTGCGTCCCGCCCAGCGCCGCCTGCGTCGGAGCGCCTGCCAGCCCCAGGCCGCCGGCAAAATAGTTGCTATTGTTGCACGGGTTATGGCCCACGTTATAGTTGCACGGGTTGTCGACGGGCAAAGTGTTCGTAATGCCCTTGGTATTCGCATCGATCGTATCGTCAATCAGGTAATAGCCGAGTTGCGCACCGTTATTGCACTGGTTCGCGGAGTTGCCCGTAAAACCGCGCTCGGCGCACGTCGGCAGCGTCGCGGAGTCGGTGGAAGATCCGGTTTGCCGGAATCCCTCGTAATCGACAAAGTAAAAGAGCTTGTCCTTCTTCAGCCGCCCGCCCAGGTCGCCCCCGAACTGGTTCTGGTGCAGAGTCGGTTTGCCGCCAACGTTTGGCTTGAAGAACCCGGCGGCATCCAGGTCCGTATTGCGCAGAAACTCCCATACGCCGCCGTGCATCGTATTGGTGCCGTATTTCGTCGCCACGTTGATCGTGGCCCCGCCCGCGCGGCCGTATTCCGCGCTCTCATTATTCGTCACCACTTGAAACTCGGCCACGGCGTCCGGCGATAACTGCACCACCTCGTTGCTGAAACCCTGGTTTGAAGTGCCGTAGAAGTTGTTGTCCAGGCCGTCCAGCATATAGTTGCTGTAAACGCTGCGCAGGCCGTTTACATTGAACGCGCCCTCGCGCTGGCCGTAGCCTTGGCCGGTCTCACTGGGGCTGGGCACCACGCCCGTGGTCAGCGTCACCAACTGCGAATACTCGCGCCCGTTCAGCGGCAGCTCGGCAATCTCCCTCGTCGCCACCACCTGGCCGTGCTCGCTGGAGTCGGTCTCCAGTTGCGCGGCTTCCGCCGTAGCCGTCACCGAGGTGCTGGTCGCCGCCACCTTCAGTTGCACGTCCACGCGCTGCCGCGCGCCCACTGTCAATTCGAATTTGGCGGCCGCCGGCTGAAATCCCTGCGCCGTCACTTTCAGCTCATAGGCGCCAATCGAAACGTCCAGGAACCGGAACTCTCCCCGGTCGTCAGTCACGGCCGTCTGCTCCGTCGCCGTTGCTGTGTTGCGCAACAGAACGTTGCCGTGCGCAACCACGGCCCCGCTCGGATCGGTTACGGTTCCAAGAACGGTTGCTGTATCGAATTGCGCTTTGGCACTGGCCGCCAGAACCACCAGGAAAATGCAGATCGCGATGCGACGCATGACGAGTTCTCCTCAAGTCAAACTTGGCTCCTCATCGCGGGCGCAGCCACACGACTCCGCTGAATGTCGACGTTCATGTGCGAGTCGGGGCTCGCGCTTTCGCGAAGACATGCGATGGGGTGTTATTGATTCTTGCAAACAATCTAAGCTGCGCACATCAATTGTCAACAAAATTCACTTAAGTGCTTTCCTTAGACGAAAAACACCGTGATCCCAATCACTCGGTCCGCCGGCCTTTGTAGCGCCGGCCTCCTGGCGTGTGCCCCATCCATTCGCGCTTCTTGCGGATGGGTGGCACAGCACAAACCCCAACCCACCCCCTCATCCCGCATCCTTCCCCCTCGGCGTCATCGAACCCAACGTTGCCGCCGGCAACAAATGTGCCCGCGTCAGCACCTTCCGCGCCAGACCGGTCAGCGCCATCCCCGCAGCCTCGCGCAGCGGCGCCCAACGCCGTTCGCCGCCCTCCACCGTCATCGACTCAATGTCGTCCTCAAACACGGTCCGGATGCGCACGTAGTAGTTCACCTGCATAATGGCGTGGCGCAGCGTCATGCGCAGGTCCTTTTCCGGCACGTCCGCGCGGAGAAGCACCGGTAGCTCCCACATGCCTGGCATCACGGTCTGGTGCGCCGCCCGCTGCTCCAAAAGCACCTCGCGCCCGCCCGGCCCCTCCCGCTTTCCCCGCTCCGACTCCATCCGTACTGAAAGCGCGTAACCTACCGCGCGACTCATCATCGGAGCCCGCTCGGGTGTTTTATGCTCTCCGCGCGTCTTGCACTTCGCCTCCAGGGGGCACACCAGGCATTGCGGATTGCGCGGCGTACAAACCGTCGCGCCCAGCTCCATGATGGCTTGATTGGCGTCGCCCGGCCGCTCGCGATCCAGCAGCCGTCCCGCCAGTTCCTCAATCTTCCGCCGCAGCGCCGCTCCGCCGCCCTTGCGGCTGCCCGCGTCCCATCCGGCAAGCCGGCACAGCACGCGCTCCACGTTGCCATCCACCACGGCCACCGGTTCGCCGTGCGCAATGCTCGCGATCGCCGCTGCTGTATACGCCCCGATCCCCGGCAGCTCGCGCAACGCCTCCGCCCGCAGCGGCAAATTGCCGCCCAGGTTCCCCGCCACAAACTGCGCCGCTTTGTGCAGCATGCGCGCCCGCCGGTAGTAGCCCAACCCGCTCCACAGCGCCAGCACATCCTGTTCCGGTGCCAGCGCCAGCGCAATCAGTGTCGGAAACCGCTCCATAAACTCCCGGTAGCGCTCCGCGACCACGGCCACCCGCGTCTGCTGCAGCATGATCTCTGAAACCCAGATGGCGTAAGGGTCCGCACTCTGCCGCCACGGCAAATCGCGCCGATGCCGCCCGTACCACGCAAGCAAACGCGAGCGCAGCGCAGCCATCTTCGCCGGATCATTGTCGAACTTCGCCATGGGGAAAGCTTACGGCATCGCGTCTGTCGGCGGCTCTAACCCAGCAGCTCGCCAACAATTTTCGCCGCCGCCGCGAGCGCCGCATCAATCTGCCCCTGATCCTTGCCGCCGGCCTCGGCAATCTCCGGCTTCCCGCCGCCCGACCCGCCCACAATCTTCGCCACCGCGCCCACCAGTTTCCCAGCTTGAATGCGCTTCACCAGCCCCGGCGTCACGCCCGCGATCATCGCCACCCGGCCCTCCGGCTGCGCCGACCCCAGCACCACCACGCCCTCGCCCAGCTTCCCCTTCAAGTTATCGACCAGCGTCCGCAGCTGCCCGCGCTCCAGGTTGTCTGCGCGATGCACGAGCACTTTCACGCCGCCAACGTCAACAGCGCGCGCCACAGCCTCATCCAGTCCCCCGGCCGCCGACTTCATCCGCATCTCTTCCAGCTCGCGACGGAGCCGCTTCAACTCGTCTTCCTGCGAAGCAAACTTCGCCTTCAGCCCCTCCGTCAAATTCTCCACAGAAGGCACAAACTGCCCCGCCACCCGCGCCAGCTCAAAGTCCTGCCTGAAAGTATCCAGCGACCCCATCCCGCTGATCGCCTCAATCCTGCGCACGCCACTCGATACCGACTCCTCGCCCGTCAGCTTGAACAGCCCAATCTCGCCCGTCGCCGCCGTATGCGTTCCGCCGCATAGCTCCGTCGAGAATCCATCCATCACCCGCACCACCCGCACCTTGTCGCCGTACTTCTCGCCGAACAGCGCCATCGCGTGATACTCATTCACCGCCACGTCAATCGGCACGTCCTCGAGCGTTTCGACCTTGGCGTTCTTCAACACCTCGCGATTCACAATGTCCTCAATCTCCTGCAACTCCTCGTCGGCCACCTGCGCAAAATGCGAGAAATCGAACCGCAGCCGATCCGGATGCACCGCCGACCCCGCCTGCTTCACATGCGTTCCCAGCACCTGCCGCAACGCCGCCTGCAGCAAATGCGTCCCCGTATGATTGCGCTTGATCGCGTCGCGCCTCTCGCCATCCACGCGCGTGTTCACAAAATCGCCCACAGCCAGCCCTTGTTTCAGCACCGCCTTGTGCGCCCGCACGCCCTGCACCGGCAAAACGCAACCCACAATCTCCGCAACCGTAGAATTCCCATCCACGCTCAGAAAAGATCCGAGGTCCCCCACCTGCCCACCCGAGTCCCCATAGAAACTCGTATGGTCCAGCACCACTTCAACCGCATCCCCCGCCTTCGCCGCCGGAACACCCACTCCGCCCTTCACAATCGCCAGCACTTCGCAGTTCGACGAAGTCAGTTGCCGATATCCCTCAAACACCGTCTTAGGCAAATCGCGAAACGCCGGACTAGCCGTCTTCTGCGCCCCGCCCTTCCAACTAGCCCGCGCCCGAGCCTGCTCCTCCGCCCGAGCCTTTTCAAATCCCTCGTCGTCGAACTTCACGCCGGCATCGCGCGCCGCATCCACCATAAAGTCCAGCGGCAATCCAAACGTCTCATACAAATAGAAAGCTCTGTCGCCACTGAAGTTGCCCTTCAACTCTTCGTCCAGCCGCGTCAATCCAATCTTCAGCACCCGATCAAACTGCTTCTCTTCGGCCTCCACCACCTTCGCCACGCGCTCGGCCGTTTCCTTCAGCTCCGGATAAGCCCCCTCCATCAGATCCCGCACCGCAAACACCATCTCAAACAGAAACGGCTTCTCCTGTCCCAACAATCTACCGTGACGTATCGCCCGCCGCATGATCTTCCGCAGCACATACCCGCGCCCTTCGTTCGAAGGCACCACGCCATCATTAATAAGAAACGTAGCCGCCCGCGCATGATCCGCAATAATCCGCAAGCTCGCGTTTCCCACCAACCCCGCCAACTCGCCAACTTGCCAACTCGCCAACTCGCCATTTCGTTGACCCGCTGACTCGCTGACTTGCTCACTCGCTGACTTGCCCGCACCCAGTCCCGTCAGCTCCGCCGCTCTCTCAATCAACGGCGTAAACAAATCCGTCTCAAAGTTCGAAACCTTCCCCTGCAACACCGCCGCCACGCGTTCCAGTCCCATCCCCGTATCAATCGAAGGCTTCGGCAGCGGCTCTAGCTTGTACTCAACAGCCTGTCCAGAACCTGAAGGCGCGGAGCGCGTGGAACGGTCGAACTGCATGAAGACCAGATTCCAAATCTCCACATACCGCGCCTCATCTTTTCCAAACGGCAGATCAACCCCGGGAGTCTCAGCCGCCTCAATCCCCATGTCGTAGAAAATCTCCGAGCACGGACCGCAAGGCCCCGTCTCGCCCATCTGCCAAAAGTTGTCCTTCAACCCGTACTCGAAGATCCGCTCCTTCGGCACGCCCGTCGCAATCCAGAACCGCTCCGCCTCATCGTCCCTCGGAACCCCAAACTCCGGCGACCCCTCAAAAATCGTCACGTACAGCCGGTCCTTATCGATCCCCATCCACTCCGGGCTCGTCACCAGCTCCCACGCAAACGCAATCGCGTCTTTTTTGAAGTAGTCCCCAAACGAAAAATTCCCCAGCATCTCAAAGAACGTGTGATGCCGCCGCGTGAACCCGACGTTCTCCAAATCGTTGTGTTTCCCGCCCGCCCTCACGCACTTCTGGCTGGTCGTCGCCCGCGCGTACTCCCGCTTCTCCGCCCCCAGAAAAAGATCCTTAAACTGGTTCATCCCCGCGTTGGTAAACAGCAGGGTCGGATCGTTGGCAGGCACCAGCGAGGAAGAGTGCACCCTGCGGTGCCCCTTCGTCTCAAAGAAGCGCAGAAACAGCTCCCGTATCTCATTTCCCGAGCGCATAAGCATGGTTTATCCAGTGTAATTGCCCTCAAGCTACAACGACACAATGCCCTGGGTTAGTCCCTTCGGATCGTGCTATATTGATGTAGGCCCATTCCTAGTGGGCAAAGCGTATGGCTACTCAAAGAACCCATATCGTCCTCCCCTCCGAGCTTGCAATGGAGATCGACGAACTCGTCGGACCCCGCGGGCGAAGCGCTTTCCTTGTTGAAACCGCCACAAATGAAATCAAAAGACGCAAGCTCCTGGCGTTTCTTGAGAGCGAGGAGCCCGTTTGGCGCGACGAAGGCCATCGCGATCTTGCCGAAATGGGCACGGTCGAGTGGGTGCGCTCGCTGCGCAATGAACCCAGCACCCGGCTCGTTGGCCGAAACCAGAACCTCGATCCGCTATGAGCCAGCCCCGTACGGTTCTGCTCGATACCACAGTGTTGATCGACACCTTGAGGAACCGCAGCCAAAGGCGTTCCATGCTTGCGGCCCTGGTTGTCTCCGGGCACACCCTGGCCACTTCAACCGTGAACATCGCGGAAATCTATAGCGGGATGCCGCCCGGCGAAGAGCCCGCCACGCGCGCATTCCTGGCCGGACTCGACCAGATTCCTGTTTCCGCCGCGATTGCCGTGCGCGCCGGGCTGTTGAAGGCAGAATTTCGCCGCCAGGGACAGACGCGAAACATCCTCGACATGCTGGTCGCCGCAACGGCAATGGAGATCGGGGCTCCCGTCGCGACAGACAATCAAAAGGACTTTCAAATCTCAGGGTTGTCACTTTTTCCGTTGCCGTAGTCGCGCTATTCCGGGGTGCCCCTGATCCCTCGCACTTGGGGACCAGGGATACCCCACCCCGCTGCCTTATTCTCCCCGCTCCGCCTCCAGATTTTCCAGCCCCGCCAGCGCCTCCTCCGCCACATCCCACCGCCGCAAAATCTTATAAATCGTCCCCGTCTTGAAACCCGCCGCCACCAGCCGCCTTACCACCCGCGCCGTCTCTTTCGCATTCTCCGGCTTCTTGATCCGTTTCCGCTCCAGATGCTCCCGCGCCAGCGCCTCTTCATCGGTCTCGCCATACCGCGCGCCCACCGCCTCTTCAATCACCTCCGCGCGCACGCCCTTCTGCTGCAAGTCGTTGCGCACCCGCCGCGCGCCCAGCTTCTCGTTCTCCTGCCGCAGCCGCGCAAAGGTCTCCGCATACGACCGATCGTTCAAATACCCATGCTCCTTCAGCCGCCCCACAACCGCCCGCACCGCCGCGTCGCCCAACTCGCACGCCTCCGCCCGCGCCGTCATCAACCGCCGCAGCTCCGCCTCCGTCCGCATCTGCCGCCCCAGCGCCTTCACGGCATACTCATACAACCCCGCTTCATTCAGCGTGGCTCTGGGTTTCGCGGATTTGCGTCCGAACGGCATAACCATCAATCCAGAGGAATCAACAGGTTAAAAGCGCGGTTGCGCCGCCACCGATAATGCTTGAAATCGCCGTCCAGCGTCAGAATGTCGCCACTCTCAAGCTCATTCGCCATGGCAATCAAGCACGCATCCGCAAAATCGCACGGCGTATCGGCGTACTTCGTGTAGGAGGCAAGAACTTGGCTTGCTCCATCCGCCAGCCGAAAGGGAATCTCCAGGTACCCCTCTTGAACGCTGGCCAGAATCGCCTGGGGCGCCCCCGGAATTCGTCCAAGATGATAAATCGCCTCTGTGATCACCGCTTCACACGTGACCAGCGGTTGACTGACGCGATTCAGAGCCGCCATGCACGCCAAATGGTATCTCTCGCGCTTGTCGTAAACGGAAACCAGAAAGCTGGTATCGACAAGAGCCGGCAAAGACGACGCAGGGAAACTTACCAACCCCATCTGCCGTTGCCCTGTTTATCTACGCGCCATTTCTTCCCGAAGCCTTCCATATGTTTCTTGTTGGTCGCTAGGTCGCCGGGACCGCTGTCGAAACAACCGATCCCGATCAGCCGCGGACGAGGCTTTGCCGCAGTCTGCTCATCAACGCGAAGCACGCACTCCCGCAGCGCCTGCGAAGCTGTCCACCCGTTGCCGCGAATCAACCTCTTCAGCGCAGCCTGCGCCTTAACGTCGAACCGTGATTGCACCGTAGTTCCCATAAACCAAGTGTACTACAAATCCACCATTCTGTATTACACGGCCAGGTGCCCCACATCTCGATTTTGAGATATGGGGAGCCACGTACCTCAGCTCACAAGTCTTGTATCAGGGCGCGGCTTTCAAAGCCTGCCCTGAGCGAAGTCGAAGGGCGCCGAAAACCGCCCGGAAACGAATGGGCTTTAGCCCCCGGGGGATGCCCAGTGCCCCATCCATCCGCCCGCCTTCCCGGCGAATGAGTAGGAAAAGCACGAACCCCAAAGTCGCAATCTTTCGTAGCCCGCGAAACATGGCCCTCGCACAAACCAGCTAACAGCTAAAAGCTAATAGCTAATGGCTGCTCTTCGTCCATTGGTCCACCCAATCGTTCACCGTCTTCCACCACAGCTGCGAGTTCTGCGGCTTCAGCACCCAATGCCCCTCATCCGGGAAGTACAGCATCTTGCTCGGCACCCCCAGCAACTGTAACGTATCAAACAGTTGGAACCCCTCAGAGACATCGAGGCGATAATCCAGTTGTCCGTGCACCACCAGCGTCGGCGTCTTAAAGTTCTTGGCGTAGAGCGAAGGCGACCACTTGCGATACGGATTCTCCGCATCCGGCTTCCCGTAGTAGTCCCACGGATGCCCCTTAAACTCCCAGATGTTGAACCAGTCTTCCTCCGTAGTCCCGAACGCCGACTCGGCATCGAACACGCCATCGTGCGAAACAATGCACTTGAAACGATTCGTATGCCCCAGCACCCAGTTCGCCATGTATCCGCCGTAGCTGGCTCCGAGCGCACATTCACGATCTTTGTCGATGAAAGAAAAATGCTGCTCCGTGTAATCCAGCCCCTCCATCAAATCGGTAAACGGCTTCCCGCCCCAGTCGCCATTCACGCCGTCCACAATCGCCTGCCCATACCCCGTCGACCCGCGCGGATTGATCATCACCACCACGTATCCATTCGCCGCAAACAGCTCCGCGTTCCAGCGATACGACCACGAGTCGCCCCAGGCCCCCTGCGGCCCCCCATGAATCAAAAACTTCACCGGATACTTCTTAGCAGCATCGAACCCCGGCGGCCGGATAATGAATCCCTGCAAGTCGGTCTTATCGGCTGCCTTGAACCAGAACGACTCCATCTTCGGCAGATCGAGTTGGGCGAGGAGTGCGTCGTTGAGGTGGGTGATCGGAACAGCCTTCGTATACATCACGACCGTGTCATCGAACACGTTCATCTTCAGCTTTCTGTCATAAAAGACTCCGCCAGGCGACTCAGCAGCGTCTTGAAGCTTGAACACCTCGCTCGGCTGTCGGACTGTCATTCCAGTAACGAACAACTCGTGTCTATCTCGGAGCGGATGCAGTTCGGACCACTCGACACCTATCGCGTTTGGCGATAGATCGGCCTCCGACAAAGATTTCCCAATCGCATCGCCAAACATGTCTGCTTCTCCATGCAGACCTAGAGTCTCCAACGCTGTTCCGCCGTGATAGCCATAGCAAACATAGGTCGCTTTTGAGTCCGATACCCACGCAAACTCATCAACCCAAAGATCAGGATGAAGCTTGGATTTGAGTTCGGTAATTGTCTTCGCCGCACGATCATAGACAACCAGCCGGAACCGATCGCTCTCATACCCCGCCCGCTCCTGGCTCCGCCAAGCCAGCCACTTCCCATCCGGCG
>Ga0302320_10022121_pt1 | contig 12575 bp, 11 predicted proteins | sample Bog_T0_3_FD_202130 | JGI IMG/M metagenome (GOLD analysis project Ga0302320, IMG submission 202130) | Peat permafrost microbial communities from Stordalen Mire near Abisko, Sweden - Bog_T0_3 | ecosystem: Environmental > Terrestrial > Soil > Wetlands > Peat | place: Sweden: Abisko, Stordalen Mire...
GAATCCCCCACGTAAAGCTACTGCGCGAGATGCTCAGGTCCTTCAGGCCCCCGCGCACAAAACTCAGCACCTCATTGCGGCGAGTCTCCGGCGTGATGAGCAGCTCATTTGACTCAATCAGCGCAGCAATCTTCTCGCCGAACGCGCTCAGCTTGAAGAAGAAGTTCTCCTCCGTCACCGTCTCGGTCGGCTTGCCGTCCGGCCCAATCGTGCCCGGCGGGCCTTCGACGAACATCTCCTCGCCCACGCTGTACTGCCCGGTGTAGCTGTCTAGATAGATGAAACCCTTCTCATACAAATCCGCAAACAGCTTCTGAACCCCGCGCGCATGCTTCTCATCCGTCGTGCGGATGAACTGGTCGTAGGTGATGCCCATGCGCTTCCACAGGCCCTCAAACGATGCTGCCACCTCATCCGCGAACTGCTGTGGCGGAACGCCCGCGGCCGCGGCGCTGCGCTCGATCTTCTGCCCGTGCTCGTCGGTCCCGGTCAGAAGATAAACATCCTCGCCGAGCAGGCGGTGCCGCCGCGCCAGCACGTCGGCGACGATAGTGGTGTACGCATGGCCGATGTGCGGCCGCGCGTTCACGTAGTAGATCGGTGTGGTGAGATAGAACTTCTTCGTCTCGTCTGACATGCGCAACTGTCAGTTTACAGGCAGCCGCGCTTACCCCCGCGTTGTGACGAAGTACAGCACCACTACCATCAGCACGAAGGCCGCCAGCACCAGCCTGTCTTTGGTGGTGAACTGCGCGTGGGTTGGCCCGAGGACCGGCACCAGCGCGTGGGAGAAGCCCAGTGCTGTGAGGTACGCCAGCGCCGCCATGCAGAAGACCATCAGCGGGTGCGGCGACAGGTTGTGCTTCACCACCCAGGTAAAAGCCGCTCCGCCCGCCGCTCCCGCGGCGCCGCCGATGCCCACGACCGTGGAGACCGCCGTCGATGGAAACATGTCCGTCGCGGTCGAAAACAGGTTGGCCGACCAGCCCTGGTGCGCCGCCGCGGCCAGCGCGAAGAGCAGCGTCGCCGGCCATGCATTCGATGGAAACAGTCCGCTCATATGCGGCACAAAGACCACCGGCACCACGCACAGCGCCATGATCAGCATGGCGATCTTGCGTCCGCTGTTGACCGAGTAGCCGCGGTCCATCAGCCAGCCCGAGAGCATGCCGCCGCCGACCGATCCCACTGAAGACACAAGGTACACCGTCACGATGAACCAGTAGGCCTGGTGCAGCGAGAGCCCGTAGTTGCGGTTCAGGAACTGCGGCAGATAGAAGAGGTAGAACCACCACACGCCGTCCGTCATCATCTTGGCGATGGAGAAGGCGTAGAGCCCGGGGTTGGTGAACAGTGCCGTGGCGAGCGGCTGACCTTCGGTCACCGGCGCCAGCGCGCGCTGCGTGGTGGTTGAGCCGCGCCGCAGCCGGTTGTAAGGGAAGCTCAACCACAGAACCAGCCAGATCATGCCCATCGATCCGGTGGTGACAAACGCTGCCCGCCAGCCGTACCGCATGGTCACGAAGGCCACCAGCGCGGGCGCAATCAGCGAGGCCGCATTCGACCCCGAGTTGAAGATACCGACGGCCTTGGCGCGCTCATCGGCCGGAAACCACTCCGAGGTGGCTTTGATGGCGGCGGGGAAGTTGCCGCTCTCGCCCAGCCCCAGCAAAATGCGCACGATACAGAACCCGATGACCGAGCCGACCAGCGAATGCGACATTGACGACAGGCCCCAGATCAGGATCGCGATGGCATAGCCGGTCTTGGTGCCGAGCTTGTCGATGATGCGCCCGGCGAACAACATGCCCACGCCGTACGCAATCTGGAAGCAAATGACGATGTTGCCGTAGTTGTTGTCGTAGACCTTCTGGTGGAACTGGTCGAGGTGGAAGTTCCAACCCATGAAGGGCAGCGGGTGCAACAGCGGCTCCACCAGCGCAAAGACCTGGCGGTCCATGTAGTTGATCGTGGTGGCGAGGAAGAGCAGGAAGCAGACGAACCAGCGCACGTTGCTCTGCTGCTCGGGCGCGTTGGTGGTGAACTCGTTGGGCAGGGAACTCGAGGCTGCGGACATTCGTTCGGGCTCCGTGGCGGGCTTGGCTTGCTGTCGTTGCGGCGGATCGCACAGCGCCCCCCGAGACTCCGGGCCAAACGCGCCCCCTGAGAATAGCTTGCCGGTGGCCTCCAGTGTCAAGGAGCGGTCAGTGCCTCGCGCCTGACCACAGGAAGTAGGGATAAAGCAAGAAGAACAGCACCAGCGTGACCGCCATCAAGTCCATGTAGATGCACAGCAGCACGCCGCCGTGGTAGAAGCTCCAGCGCCTCTGGATGCAGCGTACGGTGTCGGCGGTGCCCAGGATACAGCCAAGCAGCGGCAGCACCAGCAGCGGCGCGGCGCGCAGGTGCGGCGCGCCGGAGAGCCACGTCGCCAAAGCCAGGCTGGCGAGGACGACGGCGTTGCCTCGCAGCAGCGAGCGGTGGCGCGGATTCAGAAGGGCAGGCAGCAAGTCACGTCCGGAGTGGCTCGGCTTCCGCTCACCCGTTCCCCAGTCTAGCGCTCCGGTCTAGTGCTGCGGCGGGGGCGGAGGTGTGGATGTGGATGGAGTCGAAGCAGCCGGCGCGGCCGTTGCGGGCCCCTTCGCCGGATACACCGCCGGCGGCAGATGGCTCACCGTGGAACTCGGCACCTCCACCACGCCAAAACGGTTGCTGGGGATGTCGCGTATGCCGATGCGCAGGTAGGTCTCCTGCCGCGCCGGCGCGCTCACCTCCAGGTGAAAGTTGATGGGGCTGTGCTGAAACTGCGGATAGTTGACGGCGGGGATCTTCAGCGCGACGCCGCGCTCCACCGCGTTCAGCAGCCTGCCGTCCCCGTCGTAGACGTAGGCCAGGAACTCAACCTGGCCGCCGTGGCTGCCGTCCGGCTGCGGCAGCAGGATCAGCTCGGAAGCCAGTGCCACAAAGTCCACGTCATACCGCTTGTAGGGGCCGGCGACGCGGTAGTTGGGGTCCGCCACATTGCCCGGTGCGAGCGTGTCCTCGGTCGCCGTGGAGGCGGGCAGCACGCGCACCTTCATCAGGATGTCCTCCGGCGTGGGCGCGCCGCGCGCCATGGCCGCGTTGGCATAGGCGGTCCGGGACTGTTGCAGCGGATTGGCCGCGGTGGCCACTTCGTCTCGCTTCCGCGGAGGCGTGGACGCATAGTATCCATGCCGGTAGGACAGTTGCAGGTTCGCTTTGGCCTCCGCTCCCGTCAGCTCTACGCGGATGTTGTGGTACGCGCCGTCCTCCCGCTTGTCGGTGGGAATGTACGTCAGCGTGTAGTAGTTGGCGCCGGCCTCCATGGCCTTGGTTACGGCCTCTGCCAGCCCATTGGTGTTGTAGAAGGCGTGGCCCCCGGTGTCGAACGCCATCTGTTCCATGGTGGCATGCTCCTGCGCCTGGCTGGTGCTGAACTTGGACAGGTCCTGACTGAACTTCTGCGGGTTGCGCACATAGCCGCGTCCCGAGTTGGCGGCGTCGAACATCGGCGCCGTCATCAGGCCGCGCGCGTCCACCGGATACACAGCCACCTGCGCCTTCGCCAGCAGGCTGGTGGTCTCGCGGAACTCGTCCTCGTTCACCTGCACCACCGCGAAGGGGTCCTGCAGCGTGGCGTCGGGCAGGATGTCGATGGGGAACGATCCGCTGAACCAGATGACGTTCTTGCGTCCCGAGAAGGCCGAAAGGTAGCGCGCCAGCGTGTGGAAGGCGTCCAGCGTGAACTGCAGGCGGAACTGCGTCTCCATCGCGGCGGTCTGGGCCTCAAACTGCGCCACGTTGGCCGCCACCTCGGACTGGCCCGGCGCGCCCGAGTCGGCGATCATATCCGACATGCTGGGCACGTCCACATTGCTGCCGGTCGGGTCGTCCAGCAACGACGAGGCCCGTGGAATCAGCTTGTGCTCCACCGCGTCCTTCAATGTCTCCGGATCGGAGCTGAAGCCCTGCAGCAGGATCAGCCGGTTGGCCAGCCCGAAGATCGCAATCCGCGCATGCGGGTCCGCGTGCTTCACATACTGCTGGAGCTGGTAGCGGACGTAGCTCTGGTCCTTGGTCGGCGTATTCAGTGAGTCCAGCAGCAGCACGTTCAGCGTGCTGTCCGGCGCGACGGGCGTGTAGTTGGTGAAGGTGCCGGGGGGCAGCTTCGGCATCTGCGGGCCGGTTGCGGCATCCGTCTGCCGGGAGTGCTCTTCAAACGTATGCACCGCCTGCGGGGTGCTGCCCTCGCTGACCTTGAAGTTGGCTGCCTGCAGCCCGTGCACGGGATGGCCGCTCGCGTCCTGCACCACCACGTCCACCACCACCAATTGCGTGCCTACGTTCAGGGTGCTGACGGGCGGTGCGGCAGTCGGACTCTGCGCCTGTCCCATGGCCGCAAGCAGCAACAGGTTGCCCATCGGCAGCAGCAGTGCGAGGTGTCGCAGGTCGCTCACTACGCCTCCTTCAGGCAAGGGCCTCGGTCAGGGGGGTCGCATGCTCCGCCATCTTCTGGATGGACTGGGTAAACGGCGCGCGCAGCACACCGCGCTCCGTGATGATCGCCGCGATGTACTTCGCCGGCGTCACGTCGAAGGCCGGGTTCTCAATGCCCACGCCATCGGGCGTCATCTGTCTTCCGTTGGAGTGCGTGACCTCGCGCGCATCGCGCTGCTCGATCGGGATGCCCGCGCCGGTTGCGGTCGCCGGATCGATGGTGTTGAACGGCGCGGCCACGTAGAAGGGAATCCCATGCTCCTTGGCCAGGATGCTCAGGCCGTAGGTGCCGATCTTGTTGGCGGTATCGCCGTTGGCCGCGATGCGGTCCGCACCGACGATCACCGCCTGCACGCGTCCCTGCGCCATCAGCGCGGCGCTCATGTTGTCGCACAGCACCGTTGTCGGGATGCCGTCCTTCATCAGCTCCCAGGCGGTGAGCCGGGCGCCCTGCAGGTAGGGCCGAGTCTCGTCGGCCAGTACGTCAATCTTGTACCCGCGCTCCACCGCCGCGCGGATGACGCCCAGCGCCGAGCCGTAACCGCACGCCGCCAGCGCCCCGGCGTTGCAGTGGGTGAGCACGGTGCCCTGGCGCGGCATCAGCTCCGCGCCGAAGGCCCCCAGCTGCCTGCAGTTGGCAATGTCCTCGTCATACAGCCGCAGCCCCAGCGCGACCACCGCTGCCTTGATCTCCGGGATGGGCGTATTCTTCGCGGCCAGCTCGGTGTAGAGCTCGCGCACCTGCGCGATGCCCCAGAACAGGTTGACGGCCGTGGGGCGCGTGGCCGCAAGGTGCGCGCAGATCTCGCCGACCTCCGCCGTGAGTTCAGGCAGGGTTGTGGCTTGGCTCCGCTCGATGCCCAGAGCCACGCCCATCGCACCGGAGACGCCGATGGCCATCGCTCCGCGCACAATCATGTCGCGAATCACGGTGGCCACCTGCTTGTAGTCGGTGGCGAGAACGTAGGTCTCTTCCAGCGGAAGCTTGGTCTGGTCAAGGAAGTTGACGCCCGCGGGCGTCCATTCGAGGGTGGGAATCATGTCCTGATAAGTTTATCGCGAATGATCGGCGTCATTCCCCGGGCAGAACGCGGCGGCTCCGCCTTCCGCTCAGTTCGATCATTGTTTCTATGCGGATAAGGCGGTGTTCGTGGTCAGCGACCTTGGTGGATAGTGCATCGCAATCCTTGGTCAAGCGCTTGATGTCGTCGACCACCAGCAGGACCTTCTTCGTTGCCTCTAGCACTTCGCCGAACGTGCTCATGCGTTTGCCTTTGCTCGCTTACGGGCCTGTTCACGCTGCATGGCGTCAATTTTGTCCAGGTTCTCCCGGATGGATGCCCGGGCAGTACGAAGCGACACAAGCGCCTCATCCAGGGACGAGTTCATCTGCGCCAACAGCAGGGAAAGCATCTCTTCTTCTGCGGCGGATGCCGGCTTCTCATAGGACTGCAATGACCGGCGCAAGATCTCGCCGGCCGAGACCTTTTCATTGGCAGCCAGCTTCTCCAGACGCTTGCGCTCTGCCGGACGCAGCAGAACGACGGTGCGCGTGGAGATGGGTTGAGTCGCGCTTGCCATGGGAAAAACATAACACATGTGCATGACATGTGCATATAGGCAAGGCTACTCTTCGCTGCTGGTCTGGCGCGACGGCTCGGCGGCCTGGTAGGCGAAGAACCGGTGGCGGCAGGAGCGGCAGCGAAAAGGCTTGAACACCAGCAGCAGGTACTCGAACAGCCGTCGGTGGGAGCGGAAGGTGTCATAGGAGCCGCACTGCGGGCACATGCGTTTTTCCGGCATCGCTGAGGGCCTCGCCGTCAGTCTACGACAAGTGTGCGTCCGTCATTTGGACAATTTATCCAGGTGCCGGAACCCGCCGCTGGCGACGAACAGCACCGCGAAGATGGTGAAGTTGTAGGTCGCGTGCATCAGCGTGGAGCAGGCCACGGAATGGGTCGCTATCCGCACGTAGCTGAAGGCCAGACTCACCACAAAGAGCACCCCCAGCACCGCCCAGGCGTGCGCCACCTGCCCGGCGTGCATCAGTGCGAACGGCAGACTTGAAAACACCGCCGCAAATAGCAGCGCCGCAGCGGAGTGCGCTGTGCTGCTCTGCCAGCGCTGCAACTCCGCCGGAGTGCGCTCCAGCGCCAGCCAGTCATAGGCGGTCGCCAGCGCCGGCAGCAGAAAGCCGCGAAAGGCGATCTCCTCGGTCAGCGGAGCCAGCAGCACCCCAAACAGCGTCAGCAGCCACGCTCCATTCGCGCTCCGCATCAGGTCGTCGAGGGGCGTCTGCCCCGGCGTGGGCAGAAAGTGCAGCGCACCTTGTGCAGCGGCGCTCAACGCCACGGCTGCCGGAACAACCCAGTACCAGCGCCTCCGCGCCGCTAGCGCATTCCACTCGATGCCGCGCAGAAAGCTCTTCTGCCACAGCCGCGGAAACAGCCATGCGGCGACCGCCAGCGTCAGCACATAGCCCAGTGCCTGAGAGCCCACCGCCAGTCCCGGATGCTGGAGTATCTCCTCCGCACTGCGCAGGTGCCCCGCTGTGAATCCACCCAATACACACACAACCGTCGCCAGCAGGGCTATCGCAAAGAACAGGATGGCGTGTCCGAGGTGCGGAATCCGCTTGGCAATCCCGTGGTCCTGTGCGGGGTCGGTGTCGTGCTGAATGTCCAGCGCCTTGGGCTCGGCTGCTGCTTCGGTGAGGGGAACATCGCTCATGGCTTTCACCACCAGACTACACGCCGCTACTTCGAGCGCCTGGCCGCTGTCTTCCTCGCGGGCTTCGACTCCGGCTTTGCTTTCGACGCCGTCGGCACACCGGTCTTCTTCTCGGGCTTAACAAACTTCGCCTTGGGCGGCTTCTTCTCCAGATCCGGCAGCTCCGCGGGCGGCCTGTGCGCGCTCGCCGCCGCTGCCGGCCCATCGAAGTACCGCTGCAGAAACGCCCCCGTATGCGACTCCGCGCAGCGTGCAATCGCTTCCGGGGGGCCCTGCGCCACGATGCGTCCGCCGCCCTCGCCGCCCTCCGGCCCCATGTCGATCACGTAGTCCGCGTTGCGCACGATATCCAGGTTGTGCTCGATGACGATGATCGTGTTGCCCAGGTCGGTCAGCCGGTGCAACACCTCCAACAGCTTGCGCACATCGTCAAAGTGCAGCCCGGTGGTCGGCTCATCGAGCAGGTAGAGCGTCCGTCCGGTCTGCCGCTTGGACAGCTCGCGCGCCAGCTTCATGCGCTGCGCCTCGCCGCCGGAGAGCGTCGTTGCCGACTGCCCCAGGTGAATGTAGCCCAGGCCCACGTCCACCAGCGTCTGCAGCTTTTGATAGACCGCCGGAATGTCCTTCAGCACCGGCACCGCGTCCTCGATCGGCAAGTCCAGGATGTCCGCGATGGAGTAGCTGTTGAACTTCACCGCCAGCGTCTCCTGGTTGTAGCGTCGCCCGTTGCAGACCTCGCACAGCACGTAGACATCGGGCAGAAAGTTCATCTCGATGCGCCGCTGCCCCTCGCCCTGGCAGGCCTCGCAGCGTCCGCCCTGCACGTTGAAGCTGAACCGCCCGGGCTTGTAGCCGCGCTCACGCGACTCCGGCAGCATAGCGAAGAGGTCGCGGATCGCAGTGAAGACGCCGGTATACGTTGCCGGATTCGAGCGCGGCGTGCGTCCAATGGGCGACTGGTCGATCTGGATCACCTTGTCCAGCAGCTCCGCACCGTGGATTGCCTTATGCTCGCCTGGCTGCTCGCGACTGCCGTAGAGCTCTTTCGCCAGCGAGCGGTACAGGATGTCGTTCACCAGCGTGCTCTTGCCCGAGCCGCTCACGCCGGTCACCACCGTCATCACGCCCAGCGGAAAGTGCGCTGTCACATTCTGCAGGTTGTGCGCGCGAGCGTCCTGCACGCTGAGCCAGTTGCCGGTCAGCTCGCGCACGGCGCCGCTGGGCCGCGTCACAATGTCAATCTTCCCCGCCAGATACTGACCCGTCACCGACGCTGGATTGGCCATGATCTCGGCCGGCGTGCCGGAGGCCATCACCTGCCCGCCGTTCTTGCCCGCGCCCGGCCCCAGGTCAAGCACGTAGTCCGCCTTGCGGATGGTGTCCTCATCATGCTCCACGACCAGCACGGTGTTGCCCAGGTCGCGCAGATCTTCCAGCGCCTTCAACAGCCGCTGGTTGTCGCGCTGGTGCAGGCCGATCGAAGGCTCGTCCAGCACGTACAGCACGCCGCGTAGCCGCGAACCGATCTGCGTGGCCAGCCGTATGCGCTGTCCCTCGCCGCCGGAGATGGTCGCCGCGCTGCGGTCCAGCGACAGGTAGCCCAGCCCCACCGCGTTCAGAAACTCCAGCCGCTCCACGATCTCGCGCTGCAATCGATCGGCGATCAGCCGTTCGCGCCCGCTGAACTGCATCGACCGCGCGCCCAGCAGCGCCCGCTCCATCGAAAGCGCCGTAAAGTCCGCAATGGAGGCATCCTTGCGTACGTTCGAGGCCTCGATAGGCTCCGTCTCGTCCTTCGTCGAAGGCGGGTGCGCCGCCGCGTCCGCCAGCGGAATGGTCACCGCCAGCGACTCCGGCCGCAGCCGCCGCCCATGGCAGCGCGGGCACTCGGTCGCGGACATGAACTGCATCATGTACTCGCGATAGCCCTCGCTGCGGGTGTCTTCCAGGTTGTCGCGCAGCCACGCGAAGATGCCGTGAAAGCCCGTCCGGCCCACCGATTCGCGCGGCGGCCCATAGAGCAGCAGGTCCTGCTCCGCCTTCGTCAAATCCGCGAATGGCTGCTTCAGGTTGATCGTGTACTTCTCCGCTGCCAGTTTGATCATCCGCAGAAGATACTGCGAGGCCGACCCCGGCCCCATCGCGCCGTCCAGCAGCGGCTTGGACCAGTCGGTGATGGTCTTCGCCGGGTCAAAGTCGTAGATCGAGCCCAGCCCGTGGCACTCCGGGCACGCGCCGTATGCTGAGTTGAAGCTGAAGCTGCGCGGCTCCAGCTTGGGCACGTTGATGCCGCACTCCGGGCACGCCATCGACGACGAGTACAGCGTCTCCTCATACCCTCCACCCGGCGCCTGCAGGCCGATGAGCACCAGCCCATTCGCCACCTGCAGCGCCGTCGCGACCGCCGTCGCCAGCCGTTTGGTGTCGTACTCGCGGCGGCCGTCCTCGCCCGGCAGCGCCTTCAAAATAATGCGGTCGACCACGGCTTCCAGCGTGTGGTTCCTGCGCTTCTCCAGCCGCATTCCCTCTTCCACTTCGACGATCTCGCCGTCGATGCGCAGCCGGTAACCCTTCTTGTCCAGCGCCTCAATCTCTTCGCGGAACTCGCCCTTGCGTCCGCGCACCACCGGCGCCAGCACCGTGATGCGCTCGCCCGGCGAGTGCCGGTTGCGCTCCACGATCTGCGCCACGATCTGCTCTGCGGACTGCCGGGAAATAGGTCTGTGGCAATTCGGGCAGTGCGGCTGGCCCACGCTCGCGTACAGCAGCCGCAGGTAGTCGTAGATCTCGGTGATGGTGCCTACGGTCGAGCGCGGCGAGCGCGAGGTCGTCTTCTGCTCGATGGAGATCGCCGGACTCAGCCCGTCGATGGAGTCCACATCCGGCCGCTCCATCTGGTCGAGGAACTGCCGGGCGTACGCGCTCAAGGTTTCCACGTAGCGCCGCTGCCCCTCGGCGTAGATGGTGTCAAAGGCCAGCGAGCTCTTGCCCGAGCCCGACAGCCCGGTCACCACGGTCAGCGTATTGCGCGGAATGGAGACCGACACATCGCGCAGGTTATGCTGCCGCGCCCCCCGCACGTCGATGTGGGTGATGTTCGTCCGCCGGGATTGGGTCGCAGAGGCCAAGTCTTAAGAATACAAGATGCGGCAACCACGGAATTTCCAGCCCATGAATTGTCATACCGACACTGAGCGCAGAGAAGGGGCCTCGTACCCCCTATGAATCGTCATCCTGAGCGGAGCGTCTCGAAGAGGCGCAGTCGAAGGACCTGCAGTTCGTTCGTGCCGCTGTCCAAAATCCGATGGTTTCACGCGATCCACGCCCGGAACCGCTCTGGTCAATAACTTCCCCGGAGATTCCGCAAGATTTCTCTCGCCAAACCGCGCGCCATACTCCACACTCAGAAGGTCGCACTTGGATAGAGAACTGGATGGAGAAACTGTCTTGATCGCCACACTGATGTTGATCTGCGCCGTTCTGGCGTCGCTGGCCTTCGGCGTGCTGCTGGCCTACGGCCTCTGCCTGCTGCTCTTCCGCCTCTTCCTCGCCCACGCCGTCGCGGTCGCGCAGCGCCGCATCCCCAACGCCTCAGCCCCCGCCCAAAGCTAATCCGTTGTCAGTTGGCAGTTCTCAGTAGACGTCACCGAATCTCAACTGAGAACTGAGCACTGAAAACTCCTTTACGGCGGCGTACTCCCCGCTCCGCTCTGCTGCTTCTGCTGTTGCTGCTTTTGCAGTTGCAGCAGCTGCTGATAGATGCTCTCCGGCGTTGCCACTCCATTAGGTGACTGTGAGGTGGTGCTGCCCGGCGGCGGTGGATTGGGCGCGTCCACAATGCCCGCCGTCGGCGGCGCCGTCGAAGGTGTGGGCAGCGAGTCCAGCGGCACCGAGTTGGTGGTCGGGAAGGTTGATGCCGTCGGCGAGGTGTTGGCCGGGCTGCCATTCACATTGTTGTAGGGCTGCGGAACGCTCTTTGGGCCGGAGTTCGCAGAGGGTGCCTGTCGCGGATTCTCTCCAGCGCTTGCGGACGGCGCCGGCGGTGTCGCGCTAATGCCATCGCCCGCATCGTCGTTCATCGTCATGTCCAGGCTGGGTGGCGAGGCTCCGCCGGTCTGCGGCGTCAGCACCAACTTCTCCGGTACCTGCGCCGGAGTGGTCTGCAGCAGCATGTTTACCCCCGTGCCGTCCAGCAGCGTGGCCAGCACGGTCGCGGCCGGCGCCGGGCCGTAATTGCCGAAGACCCGCAGGTCGCTCACGCCGCCCGTGATCTTCATCCCGGTGTGCCGCGCCACGGAGCGCAGAATCTGGTGCAGGCTGGAGTCGTTGGCGCGCACCTCCAGCAGCCCGTCCTGAAAGCTCACCACCGCCGCGCGCGGAGTACTGCTGGTGGTCTCTCCAGGTGACATTGTTCCGACGGTGGACGAAGGCACCGCAGTCTGGCCGGGAGCCGGTGTCCCCGGGACTGGACTGGGTTGCGCAGGCGCCTGGGTCGGCGGGGTCGGCGGCAGCCGGGACTCCGGTGTCCCCGGCCGCGGCGGCAGCGCTGGATATCCCTGCCGCTGCATCGCGCGCGGGCCCATGTCGTTGCGGAGAACGCCTTGTTGGGGGGATGTCTCGGGCAGTGTCCCCGGCTCCTGCGCCCGGCCCAGTACGCAGCTCAGGGCCAGCACCGCTGCTGCTGCCGCAACGGCTGTTGTCCGGCCCTTCCCCCGCGTTCTGAACTCGTTCGGCATCTGCATCATGGGACTCATCCATTCCCCCAGGGGTAGCTCGTCACCTCAGAATAGCTTGACATGGCTGATAAACTGGTAGTTCTCTGGTGGTGTCCTCTGCCTGGGCTCGCACCTCCTCGATCCAGGGTTCCTCCCTGTACATCATCGATGTACAAGGGGATCCACCGCTAAGTTCAATGCGCTGCGGTATTTGGGCCAAAAAGGGGTGGGGGGGGGGAAGGGTCGGCGCTTGCAAGGGTACGCGAATCCAGCCGCGCCGCCGGCACGTCTTACTTGAGGCACGGGTGGAGAGAGTGAGTTCGCAGTGATTCGCTGTTTTAGCTTCGGGTTCCGTGCCGCCTCGCTGGGCGCGGCCCTGCTGTGGGCCGCGGCACTGCATGGGCAGACCTGCATCACCCAGGCCAACCTGGCACCGGAGCTGCGCGACCGGCTGGCCAATACCGCGCTGGCGCTCTCCGCTGCCGTGCAGGCCGGGGACAGCGCCAAGGTCCAGTCGCTGGCAAGCCCGGAGTTTACGGCCAACTTTACGCAGACCGCTGCGTTGATCGCCAGTCTCTCCGCGGCGCTCACGCACGATACGCTGCACGTCAC
>Ga0302320_10022123_pt1 | contig 12574 bp, 11 predicted proteins | sample Bog_T0_3_FD_202130 | JGI IMG/M metagenome (GOLD analysis project Ga0302320, IMG submission 202130) | Peat permafrost microbial communities from Stordalen Mire near Abisko, Sweden - Bog_T0_3 | ecosystem: Environmental > Terrestrial > Soil > Wetlands > Peat | place: Sweden: Abisko, Stordalen Mire...
CAGGCAAGGATCAGTTCGATGGCATTCGCAGTCTCTCCAGCAACACCTCCCAATCCCTGGCTCCTGATTCTCTCTGCTCTGGAGAAGAAGGTCATTCGCCAGTCGTTTGAAACCTGGCTCAAGCCCACGCGCTACAGCCACTCGGCGGGCCGCACGCTCTACGTTCGCGTCCCCTCCCCGGAGTTTCAGCACATCGGCGACAAGTACGGCGACCTGATTCAGGAGGCCATCGACCTGCAGGCGCTGGAGTTTGACGACGTCAGCTTTGTCACGGCGGAGGACGATCCCTCCGTTCCGCCGCCCCGCAAAGACACCGGCTTCGGCCCCATGGCCGAGCGCGCGCCCGCGCCTCCGCCACAGCGCCCCCCGGTCCAGGACAAGCTCGACTTCGGCTCTCCGCAGCTCAACCCGCGCTACACCTTTGACGCCTTCGTCATCGGCAACGGAAACCAGTTTGCCCGCGCCGCTGCCCTGGCCGTCGCCGAGCGGCCCTCCCGCGCCTACAACCCCCTCTTCCTCTATGGCGGAGTGGGTATGGGCAAAACCCACCTCATGCACGCCATCGGCCACGAGGTGCGGCGTCGCCAGCCCATGGCCACCATCTGCTACGTCTCGGCGGAAAAATTCACCAACGAGATGATCACCTCCCTGCGCACCGATCGCATGACCACCTTCCGCGACCGCTTCCGCACCGTGGACGTGCTGCTCATCGACGACATCCAGTTCATCGCCCAGAAAGAGCGCACCCAGGAGGAGTTCTTCCACACCTTCAACGCCCTCCACGAGAGCATGAAGCAGATCGTCATCGCCTCGGACCGTCCGCCCAAGGAACTCGCGGAAATTGAAGACCGCCTGCGCTCCCGCTTCGAGTGGGGCCTCATCGCAGACATTCAGCCGCCCGATCTCGAGACCAAGGTCGCCATCCTGCAAAAGAAGGCAGAAGGCGACCAGGTGGTGCTGCCCACCGACGTGGCATTGTTCATCGCCTCCAACGTCCGCACCAACGTGCGCGAGCTGGAAGGCGCAATGACCCGCCTCGTTGCCTGGTGCGGCCTCAACCGCATGGAGATCACGCTGGCCTCCACCCAGCAGTGCCTCAAGCAGTTCATTGATATGCAGGTGCGCAAGATCACCATCGAGGCCATCCAGCGCGCCGTCGCCGAGCAGTTCGGCATGAGGGTCAGCGACCTCAAGCAGAAGAACAACTCGCGCAACGTCGTCGTGCCCCGCCAGATCGCCATGTACCTCGCCAAGCAGATGACCGAAGCCAGCCTGCCCGAAATCGGCCGCCAGTTCGGCAACAAGCACCACACCACCGTCATGCACTCCATCGGGAAAATCGACGAACTCCGCCGCACCGACAAGGACCTGCACCGCACGCTGAACAAGCTCCAGGAGCAGCTCAACGGCTAGCTGCCGTTCGGACCACCAATACACCAAAGGCTGCGCACAGGCGCAGCCTTTGGTGTATTGGTGCAATGCCCTACAGATTCCAACGCTGTTCGCGGAAGAAGTCCAACATGCGTATGCAGGGAACGCCGAGTTCCTTGCATACATCGGGTATCCTCGGTACATCCGGTTTGCCTGTGGCGTGCTCACCGGTGATCACCGTATGACCTCCGATAATCGCAACTGCAATGACAAACGGGTCGCCCCCAGACCTTCCCTTTTTCGTGTCAACGAGTCGGGGGAAGCGAGTCATGAGTCGGATCACTTCGGCCTCGATCTGTTGGTCAAATGGTACGATCATTTCCGGGTGAGACTTCATCCAAGAATAGGCGTCATCGTCCTTCCTCTCAAGCTCCCGCAGGACCTCTTCTGAAGCAAGGAGCTGGCCGCTCTTAATTGCGTCATCGAAGCGCCCCCAGATCGTTGGAAACACGTCAATTGGATAGTGGCGTATCCACGCATCTAGAAACCCGCTCGTATCAAGGCTATAGCTCATGGCTCTATCCGCCGAACCCCGCGTAATCCTGCTGGACCTCGGTTATATGCCGAGCGCGGATTTGAAGGTAGTCTGAGAAATCACTCACAGTGATTCGCTCGCGGTTAAAGTTCTCCACCACAAGACCTACAAACATTGGGCCTGCACTTAGGAGAGCGAGTTGGTGCGGTGGTACGAAGCCTCCGTCTTTCTGAGCCTTACGATCTGCCTCAAACCGCCTATATTCCTGGCGAAACTGCTCCCGTCGGGAGTCACAGAACCTCTTTGATGTGAGTCCAAGAGATGCCAAACGAACTAGGGCAGCCTCACGGCTGCCTCCAAATTGAAAGGAAAGCGACCGCAGTTCCTGATCGGTCCATTCCGCTTGTCCCTTGGCGTGTCGTCTGACGACGTCAGACCCTAGGACGCCATCCCTGGGGAAAATAGTGGCTCCGGCGACTTGGTTACAGAATGTCTCCGATTCCGCAGATTCATCTCGCCCCCGCTCATCAAGGTTGCAGATCCCGCCGGATTCAAGGAGGATATGTACCATTTCGTGAAGCAGAGTGAACACTCGTGCTCTCGGGGAGTCCTTGATATTGGCAACCGCGACCGGTAGCGGCGTGACACCGATGGAGAACCCTCGTGCCTCCTCCACGGGAATGGATGTCATCTCAAAGGTGAGGACTCCAGCCCCTTCGATGCGTGCCCGCCATTCCTTGAAAGCCTGATCTCTCCACTGGCTTTGCACCCCGACGGTAATACCAAGCAACTCTCTAACGAGAGATGCAGCCTGCTCAACTTCCTGGTCCAAGCGGAGCCTAAGGGGGATGACCTTGGGTTGCTCATCAAGCTGCCCGATCAATTCCAACGCCCACTCTCGTCGGTCATATCCTCTCCGGATCTCCGAGGTCAGCGCGGGAGATACAAAAGAGGTGTCACCGTCTGGGTGCCGCCTGAAATCATGCATCGGCTGAAAGGCTCTGGGAGGCTCCTGAAGGTAGAATGTAGCGAGAGGGCGCCTGTAAGCTACAGCGGCCTTCCGCAGTTGCGCAAACGTTGGTTTCTGCCTCCCTGCTTCCCACTCTTCAAGCCTGGTCCCCGGCACGCCAATCTTCTTGGCGGCCTCTTCGAGCGAGAAGCCGCTCGATGTCCTGGCCCAGACCAAGACAGAAGGGGTCGGATTGGCTTCTATGCGCACCGTCGAACGTGATTCTAACCCCAAGGGGACAATCTCGCCATGACAAGCTAATTCTGCGGGCAATTCGCGCAACAATTCCGCTCAAAACTCCGTCAACCCCAGCACATTCCCATCCGGATCTTTGAACCACGCAATCCGGGCCCCGCCAGGCGCCGTCCAAATTCCCAGCGGATCGCCGTCGTTGATCCCCGGAAAACGAAGAAACTCAACCCCCGCCGCCGTAAGCTGCTTCACAGTGGGCACAATCGCTTCCACCTCCCAGCCCAGAACGGTAAACGGGTCAGGCTTGTACTCGCCCACAGTCGTCACGCGCAGCATCGTTCCGTTCGCGTCAAACACCAGCGCGAAGGGCTGTTCGTCCGCCACCAGCCGCAGGCCCAGCACACCCTCAAAGAAGGCGCGCGCCTTGGCCGGATCAGTTGTAGGGAGAAATGCGACCAGCTTGCTGCCGCCGAGCACAGGTGATTCTGCCATGGCCTTCGCCTCCAGTTAGCTCTGCCTTCGGCACGGGAGCCGCTGCAAGCCCTATGCGAGCGTTTGGCCCCACCGCAGGTCGTGGGATACCTCGACTCCCAACCAGCCTAGGATCGCGCGCAGCGCAGTTGGCCCCACCGCAGGTGGCTAGCGCCGGAAGCGGTCGCGGCCTCCGGAACTGCGCCCGCGATCGTCCGAGCCACGGCCCCGATCGCCAAAGCCTCTCGGCCTCACCGGAGCAGCCACCGGCAGGTGCGTCTTGCCCTCCGGGTACACCGCCAGAAAGCGATCCTGCCCTTCGCCGTTGCTGGCCGTCTCCACGCCCTCAATCCCGCGGAAGGCCATGTGCATCAGCCGCCGCTCGCGGCTGTTCATCGGCGGGAAAGCATAGGGAATCCCCGAGCGGATCACCTTCTCCGCGGCGGTCTCCGCTTGCAATCGCAACTCCCGCTCGCGCAGCGCCTTGAAGTTGTCCGCGTCAAAGCTGACGAGGTCGCCCTCGCGCTGGTCAAGGCGGAGAATCTGCCCGGCAATGGTCTCCAGGGCCAGCAGCAGCTCGCCATTGTGCTGCGTCACCAGCGGCCCGTCCGGCCCGCCCAGCTCCACAAACAGCCGGTTGGCCGTCGAACCCTCGGCGTCGGGCGCGCCATCGCTGGCGCTGATGCGGTACTTGAGGCGCATGCCACCCAGCTTGTTCAGGGTGGAAAGGAATCCAGCAATCTTTTGGGCAGCCTGTTGCAGGTCATCGATTGGCATAACTGACCAGTATCGCAGAGACAAGCCCCGGACGGGCGCATAAAAACTCGGGAATCAGCGCCGCAGGAAACAGATTCGGTCCGTCCAATCCCAGCCAGCCCCATCGTCCGCCAGAGCGCCGAGTGCATGAACGAGCCCTCCGATATCCGAAGGGGGAACCGTCTTTTCGTCCACAAAGACGACGCCTCCGTGCGATTGCCCAGTCTCAGCCCATGTTTTCAGCAGCGGCGGAATGGTGCGCAGATCGTATGTAACCAGCGTCCAACCAAACTTCGCGGCACTGAGCAGGCAGGCAGCATCGTCCTGGCCCATCAGGCTTCCAGACTCCCACTCCGCCAGCGCGCATACCTCAACCATCGAGTGGCTCATGCGAAGCCCCGCAGCCACCTTGGGCGAAATGTGCTCGTCCAGCAGCAGTTTCAGCACATCAGCGCTTTCTCCGCCTCGCCGGAGCCACAAACTCCTCCGCCTGCGGCAACATGCGTTTCAGCGCCTCAAATCCTGACGCCTGATTCTCCTCAAGAGCGGCGTCAATCTCCGCTGGAAAGGCCTCCGCGTAGTTCATCGCCGCGCGCACCTTCGCCTCCGCCCAGTCGAGATGACCCGCCGTCGCGCCTGCATCGCCCCCATAGCTCCTCACCAGCATCACCACCTCCCACACGGCCAGCGTGCTGCCCTGCAGGGTCGCTTGCCGTCCGGCCGCGGAGTCGCGAAAGTCAATAAATGCAAATTCGGACCGCCGCAAGCCCTCTTCCACCAGCCGGGCGCTGGCGTCGCTCGCGGTCCATCCGTTGCGGCTGGCCATGCGCTTCAGCCTGCGCCCGCTCTCTGCCGGCAGACGCATGCTCACCACGACAGACTGGGATGAACTCATCGCAACCTCCACAATGTAGCTACCACTTACATTGTAACTCAACGAGCAATCCTCAGTCCCTTCGCACCCCCGGCGTCAAATACTCCGGCCCCACCGGATCGGTCACCGACTCCGCCACAATCCGGTCCATCTCCGCCATTGCGCTCTCGTCCAGATTCCAGCCCATCACCCCTGCCACGGCATCCAGTTGCCCCGCCAGCCGCGCGCCCCACAGAGCCACGCTCACACCAGGCCGGTCCAGCACCCAGCGCGCCGCCAGCTCCAGAACCGTCTTGCCGTAGCGCTCGCGCGCAAAGGCCGCTAGCCGCTCTACGGCCGTCATGTACTGCCCAAAGCGCGGCTCCTTGAACTTGGGGTCCACGCTGCGAATGTCCTTCGGGTCAAACGTCATGCCGCGCGCCACCCGCCCCGCCAGCAGGCTCCGGCACAGTGGGCTGTAGCACAGGATTCCCACGCCATTCCGCTCGCACCAGGGCCGGATCTCCGCATCGATCCCACGGTCGAACAGGTTGTAAGGTGGCTGGTTTGAGGCCAGCGGCGTCACCGCCCGGAACTCCTCCATCTGGGCTACCGAGAAATTGCTTACTCCCAGCGCCCGCACCTTCCCCTCGCGCTGGAAGCCGGCCAGCAGCTCCGCCGTCTCCGCAATCGGCGTCCGCGTATCCGGCCAATGCACCTGGTAAAGGTCGATGAAATCCGTTCCCAGCCTCCGCAAACTGTCTTCCAGTTCCGCTCGAATCCGCACCGCCGTCGAGTTCGAAAACACTCCGGCCGCGTTCCATTCGAGGCCCGCTTTCGTCGCAATGTAGAACGCGTCGCGCCGCCCATGCGCCCGCATCGCCTTGCCCACAATCTCCTCGGACCGTCCTCGCCCGTAGATCGGCGCCGTATCAATCAAGTTGATGCCCCGCTCCACCGCTCCCAGGCAGGTGGCAACCGCCAGCTCGTCCGGCACAGCGCCCCATTCCGTCCCGCCAATCTCCCACGTGCCCAGTCCAATCCGGGACACTTCCACGCCCGCAATTCTGGTAGTTTCCATGCAGAACATCTTAAGCTGCCCTTCAGCATCCCGATGTTACCGTCGCACTGTAAAGTCAACATGAGCCGCCACAGTCTTCCGGCTCTCACGTGGAATTAAGGTTTCCATCGTAAGCTCCATCCTGTGAATCTCCGGTGCGAGTATCTGGCATGAACAAGCGGCAACACATTCAGCGAAATCCAGGACTGTGGCGCATCCTCGGCCTCTCCGGCGCGCTTCTCCTCCTTACTGCGGCAACGGCCAACGTGCAGGCATTCGGTCAGGACTCAGCCTCCGCAACCCAGTCCGTTGCCATTACGCCTGTCTCTGTCACTCCCGTCTCGATTAATGTTGACGAGGCCATCCACCGCGCCGAGGCCAACGAACCCAACTTTGCTGCCTCTCTGGCAGACAGCCGGGTCGCCGGCATCGACCGCTCCATCGCTCTCGCCGGCCTGCTGCCCAGCGTGCAATACCACAACCAGGCCGTCTACACCCAGACAGACCGCGGGCAGACCGTGCCTCGCTTCATCGCCAACAACGCAGCCCGCGAGTACTCCAGCCAGGCTGTCGTCAACCAGACCGTTGGCCTTGCCGCTGTCGCCGGCGTCCGCCGTGCGGATGCAGCCTCGGCCCGCGCGGCGGCAGAGCTTGAAATTGCGCGCCGAGGCCTTCGCTCTGCGGTCGTGAGCCTGTTCTACGATGCGCTCGCCTCCGGCCATAAGCTGCAGGTGGCCGAGCGCGCCCAACAGGAAGCAGCCGGCTTCACCGGCCTCACCGGCAAGCGCGAGCAGGCCCGCGAGGCCGCCCATGCCGACGTGGTCAAGGCCCAACTCACCGGCCAGCAGCGCCAGCGCGACCTTTCCGACGCGAAGCTGGCCGCGCAGAAGGCTCGCCTCGAGCTTGCGGTCCTCCTCTTCCCCGATCCGCACACGCCCTATGTTCTGACCGTTGCCGACAGCGTCCCCGAGCTTCCCTCCCGAACCGAGGTGGATGCCGCCGCCGCCAAGAGCAACCCCGAGTTGAAAAGCGCCCTGGCTTCGCTCGGCGTCACCAGCGCCGACGTCCTCGCGGCACGCGCAGCCTACCTGCCCGACCTCGGCCTCAACGTCACCTACGGCATTGACGCTCCAGAGTTCGCCGTCAACTCCCCAGACCACTTGCGCAACCTCGGATACTCGGCCAGTGTCACGCTCGACATTCCCGTCTGGGACTGGCTCACCACCCAGCACAAGGTCAAGCAGAGCGAGATTCGCCGCGACGCAGCCAAGGTTGCCCTGTCTGCCGCGCAAAGGCGCCTTATCGCGCGCCTCGACGAAGCCTACTCTGAAGCAGCGGCAGCGCGCCAGCAGCTTGCGTCTCTTGACGACAGCGTGGCCACCGCCGCCGAGAGCCTGCGCCTTACCAAGCTCCGCTATGCAGAGGGCGAGTCCACGGTGCTTGAGGTTGTCGATGCGCAGAACGCTTTTGTCGGTGCGGAGAATGCGCGTGAAGACGGCAGTGTCCGCTATCAGGCCGCGCGCGCCGATCTTGAAACACTCACGGGAAGACTCTGACACCGGGAACCAGCAGGATGAGGACGATGAACGCAAATCGAAAAGCTGCCTTGTTGAACGTGCGCTGGCTCTTGCTCTGCGCCTTGCCCATATCCCTCTTGCCCGGCTGCAAAAAAGAAGCCCCGCCGGAAGCGCAAGTCACCGTGCAGGCCGAGCATCCGGAGCAGGGAGCCATCGTCGAGCACATCGTCGCCGACGCCATCCTCGCTCCTCTCGCCCAGGCGGCCATCGCGCCCAAAATCTCCGCCCCGGTGCGCAAGTTCTACGTGCAGCGCGGCTCCCGGGTCAAGGAGGGCCAGTTGCTGGCCACCCTTGAAAACAACGACCTCGCCGCAGCCGCGCAAGACAACAAAGGCTCCTTCATGGCTGCCGAGGCGGCCTACGCCACGGAAACCAAAGCCCAGGTGCCTGAAGACACGCAGAAGGCGGAGGCCGACCTGGCGCAAGCCAAGGCCAATCTCGACCTCAACCTCAGCATCGTCAAAGGCCGCAAGCAGCTCTTTGCGGAAGGCGCCATCCCCGGCCGCGACCTGGACACTGCCCAGGCCGCTCTCGTCCAGGCCCAGTCCGCTTACGATGCCGCTGCCCTCCACCTCCAGTCCGTCCGCAGCGTCAGCCGCGAGGCCGCCCTCAAGTCAGCACAAGGCCAGCTCACCTCGGCTGAGGGTAAGTACAAGGGTGCTGCGGCGCAGGTCAGCTACTCTGAGATTCGCAGCCCCATCAACGGCGTCGTCACAGACCGTCCACTCTTCGCCGGCGAGACAGCCGCCACCGGCGCTCCTTTGCTCACCGTCATGGACACCTCCAGCCTGCTCGCCAAGACCCACCTCGCGCAGAGCCTTGCCCAGCGCCTCAAGCTCGGTGACGCAGCCCAGGTCATCGTCCCCGGCGTCGCTGAACCGGTCGAAGCCAAAGTCGAACTCATCAGTCCGGCGCTTGACCCCGGCAGCACCACCGTCGAAGTCTGGCTCAAAATCGACAACAAGACCGGCGCGCTCAAGGTCGGTACCCCAGTCAAGGTCTCCATCTCCGGCCGCACAGATCCCAATGCCTGGAAGATTCCCGCAACCGCCCTCCTCACCGCGCAGGACGGCTCCAAGTCTGTAATGATCGTCGGCGCAGACAGCGCGGCCCATCGCAAGCCCGTCACGCTCGGCCTCGCAGACGCTGAAGACGTGCAGATCCTCACCGGTCTTCAGCCCAGCGACCTCGTCATTACCGGCGGGGCGTATGGATTGGACGACGGCATCAAGGTCAAGGTCGGCGCGACCGCCGAGGACGACGACAAGAAGCCAGCAGCCGGCAAAGGCAAGGGGGACGACTGATGCCCGACCCAACCCCCGGCAAGAAGCCCTTCTGGCTGGCCCGCTCCACCCGCACCATCTTCTTCTTCGCGGCGGTCCTCACCCTGGCCGGCATCTACTTCGCCTTCCAGGTTCCCATCTCGGTCTTTCCGCAAACCAACTTTCCCCGCGTCGTTATCGGCGTTGACAACGGCGTCATGCCCGTCGAGCAGATGCAGGTCACTATCACCAAGCCCATCGAGGACGCGGTCAACTCCGTCCCCGGCCTGCAAACTGTCCGCTCCACCACCAGCCGCGGATCGGCCGAGATCAGCCTCTTCTTCGACTGGAATGTGAATATGTTCCAGCAGTTGCAACTGGTGGACGCGGCCCTGGGCAAAGTGGAGCAGACGCTGCCCTCCAGCGCGCGCGTGACCACCAACCGCCTCACCTTTGCCACTTTCCCCATCCTCGGTTACAGCCTCACGTCGGCCACGGTTCCCCAGACGCAGCTCTGGGAGATCGCCACCTACGACCTTAAGCCGCCGCTCAATCGCGTAGACGGCGTCAGCACCGTCACCGTCCAGGGTGGCAAGGTACCTGAGTTCCACGTGGTCCCCAACCCCGCGCTGTTGCAGGCCGCCGGCGTCACCATCCCCGACCTCGTCAACGCCATTCAGGCCTCCAACATCGTCGACTCGCCCGGCCTCTACGAAGCCAACCATCAGTTGATCCTCGGCCTCGTCGGCGCGCAGGTCCACGACGCAGAACAGCTCCGCCAACTCGTTGTCAAGACAACCGCCGCTGGCGCTCCCGTCCACGTCTCCGATGTAGCCACCGTCGAGCAGGGCACCCAGCCCATCTACACCATGGTCACCGCCAACGGCAAGCAGGCGGTGCTGGTCAACATCACCCGCCAGCCCAACAGCAACACCGTTGCCGTGGCCGATGCCGTCGCAGCGCAGATGGCGCAGTTGAAGTCCAAACTGCCTCCCGGCGTCACCGTCGAGCCCTTCTACGACCAGTCGCAAATCGTTCGCGACAGCATCTCCAGCGTTCGCGACGCCATCGCCATCGGCCTCATCCTGGCCTGCATCATCCTCTTCCTCTTCCTCCGCGACTGGACCTCCTCGCTCATCGCCGGCCTGGTCATTCCCGTCACCATCGCCGTTACCGTGCTGGTTCTGTGGATGATCGGCGAGAGCTTCAATCTCATGACCCTCGGCGGCCTGGCCGCGACCATCGGCCTGGTCATCGACGACGCCATTGTCGTTGTCGAGAACATTGTGCTCCATCGCGACGGCGGCGAACACCGCGCCGATGCCGTCCGCAAGGCGCTCAAAGAAATCACCAATCCGCTGGTCTACTCCACCATCACCCCGGTCGTGGTCTTCTTGCCCCTGGTCTCGGTCAGCGGCGTTACCGGCAGCTTCTTCCGCGCGCTGGCCGTCACCATGACCGCCGCGCTGCTCACCTCGCTCGTCCTCGCGCTCACCTGGACGCCCGGCCTCAGCCTCGTCATGCTCCGCGAGCGCCGCGAAGGCGATGCAAACGCAGACCACCAAGCCGGTCGCTTCATGACTGCCATCATCGGCCTTCACCGCCGCGTGCTCGATTGGGCTTTGGCCAAGCCGCTGTGGCTTGCCTGCGTCTGCCTCCTGTTGGTTGTGGGCACCTGGGCCGGTTATCAGGCCCTCGGCTCCGACCTCTTGCCGGAGATGGACGAGGGCGGGTTCATCCTCGACTACATCATGCCCGCCGGCAGCTCCCTCACTGAGACCAACCGTGTCCTCGAGCACGTCGAGCGCATCCTTCGTGAGACTCCCGAAGTCGAAAGCACCTCCCGCCGCACCGGCCTGCAACTGGGCTTGGCCGCCGTCACTGAGGCCACCTACGGCGACTTCACCGTCAAGCTCAAGGCCAAGCGCAGCCGCGGCATCGACGATGTGATGGCCGAAGTGCGCGCGGAGATCAAAGCCACCGAACCCGCACTCGACGTCGAATTCACCCAGGTGCTCCAGGACATGATCGGCGACCTCTCCAACGCGCCCGAGCCCATCCAGATCAAGCTCTTTTCGAACGATCCGGCCCTCCTCGACCAGCTCGCTCCCCGCGTCGGTGAGGCCATCGGCAAGATCCCCGGCGTCGTCGATGTCGAAAATGGCATCGAGAACACCATCAGCGGACCGGCCACCAACTTCCAGATCAACCCCGTCGTCGCCGCGCGCATGGGCTTCACGCCCTCTGAGATCTCTCAGGACGCAACCGCTATCCTCGACGGCGTCACCACCACCGACCCCCTCATCCAGAACGGCCACCCCTACACCATCCGCGTCCGTCTCGGCGACGAGAATCGCGCTTCGCTTGAGGCAATCCAGAACACCGTCTTCAACAGCGCCGCCGGCCACAGCGCCACGCTCGGCTCCCTGGCCACCATTCAGCAACTGCCGCCGCAAAACGAAATCCGCCGCGAAAACCTGCAACGCCTCGTCGTGGTCACCGGCCGCCTTGAAGGCTCCGACCTCGGCACCGGCATCGCCCGCGTACGCCAAACCGTCGCCGGCCTCCACCTGCCCGCCTCCGTTCGCGTCGAGTACGGCGGCACCTACCAAGAGCAGCAGAAATCCTTCCGCGATCTCCTCCGCGTCCTGCTCCTCGCCCTTGCCCTCGTCTTCGGCGTGCTGCTTACCGAGTTCCGCAACTTCCCCGCCCCCATCGCCATTCTCACCTCGTCGGTGCTCTCCATCTCCGGCGTCATCCTGGCCCTGCTCGTCACCCGCACCACCTTCAACGTGGCCTCCTTCATGGGCCTCATCATGGTCATCGGCATCGTCGCCAAAAACGGCATCCTGCTGCTCGATGCCGACGAAAAGTTCCGCGCCGAAGGCGCATCCGCGGCCGAAGCCATGATCCACGCAGCCCAGCGCCGCCTCCGCCCCATCGTCATGACCGCCATCGCCGCCGTCTGCGGCATGTTGCCCCTGGCCTTCGCCCTCGGCGCAGGCTCCCAGATGCTCCAACCCCTGGCCATCGCCGTCATCGGCGGCCTCGGCATCTCCATGGTCCTCAGCCTCGTCGTCACCCCGGTCGTCTACTTCCTGCTCACCCGCGACCGCCTGCCTGAAACCGAGGAGACGGCGTAATCTCACAGGTCTCCAAAACGCTGGCCCCACCCCAGGTGGTTGAAACGGCGCGGTTCTATAGCTTGCGGAGAAATGCTTTTCGTGCGGTAGGCCGGGGATTCATCCCCGGCACAAAGCCAATGATAGGAACGAGGGCTTTAGCCCCTGAGGCATGCCTTACGGGCTCTCTTCGCGGAACCAGCACCTTTTCCGCAAGCTGATCAGCCCCTGAGAAATGCTTTTCGTGCGGTAGGCCGGGGATTCATCCCCGGCACAAAGCCAATCATAGGAACGAGGGCTTTAGCCCCTGAGGCATGCCCTTCGGGCTCTCTTCGCGGAATCAGCACCTTTCCCGTAAGCTGATCA
>Ga0302320_10022124_pt1 | contig 12573 bp, 12 predicted proteins | sample Bog_T0_3_FD_202130 | JGI IMG/M metagenome (GOLD analysis project Ga0302320, IMG submission 202130) | Peat permafrost microbial communities from Stordalen Mire near Abisko, Sweden - Bog_T0_3 | ecosystem: Environmental > Terrestrial > Soil > Wetlands > Peat | place: Sweden: Abisko, Stordalen Mire...
TACGCGCCCAGCCTTGAAGTTTTGAAGAACGCCGTAGCCGCCAGAAAGAACTTCCTCATCAGCCGCGAGTCTCCCTTCTGGGCGCGCATGAACGCCGCTGGCGGTGGAACCCAGTTCCAGGGCCTGCCCGGCAACTGGCCCAACGGCCAAAACTTTACCCGCCAGGAAGCTGGAGCAGCCGAAGACGACCCCACCCTGAAAGCCAAGCGCGATTACATCGCCGCCAACAACCTCGTCGTCTACCGCCTCTTCGCCAACTGGAACGCCCAGCCCGTCGATCTGCAGCTCAAAGGCCTCGCCAAAGCCCTCGGCTGGGAAAAATACTACAAACCCTCCGCCACTCTGCCGGCCTGGTCAAAATACAACGGCTACTTCGAGATTCCTCCCGTAACCCTCAAAGAGGCCGCCATCCAGATGAAGAAGACGCTGGGATCGAAAAGCATCCGCATCGGCGGCAATCCGGACACGGTCGTCCACAAGGCGGCTCTCTCGCACGGCATGTACTGGCTGCCCGACCTTCAGAAGTGGTATGCCGAACCCGGGGTCGACCTGCTCGTAGTCGGTGAGCCGCAGTGGGAGAACGAGATCAGCCTCTACTCCTTTGACGTCGCCGACTCAGGCCAGAAGAAGGGCTACATCGTCCTCGGCCAGCAAGTCTCGGAAGAGCCCGGCTGCGCCGAGATGGCCGCGTGGCTCAAGCCGCTGGTCCCGGAAGTCACCGTCGAGCATATTTCCGCCGGCGAACCCTGCTGGATGCCGTATTGAGTCAAGGGCTGCTGATTTATCCAGGAATTCCGGGTGCCCCAGGTCTCGATTTTGAGACCTGGGTAGTCACAAACTTAAACCAATCGGCTTTGTGTCAGGGCACGACTTCAATCGTGCCGAATGGTCTCGAAATTCGGATTGGGCTTTAGCCCTGAGGGAAAAATAATGAGCAATCTATCGAGAAGAGATTTCGTAGTCATGGCCGGCACAACCGTCGCCGCTGCCCAATTCGCGCGCGCACAAAAAGGCAAACTCACCGCCGGCGAAGTCGTCGACCGCATCAAAGCCAACGTCGGCATCCCCTGGAACCCGAAGACCTTCCGCGATATGTTTCACATCGGCGGTCCAGAGATGCAGGTCAACGGCATTGCCACCAGCTTCGGCGGGAATTTCCGAGTATTGGATCTCGCCCAAAAGGCCGGCCTGAATATGGTCATCGTGCACGAGCCCACGTTCTACTCCGACGCCGACGTCATCGACTGGGTCAAAAACGACCCCATGTACAAGTACAAGCTCAACTGGGCCAACCAGCACAACATGGTCGTCTGGCGCATCCACGACCACTGGCACGCCCACAAGCCCGACGGCATCCAAACCGGCTGGAACAACCACATCGGCTGGAATCAATACCTCGTTCCCGGCACACTGACCACTTGGAATCTGCCGCCCACCACGCTTGGCGAGTTGGCCAAATACATAGCAAAGACTCTCTCCACGCAAAGCCTGCGCGTGATCGGCGACCCCAATCTGCCGGTGACAAAATTCGTTCGCGGCGGCCACGGTCTGGCCCAGAATACGGTAGCCATCCAAAACGCGGATGCCATCTTCGTAAGCGAAACCACCGAGTACGACTCCTTCGAGTACATGCGCGACGTGGTGCTCACCGGCGCAAAAAAAGGCGCCATCTTCAGCTCCCACCAAACCGGGGAAGACGAAGGCATGCGCTGGTTCGCCGAGTGGTCCCAGCCCTTCCTGCCGGAAGTCCAAGTCAAATTCATCCCCACCACCGACGAATTCTGGACGGTGTAGCGGGTCTGAACTTGAAATGCCTAAGACCTGCATCGAGTGTATGTGGTAGTCTATAAACCACAATTGCCGCAATGACTGAATTCATACAAACGGAGACTTTCAGCAAGTGGCGATTGCGGCTAAGAGATGAGCGGGCTCGGGCTATGATTGCTTCACGGCTTGACCGGCTGGCATTTGGAAATGCAGGGGATGTGAAACCCGTTGGGCGAGGAATCAGTGAACTGCGGGTCGATTATGGACCGGGTTCCCGGGCCTATTTCATGAGGCACGGCGAACAGATCATAATTCTGCTGTGCGGCGGCGACAAAAATTCGCAGACAAAGGATATTGAAACTGCAAAGCGGTTGGCAGTGCAGTGGAGGGGGGAGAATGCCTAAAAAAATCAAGCCCGCGAAATGGACCAGCTACGATCCGACGGAGGATTTAGGTTCGCAAGAGTCCATTGCCGTATTCATGGCCGAGGCGTTTCAAACCAACGATGTGGCCTACATTGCCCACGCTCTCGGTGTAGTAGCGCGGGCCAAGGGCATGGCGCAGATCGCGGGGCAAACCGGGCTGTCACGGGAACAACTATATCGATCGTTCAGTCAAAAGGGAAATCCAACACTAAAGACTACGCTGGCTGTGATGCGAGCGCTGGGTGTGCAGTTGACTGCTAGTACGAATGCTGCGGCCTAATGGGGGCTGGAATCTCAGGTCAGATAATCCGGTTGGGCTTTGACCTCTGTTTTCATAACATTCAGTAGTTGCATGTTATGCCACCAAAACACACGCATCCCCGTCCAATTAGAATGATGACTGAGCGGTTACCCTGAAAAGACGAGACAAGACTCCCCAACCCCGCTCACGGAGAGAGATTTCATGCCCTTGATTAAAACTTCGAATCCCGCGCTTGGCGCGAGTACCTTCCAGAACATCGGCTACGGCGGCGGATTGAACGCCATTGACGCCACACAGCGCATGACGCTGAGTGGCACCGTGAACAAGACGGCCATCCTGCTGATCTGCGCCGTGGCTACTGCCGCTTATACCTGGAGCCAGTTCAACAGCACCCGCGACGCAGCCTCGGTCTCAGGCCTGCTGATGATTGGCGCAATTGGTGGCCTCATCGTTGCCTTTGCAACGATATTCAAAAAAGAGTGGGCGCCGATCACCGCGCCCATCTACGCACTGCTTGAAGGCCTGGTACTCGGCGGACTGTCTGCAATGTTCGAGATGCGCTACCCCGGCATCGCTTTTGAAGCCGTGGGCCTCACCTTCGGCACACTCTTTGTACTGCTCTTCCTCTACAAATCCCGCGTGATCCAGGTAACGCAGAAGTTCCGCATGGGCGTAGTGGCCGCTACCGGCGGCATCATGATCTTCTACTTCGTGCAGATGATCATGGGCTTCTTCGGCATGCAGTTCAATTCCATCAACGGCTCGGGCCTCATCGGCATCGGCTTCAGCCTCATCGTGGTCGCAGTTGCTGCCCTCAACCTCGTGCTCGACTTCGACTTTGTAGAACAGGGCGTTGCCGCGGGCGCACCTAAATACATGGAGTGGTACGCCGCCTTCGGCATCATGGTCACGCTGGTCTGGCTGTATCTGGAAATGCTCCGCCTGCTGTCCAAGTTAAACGGCAACAGACGCTAAAGATTAGGGGACAAGGAACACTCAACGAACGGTGGGTGCCCCATCCATTTCACAGCTTCATCGTGAAATGGGTGGGAGACCACGAAGGCCAGGTTTCCAGTCTTCATCGATGAACGCATTTATTCTGAGGGGAAGGTTGTATATATATTCCAATCGCCTTTTGCAGCTTTGCAGTTTCCTTATAGTTTTACGTGATCCTTGATTCCTCGGCCTCTTGTTCCCTCAAAAGCTCTTCAACTCCACAATCGCCTTGAGAATCCTGTCCGGCTGGGGCAGAATCGCATCTTCCAGCACCGGCTGATAGGCCACAAATGTGTCCATACCCGCGCACCGGCGCACCGGCGCATCGAGATCCTCAAACAGCTCATCGGCAATGCGCGCGGCAATCTCCGCGCCGTATCCCCAGCTGATCATGTCCTCGTGGGCCACCAGCACACGGCTGGTCTTGCGCACGGAAACCGCAATCGCCTCCCAGTCATAGGGGCTCAGCGTCCTCAGGTCCAGCACTTCCACATCGATATCGTGCAGCCGCCGTGCCGTCTCTGCCGCTTGCAACGCGCGAGGCACCACCGCTCCGTAGGTAATCAGCGTCATGTCCGCGCCGGGGCGAACAATCTTCGCCTTGGCAAAGGGAATGGCAAACTCCGGCCCCGGATAAGCGGCTCGGCCATACGTCTCCCGGTAGAGCCGCTTGTGCTCCAGAAACAGCACCGGATCGTCGCAGCGGATTGCCGTCCGCAGCAAGCCGTTCGCGTCCTGCGCATTGGAGGGAAACACCACTCTGAGGCCCGGTATATGCGTAAAAATACTCTCGCCCGACTGCGAGTGATAGACCGCGCCTCCGGTTAAATACCCGCCGATGGGCACGCGAATCACGCACGGCGCCGCCCACTCGCCATTCGACCGCCAGCGCATCAACGGCAGTTCATTGCGAAGCTGGTGCATGGCCGGCCAGATGTAATCGAAGAACTGAATCTCGACCACCGGCTTCATGCCGCGCACCGCCATGCCCACGGCGCGGCCGACAATGTTGGCCTCTGCCAGTGGCGAGTTAAACACGCGATCCGAGCCGAACTCGGTCTGGAGCCCTAGCGTGATTTTAAAAACCCCGCCCTTACCCTTGGCTTCTTCAAGCGCGCGTTCGCGGCTGGCGTCTGCCACGTCTTCGCCGTAGATCACAATCCGCGGGTCGCGCGCCATCTCATCGCGCAGGCAAACGTTGATGAGGTCGGCCATGGTGTGCATCTCGGCGTTCCTGGCCTTGACCGTCTGCTCGCTATCTGGAGTTGTCGAAGCGTGAGCCTCTTCGCTGGCAAACTCCGCGCTTGTCGGATCATAATCTTCCGAGTAAACATGCCGGGTTATGCTCTCGACAGTCGGCAGCGGAGCGGCTACGGCGCGGTCTGCTGCGGCAGATACTTCCTGCTCAACCTCCCGCTCCATCTGCGCAAGCTCCGCTTCTTCTGCTATGTCCCCATCAAGCAGGCGCTGCCTCATCAGCGGCACCGGATCGCGCTTGAGGTCCGCCTCTCGCTCGGCAGCCAGCCGGTAGTTCTTGTCGTCGTCCGACTCCGAGTGCGAATAAAGTCTTACGCAATGGCCATGAATAAAGGCCGGCCCCAGCCCCGCGCGGCAATGCTCCGCCGCTTCCTGCATGGCCAGCAGGCAGGCCACGGGATCGGTTCCGTCGACCTCGGCAAAATAGAAGTTTGGAAAGTTCGCGACCAGATGCGAGATATTCCCGCCCGGCGTGTTCACCTCAACCGGCGTCGAGATGGCGTAGCTGTTGTCTTCCACTAGAAAAATCACCGGCAGCTTGGCATTCGAGCAGGTATTCAACGCCTCCCAAAACTCGCCCTGCGAAGTGGACCCTTCGCCCACGCAGGCCAAAGTCACTTCATCGCCTTCGAATACGACGTCGTGGAATGCCCGGTAGTCGCGCAGTGACTTCTGCGCCGCCTCAGGATGGCGCGAAAAGTAACGTCCCGCCTCCGCGCAACCCACGGCATGCAAAAGCTGTGAAGCCGTAGCCGAGGAGGTGGTCACAATATGCAGGTTACGGCTGCTCCAGTGCGTAGGCATCTGGCGGCCGCCGCTGGCCGGATCGTCAGCCGAGCCGACCGACTGCAGCAGCATGTCGTAAGGCGTTACGCCCAGCGCCACACACAGGCCGCGATCGCGATAGTAAGGAAAGAACCAGTCGTAGCCCGGTTTGAGGGCCAGCGCCGCGCCCACTTGCAGCGCCTCATGGCCGGCGCAGGAGATTTGGAAGTAAACCTTGCGCTGCCGCTTGAGCTTGATCTCGCGATCATCCACATGGCGAGCGGTCAGCATCAGCCGGTAGATCTCCAGCATCTGCTCATCGCTGACACTGTTCCTTGAGGCTGAGCTGCGAGACTCCCGAGCGCTCCGAACAGCCAGTTCCATCCCTCATCTCCGTATCAGAAGCTGCATGCTGTGCCAGCTTGATTGTAGCAATCCGGCGCGAAGGAATGGAGGATTTTCCTCAAAGTTACGGCCCTGAAAATTAGCACAAATCCACAACTTCTTACCTGATAACCCGACTGGCCTGTGGTCGATGCTCAGTTCATGGGAAACCGGCTATTTCTTTCCCCGGGCATGGGAACGGGCTGTGTTGGCCCAATGGCGTCGGTCATCTTCTCGCGGACGCTCTTGGCCAGTTTTTCAATCTCCGCCAGGCGCCGTAACTGGTCGGCGTTCAACTGCTTCAGATGCTCGCTGTTTACCTCGCTGTCCAGATCCTCGGTCAGCTTGAGCAGCTTGTCAGTATCTTCCACCATCGTCTTTTGCCGCTGGGCATTCATGGCCTTCAATCGCTTGGCGCGGTTGGCAATCTCAATCGTATCCACTCCGCCGTAGGGATTGCGGAAGGTGACGTCCTGCGAGGCGAGATCATCCTGCATCTGCCTGTATACAGTTGACGAAGAGGTCGACTGGGACTGCGCCCGATCGAGTTCCGGAGTCGAAGCCAGCGTCACAACCAGCCCCAACAGAGCTGCGAATGTTCTATGTCTTGTCGTTTTGCGTGTGTGTTGGATGGCGTGGCTCATCTTCCGCCTCCGCCGGTTCTCATCCTGTGGGCCAGTTGTTCAATGGCGGTAGCCTTGCGTACCACGTTGATAGAGAGCACATTCTGGTCCGTCTTGGTCACCTCGGCTTTGAGGTCCGTTGCCATCTGATACAACTGGCCAATCTGTTGATCCGGCCCGTTCCCCTCCGCGCTTGCGCCTGCGTGCTCCCCCCGTTGGGTGGAGTCCTGCGTGGGAGGCGAACCTGCCGCGGCCAACTGCTGTCCGCGTACAAGCACCACGCCTGCAAAGGCCAGCGCAAGAAGCACCGTATAAAAGACAACGGGCAGTGCTTTCTTTCGGAAGATAAAGGCAATCGCGGAACCGGCTCGCACAACTCGCATAAGCAACCTCGTCATTGCGCCCGGGGAGATCAGGGAAGCAGCGGGGAGCCGATCCCCATCTCCTCAAAGACAGTCTAGTCTAATATCAACCTCTGTGTATAAGGAGTTTTTTCTATGTTGACGTTGCTGGTTGCCGAAGGTTGGGGGTGGTTTCAGGAAGGCAGCTTCATGGGGCGGATTCTGGACGAGTGGTTCAAAGACAGCGAGGACTTTGCCGGCGTCAAGCTGCCGCATATGCTGGTCATTGCCAGTATCGCCTTTTTGCTCATCTACTTACTGCGACTGGTTACAACCCGCATGGTAATTACCGCCGAGCGCCACGCCGCTGGAACTGCGCGGATGGCTGAGATAAGAACTCTGACCGGGGTGATCCGGGCTACCGGGCTGGCCATCATTGGGCTCATTGCGGGCATGCAGATGATGGACGTTCTGGGCGTCAATCTTTACCCGTTGCTGGCGTCGGCGGGGGTGGCCGGAGTCGCTCTGGGTCTTGCGTCGCAGAGCCTGGTCAAAGACATGCTCAACGGCGTCATGATCCTGCTCGAAGGGCATTTCACCATCGGAGATCGCGTAAGCCTGGCCGGAGTCAGCGGCACTGTGGTTGCCATGACCCTGCGCAAGACAACCCTGCGAGCGGCCGATAACACGATCTACGTAATTCCCAACTCGCAGATCACGACCGTAGCCAATTTGGGCTATGATGTACCGTTGCCCACGACTCAGGGCGAGTCAATATCGATCAATCAGGCCACGATAAAAAACGACGAGAGTGGAAATCCGTTTGCTTAATCGGCCGCGCCTCGCACTCCAGAGCATTTACGGGTGAATCACAGTGGGTGCCCCATCCTTTCCGCTTTTTTCTGCGCAAAGGGTGGGAGACCTCAACACTATTTAAGAGCCGGATCAACAACTCACGGATGAAGCACACCTTTGAGCAGTACCGAAAGCCCGTTCCATGCAATCTGCACGCCGATGCACATCAGGATGAATGCCATCACGCGCAAGATGCCGTGCGCCGTCGAAGCCGGAATCCTTCGCGTGATGGCGGGCGCGAACGCATAGCAAAAGAACACTGCAACGCTCAGCACTACGATCGCCAGAAAGATGCCCACATGTGCAACGATGTTGCCCTTGAGCGTACGGTCTGAGATGTGCGCCGTCACAGTCAGCAGCGCCACCAGGGTTCCGGGGCCCGATGTCACCGGAAAGGTAAACGGATAAAACACCCTGTGTTCGTAGTCCTCGAAATGCGATTCTTCCACCAGCATTTCGGACTCTTTCTTCTTGTCCCGCGAGTTGGCCCCTGCATCGTGCTCATTGAGCACGGAAAACCCCAACACTCCGATCACAATGCCGCCCGTAAGCTGGACAATGGGCAGCGAAATCCCGAAAAAATTAAGGATTGCCGCGCCCAGCAGCTCGAATACCGCCAGGAAGATAATGTTGTTGATCGCGATCTTTCGCGCCAGCGTGCGGTAAACCGAGCCCGGCGCATCCCCCACCATCCCCTGAAACACCAGCGCCGAGCCCAGCGGATTGATCAGCGGCAGCAGCGCGCCGAAGGCGATAAAAAATGATGTCCAGAGCGACACGGCGGCTCTCCCTGTATCAAGAATAGCCGCTGCCCGATGGGCCCTCGAATATGGCCTCAATCTCTTCGAGCGTTTTGCCCTTCGTCTCCGGCAAAAAGAACGTAGCCGTCAACAGATACGCCACCGTGAATCCAGCAAACATAAAAAACATCGACGAGTATCCATGCCGCGAAACAAAGGGCAGAAAGATGCCGGCCAGTGTTGTCGACACCATCTGGTTACCCACCAGCGCAATGCTCATCCCGTTGGAGCGGATGCGCGTCGGCATCAACTCTGAGAGCGCCAGCCATACGCATACCCCCGGACCCAGCGCAAAAAAGGAAATAAACGAGAAAAGCCCCAGCGCAACCAGCCACCCATGCCGCGCATCGGGTACGCGGCCCACAAGCGCCTTGTCAATCCGCAACGGCGCAGTCTGCGCGGCTGTGAAATCAGCGAATGGATTTTGAAACCACGCCTCCACACGGTTTGCGGGCACAGCCGAGCCGCGCGTAATATCAATCGGCGCGGCAGCCGTATCATCGGAGCGCATAAAACTTGTGGCAGCCGTAAAGTCGCCGTACGAATAAATCACGGCAAGCGAGGCATGTCCGGCCTCAATCCCGCCGCGCCGCGTCGTATTACCCGCGTCTCCTGCCGCGGCAAGCAGCCGCTCGGCTTGCTGTTCGTTGAAACGCAGCCGCAATGTGCCATCGCTTGCGGCAACGGCTTCGACCGCATCCCGCCTGTCCACCGTGAACTTCTCCGCGGACCGGAACAGCAGTCCGGTAAAAAATAGTGAAACAATCACCCCGCTCGTGCCCAGGATCAGCAGGAACCGACGTCCTTTGCGGTCCACCAGCGCCATGCCGATGGTTGTAGCCAGAAAATTGACCAGCGTGAACAGCACGTAGCCCCAATGCGCATACAGATCGCTCAGCCCGCTTTGCAGCAAAATACTTGTGTTATATCCGATGATGGAGTTCACGCCGGTGGCCGTGTTGCAGAACAGAATCACGCAGGCCAGCAAAAACGGAACAACATATTTACGCCTCAGCAGCGATTCGTACATGGCATTGTCTGACCCTCTGCCTGAGCCTCTTTCTGACCGCGCCGTCGCAGCCATCTCCTGCATCTCCAGTTCCACCCGTTCGGGCTTGCGCGAGCGTAACAAAGCGGTGCGTGCGCGCTCCGTGGCCCCGCGCTGGTAGAGCCAACGAGGCGACTCCGTTACCAGCAGCGCTCCGATTACAAACACAGCACCCGGAGGAAGCGAGACCCAGAAGATGCGCCGCCACACCAGATCTTTGTAAGCCAACAGCGTCTCGGCATCCGCCGCAACGGCAACCGCCGCCACGCGAAAGCTGAAGTAAGCGCCCACCAGGGCCGCAGCCACTATGCCCAGAGTAAGCATCCACTGAAAGATCGCGGTGCCTTTGCCTCGCACACCGGCCGCCAGGCACTCCGCCAGATAAAGCGGAACCACCACGCCGATGAGCCCGCCGCTGATGCCCTGAAGCAGCCGACCGAAAAACAACGGCGCAAATCCGTGCGAGAGCGCGATTACGGGAATGCTCAACACGAAACTGCATCCGCTGAGAACCATCAGGGGCTTGCGCCCCATCCAGTCGGCCAGCAGGCCAGCGAACAGTGTTGAGAACACGCTGCCCAACAGCACCGCCGCCACAATAATGGACAGCTCGGATGCGGTCAGGTGCGACGTGGCCTCAAGATAAGGCAGCGCTCCGCCGATAATGCCAACGTCGATGCCGTAAAGCAGCCCGCCCAGGCCTGCCACGCCCAGCAGCAGAGTGTTATATTGGCGAGCACGATCGGAAGCTGCGTTTTCCGTGTCCATTTGCAGTGGGCCTCAAGAGATTCAACGACGACTTCAACGATGAATTCAACCTAGTCTACAATGATCCCAACAGAAACGGCCTTACGCATCTCGAAACGTTTCCGAGGCAGTGTTTCGACGCGGCGCGCCGAATCCTTCCCCCGCAGAGAAGCCAAAATCGACACTTCTACCCAACCCGGGTCCCCTGTGGTACTCGTCATTGACGACGATCCAGTCGCCGGCGAGATTGCGTCCATCATGTTATCCGCAGCCGGATGCACAGTGCATCTAGCCCAGGACGGCAGCACTGCGCTTACCCTGCTCGAGAGGGGATACGCGCCGGATCTGATTCTTGTAGACGCGCAACTGCCGGGCCTGTCCGGAAAGCGTCTGATTGCCGAGTTGCGTGCTCGCGGCGTGAGCCGCATATGCCTGGCAAGCGCCGGTACGCCGCCTGAAGAGATGCTGGCTGCCACGGATGGCTTTCGGCGCAAGCCGTTCGATGGCGACGAACTGCTGGCGGCGGTGGGATTGGGCAACCGGCAACTGGCGCAATCTGCAATAAGCCCGCACGAGCCCAGCATCTCTGACACACCGGTCCTAAGCTGCGAGGTGCTCGAGAAGTTCCGTCAGAAAATGCCCGATCAGTCAGTCCGACGGATCTACTCGGCCCTGGTTACCGATCTCAACCAGCGGATACAAACTCTAGACGAGGCCCTGGCAAGCACAGTTGACGATGTTGACATGGACGAAGTGCGCCGTATTGGCCACGCCATCCACGGCGGCTGCGCCATGGCTGGCGCACAACAAGCCTCCGCCCTTGGTGCGCAACTGGAAGCGATTCCCATTTCCGCCTCGGGTAACAGAACGGCATCGGCCGCCGCAATCCTTCGCGATTTGCGTACTGCCTTGCAAGCGCTGGAGGGTAAGTTAAAAGCTGAGTTCCCGGCCTGAGGCCGCGCAAGTTTGGGGGTACACGTTCCCATGGCTCTTTCCATGACTCATCCCGTGGCCCAGCCAATTCGCATTGTCGTAGCCGATGATCACCAGGTGGTCCGCATCGGCGTTGCCGGCATGTTGACCCCGGCGGACGGCTTTGAAGTCGTGGGCCAGGCCGCCGACGGGGACGAGGCCATCACCCAGACTCTCGACCTCACGCCGGACATTCTTCTGCTCGACCTTGCCATGCCGCGCATGCCCGGTATGGAAGCCATGCGCGCCATCATGGATAGCTCGGCCACGGTCAAAGTCATCCTGCTTGCCGGGGAGATCAGCCCGCAGCAAATCGTTGAAGCGCTCCAGGTGGGGGCGCGGGGAATTGTACTGAAAAGTGCGCTGGTGGACCATATTCAGCTGGCTGTCAAAACCGTCTACGCTGGCGATTACTGGATAGAGGGCAAGCGGGTTGTCAACCTGGTTGTCACGCTGCAAGAGCTTATGAAGCAGGCTGCCGTGCCGGAGCGAAAGACCTACGGGCTAACGCCGCGCGAGCTTGAGGTGGTGGGCTGCATCGTGGAGGGTTGCTCAAACCGCGACATCGCCCGGCAATTCTCGCTGAGCGAAGAGACCATCAAGCGCCATCTCTCGAACATCTTCGACAAAACGGGTGTTTCAACTCGTCTCGAATTGGCGCTGTTCGCCATCGCGCACCAGTTGGTGCCGCCGAAATAAACAGCGGATTTGCCGCGAATTTAGCTGGTGTCTCAGGTTGAAGGGTACGGGCTTTAGCCCGTACATAAACCAGTCAATAGGAATCGGGGCTTTAGCCCCCGAGGGAGTGACGCTTCAAACTGAAACACTACCCAAGATGATTCTTCGCATCTCTCTCATGCTATGGTTCGAATCGTGAGCCAGATACCACCACGAGAAACAAAAAACACATCGCGCCTGCTGCCCGGCCTCGCAGTCAAGGAAGGCATGATCCGCCATCCGTTTGACCTTGAGTTCGGGGTTAGAACCAGCGGCCTGGTCGCCGGGCGGCACCTCAATGCCGGGCACCCGAACGATCGACACGCCACCGCCTACTACGCCGTAGCCCCCAGCATCTTCCAGTCGCTGCTGGTTCGCTGGCGCCGGTGCGGGCCCGCACACGATTTGGATGAATACTCTTTTATTGACCTTGGCGCAGGCATGGGCCGCGCCGTTCTGCTGGCTGCTCAGTACCGTTTTCACGCAGCGATCGGAGTTGAATTCCACCCCACACTGGCCAGAATCGCTCGCCGCAACGTCGCCCTCTGGCGCATTGCCGGTCGCGCGCGAACCACGATGAAGATCCACTGCCGCGACGCGGAACAGTTCAACCT
>Ga0302320_10022127_pt1 | contig 12573 bp, 7 predicted proteins | sample Bog_T0_3_FD_202130 | JGI IMG/M metagenome (GOLD analysis project Ga0302320, IMG submission 202130) | Peat permafrost microbial communities from Stordalen Mire near Abisko, Sweden - Bog_T0_3 | ecosystem: Environmental > Terrestrial > Soil > Wetlands > Peat | place: Sweden: Abisko, Stordalen Mire...
CCGGGGTTCACCTGCGCCCAGTTGTTCTGGTGGTTCAACATGTATGGCGGGGTGGAGTATTCCATCACGCCGCGCCCGCTCTATCCCGCCGACGGACGCAAGGTGTTCGACATCCATGCGTGGCCGTATGAGGTTCGTCCCGCCATCAAGCGCGACCTGGGTGAGTTCCCGTTCTTCGGCTTCTGGGGGCCGGCGGCCGGGGTGAAGTCGCCGGCGGGCGGCCCGGCGGTCGTATCGCGCTGGATCGCCGAGGCGGCCAAATGGATGGAGGAAAAACATCATCCGACCCTGAACTTGGTATATCTGCCGCACTTGGATTACAACTTGCAACGGCACGGGCCGTTTGTGCCCGCCGATCCGGCGTTGACTTGTTCGCCCGCCCGCCCGCCGCGCCCGGCCCTCAACCCGGCCATCGAGCCCGATCTGCAGGCCATTGACGCCATTGTGGGCGATCTGATCACGTTTTTTGACCGGCAAAATGTGCGTGTCGTGCTGCTCTCTGAATACGGCATCAACAATGTCAGCCGGCCGGTGGCTTTGAACCGCATTTTTCGCCAACACGGCTGGCTGGCCATCAAGGACGAACTGGGGCGGGAAACGTTGGATGCGGGGGCCAGCCGGGTGTTTGCGGTGGTGGATCACCAGGTGGCCCACATTTATGTGAACGACCCGTCGCTGACCGACGAGGTGCGCAGGTTGCTGGGTTCCATCCCCAGCGTGGACCGGGTACTGGGTCCGGTGGAGAAAGCGGCGGCGGGCTCGGACCATCCGCGCGCCGGGGATTTGATCGCCGTCGCCGCCGAGGAGGCGTGGTTCAGTTATTACTACTGGCTGGACGACGCCCGCGCGCCGGATTTTGCCCGCACGGTGGACATCCATCGCAAACCAGGCTACGACCCGGCGGAGCTGTTTCTAGATCCCAGGCTGCGTCTGCCCCGGTTGAAAATCGCCCGACGGCTGCTGCAAAAGAAACTCGGCTTTCGCATGTTGATGGACGTCATCCCGCTGGACGCCTCGCTGGTGAAGGGTTCGCACGGCCGCATCCCGGCCGATCCGTTGGACTGGCCGGTGTTTCTCACCAACCAGCCGAGGCTCATGACCGTGCCGCAGATCGAATCCACGGATGTGTTTCACGCGCTGATCCGGCATGTGCTGCGGGAGAAGGATTAGGATTGAACCTCGTCACGGCGAGTGAAGCGGGCGAAGTTCGGAAATGGCCGAACTTGCAACCCGCCTCGAATCTGGTAGATTGTAAACATGAGCGACAAACAGATGGTCATGGATTTGCTCAACCGTTTGCCAGCGGACGTAAAACTGCGTGACATCGGTGCGGAGATTGAATTCCTCGCGGCCCTGCGTGAAGGTGAGGAACAGGCGGATCGTGGCGAGGTCGTCCCGCATGAACAGGTCAAACGGGAGTTCGCCTCGTGGATTTCAAAATAGTCTGGACCTTGCGTGCTCGCCAGGATTTGCGCGACCTGGCATCGTTTATTGCGAGGGACTACCCTTCGGCTGCGCTCAAACTGGGGGACCTTATTTTCACCCGGGTGGATTCGTTGGAGACATTTCCTGAACTTGGCCTTGTTGTTCCAGAGCGAAATCGAACCGAACTCCGCGAGATTGTCGTCAAAAACTACCGGGTCATTTATCGGATTCGCGCGCCAGAAAAAATGCTGGAGATCCTGCGGGTCTGGCACGGAGCGCGAGGGGTGCCGGACATCTGATTCGCGAACGCAAAAAGCGGGAACCGGCCTGGGAGCAAGCGCAATTCCGTTGTCCGGCCTTGCCACGGTGGGGGGAATGATCCATGTTGGCCGCGCCGCCGCGTTCAACCATTCAAACAATTATGAAACTGATATGCTCTTCGCCAAACAGCGCCGACTTGGGATTGTTCCAAGGCCAGTTGGAGGTCGCCGGCATTGCCAGCGAGCTGCGCAACGAGTGTTCCGCCCCCAATCTGGTCGGAGGCATGTGTGATGCGGAGTTGTGGGTGCTGGACGACGCGGATTTTCCGGCGGCCGTGGACCTCCTGCACGCCTGGCGGGCGGCGGCCAGAGCAGAAGGGTGATGTTCCATCTGTTGGCAGGAACCTGCGCATTGCGCCGTCCCCGGAGTGCGCCCGTCCCGGGCACAACAACGTCCGCCGGGTTTGCCAATCAGGAGGGAAACCTGATCCATCCTTTTGCCATCTTCCCGCTGCGGGTGACTCCGTGTGCGGAGCGGCCGGAATACCGGTTTGACTTTCGGGGGCAATGGGGGATTATGCCAGCCATTTAAATGCCCGCACCTTTGAGCAAACCGATGGATGCCGTAATTGAACGATTCGGACGGCCCGCAGGATCCCCGTTGGTCAGCATTGTGGTGCTGAATTACAACGGGGTGGAATGGCTGCCCAAATGCTTTGCCTCCCTGAAAACCCAGAGCATCGTGGACCAGTTGGAGGTCATCCTGGTGGACAATTGTTCCACGGACGCCTCCGTGCCCACCGCCCGCACACTGCTGGCGGATTTCCCCATGGCCTGCATCGTGCGGAACAGCTCGAACCTCGGCTTCTGCGAAGGGAACAATGTGGGCGCCCGGGCGGCGCAGGGACGTTACCTGATGTTTTTGAACAACGACACCTGGCTGGAGCGGGACTGCATGGAACTGCTGGTGACCGGCACCGAACAGGCCGGGGCGGTGGCGTCCACGCCATATGTGCTGAATTATCCGGACAACACCTTTCAGGATTTCGGCTTTTATGGGTTCGACCTGTTCGGGCTGCCGAGCGGATCCCAACCGGCAACGGCCACGCGGGAGATTTTCATCCCCGGCGGCTGCTCGTATCTGATTCGCACGGATGTGTTCATGCAGGTGGGGCTGTTTGACGCCGATTTTTTCATTTACTCGGACGATTCCGATTTGTCCTGGCGGGTGTGGATTGCCGGGTACCAGGTGGCGGGAATTTTCCCGGCCAAGGTGCATCATCGCGGGGCGGCCGGGGTGAACCCGCAGGGGGGCATCCAGGTGGTGGAATTCCGCACGAACGACCGCAAGCGCTTTCTCACCAACCGCAACAGCCTGCTGACCTTGCTCTACAACGGCCGGCACCTGATTCTGTTGCTGGTGATTCCGCAGGTGTGCCTGTTGTTTGTGGAAACATTGGTGGGCTGCGTACTCCTCAAGCGTGTGTCCTTCTTTCGCGCCAGCTACCTCAACGCCCTCCGGGATTGCTGGCGCTTGCGCGGGCACATCGCGGCGCGGCGGCGGCTGGTGGCCGGCTTCCGGAAGCGGTCCGACTTTTGGATGCTGCGGTTCTTCCGGCTGCGGCTTAACCGCTGGTGGGAAATCAAGCGCATGCTGCGCTTCGGCCCGCCGCGGGTGGATGCCAGATGAAGGCCCCGCCGTTCAGCCCCGTTTCTGCGGCGTCAGCGGACGCAGCACTTTCACCGGCTCCGGGGTTTTGTAGTGCCGCTTGAGCCCGGCCTCGGTCAACAGCCCGGCGGGGGCCCGGCTGATGAATTCCGGGAAGCTGCGTTCCACCCGGTCCCGCAGGAGTTTCTGGCCCGTTTTGGACGCCCAGAAATCATCCTCCAGCTTGGCCAGGGCCATGGCCGCCTCCTCCGCCGTCAGGTTTTCCCGCTTCGCCAGCAGCCAGACCAATTCCGGATCGCCGGGCAGGCTCACCGGGCAGGGCGCGAATTTCAGGACAATCTCCTGTTCCTCCGCTCCCTCCGGGCCCAACGGGCGGACCGGAATCTGGCTTTGCAACTGCGTCCCGTCCGGCAGCTCGATTTCCACTTGCAGCTTGTTTTCCTCGGGATTGGGCTCGATGGTCACCTGGCCGCCCGCGCCAAAGGCGGACGCCAGTTGGAGCTTGACGTCGTTGAGGGTTTTGGGTTCCAGATCCGGCAGCTCCACCGCCGTGCAGAATTTCTCAAAGGCCGTGGTTTGCGACTTGGTTTTCAGTTCCGCCTCCACGGCGGCGTAAATCTTCCCCGCCAGTTCCGGGTCGTGGGTGGCCCGGGGCAGCACCTGCTTTAACAACTGCAACAATTGGACTGCGGGATTGGTTTTTGGCGATGTTTTCCGGCTCATATAAAAAGGGCGGTATTTGTGCGCTATTTTGCCGTCCGGCGCAATCATTGATTTTTAAAAATAACGCGCAAGATTTCCGGCCCCGTTTCGTATGGATGGCTGAAAGGCAAAAATATGCATCATGGTTCCATCCTTTTGGTCGTACTGGTCGCCGTCCTTGTCGCCCTGGTGTTTTCCATCGCCCAGGACAACAAATCGCCGAAAAACTGAGCGGCCGGCCGGGCGGGAGACGCGCCTGCCGCGGCTTCTGCTCCCCGGGCCGGGCGCTACTGCTGCAAGATCCGATAAAAACGGTGGGGGAAATTAGTGGCGCCCGGATCACTGAACATAAACAGGTTCGTGGAAGCCGGGTTGGTGACCAGCGAAGTCCAATTCACGAGATTGGTCGTGGCTTGCAACACATAATTGCCACCCGGCATGCCCGAATACCCCAGTTGAAAGACCCCGTTGGTCAGGAATAGTTCCGAGGTGAACAGGATGGGGGGATTGACGGTGAACCGGGCGTTGGCGGCGATGCTGTTGTTGAAGTTGGTCCAAATCGCATTGGCCATGACCGTGGCGGTGTTGGTCAGGATGAACGGCGCGGAATAAACGAACGAGTTGGTGGTGGGCAGCGTGCCGTTGAGCGTGTAATAAAGCGTCGCGTTGCTGTTGGTTGATTGCAGCGTGACACTGACCGACGGCGAGAACATGCCGCCACTGGGTGTGATGGTGGGCGGAGCCAAGGTGGGCAAGCCGGGCAGGCTGTTGATCCACTCCGCCAGGACCGAGAGGGCGTTGGTGTCGATCAAGAGGCGCGCCAAAGGCGGCATTTGGATGTGGCCCGAGGGATTGTTCTCATCAACAATGTTGATCCGGGAATAGATCGAGGACCGCCAAATGTCATTGGCGCGGATGATGCATTCATTGTCGTTGCCCAGCGAAGCCAGGGCGGGGTAATTGGTGAGGTTTTGGGCGGCCAACGGCGTATCAAAACGCGCGTCGAAGGTGGGACCGGACCCGCCCGGCTGGTGACATTGCGCACAGTTGGCGTCCAGATAGGAACGGGCGCGTTGCAGCAGGGAGGCCGCCTGATTGGTGAGCGCGGACATCGCCTCCAAATTGGTGATGCCTCCTTCGTCAAAGGCGGGATTAAAGAGCCCCAAATGATTTAGCGAGCGCAACTCATTGTCGGTGACGCCGGTGGCGGGATAGGTGACGCTCTTGTTCAACTGGCGCGTGTTGACGCCCAGAACATAATTGGCCACCGCAGTATGGCAGGACAAACAGTTCTTTGGACTCGGATAATACCAGGTGTTCGTCTCGGCACCGTTGGCGGTGGTGATGACCACAGTCTGGTTGGAACTGGTCGTGAGCAGATCGGCATCGCTATAATCGGGCCGCCATTTGTAGGTCACGCCGTAAACCCCGCCGTTGACGTCGCGCACCAGCAGCCGGGTTTCCAGGCGCAGGAGGGAATTGGTGGTGGTGAGGTTGGTTTGCAACTCAAAGGTCTTGACGAACACCGTGCCGGCCGGGAACAACCAGGCGCCGGTGGGCGCGAAGCTGATTTGTTGGTCGGGGGTGAGATTGCCGCCATTGTCGGGCACGCTTAAATAACGGATTTTCGCCGCATTATCTGAAAAGAGCTGCACATTCGGTTCATAATAAATCAATCCGCCGGCCGGGGTCATGGCCGGGGTGTTGCTGAACACACCGGTCTGCGAGAGCAGGAGCGGCAGCGAGCCGGGGAGGATGGCGGGGATGGTCTCGGGCATGTTGTAGTAACCCGGAACGGCTCCGGTCGCGCTCACCCCATAAGGCAGCCCGGTGCCGGCGGCGACCGTGATGTTGACCGGGGCGGAGGTGCTGCCCAGGCCGCTGCCATCGGTGGCGACGGCGGTCAACGCATAACTCCCGGCGCCCAGGCCCGTGACCGTCACCTCGTAAAGCGGCGCGTAGAGGCTGTTGCTGAGCGCGGCGAGGAAGACGCCGTTGGTGTAAAAGGCCACCGTGCTTATGGGATTGTTAGGCGCGTCCGCCATGGCGCCGATGGTCACGCTGGCGGCGGCCGTGTAACTGGACCCATTGGTCGGACTCGCAAGCACGACCGTGGGCGGCGGATTGGTGTAGGGATAAAGCTGGGACTCCGGGATGACGGTCTGCGGGGTGGAAGGGCTGCTCCAGGCCAGGCTCACCTGCGCGCCGTTGTCGTTTTGGTAAAAGTACTCCAGTTCAATATTATAAAGCTGCTGGGCGTTCAAGGGGATGGAGCCTTGATAAGTGGTGGCCGCCTCATCAACCCACTCGTTCACCAGTGGCTGGCCGTTGACATACAGAATAACCCCGTCATCGGCCGTGGCGTAGAAGGTGTAAGTCTCGCTGAATTGCGGTTGCACCGTGCCCGTCCAGCGCACGACATAGTTGGTGCCGGCGGCGCCCGGGGCCGGTCCGGTGCCGCCCCAATTGAAGTTCACGGTGGCATCCGTGCGCACCAGGGCGGGCAAATTGATGAACGTCAGGTTGGTGAAGGCCGTGCTGGTGGTGTTCCACCAATAAGCGCCGGACAGCCCCGTGCCGGAGCCGAGGGCCGAACTGTTGATAAACCTGGCCTCGGCCACGCCGCTGCTTTCCGAACCCAGCACGGCGGCGACGGCCCGCACCAGCGCGCTGTTCGTCAGCGTAAACGGCCCGCTGTAACCAGCTGAATCGGTGGTGGGCACGCTGCCGTCCAGCGTGTAATAAATTTCCGCGCCCTCCGTCGCATCGTCCAGCGTCACCATCACCGAGTTGGTGAAAACACCGCCGTCGGGCGAAATGGTGGGCGTGGCCGCGAATGAGTTGAGGCCGAAGACCGAGACGGAATACTGCGCGCCCAAATAGACCTTGCCATTCACGACGGTGGGCAGGGTAAACTCCACGGCCGAGCCTGCGTTATCCCGCGCGGCGTTCTGGCTGCTGTTGTAAAGCTCCTGCGCCACATTCGTGGCGTTGTAAGCGAACAACTCGGCCGATCCGCCGGAGGAAACCGTCGCCCAGACGATGCCGTTGTTGGTGCCGTTGGCGGAAATGGTGGGGGTGGCGTAACCAAAGGCGTTGGGGCTTTGCGCAACGGGGGTCGAACTTACGACCGCGTTGGAAATGGTGAAGCATTTAAGGTAATCCGAGTTGCCAATGATGTAGATGGACCCGTTGAAATAAGCCGGCGAACACCACATGCCGCCCACCGCGCCGGATAATTCCTGCACAATCTGGCTGTCACCGGCGGCGTTGAATTGCCCCAGGTTGTCCCGATCCAGCAAGTAGAGGGTGCCGGTTTTGCTGCCGCTCAGAAGCAAATGCGGATGGCTGGCGCTGCCCAGCGCGTCGGGCAACAGCAGCAGTCCCGCCGAGCTGACGTCAAGATCCCCGCTGCTCAGCGCGGCCGCATTGTAGGGGGTAAAATAATCCGCCAGGGTCAACCCGTTCGTACCATTAAACTTGAGGATGCTGTCGCCATAGTCGCTGTTCGTGTCATACGTGCCATTGCCGGTGTTCAGGTAAACATTGCCGTTGGTGTCCGCTGCCGGGCCATTCCCGGTCATCCAGATGCCACCATACCCCGCGTTGGGATCGTCATTAAAAACACCCCGTTCCGCCAGGGTGCGGGCGTCATAGGTGAACATCCACCCATAGTAAGGTGGATGGTCGCCCGGAGAGGCATAGGTTATATACACCAGGCCGTTGGCCAGCAGCAACGCCGGACGGCAATTCTCCTTGACCCCGCTCCACAAAATATGACCCGCCCCATCGGTGTCGTTCTGTCCCGGCGTGCCGGTGCCGGGATAATTGGTGCAGCTAATGAGCACCGGGCTGTTATAGTTCGTTCGTTCCCGACCGGTGGTGAGGTCCAACGCATGCAGCCGGTGGACGTAGCTGACATTGCCGCCGGAGGTTTCCTGTGTTCTGGCTTCGACATAGATGGTGCCCGTGGCCGGATCAATGACCGGGGTGGCGGTGATGCCGATCACCGGATAGATGTTGCCCGGCGCGTCCCCGCCCGGAACCGGCACCACGCCCGCCGCCGCATCAACGAAACTGTTGGTCCAATAGGGGGTGGCCACATAATTATCGGCGTCGAGCGCGTAAACCGTGTCGTTCTCGGTCGCGATGATCAGCAGGTTGTGGGTGCCCTGACCCGGAACCGTCACGTTGGTGGCGATCAGGGGCTGGGCAAACACATACCCGTCCACCGGATAGGTGAATAGCCGGCCAAAATTGGTCACGTTGACATTTTGGGGCGTCAGCAGGAACTCATGCGTGTTCGCGCCGTCGCGGGTGTTGTCATAGCCGAACGTCAACACACTCTCCAGATTGGGCAAGGGCTGCACCGTCACCTCCACCGGGGTGTTGGTGGCGATCTCCACCGGCGTGGGGGCGCCGCTGAAAATGCCGTTGATGAAAATCCAATAATTGCTGCCGTAAGCCAGGGGCGGGGTGACCAGCGTCACGGTCATGTTGTCCGGGGCCAGCGACGCCGACGTGACGGCCAATCCATTGGTGAACGTATAATTGGTCGGGTTGTCGGCCGAAGCCGCCGTCACCGGGTTGGCAAACACGATCACGACGCTCGCCGTGCCGGCCGCGTAGACCGATTGGACGGTCGGCGGCGCGGCATCCGAGAGCACCGTCAACGTGGCCGGCGGGCTGATCAACGGCATTAAACTGGCGCTGTTGCTGAGCGTAATGTCAAACTCGTAGGTTCCCGCATTCAGGTTGCCGGTGGGGAGCGCATAACTGGCGTTGGTGGCCCCGGGAATGTTGGTCCAAGCCACCCCGCCGCTCCCGCCATCCGTCCGCCATTGATAATTGTACGACCCGACGGCGCCGCTTTCCACCAAGCCCAGCGTCACCGTGGCGCCTTGATAAACCAGGTTCTGGGCGGGGGTCAGGCTCGGAGCCGACAACAGGAACGAAGCCGCCTCGACAGCCAGCGGACCGGCGACGAAGTTGTTCGACACCTCCAGGGCCGTCAAAACGCCGCTCATCACCCGGGCGGCCGCGATGTCGCCGTCAAAGATATTGCCGCCCCCACTGTCCGTGCCGCCGTTGGACTGGCCGACTTCCACGGGGGTCTGGACGGTCTGCAGACCGGCGCCTCCGGTGTGATTGGCCACCCCATCCTGATACAGTCTCAACGTGGTTTGGTCATAAGTGACCACAATATAATGCCAGCCCGTGGTGGGGCCTGACCAGGACGTGTCCGAATTGCCATAGTAGGCCGTGAAGCCGCCATAAGCAGCCGTGCCGTATCCAAAATCCCGGGTCTCCGCCTTCGTCGTCGTCGAAGACCCCCCGTCAATTCCATAGTTCAACACGGCTTGCTGGGTGGGGACACTCGGGACGTAAATCCAGGCCTCCATCGAAAAGGTCCCGTTGCTGTTGATCTCCGCCGGGCTTAACCCCGCCGAAGACAAAGCCTGCGAAGCGTTCCCGTTCACGGCGAGCGCGGTGACCGGCACTGAGTTCCAAGGGACGGTGGCGGTGGTCAAAGCGCCGCCGCCGGCTTCTTGGAAGCCGCCCACGGAGACCGGGTAATAGCTTCGGTTGGTCCAGGTCGCCGTGACGCCGTTGGCCAGGTCCTCCGACGCCAGGCTCACAATCAGATCGCCGGCCAATTGCAATGGCGGGCGGGGCAGGACCGTCAGCATCGCGGGCGCGCTGGCGGCCGAACCAAGGGCGTTGCTCGCCACGAGTTCGTATTCATTGGTGGCCAGCGCCAGATTGGTCAGGGTCAGGGTGGTGTTGGTTTGTCCGGTGAGGGGGGCAAAAGTGACCCCGTTGTTCGTACTGACTTCCCACTGGTAGCGGATCGGGGTGTTGCCGGTGAAGGCGGCGGTAAACGTGGTGGCCGAGTATTGATACGCGACGGTGGATCCGGCGGGGGTGGTGTTTGCCGTCACGATGGGGGCGGACGGTGCCAGGATTTTCAGGACCACCGGCGCACTGGTGGCCGCGCCCAGGCTGTTGCTGACGATCACGCTGTAATAGGGGGAGGAGGCCAGGGTGAGATTGCTCAGGACCAGCGAACTGTTCGTGGCCCAGGCCAAAACCACGCTGTTTGATTCCCATTGATACTGCAACGGCGGCGTGCCCAGCGCGAGCTCGGAAAGCACCACCGAATTGCCCACAAACACGTTGGTGGAGGGGGAGGCGGTTGGAATGGAGGCCGTGGGCGCGCCGCCTTCATACAGGTTCAACACTGCGTTGGAGCCGAGGTCGTAGTTGTAGACGCGGGCGTCGTAAATCTCAAAGACCCCGTAGTTGCCAAAGTTGTTGCCGCTTGGACTGTCTTTGCCGCCCAGGACGAGGTGTTCCACCGGCGCCAGATTATACAATCCGTTGTTGGTCTCCTGGGCGCTCAGCACCCCGTCCACATACAGGTCGCGCAGGCCCGTGGTCACGTTGTAGGTTCCGACATAGAGATGCCACCCGCTGTAACTGCTGGGAATGCTCTTGGTGGCCAGATCTTCGGCGCCGCCATATTGCTGCCCATTTTGCCCCAGGGTGATCGTGCCCGCGTTTCCGCGCACCGTCCAACATGCGTTGTTGCCGTTGTCAACGCGGAGCTGCCAGCCGGGACCTTCACCATATTTGGACACCCACGGATTCCAGCCGCCCGGTTCGCCTTTGGCCCAGACGGCCACGGTCATCGCGTTCTGGATTTGGCTGTCGAACGTGTTGGTGTAGTGCGCGTCCAACGTGGACGAGTTGCTGATGGCCATGCCGGTGTCACCGTTGTAGAGCCAAAGCGATTGACCGGGCCGGCCGGCCGGCACATCGTTGGTGAACACATAGTGGCCGGCACCGATCACGTAGCCGTCGTGCGTGCCCGCCGGCGAATAACCCGAAACATCGGCCAGGCCGGCCGGTCCGTCCAGCCATTCACCCACCAGGCCCGGGGTCGCCCCGGCCCGGGCGGCCCACAGCAGGCAGAGGCCAACCATCGCTGACTTAAACCGTTGAGATTGAATGCGATTGTCTTGCACTGTGTTCCTAGCCGCAGCTACAGTGAAGCGAGCCGCGGGTACAGCCCACAGCTTGACACATCTGTAAATCTAAAGCAAATTATAATTTATAGGAATGTTACGTTTGCAGCCAGCATTCAGCTTGCCGGGCCAATTCCGTCCGGCGGACCCGGCCGACGGGTCGAAGCCGGGGGCTTGCCGGAAGCCAGGCGGCCTCATCGCCAGGATGGCTGCCGCCATTCCGGCCGGCGGATGGCCGCCCGTCCCACCCATTTTGAAAACCCGCCGCCCGCCGATGCTGATCTCAGTGACGGCCGTGTTTCTGTTCACGGCGATGCTGGTGTGGGGACAAACGAACAACGTCGCCGTTACGAATCACCCCGCGGAAATTGCGGAGGCGCCGGCGGGCGAAGTTGCCGGCCCGGCCGGCCAAAGCCGGGCGCGGGTGCCGGCCTTGGAAGCAATCCGGGCGGACTGCATTCAAAAACGCCGGATGGTTTGCGGTCGGATACTCCAAGTGCTTCCCGAGGGCCTGGTCGTGGAGAGCGGCTATCTGGATCTGTTGCAGCGGCCGCTGGGGCGTTCCTGGCTGGTGACGGGCACGGTTTTGGCCGGCCGCACGCCCAATCTGGTGGAAGGCAAAGAACCGGGAGCGGTTTGTGCCGGCCTGGTGTTTCTCACCGATTATCCCAAATCACGCCGCACCAAACCCAAGCCGTTTGACTATGTCATCCTGACGGGCTACCCGGCCGGCCAATACACCTACACGCCGGTTGGCACCCTCCAAAGAACCGTCCGCCGGTTTTCCGCCAGTCTTTCGGCGGCCGTCAGCCTGAATTACTTGGCCGGGACAAACGCGGCCCCGGCGCGCGCCGCCGGAGTGAAATGACGTTTCTCCAGCACGGATTCAAGCACCGGGGTGGGGACGGCTCGTTCCCATAGTTTGCAAGTACTTATGATGGCAATTCCTTATGTAAGCGCCATTCCCCTGTAAGGGCGCCGGAGGGCATTTTAGCCGGCGTATCTCGCGGCCAAGATACGATTCTTGCAAAAAGGGTGTGAAAAACATGCCTTGGAAGAATTTTGTCTCCCCCCCCTGTTTTTGTTTTACCCATAAAACAATTTATTGACATTAAATAAAAACTGCGCCAACTTGTGACCGTTGCGGTCTTAAACCAGCGGGACCGCCCGTCATAATCAATCATGGGCAGAAAAACTGTAAATCCTGACCGGTGCCATCAGGCCGGGCCGGGGGCCAAACTGATTCGGGCGGCGTTTTCCGGGCAGGAGGACGTGCCCGATGACCAATTGGTCTTTTGTGGCATTTTCCCCGCTGTTATCTATATTTGGCCGCCGCACATGGAGAATATCCCATGAGAACAAAACGAGTAACTGTTCAGGTCGTTTTACGCGAAGCAGCGACCGGTCAGAACTCGTAACGCTGCTCAACCCAATAATGCCAATCGGCGACGGCTTGTTCTGTCGCCTTGTCCGCTTGGACAGGTCGCAA
>Ga0302320_10022130_pt1 | contig 12572 bp, 10 predicted proteins | sample Bog_T0_3_FD_202130 | JGI IMG/M metagenome (GOLD analysis project Ga0302320, IMG submission 202130) | Peat permafrost microbial communities from Stordalen Mire near Abisko, Sweden - Bog_T0_3 | ecosystem: Environmental > Terrestrial > Soil > Wetlands > Peat | place: Sweden: Abisko, Stordalen Mire...
TCGTCGCGCACCCAGTCGAGGAAGGGCTTGCGGCCTTCGCCGTCGCGTTGGAAATGCAGGAAGAAAGCGTCGAGGATGCCGGTCCTTGCCTGCCTGATGTGGCCGAAACGCCAGGACAGCTGCTGCAGGGCGTCCGCCGCGGTGCCACCCTCGAACAGCACCATCAGCCCGGCGGCGAGGCCGGCTCGGTCGGCGCCCGATTTGCAGTGCATGACGGCCGGCGTGCGCATGGAGGTGTAGATGCCGTGCAGCCGCAGAATCCGGTCCCGCTGCGGGGCGCCACGGCTCTCGAACGCCATGTCGTGGAAGTCGAGGCCGAGTTCGCGGGCTGCCTCGCGGGAGAGGGCATCTGAACCGCTTTGGGTTTTGCCGCGCAGATTAACCAGCGTCCGCAGTCCCAGGTGGCGCGCCATCCGGCGCAGGCGGGACGGCGTGGGGTGGTTGCAGCGGTAGACCTTGCCGGGGATGACCGGGGCCAGATTGCCCCAGACCAGGCGGAACACCGCATGGTCGATGAACAGCGAATCGATCCAGGCCACGAGGCGGCCTTTGGTGGTACTGAGATCGCCGTTGAAGATGGAGTTCATTGGTGTACGGGCCGGACCTTTGGACAGCGGGCGCATATGGTCATGGCCGGACAGAACGGGCAACCGGTCTGCGGCGGCGGTCGGGTGAACTGAAGCTGGCGATTGCCAGGGCTGGGGGGTTTTGGATGCGAAATCGTAGGCGCCGGGGTGGGACTTTGGGGCCTGGGCACGCTGCGCGCAAACGTTTTCAAGACGGAATCCGAACGAGAGTCGCGGAGCGCCACGGAGAGCTCTGTTTGACCGGGGCCGTTCATGGCGTAGCCGCCGCAATTCAAATACGGGCAGAGACGTTTCTTCCAAGCAAGAATTGCGTTCGTTCAGGCGCTCCTCGTCCGAACCGGCCAGGCTCCCTCCACCCCCTGGCGCGTGTCACGCCAAACGTCATGACCATTTGACCGCCGGCGAACCCGCACTACGCTGTTCGGCGACCAGCCAGGTGACGCCGCATGCCAAACATCCTGACCATCACCCGCCTCGGTGCAGAGGACCGAACCAGGATCGAGGCGGTTGATCCGTCGGTGCATCTGACCGACGCCGGCGGCTGGTTCGACGGTGAATATCGCGACACCTGGCCGGCGTTCAGCGCGGATCGGTATCTGGCGCCGGGCGCCGGCGGGCGGGGATCCCGAGCCGATCGCGACCGCCTGCTTGGTGATGCGGATATCATCCTCGGCGGTTGGCCGTTTCCGCTCGACCTGCGCGTGCGGGCGCCGCGGCTGAAATGGTTTCATCAGCGGCCGGCGGGTGCCAGCAACCTGCTGCGCGGCGACCTGTGGGGCAGCGATGTCACCGTAACGACGTCCCGCGGTTCCGCGAACGGACTGGCGATCGCGGAATTCGCCGTGGCCGGCATTCTGCACATCGCCAAGGGCCTGTACCGCGCGGCGGTCGAGCGTGACGCCGGCACCTTTGATGCGCGGGCGTACCGGCCGCTGCTGCTGGACGGCAAGACCGCGTGCGTCGTCGGCGCCGGCGGCATCGGCATGCAGGTCGGCCGTCTGTGCTCCGGGCTCGGCATGCGGGTCGTGGGCACCCGTCGCCACGCCCCATCCGGACCGTTGCCGCCGGGATTTTCCGAGATCGGCGGTGCCGATGAACTCGACCGGTTTCTGCCGGACAGCGACGTGGTGGCGATCTGCTGCCAGTGGACGCCGGAAACGGACCGCCTGTTCAACAAGGACCGGTTTGCCGCGATGAAACCAGGCAGCATCCTGGTCAACGTTGCCCGGGGGGAGATCGTCGATGAGGACGCGCTTGCCGATGCGCTGGCCCGCGATCACCTGCGCGGCGTTGCGCTCGATGTGTATGTCGGCGAATTCGAGCGCGAGCCGATGCTTCGGCTGTGGTCCGATCCGCGCGTGCTGATCACGCCGCACGTGTCCGGCGCCAGCGACCAGGACCGTCACGGCGGCATCGCGTTGTTCTGCGACAATCTGCGCGCCTGGCTCGACGGACGGCCGCTTTGCAATGTGATCGACTGGACGCGCGGGTATTGATGCAGGGCGGCAGTGGCGCAGGTTCGCCCTCTATGCCTGTGATTGGTTGCGGGAAAGGCGTGGATGCCGGCCTGCGTCGGCATGACGGGGAGCGACAGCGAGTCGGTGTCATCGCGGGGTGGATTTAGACGGGGGCGCCGGGGCCGGTGACGACCTTTGCCGGGTCGGTGTTCGCGCCACAGACCACCACACCGACCCGCGCCCCGGGTGGCGGGACGAAGCGCCCGGACAGCAGCGCGGCGAGAGCGGTGGCACCCCCCGGTTCGACGACGAGGCGCAGATGGTCCCAAAGCAGGTGCTGGGCCGCCAGGATCGCGTCATCCGGCACGAGCACCGCCTGACTGACGAAGCGCTGGGCGATTGGGAACATCAGCGCGCCCACTTGCCTCGCACCCAGACTGTCGGCGGCCAATCCGCCGACCGAGGCGTCAACGGGCTGGCCAGCAAGCAGGGCGTCGTGGAGCGAAGGACAGCCCTCCGGCTCGACGCTGATGACCTGGACGCTGCCGGCATACCAGGCTGCGATGCCGCCGATCAGGCCGCCGCCGCCAGTCGCGACCAGGATATGGGTGAGGTCGGGTGCATCCTGTTCGAACTCCCGTCCCACGGTCCCCTGCCCTGCCAGGATGTCGACGTGGTCATAGGCGTGGACCTCCAGCGCGCCGGTCTCGGCCTGGCGGGTGCGGGAGGCTGTCAGCGCGTCGGCGTAGGTTTCGCCGACCCGGACGACTCGCGCGCCATAACTAGCCACACGGGCGCGTTTTGCCGCGGGCGTGGCGGATGGGACGAAGATTTCGGCGGTGACGTCCAGCGCGCGGGCGGCATAGGCGACGGCCGCACCGTGATTGCCGCCGGACGCGGCGATGACGCCGGCGGCGGGGCGGTCGGCGGACAGCAGGCGATTGAAAGCGCCCCGGGGCTTGAAGCTGCCGGCATGCTGCAGCAACTCCAGCTTCAACGTGACTGGCCGGTTTCCGCTGAAATTGGTTTGCACCACGGGTGTATGGCGAATGTGGCGGGCGATGCGTAACGCCGCGCCGGCGATCAGGTTCCGATCAATCATGGTTTCGAACGCTGCCATGCGCGCACATCTCCGACAAGGCGCTTCCCTTTTCGGCATGATGCGATCAGAGTATGGTGTTATGCATGCCCCGCTACGTCTGCACGGAAGCTGCGTATCAAGGGACGGAGAGGCGATTCTGGTGGTTGGCCCGCCAGGATGCGGGAAATCGGATCTTGTGCTCAGGCTCCTGTCGCGGGGCTTTGAACTGGTGGCGGACGATCAGGTGGATATCGTCGACGGCATCGCGTCCTGCCCCGCCGCGCTGGCGGGACTGCTGGAAGTGCGGGGACTGGGGATCGTGCGCCTGCCCTACCGGGACCGCGCACGTCTCGCCTTGATCGTTGAACTGGATGGGCTCGCCGACCGCATGCCGCTGCCTCAGCAACACCCCCAACTGAGCCTGCCCGTGGTTCGTATCGATGCCACGGCGGCCTCTGCCGCCGACAAGGCCGCTCTCGCACTGGATTGCGCGCTCGGTCGTGTCAGCCAGGTTGCGGGAGCGTTTGCTGCATGACCACCGCGCGATGATCCCCATGGGGAGCCCCCGCACGACGACGCTGGCCGTGGTCATCGTCACTGGCCTGTCGGGCGGCGGCAAGGCGTCGGTTCTGCGCGCGCTGGAGGATGTCGGCTATGAAGCGGTGGATAACCCGCCGCTGACGATGCTGGAGGAGATGATCGCCCGCGGCGACCAGAAGCTGGCCGTCGGGATCGACGCCCGAACGCGGGGCTTTGACGCCGTCGATGTGCTGAACGCTATCGCGCGGCTGCGCTCCAACCCCAGGCTGAGCATGCAACTCGTCTACGCGTGGGCGGACGAGAGCACCCTGCTGCGACGGTACACCGAGACCCGCCGCCGCCATCCTCTGGCACCGCAAGGGCGGGTTGCCGACGGGATCGCGGCGGAAATTGCGATGACCGAACCGCTGCGCGAACAGGCTGACCTGGTGGTGGATACCTCGGGCCTGCCGATCGCCAATCTGCGCCGCCTGGTCGAACGGCACTTCGGCGCCGCGGCGGAGCAGGCGCAACTGGTCGTTTCGCTGATCTCCTTCGCCTACCCGAAAGGCCTTCCACGGGAAGCAGATCTGGTATTCGACGCACGCTTCCTGCGGAACCCGCACTACGACCCCATATTGCGTCCACGGTCGGGGTTGGATCCTGCGGTCGGCGCTTACGTTGAGGCAGACCCCGATTTCGCAAAATTTTTTTCATGCGTTGTTGGGCTTGTCGAACTCGTACTGCCAAGATTTGTGCAAGAGGGAAAGAAGTACGCTACAATCACAATTGGGTGTACAGGCGGCCGCCACAGGTCCGTGCATCTAATTGAAAAATTAGCGAATCATCTCACCTCACGCACCGCGTTGGATTCAACCGACCAAGGTGTCAACCGTAGTTGTCGGGTATTTGTCACCCACCGGGAACTGGCGCGAGATGGTGATACGGATGCGTTTCTGATGGATCGCCCGGTTGCGCGCCGGGACGAATCCGACTTAGACAAGGTTGCGCAGGGTTTGTCGGTTCAGGCGTAGGAGGCCTGATACAATACGATGGGCACATCGAACGCTTACGGATTGGCTTTCCCGCTGACGCTCTGGGCCACATCGCTCCGGGCCGCATTGCTCCGGGCCGCATCGGTTCACACATGATCGGCATGATCCTGGTCACACATGGTCGCCTCGCGGATGAATTGCGTTCCGCGATGGAGCATGTGGTTGGCTTGCAGCGGAACGTTGACACGGTCTGTATCGGACCTGACGACGACATGGACAACCGGCGCGCCGAAATAGAGGCCTGTATCGGGCGGTGCGACACCGGGGACGGCGTGGTTCTGCTGACGGACATGTTCGGCGGCACCCCCTGCAACCTTGCCATCTCGATGATGGAAAAGAAGGGTGTGGAAGTGATCGCCGGCGTGAACCTGCCGATGCTGGTCAAACTGGCGAAGGTCCGGTCGAAGCAGCCTCTGGCGGACGCCGTAACCTGCGCGGAAGACGCCGGGCGGAAATACATTGCCGCGGCGTCGCATGTGCTGCACGGCTGCAAAGTGAACGGGTCCAACGGGTCGTGTGAATGACCGACTCGCCGCCGAGTGATCTGCCGGTCCTCTCGCGCGTCGTCACGATCTGTAACAAGCGCGGCCTGCACGCCCGGGCGGCCGCCCGCTTCGTTACCCTGGCCGAGCAGTTCGGTGCGTCGGTGGATGTGCTGAAGGATGGTCAGGTGATCTCCGCGCGGTCGATCATGGGCCTGATGATGCTGGGCGCCTCGCGTGGCTGCGATATCGAGTTGCGTGCCGAAGGCTGGGATGCCAAGGAGGCGCTTGACGCCCTGGCTGCCCTGGTCGAGGCCGGCTTCGATGAGCAGGATTGAGCCACCACCGCCGCAGAATCAGCGACTGGCCCGCCCTGCCCTCGCTGCCCCGGAGGCATGTCCTGAGCGGGTGTTCCACGGCATAGCGGTTTCGGCCGGTGTTGCGATCGGGCCGGTGTTCGGCACGGTCGAACCGGACGCCGTGATCACCAAACAGAAAATCCAGGCCGCCGACATCGGCGCCGAAGGGGCGCGGCTGGAAGCGGCGATTGTGCAGTCACGCCGGCAGCTGGCCAAACTGCGCGCCCGGCTGGCCGTGCTGCCGGAGGAAAGCCAGGCGGAAATCGCCCCGCTGATCGATGCCTATATCCGCATGCTGGGACCATCCCGGCTGGTGCGCGGGGTTCGCCAGCGGATCGAGGAAACGCTGATGTCCGCCGAAACCGCCGTCATGACGGAATCCGCTGCCATTGCCGAGGCCATCATGGGGCAGGCGGAACCGAACCTGCCGGCGGAGGATCTGGCGGGGCTGCGGCGGCGGGCGGATGAGATTCTCGAGATTGCCCGGCGGCTGGTGCGCAATCTGACGCGGTCTCCGTTCCGTAGTTTTGCCGGGCTGCCGGAGGGGGCGATCCTGGTTGCGGAGGCGCTGCGGCCGGCGGATGCGGCGCTGCTGGACCCGTCGCGGCTGGCGGGCGTGGTGACCGAGGAAGGGGGTGCGGACGGGCATACCGCTGTGATGCTGCGGGCGCTGGGCGTGCCCGCGGTGCTGGGCGTGGCCGGGCTGGCGCATACGATGAAGCCGGGCGCCGTCGCGGTGGTGGACGGGATCGCCGGCACGGTCGTGCTCAATCCGGCGGCGGCCACCCTGGAGGCCGCGCACAAGGCGCTGACGGCGTTCGCGCGGGAGCGGCAGCGGTATACGCGGCTGCGACGGTTGCCCGCCGTCACACGGGACGGCGTGGCGGTGGAATTGCAGGCGAACCTGGAGCTGCCGATCGAACTGCCGCTGATCGTGCAGTCCGGGGCGGTGGGAATTGGTCTGCTGCGGACCGAGTTCCTGTTCATGAACCGGGAGACCATTCCGGACGAGGCGACGCAGACCGCGAGCTATCGGACGATCGTCGAGGCGATGCACGGCGATCCGGTCACCATCCGGGTGCTCGACTGGGGCGGAGAAAAGGAGATCGAGGCGCTGACCCTGGCCGGTGTGGTGCCCGAGATTACCGATCCCAACCCGGCGCTGGGGCTGCGCGGGATCAGGCTGCTGCTCCGGCGGCCGGAGCTGCTGGAGACCCAGCTTGCGGCGGTTCTGCGCGCCTCCGTGGCCGGGCCGGTTCGTGTGCTGCTGCCGATGGTGACGACGATCGGCGAGGTGCGGGCGGCGCGTGAGGTTTATGAGCGGGTGGCCCGGCGGTTGCGACGGCGGGGGGACCGGATCCCGGAGAAGCTGCCGCCGCTGGGCATCATGATCGAGACACCCGGTGCTGCGCTGTCAGCGGATGCCCTGGCGCTGGAGGCGGACTTCTTCTCGATCGGGACCAATGACCTGACGGCCTATACGCTGGCGGTGGACCGCTCGGAAATCGACGTGGCGGATCTGTATGACCCGATGCATCCCGCGGTACTGCGGCTGGTGCAGTTCGCGACCGAGGCGGCGCTGCGCATGCGCATGCCGGTGTCGATCTGCGGGGAACTGGCGGCGGCGCCGAAGATGACTCCGCTGCTGCTGGGGCTGGGAGTCCGGTCGCTGAGCATGAATGCGTCGGCGGTGCCGAAGGTGAAGCAGGTGATCCGCTCGGTGCAGGTCGATGCCTGTGTCCGGTTCGCCCGACGGCTGATGCAGCAAGGCGACCCGGAGCGGATGCGGGCGATGCTGGATGCGTTTGGCCGGGGTGACGGTTAGTGTCCGCCCGAGAGGTTTCGCGGGTCGGTCCATCGGTGCTTTTCGCGCCGGGAGCGTCGTCAACTTGCCACGATGTGCTCGCATTGTGACTGCCTCGCCTGCTTCCATGCGGCCGCACCTGAGGGAGCGCTCGCGCGTCCCGCATTACACAATTTCGTGAAAACATCCGCAAATCGTCGGTGAGGACTCACGCTGGGGTCACAAAATCGTGTCTTCTGCTGTGTCTGAACAGAAAGGGGACTCCGCGATGCCTGGCGAGACCCTGACAAGTGGGGAAAACCGACCAGAGTTGATCGCACAAGCGCTTCGGAAGAGCGAGGAACGCTTCCGTCAGGTCGTCGAGTCCTCACCGAGTGCGATGGTAATGATCAGCCGCGAGGGCTTGATCGAGATGGTGAATGCGCAGGCCGAACGGGTGTTCGGCTACGAGCGTGCTGAACTCCTTGGACAGCGGGTCGAGATGCTGGTTCCCGAACGTTTCCGGCGGAACCATCCTGGGCTGCGCGGGTCGTTCTTCGCTGATCCGCGATCGCGCCCGATGGGTGCCGGCGGGGACCTGTTCGGGCTGCGCAGGGATGGCAGCGAGTTTCCCGTCGAGATCGGCCTTAGTCCGATCGAGACCGACACTGGCACCATGGTGCTGTCGGCGATCGTCGACATCTCGGCACGCAAGCAACTGGAGGAACGGTTCCGCCTGGTTGTGGAGTCTGCGCCCAATGCCATGGTGATGATCGACCAGAAGGGCGCGATCGAGATGGTGAACGCGCAGGCCGAGCGGGTGTTCGGTTACGAACGGAACGAGATGCTCGGGCGACCGGTTGAGATGCTGGTTCCCAAGCGGTTTCGCAGCAACCACCCTGGGCTGAGACGTTCGTTTTTTGGCCATCCGCAGTCCCGCCCGATGGGGGCCGGACGCGATCTGTATGCGCTGCGGCGGGACGGCAGCGAGTTCCCGGTGGAAATCGGCCTGAACCCGATCGAGACCGATGAGGGGACGATGGTGCTGTCGGCGATCGTCGATATCTCGGACCGCAAGCACCGGGAAGAGAGCATCCAGGCCTCGCTGCGGGAGAAGGACGTTCTGCTGGGTGAGATCCATCACCGGGTCAAGAACAACCTTCAGATCATTCACAGCCTGCTCGATCTGCAATCGACCAACATCGAGGACGAGCAGGTTCTTGGCCTGCTGCGGGAGAGTCAGAACCGCATTCGCTCGATGGCGCTTATTCACCAGACGCTGTACGAGTCCAAGGACTTCGCGCAGGTCGACTTCCGGCGCTTCCTGGACACCCTGCTGTCGACGCTGGTTTCCTCATACGGGGTTGGTTCGGATCGCATTTCGCTGTCGATCGGTCTGAGTAACGTCCGCCTGCCGATCAACGCGGCGATTCCCTGCGGTCTGATCGTCAACGAACTGGTCTCGAATGCGCTCAAGCATGCATTTCCAGGATCACGCGCCGGCGACATATCGATCAGCCTCGCGCAGCAGGGTCAGGACCAGGTTCTGCTGTCGGTCAGTGACAATGGCATCGGCATTCCGGCCGGGTTCGACATCGATCAGGCAACGACGCTGGGTCTTCAGTTGGTTTCACTGCTGGTCGATCAGCTTGGCGGAACGCTGACGATCAAGCGCGCTGGTCCGACCCGTTTCCAGTTGCAGTTTCCCGTTCAGCGATAGAGTACGAACCAGATGCTCAGTGCCAAGATCATGATCGTGGAGGATGAACGGGTTGTCTCGCTGCATCTCAAGCGCCAGCTCACGAAGCTGGGCTATGAGGTTGTCGGCATGGCAACGGACGGCGCGCGCGCGCTGCAGCAGATCCTGACGTTGCGGCCCGACATCGTTCTCATGGACATCCACATCGAGGGCCAGATCGATGGCATCGAGACGGCTGCGCGTATTCCCGAGGACCTGCAAATTCCGGTGATCTATCTCACCGCCTATGCCGAGGAGCCAACGCTGGAGCGGGCGCGGCAGACGAAACCTTATGGCTATCTGCTCAAGCCGTTTTCCGAACAGGAACTGCATGCCTCGATTCAGATGATTCTGGAGCGCCGCAGCGCCACCATGGCGAGGCGGGCGACGGAGCAGCGGCTTGAGCGGTTGGTGCAAATCCGCACCGAAGCGCTGGCAGCTGCCAACCGTGAGCTGCACAAGCAGACCGAGGAACGGTTGAAGGCAGAACGAACGCTGCATCAGGCGCAGAAGATGGAGGCGCTTGGGCAGTTGACCGGCGGCATCGCCCACGATTTCAACAACGACCTCACGGTTATCCTGGGCAGTATCGAAGCGATCCAGCGTAGCGGCCAGGTCACGACGCCGATGTTGCAGAGTGCCCTGGGCGCTGCGGCCCGTGGTGCCGAACGGGCGGCTACCCTGATCAGCCATCTGCTTGCGTTCGCGCGCAAACAGCCGCTGCACCCCGGGCCGATTGACCTGGCTGTGCTGATCGCCGGCCTGCATTCCATGCTCCGCCGCACGCTGGGCGAAATGGTGACCGTGAGAATCGTTCAAGGGGCTGACTGCCAGCCGGTGTTCGCGGATGCCAACCAACTGGAGACGGCGCTGATCAACCTCGCCCTCAACGCCCGGGATGCGATGACTGACGGCGGCACGCTCACGCTGGAGACCGCGACAGTCGAGCTGGATCATCGCGCGGCCGCGGACGAAGGCATTGAGCCTGGCCGGTACGGGTTGATCGCGGTGACCGATACGGGCACCGGGATGTCACGCGAAGTCCTGGGCAGGATATTCGAGCCGTTTTTCACCACGAAGGACACCGGCAAGGGAACCGGGCTGGGCCTGTCGCAGGTTTACGGGTTCGCCACGCAGTCGGGCGGCCATGTGCGTGCCCAGAGCACGCTCGGTGCCGGCACGACGATGAAGCTGTATCTGCCGTTGACCGAGATGGAGAACGCTTCCGCGCCGCACGGGACTGACGCGAGGACGGCGGCAAACGGAACCGACAGCGAGACGATCCTGGTCGTCGAGGACAACGAGGACGTGCGGGCTTGCAGTGTGGGGATGCTGCGTGAACTGGGATATCGCGTCGTCGAAGCGCCTGACGGCCCGGCGGCCCTGGAGAAACTGGACGATGAGCCGCACATCAGTCTGCTGTTCACGGATGTTGGATTGCCTGGGATGAACGGCAGGGAGCTTGCGGACGCGGTGGTTCGCCGGCGCCCCGATATTCCGGTGGTTTTCACGAGCGGATACGAGCACGATACGATCGTTCACCGGGGGCGACTGGATCCCGGGGTTGAACTGCTTTCGAAGCCGTTTTCCTATCGGGATCTGGGCGCGAGAATCCGGTTTGTTCTCGACAAGTAACGCTAGTTAATCGGCGTGCCCGCTGGGGTAGGAAGGGCGACGGGCCGCAAAGAGGTGCTGCCAGCCCCATCCGGCGACGCGGTCCGCCACCGGGCGCGCCAGCAGATCGGCGACCGTTACGGCCAGCGCGAGCCAGACGCTCCGTGCCAGCGCCGCGACGACCAGGAACAGCACCGCGGCCTCGACCGCCTTGCGTCCGACCGTGGTCCAGAAACGCCACCGCTGCGGCGAGCCGGCCGGTCCGACCAGGCGAAGCATCACCCGGCGGCGGACATTGTCGTTCGCCTGCTTCGGCTGATCGGCCTCAATCGTGCCAAGCGCCACCGTCTGATCGGTCATCCGGTCGATCAGTATGAACGAGCCAAGGTCGCGATCCTGGCCGTAAAGCGTCGCGGCGATCGCTTTGTCGAACGTCAGATCGACCACGCCGATGGCGTTCATGGCGAGGGTCTCGGCGGGACGTTCCTGGAAGCTGTGGATATCCACCGCGTGGCGCAGTCGGGCGACATCGGCGTTGGCTTCGGCGGCGCCCAGCTTGACGATGAAACTCTGGCCCGGGTGGAGGGGCTGATCGGCCATCCAGAGCAACCGGGCCGTGACGCCCTTCCGGGCTGTCATGGTGGATGCTGCATCGACGATGACGTCACCGCGCGAGATATCGATATCATTCGCGAGCGTCAGCGTCACCGCCTGGCCGGCCGCGGCGGATTGCAGGTCGCCGTCGGCGGTCACGATGCGTGCGATCGCGCTGCGACGCTGGTTCGGCAACACTGTCACGCCGTCACCGACGCGGACCGTTCCGGTGGCGATGGTGCCGGCGTAGCCACGGAAGTCGAGATCAGGACGGTTGACCCATTGCACCGGAAAATGGAACCGCTCGGCCCGATCCGGGGCTTCGTCGATTGTTACCGTTTCGAGGAATTCCAGCAGATGCGGGCCGCGATACCATGGTGTTCTTGACGACCGCTCGGCGATATTGTCGCCCTCGCGCGCACAGAGGGGGATCGGCACGATCGAGTCAAAACCGAGCGAGGCCACCGTTTCGGCGTAGGCGGCAACGATACTGTCGTAGATGCCCTGGTCGAAACCAACCAGATCCATCTTGTTGACTGCCAGCACGACGTGGCGCACGCCGACCATTGATACAATGAACGAATGACGTCGGGTCTGCGGCAGAATGCCTTTGCGCGCGTCCACCAGGATGATCGCGAGTTCCGCCGTCGAGGCGCCGGTCGCCATGTTGCGGGTGTACTGCTCGTGGCCGGGCGTGTCGGCGACGATGAACGAGCGCCTTGGCGTGGAGAAATAGCGGTATGCGACGTCGATCGTGATGCCCTGCTCACGCTCTGCCGACAGTCCGTCGACCAGCAGCGCGAAGTCGCGGTGGTCGCCGTCGGTGCCGAATTTAAGTGAGTCGCGGTCCAGGGCTTCGAGCTGATCGTCGAGGACGGCGTTCGAATCGAACAGCAAACGGCCCAGCAGGGTGGATTTGCCGTCGTCGACGGAGCCGCAGGTCAGGAGACGCAGCAGCGACGCCTGATGGACAGCGGGCGCCGTCGCGGGAAGCACGGCGCCCATTAGAAGTAGCCCTCCTGTTTCTTCTGTTCCATCGACGCACCGCCGTCATGGTCGATGACCCGGCCTTGTCGTTCAGAGGACCGGGAGCCACGCATCTCGTGGATAATCTCGGCGAGCGTCGCGGCCTCGCTTTCGACGGCGCCGGTGAGCGGATAGCAGCCGAGGGTGCGGAAGCGGACCGAGCGCATTTCGACGGTTTCACCCGGGCGCAGAACCATACGGTTGTCGTCGCGCATGATCAGCATACCGTCGCGCTCGACGACCGGGCGGGGTTTGGTGAAGTACAGCGGAACGACTG
>Ga0302320_10022132_pt1 | contig 12571 bp, 9 predicted proteins | sample Bog_T0_3_FD_202130 | JGI IMG/M metagenome (GOLD analysis project Ga0302320, IMG submission 202130) | Peat permafrost microbial communities from Stordalen Mire near Abisko, Sweden - Bog_T0_3 | ecosystem: Environmental > Terrestrial > Soil > Wetlands > Peat | place: Sweden: Abisko, Stordalen Mire...
CACGGCGGTGCCTGGCGCAATCTCGATCTTGTCGGCAGCAGCTTTCCGGCCGAGACTTTCACGGCGCGCGGCGCGCTTTACGTTGCCGTCGGCTTTTCATGCATGCCGGCAGCACAATCTCTCGACAAGATGATCGCGCAGGTGCGCACGGCGCTCGCGTGGCTATGGCTCAACATCGAAAGCCATGGCGGCGATCGGAACCGCCTGCATCTCGCTGGCCATTCCTCCGGCGCCCATCTCGCCGCGCTGGCGCTGGGCACCGATTGGCCAGGGCTGCATGGCATTCCGCCGGGTCCTGTGCGCAGCGCGGTTCTGGTCAGCGGCATCTATGACCTCGAGCCGGTGCGACTGAGCTATCGCAACCAGATGCTGAAGCTCGACCGCGCGGCGGAAATCCGCAACAGTCCGTGTCGCAATTTACCGGTGAGCGGACTGCCTGTGCTGATTGGCTGTGGTGAATTCGATACCGCCGAGTTCAAGCGCCAGGCGCGTGACTTCGAAGCCGTGTGGCAGCGTTGCTACGGAAATGCCGGCAGCATCGAATTCGCAGGCCTGAACCACTATGAGACGATCGAGACGCTTGTTGATCCCGGAAGCCAGCTTTCGCGCGCAACGTTCAGATGGTTTGATATTTGAGGCGGCGCTCCACTCAGCCATGACGCAGAAATTCCTCGAGCGCCTGAGCAGATGGCAGCGCAAAGCCTGATTGCGGGTGGCGGCTTGCGACCGATACGCCGAGGCGCTTCAGCTTGACCGCCATTTCGGCGGCCTTGATCACTACCGTGACGCCGTTGACGATCGGAGCGCCGTCGACATTGGCTCCCGCCTCGGCGCCGAACAGCATCATCGGAATGCCTCCGGTCGGCACGATGACATCGGCGCCGCCGTCGATGAGGCGACGTGCCTCGCGCTCGAAGATCGCCAGCAGTTCAAGCTTTTTCGCAGGCGAGGCGAAGGCTTCCATGTAATCGCTGATGTTGGCGTCGATGGCGCGGATCCCGGCGATCCGTTGCTGCAGTCCATAGCGATGGACCTGGTCAGCGTGCGTCGGGATGAAGGCGGGATTGATGGCGAGCAGGCCGAGCTTGCGGCCCATCGTGCAGGCATGGAGCAGGGTTGCTTCGCCGAGGCCCAGCACCGGGATGTTCACCGTCGCCCTCGCATCGTACAGGCCGACGTCCTGGAAATGATTCATGAAGAAGACGTCATAACCCTCCCGCTCGGCCTGAATCGCACCGCGTATGACCGCGCGCGAGAAGCGGAATTCCGACAGCGCATGCACTGTCGTCACCGACGGGGTCATGGTTTTGAATTCCAGCTCGAAGTCCGGATCCGTGCAGGCCTTCATGTGCGGCAGTAGCTCTGCCAGATAATTGCGATGGCCGACCTGATCGGTGGCGCCCTGCGCCCAGATGCGGTACTTTTTCGTTGTGCTCAATCTGGCCTCCCTGGGATTTCGCTAGCCGACGGCGCCGACGGCAGGCGGCCATGCAATCGATGGATCGGCCGGCGGCACTGAAGACAACAGCAATTGCGTGTAAGGGTGCTTCGGGTCGGAGAACACTTCCTCGGTCTTTCCCTGCTCGACCACCTTGCCGCGCTGCATGACGATGACCCGGGAGCACACATAGCGTACGACAGAGAGATCGTGCGAGATCAGCACCAATGCGATGCCGTGCCGTCGGCCGAGTTCAATCAGCAGGTTGAGAATCTGGGCTTGCACCGATACGTCAAGGCCCGAAACGATCTCGTCGGCCACGATCAGCCGCGGCATCACACACAGCGCTCGTCCGATATTGACGCGCTGCTTCTGTCCGCCCGACAGCTGGCCGGGAAAACGGGTCAGCGTATCCTCGGGCAGTCCGACATCGGTGAGCAGTTCCTGCGCCCGCTCCTCACGCGGATGCCCGGCCAGGGCCACGGCGCGTCGGTCGGCCTCGTAGGTCTGCGTCAGCAACCGATAGACCGAGCGCCGCGGATTGAGAGCCGAATGCGGGTCCTGGAAAATCATCTGGATGTGTTCGCGGTTCAGCCGCCGCACTTCAGAGTTGGCCAGCACCCGATCCCGTCCTTCGATCCGCAGCACACCGCTGCTGAGCGTCTCTGCCCCGACGATCAGTTTCGCGACCGAACTTTTGCCGCTGCCGCTTTCGCCCACGATACCGACAAATTCACCGGGCTGGACCTTGAGCCACAGGCCGTCGACGGCGAGGTTGTGCACCTTGCGCTGGCCGAGCAGGCCGCGCCTTGCCGTGTAGCGCAACGTGACGTCCTGCAGCTCGATCAGCGGCTTTGCCGATGCGTCGCCGGTCGGGGTCTGCCAGGTCGCGCGATCTGCGGAGGTGGTTTCGCATCCATCGGCAGCGATGGGTACGCGCGCCGATATGTTGCGGGGCCGCAGGCAACGGACCCAATGGCCCGGCGTGCTTTCGGTCGCCGCCGGCGGTTCGGCCTCGCAGGCCGCCACGCGTTGCGGGCAGCGGGCGGCGAAGCGGCAGCCCGCCATCGATCCGAGCGCGCTGATGCCGGGCATTTGCCCGCTCAATGCCGACAACAGGCGCTGCGCGCCGCGCACGTCCGGCGTCGCCTGGTCGAGCGCCCAGGTATAAGGGTGACGCGAGCGGCGCAACACCTCGCGGGCCGGTCCGTATTCGACCTGTTCGCCGGCATAGAGGACGGTGATGTCGTCGCAGACATGCGCGGCGAGCCGGAGATCGTGGGTGATGAGCAGCATGGCGGTCTCATGCTGGCGACGTTGTTCGGCGAGCAGCCGCAGCACATTGACCTGGCTGACCATGTCGAGCGCCGTGGTTGGCTCGTCGGCCACGATGAGGGCCGGGTTGGCCACGAAGGCCATCGCAATCAGCACACGCTGGCACTGGCCGCCCGACAGCTCATGCGGATAGCGGTGCAGCAGGTCGGCGGGCCTGGGGAGGTGCACCGCTTCGAATTGCTCAAGCATGAGCTGGTGCCGTCGCCCAGGTGCGACACCCAGATGTGCGAGGTGCTCGTTAAAGGTCCGACCGATGGTCAGTACCGGGTTCAGCGCGGTCAAAGGTTCCTGCGGGATGAAGGCGATGCGACGTCCCAGCAGAGCACGCCACGCCTTGCGGTCCAGCGAGAGCAGGTCCTTGTCATCAAAAAGCACGCGTCCCCTGGTAATCTCGAAACCCGTAGGAATGTGGCCGGCGATGATACGGCCGATCATGCTTTTGCCGGCTCCGGACTCGCCGACCAGGCCCAACACCATGCCGCGCTGAAGGGAGGCCGACAGATCGCGAATGAGATCGACTTGTCGACCGTCGACGCCGGTACTGAGGGTCAGATGGTCGATCGACAACATGATTATGCCACCCGTTGACGCAGCCGCGGGTCGAGTGCAACGCGCACGCCGTCGCCGAGCAGATTGCAGGCCAGCACGGTGACAATGATGCATGCCACGGGCGTCAACAGCACACACGGCGCGCTCTGCATGTCGTTGCGGGCATCGGCCAGCATCTGCCCCCAGGTGGTTATCGCAGGCGGAACCGACAAGCCGATGAAGGATAGCGTCGCCTCGACAATGATTGCGACTCCCATCTCGATGGAAAACAGCGTGATCATCAGTGGAATGACGGCGGGCAGCACTTCGCGCAGCATCGTGCGCCAGTGGCTGAAGCCGAGCAGTTGCGCGGCCAGCACGAAGTCGCGACGGCGCGTCACCAGCACGTCGGCTCGGACCACGCGGCAAAAGCGTGTCCAGTCCACCAGTACGACCGCGAGAACGACCTTGTCGACGCCTGTCCCGAGGCCAACCAGGAGGATCAGCGACAGCACCACCGGCGGGAATGACATCCAGAGGTCGACCACGTAGTTGATGAGGCGGTCGACGATACCTCCGAAATAGCCGCCCAGAAGCGCCAGCGTGCTTCCCAGCAACATCGAACCCCAGGCCGCAATCACGGCAACCGTCAGCGCGACCCGTGCGCCATAAATGGCGCGCGACAGCACGCATCGACCGAGACCGTCGGTTCCGAGTGGAAACGCAGAGCTTCCGTCCGGCGCCCACATTGGTGGCGCCAGCATATGCAGGAGATCCTGATCAAGCGGGTCGTGCGGCGCGATGTGGGGTGCGAACACCGCCAGCAGCATCGCCGCCAGCAAGATCACGCCGCCCACCCAAACCCGCGGTTGACGCGCAAGCCGGACAAGCGCGCCGCGTACGACTGACGGGCGCCCGGAGCGTGTGTCGCTGCTGGCCCCGAGGTCGATCGCGCTCATAGTTTCCTCATGCGCGGATTCAGCACCGCGTACAGCACGTCGATGACGACGGTAATGGCAAGCATCAGCACACAGAAGATCAGGGCGATTCCCTGAATCAGGGGTAGGTCGTTTCCCTTCACCGCCTGCACCATCAGGTTTCCGATCCCGGGGTAGCCGAAGATCATTTCCACCAGCAGTGCCGCACTGAACAGAAAACCAAACTGCACGCCGATCATGGTGATGGTGGGAAGCGCCGCGTTCTTGAGAATATGCCGCCACAGGATGCGGCTTTCCGAAAGTCCGCGCAGCCGGGCGACCTCTACATAGGGCTCGTTGGCGGCCTCGATGAGGCTGGATCGCAGTACGCGAATCACGAGCGGGGCCAGGCCGAGGGCGAGCGCAAGCCCAGGGAGCACGAGGTGAGTAAGCGCGCTGATCCAGCCCTGGAACTGTCCTGTCAGCAACAGGTCGATCAGCGCAAAGCCGGTGAGGCCCGGGAGTGCGACCTCGGGACCGACGCGCCCGCTGAAGGGCAAGATCGGCCAACGAACGCCGAACGCCGCGATCAGCAGCAGGCTCCAGAGAAAGGACGGGATGGACTGCATCAGCGCTACCGCGAGATCCGCCACGGCTTCGCGCTTGCGCTGATACAGCATAAAAGCAAGCATCCCGCCCGGGATGCTAATCAAAAGCGCCAGCAGCAGCCCGACGAGGGACAGTTCCATGGTGGCGGGCAGCGCAGCCATCATGAGATGTGACACTGGCTGACGGAAATTGAGCGACGTCCCCAGATTTCCGTTGATGGCGGCCCACAGCCAGATCACGAATTGCTGGGGAATTGGCTTGTCAAAACCAAGCTGTTGTTTCAGCGCGGCCGCATCGGCCGGAGTGGCGGATGCGGGTAGCAGCATGCCGAGCGGATCGACCGGCAAGATCCGCAGCACAAAGAACACCACCAGCGAGAGCAACAGCAACGTCGGGATGGCAAGTAACACCCGTCGTACCACGATGGCGGAGATGATCTGGAACATCGCTTCGGGCCCGCTATCGGCTCGTGATCGATCTGATCATCGATATTTCATCTCCGCCGGAAGGATGTAGCCGTTGTCGAACAAGGTTGGCTCCAGGGCGGAAGAATAGGCCACGGTGGTGATGCCCTGCAGCAGGGGTATGGCCCAGGACTTCTGCGATGACTCGACGTTGAGCGCCTTGTAGCCTGCCATGCGTTCATCCTCGTTGACCTCGGTCATGAGCTTGTCGATGCGTGGTGACAGCGACATGTCCTTCCACGTCGAAAATCGCAGCCGGGGATCAAAGAGTCGGCCGGCAAAGTTTTCGGGATCGCCGGTGGCGTTTGCCCAACTGTAGAGCAGGGGGCCGGCGAGCTTGCCGTTCTGCGCTGCTTCCAGCAATTTGGCTGGGGTGGTTTCCTCGATGGTCGCGTTGATTCCCACCGCCTTCCACATCTGCGCGATGGCACGTGCCATGTCGTAATCGTTCGGAAAGACTCCGTTGGTCGACAATAGCGTAAAGGAGACGGGATTGGCCGGACCATAGCCGGCCTCCTTCAGTTCGGAGAGCGCCTTGGCCTTGTCGAACGGAAACTTGAAATCGGGCACGTAGGAAGGTGTGCCCTCTGGTGCCATCACGGACAGGGGTTTGGCCACTCCGGCATAGAAAGCCTTGGATAACGCCTCCTTGTCGATCGCCAGATGCATAGCTGCGCGCACGTGGTCGTTGTCCATAAGCGGGACGTAGCTTGGTATCCGAAGCATGTAGACCTCGGAGAACAGGAATATCTTGGTGACCAGCCCCGCCTTTTGCGCAAGCCGCTGCACCTCGCGCACCGGCAACTGGGTGGCAAGGCCGGCGCGACCCGATTCGACCAGCGCGACGCGGGCCGAGGCCTCGGGCGCGATCTCGAAAGTTACTTGCCTGATTGGCGGTGCGCCGCCCCAGTACTTGTCAAAGGCCTCGAGCACGATGCGCGAGCCGCGTTGATGATCGACCATGCGATAGGGGCCGGCGCCGATGGGTTTGGCGTTGAAACCCTCAGGGCCGACCTGGTTCATGTAGGCCTTGGGCACCACATAGCCCGTCAGGAACGCCAGATAGATCGGGGCGGCGGGCGTGGGTCGGCTGAACTGCATGACGCCCTTGGTCGGTGACGTTACCTCGATGTCGCTGACCGTATTGAACATGCCGCCTACGACCAGCTTCTTGTCCGCCTTGCCGCGATCCGACAGGCTGAATTTGACATCCTCCATGGTCATCTTGCTTCCATCATGGAAGAAGATGTCGTCGCGAAGCGTGATCTCGAGGCGCGTTGCCTTGTCGTCCGCCCACTTCCATTCCGTGATTTGGCGCGGGCCAAGCTTGAGGTCCGGCGAATAACGCAGCGGCGAGTCGAACACCGTCGCGTAGAGGTTTTGAATCCCTGGTATTGACAAGGCGTTGGGATCCCACGTCGGCACGTCGAGCGGGTAGGCGATCGACAGCCTCGACGTGTCGACGGTTTGAGCGCGCGCCTGCAGCGGCGCGAGCGCGCCCATTCCCGCGGCAACGGCGCCCATGAGAATCTGCCGGCGGTCCGGCGTATGACGTGGGCGCCGGTCGCGTGGCGCCGGCGAATACTCTGCCGGTTCAAGTTCGTCGGTCATGATAAGCGCCTTTCACGAAGTTAAGGAATTCGTTGGTCATGCCGCAGCATTGCCCGGGATCAGCGCGAGCACCCTCAGCGGGCTGCCCGAACCCTGCTTGATCTTGAGCGGAGCGGCAAAAATGACGGCGCCCTTCGGCGGCAACTGATCGAGACGGGTCAGGCATTGCAGCCCGTAGCGGCCCTTGCCGTGCATATAGAAATGAGCCGGGTAGGGCGGGTTGAAGTGATGCGCCTGGCCGGCGTCGGTTCCGATCGTCTCGGTGCCGAAGCCATGGACATCACGCTCCTCTACCAGCCACTTGACCACCTCCGGGCCGGGGCCCGGCGTGTGGGCGCCGTCGTCGCGCAGGCCGGCATAATCGGCGAAAGATTTCTTCGACCAATCGGTGCGCAGCAACACCCAGCTGCCCGGCGCGATGCGCCCGTGCGTGGCCTCCCAGCGCTCGACGAAGTCGATGGTGAGAATGAAATCAGGATTTGTCGCCGCCTCCGCCGAACAATCGAGTACCGCGCAGGGGGCGATGAATTTGGCCGGCGGAATCGTATCGACCGCATTGTCCGGCAGATCCTTGCCGGATACCCAATGGATCGGCGCGTCGAAATGGGTTCCGGTGTGCTCGCCGACCGTAAAGTTGTTCCAGTACCAGGCCGGTCCGCGCGCATCGTAGCGCGAGATCTCTTCCAGCCGGAACGGCGCGCACTGCCCGAACTCCGGCGGCAACACGATGGTCGGGAATTCGGGCGACAGGGTCTGGGTCAGATCGACGACGCGGATTGCGCCGGAGGCGATTGCGTTGGCGAAAGCGAGAAGATCAGTTGTGGCCATGATGAACTTCCTTTCAGTGTGCGCCGAGTTCGCGTTCGAGTGCTTTTGGATTTGCATCGAGCCGCTCCCGGACATCCTGCGCGACATCGCCGACGAAGATGTCCTCGAGCCCGCCCTTCAATGCGGCGATGACCGCCTTTGCCAGCGCCAGCGGCCCAAGCTTCGGCGGCGGAACGGCCTGGAACCATTCGGTTTCGAGCGGTCCGAAAAACGCATTGAGTACCTTGACGCCGCCCGGCCGAAGTTCGGCCCGCATGCACTGCGCTGCGGACAGGCAGGCCGCTTCCACGGCCGAATAGGCGCCGTAGGCCGGCCAGTTCATCAACGCATGGACTGAAAGCAGGTTGACGAAAGCGGCAGCGGAATTTGTGCCATCGGCGCCGCGGAATCGCAGCGCAGGACCGAACGCCTGGCCAAGCCGCAGCATCCCGAAATAGCGAATGTCCATTTCATCGTGCGCTATCGTGAGATTGCTGCGCTCGATGACCCCGCCGGGGCGAACGTGTTCGGCGGTATTGACGACAATGTCGATCCGGCCGCCGTTCTGTCCCGCCAGCTCCGTCACCGATTCCGTATCGGTTACATCGAGCGGTACGATTTCGACGCGCTCGATCCCGGCAAGTTCCGCCATGCCCGGATACGGCTTCCAGGGATCGGCGATGCCGACGAAGACGATGCTTGCCCCCGCTTCGCAAAAGGCTTTTGCCATCGCCTGACCGACGGCATGGCGTCCGTCGCTGATCAGCACGCGGCGGTACTGTGGATCGCAGGTCATCTCGCGCCAATGTGGGTCGGCATGCATGTGCGGCGTCTCCTGGGCAGGCAGTGCGAGCATCACGGCTGAACCGCTCTTGTCGAGCTTGAGGGCAAGCCTCACACGTTCGCCCTCGACGGTGTCACCATGGAGATGGGCGACGATCACCGGTCCGGCGTCGAGCTGTACGGTACCCACGCGCCACGGCATTCTTTCGCGAAAATAGGGATCGGTCGAGACCCTGACGGTGGTCTCTGCGATCAATCGGCCGTCGGGACCGACGTCCTTGAACGTGAGCCGCGCCGACAGGCATCGTGGACAGGCGTCGCGCGGCGGATAGAGGACTTGGGCACATTGTTCGCAGACCTGCAGCGCGAACCGGCCTTCGGCGGCTGCTGCCGTCAACCCGTGAGCGGTGCGGCTGCGCTGACCCTGGGGAAGCAGCGGCAGGCGCGTTCGCGCCAACGGATTCTTGCGTTTTGGTCGGACCAGCGGCGCGCTCACGCGGCCCTCCCGAGGATCGCCGCGCAGGATGCAAGGCCGCGGTCGTAGTTGATCATGCCGAAGCCGGATACCAGGCCGATGCGGGCATCCGGCACCCGGCTACCAAGCGGTGCATCCGTCAACTGCCGCATCGCCTCCACGAGCCCGAGATAGCCGCCGGCCGCACCCGCTTGTCCCACGGAGAGCTGGCCGCCGCTGGTATTGTGCGGAAAGCTGCCGTCGTTGGTCAGGCTGTGGCTGCGAACGAAATCAGGACCTTCGCCCTTGCCGCAGAAGCCGAGATCCTCGAACTGGAGCATCGAGATCACGGGATAGTCGTCATAGGTTTCGACGAAATCCATCGCGTCCGGGCGCACGTCCGCCATCGCCCAGAGCTCTTCGACATCCATCGCCCAGCCGCCGCGAATCTGGATCGGATCGTCCGGGAACGCATTGTGCCGCTCGATGGTCGAGAGAATGCGCACGCCGGCCCACCCCTGCGAGCGAGCCGTATCCTCACGGCACACCAGAAAGGCCTCGGCGCCCGCGCACGGCATCGTGCAATCGAAGAGATGGATAGGGTCGGCGATCGGCCTTGCCGCCAGGTAGGTATCCAGCGTCAACTCCTGCTTCATCAGCGCATGCGGCACCGATAACGCGTTGGCACGCTGGGCAACGCAGATCTTGCCAAAATCCTCCCGTCGAGCGCCGAAACGGTTCATATAGTTCCTGGTGATGAGCGCAAAACTCGCATTCGGACCACCCGAAGCATAAGGATACACCGCATCCTGGGCGAAGCGCGAAAAGGTCGAAAGGGTCCTGCGGAAGGAATCGACGTGGTTGGTGTCGGCGCCGACGCAGGCAACAATGTCAGCGTCACCTGCTTGCACCGCGCGCGCGGCACGGCGCAAGGCGACGACGCCGCTCGCCCCTCCGAGCGGAATATGGTCGAGCCATCGCGGCGTGAGTCCGAGATGTTGCGTCAGGCCGATCGCGGTGTCGGGTGCCGAGGTGAAACTTGCCAATGAGAAGCCGTCGAGATCCTGCGACCGCAGTCCGGATTGCGAGACGAGTTGGTGCAGGGCGCGCCCGATCCACCAGGCCGCGCTTTCCGGCGAGAATCGGCGATAGGGGACAGTGACCGGCTGGCAAGCGACAACGCCATCATAGGAGCGACGTGCGGCGGTCTCTCGTGGCATCAGGCCGCCACCCGCTTCTTCATCGCACGGGTATCGATGCAGGATGAGGTTCCGAGCGAGGTCGCAACCAGTTCCTTCAGGCCGCCGCGCTGGATTTTCTGGGTCGATGTCAACGGCACCGCCGCAACGAAAGCAACGTATCCGGGCGCCTTGTAATAGGCGAGACGCGACAGGCTCCAGCGCACGATATCCTCGGCGAGCGCTGAGTCGGCAACGATGTCAGGCTCCGTCACGACGCAGGCGAACACCTCGTCGCCACGCACCGGATCCGGCGCCGGCGCGACAGCGACCTGCTTCACCGCCGGATGCTGCATCAGAACGCCCTCGACCTCGACCGCCGATATGTTCTCGCCGGAACGGCGAATAACGTTTTTCTTGCGGTCGACGAAATGCAGCGAGCCATCGGCGCCGCGCCGAACGACGTCGCCGCTGTGAAACCAGCCGTCGCGCCAGGCCTCGGTAGTGGCTTCGGCCTCCTTCAAGTATTCGTGGAGGAAGCCGTAGCGTGGCTCCGGTCCGGCGTGGCGGACGAGCAATTCGCCGGTTTCACCGATCGTGGCGTCGGTCCCGCGATCGGTGACGATGCGCGTTTCCAGCTCCAAGCCAGGTCGGCCGAAACAACGCGAACCGACATGGCGCGGTTCCACGGATGCGACGATCACCGCGCCGGCACCGGTCTCGGTCATGGCCCAGGCCTCAATCAGCGGGAATCCGAAGCGCTCCTCGAACGCCGCGTGCAGTGCCGGATCGACGCCGGCGCCGAAGCCGAAGCGTACCGAATGATTTTTGTCTTGCGGACTTTTCTCCGCCCCCATCAACATCGGTGGCATGACACCGAGATAATGAACGATGGTCGCGCGTCCCTCGCGGACGCTGTCCCACCAGCTCTTCGGGTGAAAGCGATCGAGCACGATCAGGCAGCCGCCCGTGGTGACCATGGCCATGGCAGAATAGGCCATCGCGTTCATGTGGAAGATTGGCAACGGCGTGAGCATGCGCTCCTGACCGTCTGCCATGGCGATCAGCCCGCCGATTTTGGCATACCAATGGCCGGCATAAAGGAAGTATTCGTTCGGCAGCACGCAGCCTTTGGGCTTTCCCGTGGTGCCCGAGGTGTAGAGCAGGGCGCACTCGGTGTTGCGATCCGGCGAGCCCGCCTTTGAAGGTGGGGCGGCGAGCGGGACAATTTGATCGCTCGGGCCGAAAACCTCGAGGCTCCGTCCGGCTGCCTTCGCCGCAGTGGACAGGTCGCCGTGGCGCGACGGGATGGCCAGTGCCGCCACCATCGCGGAATGCGCGATGAGGTATTCGAGCTCGGCAGCGCGCAGTTCCGGATTGAGCGGGACGAGCGAGACACCGAGCGCGTTGAGCGCAAACCAGTGCAGGAAGAAGTCAGGGCGGTTTTCCAGGAGGACCCCGACGCGGTGGCCGTGGCCGTAACCTGCTTGGCGATAAGTCCCGGCGAGCTGTTCAACGGCCGCCTTCGCTTGCCCGTAGCTGATATCGCCCGTCTCGATGCTGTAGGCTCTTGCAGTCTCCCTCAGCACGCTGATGAAGGATCTGTGTTCATGCCTCGTTGCCGCCGCCTGGAATGCTGCGAACACGGTGTTCGGACCTGCAGGCAATTGCGTGGCTACCGACATGATGATCTGTTCGCCCAGTACGCACTGGGCGGCCACTCTAGGTCCCAAGCCCCGGTGCGTCAACGGACGCTAAAATTCTCCATCAGTTATATGCTGTAGCATTTAATTTTAGGCCCCGGCAGCACGCAGCGGTATGGCATTCCCGCGCGCGTTCCGGTGCTCTCAAGTACGGCAAGATGCGCCGATATTTTCGGCATTTTGTCGCGTAATTGTGCGGTGGGGCCGTTCGCGGGCGAGACTTGCGATGGATGTTGGACCACGGCCACGGCAGCCCGCTTGGCGGCGATTGACATGCTTATGCATATGTTTACACTTCAAGTAATTTCTGCTCGGTCCGCATGGCGGAGCGGGGTGAGATAGGTGTCAAATGCGCATCCTGTGGCTGAGCTTTATTGATGCCGCGCAGAACGCGCCATATTTCGAGCGCCTGTCTTTGTATCTCAACGGTATTGCCGCGCCTGGAACGACGGTTGATGTCGCAGGGACCTCGCCGCCGGATCGCGACTTCGGGCGACTGGCCGAGTTTCGCTGCGGGGCGCTTGCCATTGAGCGCTGCATCGAGGCGGAAGCTCAAAAATACGACGCTTTCGTGCTAGGCCATTTCCAGGATGCCGGCCTCTACGAGGCGCGATCCGCGGTGCGCATTCCAGTCGTCGGAACAGGCGAGGCGACGTTGCACTTTGCGGCGCAGCTTGGTCGACGGTTGGCGCTGGTCTCGATCGATCCCGTGTTCGAAGTCTGGCATTACGAGCAGGCCGAACG
>Ga0302320_10022135_pt1 | contig 12570 bp, 9 predicted proteins | sample Bog_T0_3_FD_202130 | JGI IMG/M metagenome (GOLD analysis project Ga0302320, IMG submission 202130) | Peat permafrost microbial communities from Stordalen Mire near Abisko, Sweden - Bog_T0_3 | ecosystem: Environmental > Terrestrial > Soil > Wetlands > Peat | place: Sweden: Abisko, Stordalen Mire...
ACAATGCAGACGGTTGCAAGGCGAAATGAGCATCGCTCGAAGAATCGCGTCAGCCGGTAAAGGAGCTTTCCAGCGTTGCCGAATTTTGCTTCGAACAACTCGGGGCTGGGATCATGTTGATCAAAGACGAACCGAACGCCCAGCGGCCTCATCAATAGGCCAATCAGAAAAATTGTGTCGGGAGGATTGCATGCCTGCAGGATGCTGTACCTGTGGCGGAAGTAGACCCTGACTGAGAGGACCAGTTCCAACACCAGTGCGGCGCAATACTCCAGGAAATATCCGTACTTGGTTGCGGCCTCCCACACGCGATGGCGATAGATCTCGATTCCATCAATCGACTCGTATGCTGCGGTGAAGCCCTTCCCCTTGGGACAAATGACGGATACCCGATAGCCTGCATCGCGCAGCGCGCATGCCTCTTTCCAAACTCGCCTATCAAGAGGTACCGGCAGGTTTTCGACAACGATACAAACTCCGGCGCTGACTCCTGTTTTCACCGTGCTAAACCAGTCTGCCTCGATTGGCGGGGCTCAGGCTCGTCCCGCTCGACTCGAGGGGAATGTGGCAATTGATTTTGAGCCACCCGAGCTGGATGATAGATGTTCTCCAATTGCTGTACACCGAAAGCACGATGATAAGTGGCTTTTTCTTAAGAAAAAGCCACCTTGCACGGAACTAAATAGAGCACATGAATTGGAGAACGGCTCTAGGAGCTTGTTGAAATAGTCCTGGGTGTCCCGGCCTTTGAAGGGTACGGGCTTCAGCTTGAAGGGTACGGGCTTCAGCTTGAAGGGTACGGGCTTCAGCTTGAAGGGTACGGGCTTCAGCCCGTACATCAAGTTCCGCCTTTTCAGCAGCGGGCTTCAGCCCCCGAGGGAATCGAAAGCCAATTCGAGCTGTCCCAATCGCTTTTTCAACAAGTTCCTAGACGAGAAGACAGTCCAGAATTCCACGCCGGCCCATCGTGAATTTTTCGCAAAGTGAACGGCTATTGCCGTATGTTCTTGCTGAAAAAAGACCCTGCTGTTTGAGGAACAGCAGGGCAAAAGTCACCCAGATCAATGCATTGATGGCATTGATGAAATGAAATGTATTTAAGACCATTGCTGGAAACTGTTCAATATTGCTCATTTTTCTATATTTTTCAGGGTCAACGCACTTTTAAGCGCATACAGTCCATGCTGGACTACCGTCCTGGAAACTGTGCTGTCGTCTCACGGTCGATGGAGCGGCAACAAAAAAAGGCCCTACCGTCTTGCGCAACGATAGGGCTAAACCTCGATCTGATCGTTCTATGTTCCGCCATGTTCATGCACGACGGTCTAAACAAACTGTTCAATTTTGCTCAAATTCCTATCTTTCTTGAGGTCTCCTGACCTCTTGCGTTGTCGCGCCATAGTTGACCGTTGGGCAGGCGGGTGCGGCCTGCACGGCCTGGCGGCCTGGCGCGGCAGCCTGTAGAGCATTTCCCCGATTGATGAGCACCCAGGGGCTAGGGCATTCCAACCCCGGCACTGAATGATCTGGGGCCTTTCCTGGATTGTGCGATTGGCCAGAGCGGGTACTCATTGAGCTGGTAAAGCCGGATCGGGTTACAAGTGTGGTTCAGCTCTTGATGAAGCAGAGCGGCTTCAGTTCCAGCCGTGGCAACCGTGAGATGGCACAAAGTGCATATAGACTCGTATGAACCATCCGCCTTCAATCTGTGGGGAAAGTTCGGTCTAAATTGTTGGACCATGATGCACTCCTTCCCGAGCTAGGCTTGCTGTAGTCCGCTCAGGCTAGCCATCACTGAAAACTCTGTCTGGTCAATTTTGCTCACATTTCCACATTCATGGGAGCATTCCGGTCAAGCAGTGAAGTTCGTTTGATGCCCGTGTCTTTTGCAGAAGTTCGGCCAGCCGCTTTGCACCTCGACTGTTCTTCACAGCTCCCAGTTATGAGCCCCTTGTCGTATCTGAGCGCATCTACCCGTACCCTGGCGGCGATCGGATCTTTCTGGACATCGCAAAACCAGCTTGAAGAGACCGTACTCGCCCAGCGCCATGGTATTGACGCGCCGGAATTGATTAGGAGAAACAGGCCCTCGCGGTCGTACACCTTATAAGGATTCATAGCCGGATTCCGTGCGCGAATTGCTGCGTCGGTCAGCGCAATCTCTCTTGACCCAAAAGCACGATTCTTGATCGTACCCCTCCCCTAGAGCAGTTTCGGAATTACTGTAGACCGGAAGCGCGAGCTTAAGTGGCCTTTTTCTCAAGAAAAAGCCACCCGTCAATGAGGACCACACAAATTCCGAAACTACTCTAAAAGGGGTTGCACCCCAGTTCATACCCCGCTGTCTGAATGGCTGCCAACGCATTTCCGCGGACGAAAATGCACGGAAACTCGATGTAAATCGATGATTTTAATGGCTATCCCAATGAACGGGAGCGTTCGCGGAAGGGCGGGAAAGTGCGAGGTTGGCTGCCCCCCAGGGATTCGAACCCCGATAGGCTGCTCCAGAGGCAGCTGTCCTACCATTGAACGAGGGGGCACCAATCAGGTAAGCTGCGCATGCTGGCCAGCTCGCCTTCTAATCTGTTGACCCGCCACGCGGCAGGGCGCCGCGCTGCAAAGGCCAACTTGTCCATCATAAGGAGATTCCTGCTCAGGGTCAAACTCTTCGCTGCGGCCTGAATCATGTGCTGGGGCTGCTGCGACTGCTACCCCGCCTGCGCGGCTAACTCCACAAGTTAAGGTTTATCAGAAATTTAGGAAACACCCGCCACGCGCTCATTGACTCCAATGCATGACGGAACACAGAGTGCCCTTCTCACTATCATCTTGCCCTGTTGTAGAATCAGCTCTGAGAATGGAGCTGGTTCTTAATCTCGCCTGGGGTCTGCTGGCCACCTGCATGTTTGGTTTGTGGCTGCGGCACTGCCCGCGTACCGGCGGTGATCGGCGCATGCAGCTGGTGGCGCTGGCGGTGCTGCTGCTGATTCTCTTCCCCGTCATTTCGGTCACTGACGACCTGCAGGCCATCCAGAATGCGGCAGAAACCGATTGCTGCCAACGCCGCAACCACGCATTCTCCGGTCCGCATCAGCTGTGCGCCTCGCCTGCGGCCATGCCGGCATTCGCATATGCCGGTATTTCCCTCGCAGTGCTCCAGTCGGCGGTCCCCGCCAGCCCGGTCGATCCGCACCTGAACGACCCGGCCATGCATCCGATTCAGAATCGGCCCCCTCCCGCTGCCTGATCCCTCTCTCATTTGCCGTCTTCCATTTTTTGCCTCTTCCATTCCTGTGTTCGCCGTGCAGATCACGGCGCGAAGGATGCGTATGAAGTTCATGTTCCCTGTGGTTTCCGCCCTGACGGCCGCAACGCTTTGGGCATGGGCGCCCGCATCGGCGCGGGCGCAGCAGGCCCTTACCTGGGATCAGGTCCGGGCAAAATTTGAGATCTCGAACCCCACCTTGAAGGCTGACGCCCTGACCGTCGACGAGATGCGGGCCCAGGAGATCACCGCGTTCCTGCGCCCCAACCCCCAGTTCACCATCACGGCCGACGGCCTCCAGGTCGCACCCCATCACGGGGTCTGGGCGCCGCTTTCCGGCGAAGACTATCAGCCCAACATCAGCTATCTGCACGAACGCGACCACAAGCGGGAACTGCGGCTGAAGAGCGCGCAGCAGGGCACGCAGATTGCCCAGTCGCAGCACGAGGACCTGGATCGCACGCTCCTGTTCACACTGCGCTCGGCGTTTGTGCAGACCCTGCAATCGAAGTTCGTGCTGGACGTGGCAAGGAAGGACATCGACTACTACGACCACATCATCCAGATCAGCCGCGACCGGTATAACGCAGGAGACATTGCGCAGATCGACCTGGACCGCATTGAGTTGCTCCGCGTGCAGTACGAGTCAGAGATTCAAACAGCGATCGTGAACCTGCGCACCGCGAAGATCCAGCTGCTGCAACTGCTCAACGACCACACGCCCATTGATGAGTTCGATGTGGACGGAACCTTTGATTTCGCTGAAGACCTGGCGCCGCTTGAAGACTTCCGCAAAACGGCGCTCGATGCGCGGCCTGACCTGCGCGCGGCCTTGCAGACTCTTCAGCAGGCTGACACAAACCACAAGCTGGCTGAAGCCAACGGCTCAACCGATCCAACGTTCGGCGCCTGGTTTACAGAGAACGGTTCATTTAACAACCCCAATGCCACGCAAACGCTGGGCTTCAGCGTGAGCGTCCCGCTTCGCATCTTCGACAAGAACCAGGGCGAGAAGAAGCGCACGCAGATCGATATTGGCAAGGACCAGGAACTGACAGAGGGCGCGCGGGCCCAGGTCTTCAAAGATGTCGACTCCGCCTACGAGGAAGTAAGAAGCAATGTAGCGCTCCTCAAGCCTTACAAGGCGCAATACAACGCCCAGGCACTCAGGGTGCGCGATACAGTGACCTATTCATACGAGCATGGCGGCGCATCGCTGACTGATTTTCTGAATGCGCAGAGCGACTATCGCACCGTGCAACTGGCTTACGCCCAGCTGATCGGCGCCTATCTCACCGCCGCGGGACAACTGAATCTTGCTGTAGGACGCGAGGTAATTCAATGACCACGAAATCGATCGTCATCGCAGCTGTTTGCCTCTTTTCCTTTGTTGCCCTTAGCGCGTGCAAAAAGGAGTTCAATCCGGCCGATGGCGCGCCGCCATCGCCGCAGGTGGTGCAAACCGGCGACATGAGCCTGGTCTCGGTTGACAAGCCGGATCAGTTTCCGCTGGTGGCCGCGGAGCAGCGCGAGGCCGCCGCAGAGCTGGATGTGACCGGCTCGGTGTTTCCCGACGTCTCCCGCGAGGTTCCGGTCATTACGCTGGCCAACGGACGCGTGATCAACCTCAAGACGCGGCTCGACGACAACGTCAAGAAGGGGCAGCTGCTGTTCAGCGTGCAGAGCCCGGACATCAGCAATGCATTCGACGCGTATCTGAAGGCCGTCAACGATGAGGCAATGACCAACAAGGCCTACCTGCGCGCTGAAGACCTGTTCAAACACGGCGCCATCTCGCAGGCCATGGTGGAGCAGGCAGAAGACGCGGAAAAGAATGCGAAGGCCGACCTCAACGCCGCGGAAGAGCAGTTGAAGATTTATGGAGTGGATAAAGACCATCCTCGCCCGGTGGTCGACGTGTATGCGCCGATCTCCGGCGTCATTATTGGCCAGAACGTAACCAACGCCGCGGCTGCGGGCGTTACTTTGTCGGGATCGGCTACGGCATTCACCATCGCCGACCTGTCTTCAGTGTGGATTCTCTGCGATGTCTACGAGAACGACATCCCCAAGCTCACTCTTGGGCAGGAAGCGAAGATCAAGCTGCTCGCTTATCCCGATCGGCCGCTGACCGGGCACATCAGCGATATTGGACCGGTGCTTGATCCCGCGCTGCGCACGGCCAAGGTGCGCATTGAAATTCACAACACTGGCATTTTGAAGCTGGGCATGTTTGTCACGGCAACGTTCGAGAGCAAGCAGAAGCAGAACCACGCCGTGGTGCCGGCCAATGCAGTCCTCCATCTCCACGACCGCGACTGGGTGTTTATCCCTGAAGGCGGAAAACAGTTCAAGCGCGTTGAAGTGCACGCCGGCAATATGCTGCCCGGCGGCAGGCAGGAGCTTCTCCCGAGCGCCAAACCCGAACAGGACATCAAGCCCGGCCAACAGGTGGTCTCCAACGTGTTGCAGCTTGAAGCCACGCTGGAGGCGCAATAATTGAGGAGATCGGCATTCTTCCCTCCGCGCGGGTTCACGATCCTGAACTGGCGCGCTTCGCGGCAAACGCCAGGAAGCGCGCATCCATGAGCTCGCGCGGCGGTTCATCAACATTGCAAGAGTGAGGCGCGAGCTGCGGGAGACGCAACACTGGCATCGCAACCAACCAGCGGTCCCATCGCCCATCCGGCTACCATGGCTCCGTACCCTCCGCTCATTCTTCGCGCAATACTTCCAGCGGGCGCAGGCCGAGGATGCGATAGCTTGCTATCCATCCGGTTGCCGTGGCCAGCAGCGCCGTACCCACGAGCGCGGTGAAGGTTGCCGCCCACTCGATGTGGAAGGTAATCTCAAGGCGCTGTAACAGCACGCGGGTGAGGATGTTTGCGAAGACAACTCCGACAGCGCCGGCCAGCAGGCCGAGCACGCTGAACTCCACGCTGAAGGTGCGCACGATGCGCATGCGCGTGGCGCCGAGGGTCTTGAGCACGACGGCCTCGCGCATGCGGCGGAAGCGAGTGCTGGCAATGCTGGAGGCGAGAATCATGAGCCCTGCAAAGATGGAGAAGCCAGCCAGGAAGCGAATCACAAACGTGATCTGATCGACGACGCTCTCAATCCGATCGAGCACATCGGCCAGGTTGATGACCGTCACCGTTGGATACGCGGCGAACAACCCGCGCTCCATGGTGGCAACCTGCTTGGGATCGATGTGCGCGCCGCCGTACCAGGTGGCGGTCTGGTCCTTGAGGAGCGCGGAGGGCAGCACGAACTCGACGCGCGAGCCGAGGTGCTGGCCATCGGCGCGATAGATTGCAGCGACCTTGAGCGCGTGGACTACGCCACCTACGTCGAGTTCGACTGAGGAGCCAACAGCGAGATGCAGCCGCTCTGCCACTCCGGTGCCAACTGCGATTTCACCGGCGCCCGCGTTCGTCCACCATTTTCCCTGCATGACCTTGTCGCCTGCGGGGGGCGCGTCGGCCCAGCTCAGTTCGGCACTCTCCAGCATGCGGCGGGGAAAATGACGCGCATGCGCCTGCTCATCGGTTTCCGCATCGAGCCGTTGGCCGTTGATGGAAACGAAACGGCCCACGACTACCGGCATCATGTCGAGCGCCTGGTTGACGCCGGGCTGGTGGGCGAAGAACTTCTCGACTCCGGCAACTTCGTCGGCAGTGACATCGATGACAAACACGTTAGGCAGCTTGGGCGATGCGGTTTCGCGCAAATCGCGGAGCAAGGACGACTGCATGAGATAAACGGCGAGGATGAGCATGACGCCGAGACCGAGCGCGGCAAGAACGGCCGCTGATTGGTTGCCGGGGCGATACAAGTTGGCGAGGCCGTGACGCAAAAACGAGGGCAGCCGCAGGCGCACGCGATTGAGCAGGAAACGAAGCACCCAGAGCGCAACCGCGGCCATGACAAGAAGAACAATCAGAGCGATAGTAAAGAGGATGGCGAAGCTGGTGCCGACTTTGGCGGAGTCGGAGAGCGCCCAGGCGATGCCGCCGAGCGCGGCGACGACGAGGATGGAGATTCCCAACTGCAAGCGGCGCGCCCACCAGCGAGCAAACCATCCGCCGATGCCTTCAGGGCCGGGCTCGACGAGCCTGCGCAACACCAGCACCGGGCGCACGCCGCGCACATCAAGAAGCGGCGGCAGGCAGAAGAGCAGCGTGGTCAGCAGGCCCGTGCCCAGACCGGCGGCGACAGACTTCCAGGGAAACTTGAGCACTGCGTGAACGGGAAGCAGGTTGCCGAAGACTGCCGGCAGCGCGGCCATGACGCCCACGCCTGCGGCAACGCCGAGGAGACCTCCGACGAGACCGAGAGCTAATGTCTGCAAGAGAAAAATGCGCAGCAGGTCGCCTGAACCAGCGCCCACGGCCTTCAAGATGGCGAGCATGTCCATGCGCTGCTCAAGGTGGGCGTGCATGGCCATGGCCACGCCGATGGCGCCGAGCACCATGGCGACCAGGCAGATGAGACTCAGGATCGCGGTTGAGTTGTCGAGACCCTGGCTGAGCGCCGGGTTGCCCTCACGGAAATCCATGACCTGGGCATCGGGCAGTGCCTGCTCTATGTCCTTACGCAGTGCGATGGGATCTACCTGCGCGGGTAGCTTGACGAGCAGCCGCTGGCTGGCGCGGCTGCCGGGCGCGATCAGGCCCGTACGGGCCAGCGCGACCTGCGAAATGAGCACCCGCGGCCCCATGCCGGCGCCGGCGGTGAGCCGGTCCGGCTCCTGCGTAAGCACGGCGGTGATCTTAAAGTTGCGGCCGCCAAGGCGCAGGGTCTGCCCAACCTTGGCGTTCAGGCGGATGAGAAACTCCTCGGCCACGACAGCGGAGTCGCCATCGAGCGCCTGCGTGAGGCTCATGGCGGGCTCGAGTTCAGCTGTGCCGTAGTAGGGATATTCGGCCGGGTCAACGGCCTTGAGCGAGACGAGCAGCGGCACGGGATCGGGAGGGACCGAGGCCATGGAGATCGTCTCAGTAACCCAGGTGGAGCGGATGCCGGCGCCGTCTTTCTTCAGTTGCGCATCGACCTTGGTCTGCTCTTCTGCGCTGGGTGAGTGAAAAAGGCGCGCGCTCAAGTCAGCGGCCATCAATGCCTTCGACTCAACTCCTAAAGTCTTGCGGAAGCTCTCGCTGAAGCCGCGCACGCCTACCAGCGCAGCCACGCCAACGGCTACGCTCAGCACCACAAAGCCAAACTTGCCGGGTGCGGACTTCAGGTCGCGCCAGCCGATGGCCGCAGCTCGCTTCCAGCTTAAGGCGCGCTTACGCATGGGTGCTCCGCGCCGCGCTGACCTCGGCCGCATCGTTTGTTGCCGGAAGCGTGTCTTCGACGATCATGCCGTCTTTCAGAACGATCTTGCGGTCCGCCATGGCGGCAACTTCGGGATCGTGCGTCACCAGCACCAGCGTGGTTCCCGCCTGGCGGTTGCGGCTGAGCAGCAGATCGAGGACGAGCTTGCCGTTGGCGGAGTCGAGATTGCCGGTTGGCTCGTCGGCCATGACGATGGGCGGCTCGACGACGAAGGCGCGGGCAAGCGCGACACGCTGCTGCTCGCCGCCGGACAGCTGCACCGGGTAGTGGTCCATGCGCTCGGCCAGGCCAACGTCGGCAAGCAGGCGCCGCGCCGGTTCAAGGCCGCTGCCTTCGACATTGAGCTCAAACGGGAGCAGGACATTCTCGAGCGCGGTGAGTGTCTGGATGAGCTGGTAGGACTGGAACACGAAGCCGATCTTGCGGCCGCGCACCTGGGCCAGCTCGGCCTCGACCAGGTTGTGGATGGGCACGCCGTCAAGCCAGATTTCGCCAGCGCTGGGCGTATCCAGGCCGGCCAGCAGGCCCAGCAGCGTGCTTTTGCCGCTGCCGCTGGCGCCCACAATGGCGACGAATTGCCCGGCGGGAATGGTGAGCGAGATGCCTTTCAGAATCTCCACGCGCCGCGCGCCGTTTTGTATCCACTTCTTCACGTCCCGTACTTCGATCAAACCTGTCCTCCCAGCCTCAGTCCCTGGTCCCCTGGTCCCTTGGTCCCTTCGTCCCTTGGTCCCTTGGTCCCTCGGTCCCATAGCCCCCTGGTCCCTTGGTCCCCGTCTTTCCATCTACACTGTTCATGTGTACGTTTCCCGCAGGCGCGTTGTTTCAATTGGAGTGCTGCTTCTGGCCGCCACCCTTGGCGTTGCGCCAGCGCGCGCGGCGGAACGCCCGCTGCTGGTGTGCTTTGGCGACTCGATTACAGCTGGGCTGGGCTTGACGCCCGGCCAAACCTACCCGGATGCTCTGCAACGCGACCTGGACCGGCTGGGCTACCACTACAAGGTTGATAACCAGGGAACCAGCGGCGCCACCAGCAAGGATGCCGTGGCAAGCCTGCCGGCGATTCTGCGCCTGCATCCTGAAGTGGTGATTGTCGAGTTTGGCGGCAACGACGGACTGCGCGGCCTGCCTCCCGACCAGACGCGCGCCAACCTGGACCAGGTGCTGACCACGCTTGAACATGCGCACATTCGGACCTTGCTGGCCGGCATTACCCTGCCGCCGAACTACGGCAGCGACTACATTCGCCAGTTTGAGCAAGTGTTTCGCGACGTGGCCCAGAAGCACCATCCGGCCTTTGTGCCCATGCTCTACAAAGACCTGATCAACCAGACCGGCGTCATTCAGCAGGACGGCATTCACCCCACGGCCAAGGGTGCGGAGATGATTGCCAACACCCTGCTGCCGGCGCTCAAGCCGCTGCTGCACAAATAACGGGAACGCTACACTCCCGTGCAACTTGCTGTCATCGTGGAGGACGATTTGCCCCTATCCAAGCCGGTAGCCCGCGTTGCCCTGGCGTTGGCCGCAATCCTGTGCATTGCGGCCTCCTATTGGCAGATGGGAGCGCCTTTTGAATTTCATTTACCACAAGCCGACTTCGAGGTTTATTACACCGCGGCAAGTCTGATCCAGGACCACCAGCGCGAGGCAATCTACGACGGCGCCGATACCGGGATCGATCCCCAGCTTCGCAACCCTGCGGAGAACAGCACCTTCGCCAGGGAGGCTCTCTGCCGCGGGCTCCTGGTGACAGGCCTGTTTGTCTACCCACCCACTCTCGCTTATCTGACTGCTCCCCTGGGCAGCCTTCCTGTCGCAAAAGCCGAGGCGCTTTGGAAGATGCTGAATTGGGCGGCAACTCTCACGATGGCGGCCCTGCTGAGCCGGCTCCTTGGTATCCGCCTTTGGAGCCTGAGCGGCCTCTCCATTGCGCTTTTTCTCTTCGCCTTCCGTCCCTCGCTTGAGTGTTTCTTTTGGGGACAGGTCACCCTCCTGCTGACGCTTCTGGAAGTGGCAGGCATGTTCCTCTACGTTCGCGGATGCAAGGGGGCAGCCGCATTTTTTTTCGCACTGGCCGCGGCGATCAAGCTGACGCCGGCGATTGTGCTTGTGCCGTTGATCGCATGGCGCGACTGGAAGACGCTGCGCGCCTTTCTGGCTTGGTCCGGGGCCATACTTGCCGCGCTTTGCCTGCCGGATAAGGGCAGGCTGGTGTTTGATTTTTTTGCGCGCGTGCTGCCGCCCATGGCGCCGGGGATTGTCAGGATCAATAACAAGGGGCTGAGCGCCTCTCTTCAGGTTTTTTGGCACGCCCTTCGCCCTGGAGCTTCGACAGAATGGCTGGCCATCTTCGCAAAGCTGGTCTCAGTGTGCCTTGTCCTTTATGCGGGCTGGCTTTGCCGCTCGAAATCGGGGGTCGAGAAAGGCTCTGATCGATTCGAGGCCCTTTCGCTCCTATGGCTGCTTTCCTGCTGCCTGGCTCCGGTATCCTGGCGCCACGCCTATGTGCCTTGCGCTCCGGCGTTGCTCATTCTCTCGAAGCGATTGCTGGAGGGCAGAGCGCGAGTGACCGAGGCGATTTTGCTTTTGTCTTTCCTTCTTTCGATCTCCAGCTTTGGCTTCGCCGTCTTGGCTCAATCCACTGGAAACCCCCTTATCACTGCCTGGGCCATCTCTGCCCCAGTGCTGGGAATAGCGCTGGTCATCGTCGAACTCCGGCGAATGCGATCGGAGAACCGCGCGACCCGCCTGCCGGCGGAGAGTAATGGAGCCAGCGAGTCAACTGTTCCCTGCTTCACCCCATGACGATCACCGGCTGAAACAGCGTGCCGGCGATGCGTTTGGCAATACCCACCAGGTCGCGCTGGCCGGCGAAGACTTTGACCAGTGCTGCGCGGGAGAACTCAGGCAGGTTGGCCTGCGCGCCATTGCGGAGACGGCCGAGGGTGTGAGCATCGCCGGTGACGGAGGGCATCTCCGGCAGCAGGTCGCGCGGGTGGATGCACAACGCTTCAAGCGCATCGGCGTTGCCGGCCAGCGCTTCGAGCTCGGCGAACGTGTGCGCATCGGCCAGCGAGAAGGCTCCGGCGCGCGTTCGCCGCAGAGCGCTCAGGTGCGCGCCGCAGCCCAGGTCCTGGCCGAGCTCGTGGGCCACCGAGCGCACGTAGCCGCCGGCGCTGACGCTGATTTCAAATGCAGCCTCGGCGTCGTCGAGGCCGGTGATGTCGAAGGTCGCAATGACCACGCGCGCGGTCTTCAGTTCCACTGGCTTACCCTCGCGGGCCAGCTTGTAGGCGGGGGTTCCCGCAATCTTTTTAGCGGAGTAAGGCGGCGGCATTTGCTGCATCTCGCCGTGGAAGCGGGCGGCGGCCGCGCGGATTTTCTCCAATGTGAGTGACTCGGAGACCGCTTCAAAGCAGTCGGGCGCGGCCGGTTGGCCTTCGGCGTCGTAGGTGTCGGTTGCAAAGCCGAAGCGGATTCGCCCGGTGTAGGTCTTTTCCGCGGACGAGAAATATTGGGCCAGGCGGGTATACTTGCCCAGCAGCAGCGGCAGTACGCCGGTGGCCATGGGGTCCAGCGTGCCCAGGTGGCCAATGGATTTTTCGCCGCTGATGCGGCGCAGTTTGCCCACCACGTCATGGCTGGTCATGCCACCCGGTTTGTCGACTACGAGGAGACCGTTCACTTATCTACTTTAGGGCATTCGAAATGGCCAGTCGCTCACTGTGCAGCAGGCTGGCGGACCAACGAGAGGAACTCGCTGCGGGTTTCCTTCTGCCGGAAGCAGCCGACCATGGCGCTGGTCACAGTGGAAGAGTTCTGCTTCTGAATGCCGCGCATCATCATGCACAGGTGGCGGGCCTCGATGACGACTCCGACGCCTTGCGGAGCGATGGCCTCTTCGATCGAGTCCGCAATCTGCCGGGTGAGCCGCTCCTGCACCTGCAATCTGCGCGCAAACACTT
>Ga0302320_10022136_pt1 | contig 12570 bp, 8 predicted proteins | sample Bog_T0_3_FD_202130 | JGI IMG/M metagenome (GOLD analysis project Ga0302320, IMG submission 202130) | Peat permafrost microbial communities from Stordalen Mire near Abisko, Sweden - Bog_T0_3 | ecosystem: Environmental > Terrestrial > Soil > Wetlands > Peat | place: Sweden: Abisko, Stordalen Mire...
ACGGACTGCGCCTTCCCGCTCCTCAGTCGATTGCCGTCGGGCGCTCGTGGAACAACGCTCCCGCGCTGGACAGCGAAACAGAGATTGAACTGGCGGTTGAACAGCAAAGCGAAATTGCCCTGGATTGCCGCCTGGTGGACGACCTTCCGGAGGCTTTGGTGGCCACGCCCGCCACCCACACTTTGCGCGCATATCCCGGCCTCCGCGCCACGCTTCGCTATCGCATTGAACCGCGCGAGCGCGGAGATGCGCGCGCCGGTTCGGTCTTCCTTCGCTATGCATCTGCCCTGGGACTTGTGGTGCGCTGGGCCGAGGCGCCGCTGCAACAAACCGTGCGCGTCTATCCAGCGCTCCGTCAGGGCCAAGATCAGCAGATGTTCCTGGCCCGTGGCCGCCAGATCGACCTGCAGCTCAGGCAGGTGCGGCAGCGAGGCCTGGGCCGCGACTTCGAGAGTCTCCGCGAATATCTCCCCGGCGACGACCTGCGCGACGTCTGCTGGACAGCCACGGCCCGGCGCGGTCAGTTGATTACCCGCCTTTATCAGACCGAGCGTAGCCAGGCGGTATGGATCGTCCTCGATGCCGGGCGGCTTCTGCGCGGCAGGATTGCGCCCGGCGCTTCCGGCTCGCGGCGCATCGCCCACTCCAAGCTCGATCACGCCTGCTCAACGGCGGTAGCCCTGGCGCAACTGGCCTTGTTCTCGGGCGACCGCGTCGGATTGCTGGTCTATGGGCAGAGCGTGCAGCAGCGGGTGCTTCCCGGCCGCGGAGCGGCGCATCTCCGCCAGATTGTCGAAGCACTGGCGCAGGCGCACGCCGAATCGAGCGAGGCCGATCACCTGCGCGCCACCGCCGTCTTGAATCGCTTTCAACCGCGCCGCGCGCTGATCTTGTGGATTACCGATCTGGCTGAAACCGCCATGCGTCCGGAGGTCGTGGATGGCGCGCTCCAGTTGCTGCACCGCCATGTGCTGCTCTTTGTCGCCATGGCCCAGCCGGACGTGGACGCGATTGCCAATGCCCGGCCCAGGAATGTGGAGCAAATGTTCTTCGCATCCGCGGCCCAGGAACTGGCGGCCCGCCGTGAACTGCTGCTGGCCCGCTTGCGTGAGCAAGGCGCGCTCACCCTCGACCTCGATCCGGATAAGTTGACTGCCGCTGTGCTCAACCAGTACCTCATGGTGAAAGAGCGCTCGATGGTTTAGATTCGGAACGCCTTGCGGGCCGGCCGCCCGCGCTGCTCTATCGCGCCGCCGCGTCCTGAGCCGGAAGCGGCCGGAACAGCCAGAGCAGCAGCAGCGAAAACAGCAGTCCGCCGACTGTGAATTTGAGCCAGACCGGCGCGGCAGACGGCGAAAAGAATCCTTCCAGCGTGCCCGCTATCACCAGCAGCGGAATTATGCCGGCTACCAGGCGTGAGGCTTCCACGCCGGCCATGGTCACTGAATCGCGCCAGCGATAGAGTCCCGGAAACAACACTCCCTTGCCCAGCCGGAAGCCGGCTGCTCCGGCCAGCACCACGGAAGGCAGCTCCAGCGCCCCATGCGGCGCAACAAAGCTCCACAGGTCCACCGACATGCCATGCTGCTGGCAGGCGACGCCAATCACGCCCAGCAGAAGGCCGTTGATGAACATGAGGTAGAGTGGCCCCAATCCGAAGACGATTCCCGTCGAAAAAGCAAAAAAGCAAACGGTCAGGTTGTGCGTCATCAGCCAGCCGCTCATGGCCGGCGCAACGGCCACCACAGAATGGGTCCACATCTCGTGGCGCTCGATGGTGGCCACCATCTCCGGGCCCAGCATCTGGCGCATGAACTGCGGCCGCGCCAGGGTGAGCACCGAGCCCAGCAATGCGCCGGCCAGCGTGACCCCCAGCGAGAGCAGCACGTATCCAAACTGCCGCTGGACCTCGGCCGGGTATCCGTCCCGCATAAAACGGAGAATGGTGAGAAAGCTGGTCCTGCGGCTGGAATAAATGATATGGTGGGCGCGAGCCAATAACTGATTGACGTGCTCGGTGTAAGCTCGGGCGGTGGAGTCCTGGCGCAACGTGGACAGGTCGCCGGCTACCTGTCGATAGAGCAGCGCGGTCTCCTGAAGCTCGGCGCGCGTCAGCCGGCTCAGCCTGCCCGCGTCGGCCTGCGCCAGAAGGCTGGCCAGCCGTTCCCAGTAGGGGCGGCGCTTATGCAGCCACTGGTTGGAGACAAGGATTGCCATGGACCCGATTGCAAACCAGCTTAACATCGAGACCCCGGAGTTGGTTCCGATCGAGATGCCCATTGCCGGCATCGGCAGCCGCTTCATCGCCATCGTCATCGATTACCTCATATGGGCAGCCGTCTTGATTGGCCTTACCTTTGTTGGGGCGCTGATTCTTCCCGCCCTTCTCCTATCCGGCGACACGTCGGCAAACTGGGCGATAGGAGCTGTGCTTCTCGGCGTTTTCCTCTTTCATTGGGGATACTTCACGCTCTTTGAGGCCTTCGGCAACGGCCGTACGCCCGGCAAGCGCGTGGCAAAGATTCATGTGATCCATCGTTCCGGCCGCGCCATCAGCTTTGTGGAATCCCTGGCCCGCAACCTGGTCCGTTTTGTCGATTATTTCCCCGGCTTCTATGGTGTAGGCGTCGTGGCCATATTCCTGAGCCGGCAAAGTCAGAGGCTCGGAGACATGGTAGCCGGCACTCTGGTGGTCCGCGACCGCGAAATCGACTCTCCCCACTGGGGCGAACTGGGTTCGCGCACCTTCACGGCGCCGGCCTTTGCCGCGATTGCGCCTCCTCCGCCACCGCACCTCGCGGTTGTCCTGCCCGTTTCCGGCTTGGCCCGGCTCTCGACTACCGACCTGGAGGTTTTGGAAGGCTTCTTTGCCCGCCGCCTGGATATGGACATGGCCACGCGCGCCGCTCTGGCCGAGCGAATGGCGCGGGCGCTCCGCGCCAAGTCGGGCCTCGAGATTCCCCAGGGAACCAGCGTGGAAACATTCCTCGAAGCCGTCGCCCACCAGCTCAGAGAGATAGCCCGGATGACCGGCTGAGCGGAAGAGAACGCCCGGCCGGCGTTGAACCCATGCGGACTCCGAAAGAGCAACCAGCGGATAACTGTCTCCTGCCCGAGATCGGCAGGCGCCTCGCCCGCGAACACAGCAGATTGTTTTTTTCTCGCAGCCATATTGACACGAGCCCCATTCCTGATATACTTTGCATTGCAAAGTGAATTCCGCATGAACGACCTTTATAAAGCACTCGGAGACATCAGCAGCATCCGCAGGCAGGTGGCGCGCAGCACCGAGTTTCGCGGATACGGCCCCGCAACTCTGGCTGCAACCGGCGGTATTGCGATTTTGGCGGCTGCGGCGCAGGCGTTCTGGCTGCCTGCCCCGGCCAGCCGCATCCCGGCGTACCTGGCCGTCTGGGTCTCGACCGCCGTCCTGTCGGCAGCCCTGATTGGCGTGCAGATGGTCACGCGCACCCACCGCGTGCACTCCGGCATGGCCGACGAGATGATCCGCATGGCCGTTGAACAATTCCTGCCGGCAGCCGGCGCGGGCGCGCTGCTGACTATCGTGCTTGTTGGCGCTGTTCCCTCGGCTCTGTGGATGCTTCCCGGACTTTGGCAGATCGTTTTCAGCCTCGGCGTGTTTTCATCGTGCCGCTTTTTGCCGCGGCCCATGGTCGCCGCAGGCGCCTGGTACCTGCTCTCGGGGCTGTCCTGCATCACCTTCGGAGATAGCCGCGCTCTCTCTCCGTGGGCGATGGGGATCCCGTTCGGGGCAGGGCAGTTGCTGGTGGCCGCAATTCTGTTGTTTACCGCGCGGGAGGGCAGCGATGAAGGCTAAATCTGCCCGCGCGGCCGGGCGTTCCGGTGAAGGCCGCTTCGCCTACGAAGGGCTCGATCGAGTGATTCACGAGCGCGCTCGCCTCAGCGTGTTGACGTCTTTGCTCACCAATCCCAAGGGGCTCACGTTCACCGACCTCAAACAGTTGTGCGCCCTCACCGACGGCAATCTCAGCCGTCATCTCAGCGTGCTTGAAAAAGCCAGGCTCGTGGAGATTCTCAAGGGGCACGATCGCAATCGCCCTCAAACTATCTGCCGCATCACCGCCAACGGCCGCAAGCGCTACCTCGAATACCTTTCCACGCTCGAGCAGGTGGTCCGCGATGCGGCGAAAGGAACCGGCCAGGAGAAGCCCTCCGCCTTGTTGCGCGGACTCGCTCCAAGCGAGGCATGAACCCTTTTTTTGTGCAATAACTTTGCAATGCAAAGTAACTTTCAGAACGGGAGAAACTACGTGAACGATTCTTCGATGTTGCTACCAAGCTTACAAACCAGATTCCGGTCCCGGTCCATGGGCGTGAAACTCATCGTCGTGTGCGGGCTGGCTCTGGTCATGACCATCCCCGCGCTCTTTGTCGGCGGAATGGTTGAGGACAGGACCAATCGAGCCGCGGACGTCATCAAAGAGATCAGCGGCTATGTCGGCGGCCAGCAAACCTTCCTGGGACCGACCCTTGCCGTCCCCTACAACATTCCACCCCAATCTCAAGACGATCGTGCCAGGCACGGCATGTATCTGGTGTTCCCATCGGAAGCTTCGGCTGTTCTGAAGACCGCAACCGAAGAGCGGCGCCGTTCGCTCTTCAAGGTGCCGGTGTTTAGGGCAGATTTGAATCTTGACGCGGCGTTCGATCTCACGGGAGTACCCGCAGCAGCGCCGCAAGGCGCCGAACTCGATTGGAGCCATGCCGAGATCGTTGTCGGGGTTAGCGATGCGCGAGGAGCGCTGGCCGACGCAACATTGACGGTGAACGGAAAGACCGTCATCCTTGTCCCGGCGGAAACTGCCCAGGACATTTCGATCGGCGGCGATCAAGGCCAGCCCATGAAGCTGACGTTATTCGGTTCAAAGGCAGAGGACTTTGCCAAACCCAATGCGCAATTCAAGGTAACGTCGGCCTTGCGCTTTTCCGGCGCTCAGCGGATCTCGGTGCTCGCTTACGGCAAGACAACCCACCTCGCAGTCGCGGGCGATTGGCCGAGTCCGGGCTTTGATGGCGGTTTCCTGCCCGTCAATCGTACCGTGTCCAGGAATGGCTTCACAGCGGAGTGGTCCGTGCCTTTCATCGCCCGCGGCGTGCGCGCCGAAGGACCAAGCGATTCAATCCATGGGCTCGACGCAACGGCGCTCGGCATTTCATTCATCGAAGTGGCAGACCCCTATCAGTCCGTCAACCGGTCTCTCAAATACGTGCTGCTGTTTCTGGGCCTTTTATTCCTTTCGTACTTCGTCTTTGAGGTCACGACCGGCAAGCGGGTGCATCCGGCTCAATATGTTCTCGTGGGAATGGCCCAGATCATCTTTTATCTGCTCTTGTTATCTCTTGCGGAAAGAGTCGGCTTCGACTTCGGCTTCCTGATCGCTGGCGGCGCCACGGTAGTGCTGCTTTCAGCCAACGCCGGATGGGTATTTTCCAGCCGATTGCAAGGAATAAGGGCCTTGGCCATCTTCAGCCTGCTGTATCTGCTCATCTATATGCTGCTGCGGCTCGAAGACAACGCATTGCTGGTAGGCGCGATCGCCAGTTTCCTCGCCGTTGCAGCCGCCATGTACTTCACCCGCGGCATTGACTGGTACAGCTCGCTCCCCGGCGCTCACGGAGAGGAAACCACACCGCTGGTTCCCAAGGTCACGCCGTAATGCAGAGCGAAGCGCGCAAGGGCCCGCATTTACACTCAGAGGGACAGCGGAGGCGCGCGCCCGAACTGAATCAGTGGGTGCCTCAACCGCATCCGCACTAACCACCCGTCCGATCGGAAAGGAACTTGCTATGTCCGGCGTCTTTGGAATTACGCGCAGAGACTTCATTCAGACATCCGCGCTTTTGACGGCATCGGCAGCTTTGGGCCAGGCCGCGCGCACGCCCCACGACCCTGCTTCAAAAGACGCCGTGGCTGAGCATCCAGCGGATCCAGGGCCGGTATTTCCCTATGGCGCCGTCTATTTTAGAAAATCGAATCCGCCTGAAGAGGACTGGGCGCGCGACCATCAAACCGCTGCACACATGGGCATGAATATCTTCCGTCACTGGTTCATGTGGTCGGCAATTGAGATTGCTCCGGGGAAATACGATTGGTCGGATTACGACCGGATGATGGACCTGGCCGCGAAGAACGGAATCAGGGTAGTGATTGCGGAACTGGTGACCTGCGCGCCGGAGTGGGCGTTTCGCAAATACGCGCACGCGCGCTTCCTGGCCAGCGACGGCGCGGTTGCCAACAGTACGGTATCCGAGAGTACGGGTGTCGGCGGCTTTCCCGGACTGTGCCTCGACAATCCGGACGTGCGTGCGCTGGCCGAAAAATTCCTCATCGCGCTCATCGAACGCTACCGAAGTCACCCCGCGCTGTTTGCCTACGACTTGTGGAACGAGAACACATCGTATGGCGGAAGTCCGGCCAAAATGTACTGTTACTGCGACGCCTCGAAGAGAAAGCTGAGAGAGTGGCTGCGCAACCGTTATGGAACACTGGAGAAGGCCACGAAGTCCTGGTGCCGCTACAGCTATGAAACCTGGGACGATGTGGAACCGCCCCGGTCGTTTTCAGGATATGCAGACAGTCTCGACTGGCTCCAATTTCGCATTGACAATGCCTTCAGCCTCTTCGACTGGCGGGTGAAGCTGTTTCGAAAGCTCGATCCGCACCATCGCGTGACGGCGCATGGAGTGGCGGGAACGCTCGACGACATGCCATCTGCTTCTCACAATGAGTGGCGCTCGGCAGCCGAGGTCGATATCTATGGACTCACCTGGGTAGCTGCAAGAAAGGGCTCGGAGCCCTGGAAGCAGTATCACGCCATGGATCTGGTCCGCGGCGGAGCGCGCGGCAAGCCGTTTTGGCATGCGGAAGCGCAGGGCGGCCCGCTGTGGATGCAGCCCCAGGTTATTGGGCGAACCAGGGAAGACGGCCGCATTCCGGACGCTGAAGACGTGCGCATCTGGAACCTCGTCTCCTGCGCCGGGGGAGCGAAAGGCATCTTGTATTGCCGCTGGAGGCCGCTGCTCGACGGTCCGCTCTTCGGCGCATTCGGCCCCCTTGCGATGGACGGCTCAATGACGCCACGGTCGGAGATGGCCGGTCACGTCGCGCGATGGGCCAACGACCATCCCAACGTCTGGAAATCGAATCCGGTCAAAGGCGACGTTGGGCTGGTCTTCGTTCCGGAGTCGGAACTGTTCAACTATGTGCAGCAGCAGAGCACCGCTTTCTACACGCAATCCATCTGCGGAGCCTACCAGGCGTTTTTCGATTCCAATATCCAGCCTGACTTTGTGTCCATCGACAACATCGCGGATTACAAGATCGTCTATCTGCCCTATCCCGTAATGCTCACCCATGAGACTGCGACAAAGCTGCGCAACTTCGTCGAGCAGGGCGGCGCGCTGGTGAGCGAAGGGCTGCCGGCGTACTTTGGCGATCACGGACACGTGGGGACAGTTCAGCCGAACTATGGGCTCGACGAACTATTCGGCGCGCGCGAGAGCTATGTGGAGTTTCTTCCCGACATTTCAGACGATATGGTGCTTGAGGTCAGGGGCGCCAGGATTCACGGCCGCTACTTTCGACAGGATTACACATTGAATGGCGGCGTCGAGGCAGGGCAATATCCGAATGGAACCATCGCAGCGGTGGAGCATCGATTCGGGAGGGGCCGGTCTCTGCTGATTGGCTCCTTCCCGGGAGCGGGCTATTCCTTGCACCATTCTTCGGGCGCCAAGAGCGTCTTTGCCGGCTTCATGGAGTGGGCGGGTGTTGCGCAGAGGGCGAGAATCGACGACCCCAGTGTTCAGGCGAGAGCGCATCAGGGCGCGGGGGGAACCTATCTCTGGGTTACAAATCCAGGGCGGGACAAGCGCACGGTGAACATCGCGCTGGCCGCGGATATGGGCAGCTTTACGGCCGGAGAAGACATCTGGGGAAATCGGAAAGTGGCGATCGACGGTCAAAAGATCACGTTGGATATTCCGGGCCGCGATGCAGCGGTCATCGAGCTGCGATAGTACGCAGCCGCCGCTTTTCACATTCCATCGCCGCTGAACACATCCTGAGAGGATCGCCGGGTATAGAATCGGTGAGTCATGCCGCGCACAATTGCTCCTCGCTCCCGCAGGCAATTCCTGAAGACTATGACTGCGGCCGCCGCGCAGGGATGCCTTCCCCTGCGCGCTTCGCTGGCTCGTCCATTCCTTGCCGATGCCGGCGCGGCCTCCGCTTCGTTGCCCATGGATTCCGGCTGGGAGTACTGCCAGGGACCGCTGGATGGGCCATGGGAAGTTTGGCGCGGCGAGGAAGTCGCCGTATGGGAGAAGGTCTCGATCCCTCACTGCTTCAATCATTACGACGCCTGCGATCCGGATGCGCCCTACTACCGCGGCCATGGCTGGTACCGCACTCGCGTTTCCATCCTCAATCCACTCAAGCATGGCCGCACCCTGCTTTACTTTGAAGGCGCCGGGCAGACCTCCCATGTCTACGTGGGCAATACGCTGGTGGGCACGCACGTCGGCGGGTACGACGAATTTGTATTCGATATAACCGATGCGCTTTTCACGGCCAGCGCAAACCAGGGCGACCTCACCAGCACAACCAAAGACGGCGTCGCCATCGCCGTACTCTGCGATAACTCGCAGGACATGGACCGTTCCCCGTCCGACCTGAGCGACTTCAGCCTGTACGGCGGCCTCTATCGCCATGTGCACCTGGTCTATGCGCCGGCTGTCTCCCTGGAAACGGTCCATATTGCGCCCACGTTTGCGCCCGGCTCGCCCGCGATTGTCAAAGTGAGTGCGCGCCTCTATAACCCCGCCAGCTTTGCCGGCCCCGTCGCGCTTTCCATTCAGGTGACTGACGCAGACGGCAACGCCGTTCATCAATCGGCGAAATCGATTGCCGCGTGGAAACACGAAACCGAGATTGTATCGTTCAGCATTGCGTCTCCGGCGCTCTGGTCGCCTGCTCATCCACATCTATATAACTGCGCCGTCACCCTCACTACAGAATTTGGCGAGAGCGCCGCGAGAGAGCGCTTCGGCATCCGTCACACGGAGTTCGTCGATCACGGTCCCTTCAAGCTGAATGGCGAGCGCCTCCTTTTGCGCGGCACACAGCGCCACATGGACCACGCCTTCGTTGCCGCCGCTCAACCCGACGGCCAACTTCGCGAGGAGATGGAACTGGTCAAGGCGATGGGCGCGAATTTTATCCGGCTTGGCCACTATCAGCAGCCTCGCCTGGTGCTGGATCTCTGCGATGAGCTTGGCATCCTGGTTTGGGAAGAGGCGCCATGGTGCCGCTCCGGCATCGTGAGTGAAAAATGGAAGCTTCAAACGCGCGCCATGCTGGCCAACATGATCGATCAGCACTTCAACCACCCCAGCGTCCTTATGTGGGGCCTGGGCAATGAAGACGATTGGCCCACCGAGTATCCGTCCGTTGACCACTCTGCCATCCGTGTCTTCGCGCAGGAGATGAATGAGCTGGCGCACTCGCTGGACTCGTCGCGCTTTACATCGCTCCGCCGCTGCGACTTCGCGCGCGATGTTCCCGACGTCTATTCGCCGTCCATCTGGGACGGCTGGTATAGCCGCGTCTACACCGAATACCAGAATTCGCTTGAGAAAGCGCGCGACGCCGTCGGCCACTTCATCCATATTGAATGGGGCGCGGACAGCCATGCCCGCCGCCATTCGGAACTGCCTGATGCCGCGCTGGCTCGAGCCGCCACCGACACGGACCCTGGGCAGCGCGCTCTCGATGAGTGCGGTTTCGACTTTGTTCCCTCCGCTCAACCGAGGATAAAGACCGATGCCAACTGGACGGAATCCTATGCGTGCAATCTCTTCGACTGGTATTTGAAGGTGCAGGAGACGCTGCCATGGCTCACCGGATCGGCGCAATGGGTGTTCAAGGATTTCGCCACGCCGCTGCGGGTCGAGAACCCGGTGCCGCGCATCAATCAGAAGGGCGTGCTCGAACGCGACATGACCAGGAAGGAAGGCTATTTCGTCTTCCAGTCGTATTGGAGCGCGGAGCCGATGGCGCATATCTACGGCCATTCCTGGCCGGTGCGCTGGGGCGCGGAAGGCGAGCCGCGCATGGTGAAGGTCTACTCCAACTGCTCCTCCGCCGAATTGTTCGTCAATGGGAAATCCGCCGGAATCCGCAATCGCGACAGTCAGAATTTTCCCGCCGCCGGCCTGCGCTGGATGGTCAACTTCTCCTCGGGGAAGAATCGCCTTCGCGTTGTTGCGCAAAAAGATGGCAAGACCGTCAGCGATGAAATTGAATTCGAGTATCAGACGGCAAAGTGGGAAAAGCCTGAAAAACTGGTGCTGACGGGGATCGCTGGCGACGGCGGCATCGCTGCAGTCGAAGCCAAATTATTCGATGCCAACGGCGTGCTCTGTCTCGACGCAAAAAACTCTGTCCGCTTCTCACTGGCCGGCGTCGGCAGGCTGATTGACAACCTCGGCACTTCCACCGGATCGCGCGTGGTCCAGATGTACAACGGCCGGGCGCGGATTGCGATCGAGCGCAAAGCCGGGCCGTCCACCGTCAGCGTGGTCAGCGAGGGCATTGCGCCCGCATTCATTTTTATCTCCTGACTCCGGAGCCTCTGTCATGATGGACCGCCGCAAAATCGACCGCCGCGATTTCTGTCTCACTGCCGCCGCTGCCGCCGCCGCTCACACCGGCGCTCTGGCAGCGATTGCGCCGTCAACCAGGCCGCTGATTTCGGCCCGCGAAATTGCGCGCATCGACCACGAGCGAATTCTCCGAGCGGCCAACGAATATCTCTCCCAGCCCCCGGTCACTATCACTGCATTCAGCTCGCCGCACAGCCAGGGCGGCAAGCACGATTATTTCTCCGAGGGCGATTACTGGTGGCCCGATCCGAACAACCCCGGCGGCCCATACATTCGCCGCGACGGCTACTCCAATCCGGCGAATTTCAACGACCATCGCGAGGCTCTCATCCGCCTGAGCCTGCAAGTCCCCGCGCTGGTCGCGGCCTTCCTGATCACGCGGGATCGGCGCTATGCGCGCCACGCCGCACTCCACCTGCGCGCCTGGTTCCTCGATCCGGCGACGAAGATGAATCCCTCGCTCGAATACGCACAGGCAATCTTCGGCGTCACGCCCGGCCGCGGCACCGGAGTCATCGACACGCTCCATCTCGTCGAAGTAAGCCGCGCGGCGCGGCACCTGGAAAAGTCAGGCATATTTACGCCCGCCGAATTCAGCGGGCTCCGCGACTGGTTCGCTCAATACCTCAATTGGCTGTGTACTTCGAAGAACGGCAAAGAGGAAGAAGCGGCCAGGAACAACCATGGCGCCTGCTGGGTTGCGCAGGCTGCCGCCTTCGCCGCTCTCACCGGCAATCGCGCAGCAATGAGCATCTGCCGCGACCGCTTCAGAAACAATCTTTTGCCCGATCAGCTTGCACCCGACGGCAGCTTCCCGCTCGAACTTGCGCGCACCAAGCCGTACAGCTATTCGCTCTTCGATCTCGACGTGCTGGCGATTATTTGCCAAATTGCCTCAACCAGCGACAACTCGCCGGACAACCTCTGGCAGTATTCGTTGCCCGGCGGCATCCGCTACAAGAAGGCCGTCGATTTCCTGTTCCCCTTCATTCAGGACAAGAGCAAGTGGCCCTACGCGCACGACGTGGAATACTTCTACGACCTTCCCAATCGCCAGCCCAGTCTGCTTTTTGCCGGCCTCGCGTACCGGGAGCCGAAGTACCTGGCTCTTTGGCGCAAGCTGCCGCCCGGCCCCAAAACCGCGGAGATCGTCCGCAACTTCCCGGTGCGCCAGCCGCTGCTCTGGGTCACTCCGGTTTAATGCGCGGGCAAGCACGCTAACCATGATCCCAAAGCTTTCATTTCCATGCGAGCAATGTGATACGATTCCGTCGATACGCGAGCAAATTGTTGAGGAGCCGGAATGCAGGAACGCAGGGTTGGAATCATCATGAACGGCGTCACCGGGCGGATGGGGCTCAATCAACACCTGGTCCGGTCCATCCTCGCCATTCGCGCCCAGGGCGGCGTTGCTCTTGGCGATGGCAGCGTCCTGATGCCGGACCCTATCCTGGTTGGCCGGAATGAAGACAAACTCAGAGCCATCGCCGCCGCGCACGGCCTTTCCCGCTGGAGCACCGATCTTGCGCGCTGCCTCGACAACAACGAAGACACCATCTATTTCGATTCCGGCGCCACCGGAATACGTGAGCAGAATGTGTTGCAGGCCATCGCGGCAGGGAAGCATATCTACTGCGAAAAGCCCCTTTCGACTACGCTCGAGAGCGCCATCAAGCTGGCCCATGCTGCTGACAAGGCCGGCCTCAAGCACGGCGTCGTCCAGGACAAGCTTTTTCTGCCCGGCATTCGCAAGCTCCGCCGCCTCATCGATTCCGGTTTCTTCGGGCGCATCCTCACCGTGCGCGGAGAGTTCGGCTACTGGGTCTTCGAAGGCGACTGGCAAACCGCGCAGCGTCCCTCGTG
>Ga0302320_10022137_pt1 | contig 12568 bp, 12 predicted proteins | sample Bog_T0_3_FD_202130 | JGI IMG/M metagenome (GOLD analysis project Ga0302320, IMG submission 202130) | Peat permafrost microbial communities from Stordalen Mire near Abisko, Sweden - Bog_T0_3 | ecosystem: Environmental > Terrestrial > Soil > Wetlands > Peat | place: Sweden: Abisko, Stordalen Mire...
CGAAGCGTCGCTGGATGATCGCATTCTGGGCGCCTGGCTATGGTCGCGCCGGTGCGCGATAATCGCGGGTGTTGCGGCTTCGGCGCTGCACGGAGCGCAGTGGATCGACGCGGACGCACCCATCGAACTCATCTCGAAAAGCGCCCGACCGCAGAGCGGACTGGTGGTTCGTAACGAGACGGTAGGTGCAGACGAGGTCACCCGGGTGAGGGGCCTACCGGTGACATAGGTCGCGCGCACCGCATTCGATCTCGGTCGGCACCCGCCGCGTGGTCAGGCGCTCGCCCGACTCGATGCGCTGATGCGCGCCACGCCGTTCTCTTTCGAGGATGTCTCGATGCTCGCGAAGCAACACCGGGGGGTGAGAGGCTTGCGACGCCTCACCGAAGTGTTGCCGCTTGTCGACGGCGGCGCTGCGTCGCCGAAGGAAAGCTGGTTGCGCCTGTTGCTGATCGACGCAGGTCTGCCCAAACCCGCCACGCAGATACCGGTCCATAAAGGCTGGCGACTTATCGGTGTCCTCGATATGGGTTGGGACGATTACATGGTCGCTGCCGAGTACGACGGCGACCAACACCGCACCGACCGCAAGCAGTTCGTCAGGGACATCAATCGCCTGCCGGACATTCAGGATCAGGGCTGGATCGTGATCCGGGTGGTCGCCGAACATCGGCGGGAAGACATCGTTCGCCGGGTATATGAAGCGCTGGCCCGCCGCGGCTACCCCCGAGATCGACGTTAGCGCGCGGTCTGGTCGAACTTTTCCGCGCTGACGTCGATTTCGGCGACTAGCGGCGGGTGGCCTGGGCGACCAAGTAGGTCAGCGCGTGATCCGTACCGAATGGCAGCCCGTCGGCCGGCCACCAGCGCAGGTCGTCGGACTCCTCGCTGACGACGAACTGCGCGTCGGCGGGAGCGTGGGCAGCGAACTGCAGGTCCAGGTGGCGGGTCGGCACGCCGAGCGAACATGTCAGCGGATGGACGTGCACGGCAACGAGTTCGGGATCCATCCGCAGGCCGGCGATCCCGGATTCCTCGGTGGCCTCGCGCAGCGCGGCGGCCAGGAGGTCGTCATCTTCGTCTTCGCAGTGCCCACCCAGTTGCACCCACCTGCCCAGCCGGGGGTGCAAAGTCAGCAGCACCCGGGCGCCGCTGCTGTCGAGCACGAGTGCCGAAGCGGTGACGTGCCCGGGTACGCACGCACGACGGCAGGCGTCTTCGCGGGCCTCGACGAACGCCAGCACCGCGTGCCGTAACGAATCCTGTGCCGCATCGGGTGCCTGCCAGTCGGTGAGGATTGCGATCGCCGAGTCTCGGACGCTCAACGGGATCCTCGCTTTGTCCTGCGGTCACGCAGCGCCAGCCACGCCGACCGGCACTGCGCCACAACGTCGGGCGCCCAGCCGAGCCGGTCGATCAGGACGCGGCGATCCACGACGTCGAGCGCCTTCTCTACCTCGTTGGCCTTCAGCAATAGATCGACGTCGCGGGCAAGGTCGGGGTCCGCACATTCCGGCCGGGGGACTGGCAGCTGCTCGGCCTCGCGGGGCTCCAGCTCCAAGATGCCTCCTCCATAACTGCGGCCCATGATCTCGGCGAAGGCGAATGTCGCGCTGTTGTGGAACACCGCGGCAAATGCGGTCGGGTCAAGATCGGCTGCGATATCGGCCCTGAGACGGACCCGATGCACGGTGTCGGTGCTCGTTGCCCCGGCGGCATTGACCGTTAGCCGTGGGGCGAGGTGGATCTGGCGCAGCATGAACAGGTCGGGCAGCCAAAGTGACGGTGTGCTCCACCATGGCTTGCGTAGCGAGCACTTGTAGCCCAGGTGCACGCCGGCGGCTTCGCCCGAGGCGACGTGTGCGACCAGAGCGGGGTCGGTCGGGTGGCCGCGAGCGTTGAGCAGCCAGGTCCGATGGCCGGCGGCGATATCGCCGGTCCGGCAGTCCATGTCGTAGACCAGGCCGCGGAGTTGGGTGCTGCGCGAGACGAGCGGGACGCAGTGCGGCCGGAGTCCGAGTTCTTGGGCCGCGGCGTCGGTCAAGGTGAAGAAGCTGTTGCGGCCCGTCACGATGCCCACGTCCACGTCGGCGAAACCGCCGAGCCGGGTCAGGGTGTCCGACTGCTTGATGGTGCGCAGCAGCTGGATCTGAGCCGGGTCGAGGAAGTACTTGGTCCATTTCTCCTGTTCGTGCAGGAGCGTGGGCGCCCACTCGCCATCCAGATCCGCGTTGGCGAGGGCGTTGGCGTCGCTGAGCGCGACCGTACGGATGCGCGCCGGGCCGGCACCGACGACGCCGCAGAACAACACGATCTCCTGCATGATCCCGTCGAAAACCAGCCGACCGAATGTCAAAAGGGTGATCTCGGAGAAGTGACCGAGCAGAAATTCGCGCAACTGCGCGGCGTAGCCGACCTGGAGCAATTCGGCAGGGAGTACCAGGCCTACCCGGCCACCGTGGCGCACCAGGATTGTGCTTGCGACGACGAAGGGAACCCAGGCATTAGTCAACTTGGTGGGGCGCAAGCCTGCTCGCCTCATCAGTTCCAGGGCCGGCTCCCGCTGCCCGGAAGCCCAGTTCCCGAAGCGAATATAGGGCGGGTTTCCCGCGACTCCGTCCCAGCTGCCCGCTTCGGTGCTGGGTAGCCAGGTGAACAGGTCCTCGGCGTCGACTGGGGCGAACTCCCGTGACTTGGCCGCCTCGTGCGCGTCGAGTTCCACCCCGTGTGCCCGGCCGGTCAGCGTGGCCAGCTCGCGCAGGATGCGGCCGTCGCCGCAAGACGGCTCCAGGATCCGCGGGCCGCCCTCGCGAACCCAGCCGGCCAGGAATCGGGCAACGGGCGCCGGCGTGTAGTAGCCGCCACGCACCTTGTCGGCCGACGCGGCCGTCTTGCCGGCGAATCTCTTCACTTGCGGATCAGCAAGTCGCCGGGCGAGATCGGGTCGCGCAACTTAGCGGTGCCAGCCGCCGCAGAAGACTCAGCGGCGTACCCGATCGCAATGGCGCCCAACGGCTCCCAATCGGCCGGCAGCCCCAGCTCGGTACGAACCAGATCGGCGGCGAAGAGCGTCGACCCGATCCAGCAGCTGCCGACCCCGCGCACCGCCAGCGCGACCAGCAGGGCTTGCACGGCCGCCCCGACCGCGACCGTGAACATCGTGTGTTCGGCATCGTTGCGCGCAGAATCGGGGTAGGAGTGTGCACCGTCGGGAACCAGGAACGGAATGACGACCTCGGGTGCGTCATAGAGGATCTGGCCGCGCGCTACTCGGCGCTCGACCGAATCTTCGGGCCTGCCGTCGCCGGCCAGGTCGGAGCGCCATTTGTCCTTCATCCGGTCCAACAGCCGCGTCCGGGTGTCCTGGGTCTGCAGCCAGACGAACCGCACCGGGCGGGTGTGGTGCGGGGCCGGCGCGGTGAGCGCCTCGGCGACCGCAGCCTCGACCAGCGCCGGCGGCACAGGTTCGTCAGTGAACCGCCGCACCGATCTACGCAACAGCTGGGCCTGCTGATGACCCAGTTCGATGGCTTCTGCGGTGCCGAGCCAGAACAGATCTTCGGGGCCCGGTCGCAACAGTTGCCGGGCCGTCGAACCGTCGTCGGCCACGGTAAGCCCGCGCACCACGGCCACTGGCATCGCTGTCAATTTGCCCTTGACCAGATCGGCTGCCGCCGCGACCTCGTCGGCCACCGCGATCTCGGTGACCACCAACTCGTTGCCGTACCGGTCGACAACACCCGAATACCCGTGCAGCACGGCCAGACCGGCCGCGCCGACAGCGGCGTCGATCTGACCGGTGCGCCAGGCCCGGCCCATCGTGTCGGTGATCACCACCGCGACGTCGACGCCCAGCCGGTCACGTAGACCCGCGCGCAGGGCGGCGGCGCTGCCGTCGGGGTCGAGCGGCAGCAGCGCAAGTTCGGTCCGGCCCACGTTGGATCCGTCCACGCCTGCGGCGGCCTGAATCAGCCCGATCCGGTTCTCGGTGATCAGGGTCCGGCCCTTGCGAGCCAGCACCCGCACCGCCTCGTCGTCGACCAGCTTGCGCCGCAGCGTATCCCGCTCGTCGGCGTCCTCGGGTGCGGTCACCAGCCGGCCCTCGCATTTGGACACCACCTTGCTGGTAACCACGACGACGTCGCTGTCGCGCAGCCATGGCGCGGCGGTGGCGACGGCAGCAATCAGATCGTCGCCCGGCCGGAATTCGGGAAGCCCGGTGACGGGCAGGATCTCGATGGTTGCCGCGGCGCCGTGCTCAGTCATGGCGCCGCTCCTCAGCATCGCTTCGCTCTGCATCGTCGCCGGCGCGGTCATGGCGCCGCTCCTCAGCATCGCTTCGCTCTGCATCGTCGCCGGCGCGGTCATGGCGCCGCCACGCCCGCAAGCTCCAGCCCGGCGCTGACCATTTCAGCGGTTGCCTTCGGGTCGCTCATCAACAACGGCACCGAGCGCACTGCGACTCCGTCGATTTCGGCGTGGTCGCCTTCGTGGACTAACCAGCAGTCCAATACCCCGGTGCTGCGGCGCGCACCGTAGTGCCGGCCCACCGCCTCGGCGGTGGAATCGACCCCGATAACGGCGAGGCATTCATCGGCCATGCCGCGCAATGGCTTTCCGCCGATGATCGGCGAATAGCCGACGATCGGGGCGGTCGCCGCCCGCAATGCGCCGCGGATCCCCGGCACGGCGAGGATGGCGCCGACGCTGACCACCGGGTTGGACGGTGCCAGCAAGATGATGTCGGCGGCGGCGATTGCCGCGACCGCTTCAGTTGCCGCGCTGGCTTTTTCGGCGCCGATAAACGCGAAGCTGTGCGTGGGTACCTGAGCGCGGTAGCGCACCCACCACTCCTGAAAGTGGATAGCCCGGCGGCCGTCGTCGACGGGATCGGTGATCACCACGTGTGTCTCGCAACGGTCGTCGCTGGCAGGCAGCAGCCGTGCGCCCGGCTGCCAGCGGTCACACAGCGCGGTGGTGATCTGCGACAGTGGGTAACCGGCCTGCAGCATCTGAGTGCGCACCAGATGGGTGGCCAGATCGCGGTCGCCGAGTTGGAACCAGTCGGGCTGCGCCCCGTAGCGCGCGAGTTCCTCCTTCGCGTGCCAGGTTTCGTCGCGATGCCCCCAGCCGCGCTGCGGGTCGACGCCGCCGCCCAAGGTGTACATACAGGTATCCAGATCCGGGCAGACACGTAGTCCGTGCATCCAGGCGTCATCGCCGATGTTGACGACGGCGGTCAGCTCGTGCCCGGCGGCAAAGGGGTTTGGGGTATTTGGGGCATCTGGGGCGCTTGGGTCAGCTGTGTGCCGTCGTTCCGAAAACTGCCCCAGGCCGAGCAACTGCTGGACCCCCAGCAGGAAGCGGGCGCCGCCGACCCCACCGACCAGAACGGTGACCTTCACGTCGCTTGACAGTACTGCCCGGCGACGATGCGGTAGCAGGCGCAGGCGGCCTGGTCTCGGCCATCGTGATGCCCAGCGCAATGCGTAGTTGTGAGCACCCGTCCTCGACACGCCGCGGGGCCATTACAACAGAAACGCCGAAATTTGGTCACGAGATGGTATGGAAATGCGCCGTAAAGCTTGACCCGGCAGAATAACCCGTGTCTAATCACACCAGTGTCATTTCGCGGTTGGCCGGCCGGTTCCGGTGTCGCAGACCGAGATTCGATCACCTGTTCGAATTTGTCTGTTACATCTGAAAAGTGTGAAGAAAAACATCCATTCTCAATCAAGGTGAGGAGGCGGACGAAGCATGTCATACGAACACCTTTGGGGCGGCTTAGCAAGCAGCACACCGCACACCACTTCAGGCTCGGCGATCGTGCCCTCGGTGGCAGTCATTCGCCCGCGCCTGAGTTTGGTTCCAGAAGCGCCGGTCGAATTCGAGCCTGCGCCGATGCCGTTCGAGCCTGACTCTGATGAGTTGGCGGCCGCTGACCAATGGCAAGATCGCGCCCTATGCGCACAAACGGATCCCGAAGCCTTCTTCCCGGAGAAGGGCGGCTCCACTCGGGAGGCCAAGAAGATCTGCCTCGGTTGCGAGGTGCGGCACGAGTGCCTGGATTACGCCCTGGCGCATGACGAGCGTTTCGGCATCTGGGGCGGACTCTCCGAGCGCGAGCGCCGGCGCCTCAAGCGCGGCATCATCTGACGCGACACCGCAGCTCTGCTCAGTCGTCGTCGATCGTCGGGTCGATGACCGTGGGATCGACGTCCAGGTAGGTGGCTACCTGAGCCACGAGGATCTCGTGCAACAACTCTCCCAGTTCGACGGTGTCTTTGGCCCGTCGCTCAATGGGCTTGCGGAACAAAACAATTCGCGCCCGCGTGGCGTTGCCGCGGACATCGACGCCAGCCGGGATCAGGCGGGCGAGCGCGATTGGTCCATCGGCGATCACCTCGGGTGGCCACTGCACACTCTCCGGATCCTTGGCGGCAATGCGGGGGATCTCGTCGACCGCCACATCGAGGTCGGACACTCGCTCATGCCAGTGCCGCTCGATGGGCTCATAGGCTTCCAGCACAGCCATGTCGAACCGCTCGGCCCGGCTGCGCCAGCCCGGCACCGTCGGCGGCAGCAGTGGACCGCGCATATCGCGGCCCCGCCGCGTTGCCCGGTGTGCACCCGATTGGCTTCCCGATCGGCCCTCGAGCCGACCATTCCGCGGGTAGCTGCGCGAATCGCCCACGAGCCGATGGTAACGGTTGCACATCGCGCCCCGAACGGTTGCGCGTGTCCGGCGCTTCGGCGGCGTTTCCGCACGATAGCCTTTCGGTCGTGAACGTTCCCCGTCGATGCTGCCGGCCAGGGTGTCCGCACTATGCGGTGGCGACGTTGACGTTCGTTTACTCGGACTCGACGGCGGTGGTGGGGCCACTGGCCACCGCGCGCGAACCGCACTCGTGGGACCTGTGCGTCGGCCACGCCGGCAGCATCACCGCGCCCCGCGGATGGGAACTCGTGCGCCACGCCGGCCCGCTACCCACCAATCCCGACGAGGATGACCTGGTCGCCTTGGCGGATGCGGTGCGCGAAGGTGGCCCGGGCGATGGCGGCCTGCCGCACGTGAGTGGAACCGGCTCCCCACTCAACGGCTTCTCCGACGCGCACCTGCACCACGTGGGTGCTCAGGCAACCGCGCCGAGCCGTGGCCTGCTGGCGCCACCCGAGCATCGTTCCGGACGCCGGCGCGGGCACTTGCGGGTATTACCCGACCCTTCAGACTAACTCGAGATTAACGCGAGACTAGCTAGCGACCAGCTCGATACCAGCTCTTACTAGCACCGACTCACGCTTCACGTTGTTGCCGCACAGCCGTTGCGGCCGGCACTCATCCCGGGCCGATAGGCTAGCTGCGAAGAGTCAATAAATCCGGATTGTCAGGAGCTCCCCGCATGTCTCGGCCAGCCGCGGTTGTCCACCGTGTCATCAAGGCTTATGACGTGCGCGGCCTGGTCGGCGAAGAGATCGACGAGCCGCTGACCGCCGACATCGGCGCGGCGTTCGCCAGGCTGATGCGGGCAGAGGGTGCGCGACAAGCGGTGATCGGCTACGACATGCGGGACAGCTCGCCGTCGCTCGCCGCCGCGTTTGCGGCCGGAGTGACCAGCCAGGGCCTGGACGTGGTGCGAATCGGTTTGGCATCGACCGATCAGCTTTACTTCGCTGCAGGATTGTTGGACTGTCCGGGCGCGATGTTCACCGCCAGCCACAACCCGGCGGCCTATAACGGCATCAAGCTATGCCGGGCGGGCGCCAAGCCGGTCGGCGCGGATACCGGGCTGGGGGTCATCAGCGACGAACTGATCGGTGACCCGCCGCCCGACGCAACGTATGACGGGCCGCCCGGGACCATTACCGATCGGGATGTGCTCGGCGAGTATGGCAAGTTTCTGCGTTCGCTGGTGAACAACTCCGGGCTGCGCCCGTTGCGGGTGGCCGTAGATGCCGGGAACGGGATGGCCGGTCACACGGCGCCGGCTGTGTTCGGCGCGATCGACTCGATCACCGTGTTGCCGCTGTACTTCGAACTGGACGGGTCCTTCCCCAATCACGAGGCCAATCCGCTGGACCCGGCCAACCTGGTGGACCTGCAGGCTTTTGTGCTCGAGACCGGTGCCGATATCGGACTGGCCTTCGACGGCGATGCCGACCGGTGCTTCGTGGTCGACGAACGCGGCCGGCCGGTCTCGCCGTCGACGGTGACTAGCCTGGTCGCCGCACGTGAACTCAACCGGGAGATCGGCGCCAGCGTCATATACAACGTGATCACCTCCCGCGCAGTGCCAGAACTGGTCACCGAGCGCGGCGGCACACCGTTGCGCTCGCGAGTCGGCCACTCCTACATCAAGGCGTTGATGGCCGACACCGGGGCGATTTTCGGTGGCGAGCATTCGGCGCACTACTACTTCCGCGACTTCTGGGGCGCCGACTCCGGGATGCTGGCCGCGCTGCACGTGCTGGCCGCCCTTGGTGAGCAGCAACGGCCGTTGTCCGAGCTGACCGCCGACTACCAACGTTATGAATCGTCCGGCGAGATCAACTTCACGGTGGCGGATGCGCCGAATTGTGTGGACGCCGTGCTGAAGGCGTTCGCCGGCCGGATTCAGTCCACCGATCACCTGGACGGCGTGACGGTGGATTTGGGTGACGGCAGCTGGTTCAATCTGCGCAGCTCCAACACCGAACCGTTGCTGCGGCTCAATGTGGAGGGCCGCAGCATGGAGGATGTCGAGGCGGTGGTCCAGCGGGTCCGCGCCGAGATCGCCGGCCAGACATCGCCCGAAATGGCGGGATCGTGAACACCACCCGGACGATCGACCTCGAAGACACCGAGGGCCTACTTGCCGCCGACCGGGAGGGTCTGTTGCGGGCCGCGTCGTCGGCCGGCGCGCAGGTGCGCGCCATCGCCGCTGCGCACGACGAAGGCGCCCTGGACTTGCTGCGCGTCGAGGACCGTGCCCGCAGCGTGATATGGGTGGCCGGTCGCGGTACCGCCGAGACCGCCGGCGCCATCCTGGCCGCGACGTTGGGTGGCGCGGCCTCCGAGCCGATGGTGATCGGCGCCGAGGCACCGCAGTGGGTCGGTCCGCTGGACGTGCTGATCGTCGCCGGTGATGACCCCGGCGATCCCGCGCTCGTCGGAGCCGCCGCTACCGGGGTGCGCCGGGGTGCGCGAGTGGTCGTGGTGGCACCGTACGAGGGTCCGCTGCGGGACGCGACGGCGGGCCGGGCCGCGGTGCTGGCGCCGCGGCTGTGGGTTCCCGACGAGTTCGCACTGTGTCGCTACCTGGCCGCGGGACTGGCGGCAATGCAAACCGTGGACCCCAAACTGGGCCTCCAACCGAGCACCGAGCTCGCATCGCTCGCCGATGCGCTGGATGCCGAGGCGCTGCGCAATAGCGCCGGCCGCGAGGTGTTCACTAACCCGGCCAAGACGATGGCCGCTCGCATCTCGGGTCGGCGGGTGGCGTTGACCGGCGACTGTGCCGCGACGCTGGCGTTGGCGCGGCACGGGAGCTCGGCCCTGCTACGGATCGCGCGCCAGGTGGCCGCCGCGACCGGCCTGGCGGACGCGGTGCTCGCGCTGGGCGCCGGGCCCGATGATGTTGGTCCTTCCTCGATGGATGCGCTGTTTCACGACGACGAGATCGACGGACCGCTGCCCGAGCGGCTGCGGGTGCTGGCGCTGACGTTGACTGAAGAGCGGGCGGCGGTCGCCGCTCGGGTCGGAGGATTTGACGACATCTACCTGGTGGCCGCTGAGGATGTGCCAGACGTGTCCGATCCGATCGGCGACCCGGTTGGGTCCGGCGGTTTGCGCGCGCCCACCGGTCCCGGGCGCGCCGAGCAGCAGTTGGCAATATTGGCGGTTCGGATGGAGATGGCCGCGGTTTACTTGCGCCTGGTTCGGGGATAGGTAGACGGTGGACCTGCTACGCGGAGCCTTACGGACCTACGCATGGGGGTCGCGCACCGCTATCGCCGAATTCACCGGGCGCCCGGTGCCGGCCGCTCACCCCGAGGCCGAACTTTGGTTCGGCGCACACCCGGGCGCCCCGGCCTGGCTGGAAACGGAGAACGGCGAAACCTCGCTGCCCGACGCGCTGGCCGCCGATCCGGAGGGACAGCTCGGACCCGCTTCCCGCGCCCGGTTCGGCGACGTGCTGCCGTTCTTGGTCAAGGTGCTCGCGGCCGACGAGCCGCTGTCGCTGCAGGCCCATCCGAGTAGCAAACAAGCCGTCGACGGTTACCTGCGCGAGGAACGGCTGGGCATTCCGGTGTCGTCACCGCTGCGCAACTACCGCGATACCAGTCACAAGCCCGAGTTGTTGGTGGCGGTGCAGGGTTTCGAGGCGCTGGCCGGTTTCCGCGACGCTGCCCGCACCAGCGAGCTGCTGCGGGCGTTGGCGGTCTCTGACCTCGACCCGTTCATCGAATTGCTCGGCGATCAGTCCGACGCCGACGGCCTGCGCGCCCTGTTCACCACCTGGATCACCGCACCCCAGCCCGACATCGATGTGCTGGTTCCGGCGGTACTGGATGGTGCCATCCAGTACGTCAGCTCTGGCGGAACGGAATTCCAGGCCGAAGCCAAGACCGTGCTGGAGCTCGGCGAGCGCTATCCCGGCGATGCCGGTGTGCTGGCGGCATTGCTGCTCAACCGCATCAGCCTGGCCCCGGGCGAGGCGATCTTCCTGCCTGCCGGCAACCTGCACACCTATCTGCGCGGTTTCGGGGTGGAGGTAATGGCCAACTCCGACAACGTGTTGCGCGGCGGGCTCACCCCGAAGCACGTTGACGTGCCCGAGTTGCTGCGGGTGCTGGACTTCACTCCCACCCCCGAGGCGCAGCTGCGCCCACCGACCCGCCGCGAGGGCTGCGGCCTGGTCTATTGCACGCCGACCGACGAGTTCGCGGTCGAGCTGCTGGCGCTCGACGGCGACTATCTGGGTCACGAGATCGATGCATCGCCGAGCCACGGCGTCGTTCAAGGCCCACAGATCTTGGTGTGCACCGAGGGTGCGACGACGGTGCACGGCAAATCCACGTCACTCACGCTGAAACGGGGCATGGCGGCCTGGGTGGCCGCCGACGACGGCCCGATCCGGCTGGTCGCGCAAGAACCCGCGCAGCTGTTCCGAGTCACCGTGGGGTTGTAAGACGCTTTACAAAGCAGTGCCATATGTCTAGACATAGGACGCAGGCTGATGTATTGTCCAATCTCAGCGTGGTATGACTCACAGGGAGGTTTGGCATATGACCACATTCAACGCGGCAGCAACCGGAGTGAGCCCGCTACCCGAAGCGCCGGTCTGGCGAGATAAGAAGCGCCGTCTGTGGCTGATGGGACTGATCGCTCCGACCGCGTTGTTCGTCATGCTGCCCATCGTCTGGGGTATGAATCAATTCGGCTGGCACGCCGCCTCGCAGGCACCGCTGTGGATCGGACCGATCCTGCTCTTCATCCTGCTGCCCATCCTCGATCTGCGATTCGGGCCGGACGGCCAGAACCCGCCCGACGAGGTGATGGAACAGCTGGAGAACGACAAGTACTACCGCTACTGCACCTATATCTACATCCCGTTCCAGTACCTCAGCGTGATTCTGGGGGCCTACCTGTTCACCGCCACGAACCTGAGCTGGCTGGGTTATGACGGCGCGCTGGGTTGGGCGGGCAAGCTGGGCGTGGCACTGTCGGTCGGCGTCCTCGGCGGCGTCGGCATCAACACCGCACACGAGATGGGGCACAAGAAGGACTCGCTGGAGCGCTGGCTGTCCAAGATCACCCTGGCCCAGACCTGTTACGGCCATTTCTACATCGAGCACAATCGCGGTCACCACGTTCGTGTCTCCACCCCGGAGGACCCGGCGTCGGCCCGCTTCGGGGAGACGTTCTGGGAGTTCCTGCCGCGCAGCGTTATCGGCAGCCTGCGGTCGGCCGTTCATCTCGAGGCGCAGCGGATCCGCCGGCAGGGGGTCAGCCCCTGGAACGCCAAAACCTATCTGTCCAACGACGTGTTCAACGCCTGGGCGCTATCAGTGCTGCTGTGGGGTGTACTGATCGCGGTCTTCGGCCCGACGCTGATCCCGTTCGTGGTTATCCAGGCTGTGTTTGGCTTTTCTCTTCTGGAGGCGGTCAACTATCTCGAGCACTACGGGCTGCTGCGGCAGAAGAACGCCAACGGCCGCTACGAACGTTGCGCACCGGTGCACAGCTGGAACTCCGACCACATCGTCACCAATCTTTTCCTGTACCACCTGCAGCGGCACAGCGATCACCACGCCAACCCCACCCGGCGCTACCAGACGCTGCGCAGCATGGCGGGCTCACCGAGCCTGCCCAGTGGGTATGCGTCGATGATCTCGCTGACCTATTTCCCGCCCCTGTGGCGCAAGGTGATGGATCACCGGGTGCTCGCGCACTACGACGGCGACATCACCAGGGTCAACCTGCAGCCGCGGCTGCGCGAGAAGCTGCTGGCTCGCTATGGAGCCCCGGAGTGACCGACTCATACCAGTGCCCGGTCTGCGACTACGTCTACGACGAGGCCAAAGGTGA
>Ga0302320_10022139_pt1 | contig 12568 bp, 12 predicted proteins | sample Bog_T0_3_FD_202130 | JGI IMG/M metagenome (GOLD analysis project Ga0302320, IMG submission 202130) | Peat permafrost microbial communities from Stordalen Mire near Abisko, Sweden - Bog_T0_3 | ecosystem: Environmental > Terrestrial > Soil > Wetlands > Peat | place: Sweden: Abisko, Stordalen Mire...
GGCCCGCGCGCCGCCATCGCGGCCGGCATTCTGCGGGAAATCCAAATGTGCCAGGACCCCGCCCATTTCCACAGCGAGATCATTGGCGACAGCCCCGAGGCATTCGACCGCTACGTCGAGGAACAAGTCAAGAAAGCCCCGCCCCGGAAGACCGAAATTGAGTCCGCCGCCGAAGCCTGCCGTCAAATGGACGCCGCGCTGGGCATAGGCAAGAACGGCGAAATGCCCTCCCGCATCCCCCGCCGCACCAAGCCCCATCACCATCCCCGCCACCGCGTCCGCCCGCCGTCCCACCGCGTCCACAAAGTCCACAAAGTCCACAAAGTCCACGCCGTCCACCAAGCGCCGCCCCCCGCCGACCCGCCAACCCCGACAGAAGACGTAGCGTCGAGCCTCCCGCTCGACCCCCCACCCTCCGCCCCGACGCCCCCCATAATCGCCGACCCTGCCATCAACCCCAATCAAGCCTAATCAAGCCTAATCGTGCTATTTTTCACGTCAAACCCTGCGACAGCACCGCCCAAACGCCCCTGTTTGGGGAGCACATGTCCCGATTCTGAATCGGGATGTCCCGGTCGGCGCCCTCGCCGACCGCATCTCTTCATTCCAAACCAATGAAAACCGAAACATCCCCAAACGCTCCAAATAGCAACCATCGGCCCGCTTCCTTGACTCATCCGGCATGGTGCTGGACAATCCGCACCGACTATATGCGAATCCTAGCCCTTGATAACGGCACCAAGCGTATCGGCGTCGCCCTCAGCGATGAAACCGCCACGCTCGCGCAGCCGCTCGAATTCATACCGGCGCAACCCCCTGCCAAAGCGCTGGACCGCATCAAAGAAATCGTCAAGGAACGCGAGGTCGGCGAAATCCTTGTCGGCATGCCCCGCAACATGAACGGCACTTACGGACCGGCCGCCGAGTCCGCCCGCCAGTTTGCCGATATGCTCCGGGAAACGTTGGCCCTTCCGGTAAAAACCTGGGACGAGCGCCTGACCTCCGTCCAAGCCAACCGTTTCCTCATCCAGGCCGGCATGAGGCGCGAACAGCGCAAAACCAAGGCGGACCAAAGCGCCGCCGCGATCTTGTTGCAGAGTTACTTGGACGCCGCCGCGCTCCGCTCTGAAAATCCTGGGAATGACGGGCCGTGAAATTCAAACTCACCATCGCTTTCGACGGCTCGAACTACGCGGGATGGCAGACGCAAAAGAACGGCGTTGCCGTCCAGCAACGCATCGAGGAGGCCCTGGCCCGCATCTTTCCCGGCGCGGCCATCAGCCCACTTCGCAGTTCCAGCCGCACCGACTCCGGCGTTCACGCCCTCGGCATGGTGGCCCAAGTAGAAATACCCGGTTGCCGAATGTCGGCGGCCAAACTCGCCCTCGCCATCAACGCTTACCTTCCGACAGACGCGCGCATCATGGCCGCCTCCCGGTGCCGGGCTAATTTCGACGCCCGCTTCGATGCCGTCGGAAAGCAATACCGCTACTTCGTGTGGAACGCCCCCGCGATGAATCCATTGTTGCGAGCGCAGGCCTGGCATGTCTCGCGCCCCCTGGACCTGCCCGCCATGCGCGCGGCGGCCAAGTTCTTTCCGGGCCGGCACGATTTCAAATCCCTCGCCGGCACGCGGAGTTATGAGATGAAGTCAACTGTGCGCACGCTGTGGCGCTGCGACATCCGCCGCCGCGGCCCGCTGTTGACCTTCATCATCGAGGGCGATGGTTTTCTCTACAAGATGTGCCGCGGCATTGTCGGCACCCTCGTCCAGGCCGGGCAGGGCAAAATCGCCCCGGCCCGCATCGCCTCGATTCTAAGCCGCAAGGACCGCCGTGCCGCCGGCATGACCGCCCCCGCCCACGGACTCGTCCTGTGGAAGGTGTTCTATGATAACAAGCGTAGTCATAATGGAATGCTGCACTCCATCACTCCACCGCTCCACCACTCCGGCGCTCCCCCGGAGTCCCCGCCATGAACGTCGTCCTCGTCGAGCCTGAGATTCCCCCGAACACCGGCAACGTGGCCCGCTTGTGCGCCGCCACCCGAACCGCCCTCCACTTGATCGAACCCTTCGGCTTCAAACTCGACGACAAACAACTCAAGCGCGCCGGCCTGGATTACTGGGAGCACCTCGCCTGGCGCCGCTGGTCAAGCTGGGCCGAATTTGAAAAACAGCTTCCGCCTTCGGCGCGCCTCTGGATCATCGAATCGCACGGCCCGCGCCATTACGCCGCCGTGAACTACGCGCCCGACGACTATCTGGTCTTCGGACGCGAAACCGCCGGACTGCCCCGGACCATTCTTGAGCGCCGCCGCGACAACTGGCTGCGCATCCCCATGTTTCACGACCGGGTACGCTCCCTCAACCTCTCCAACTGCGTCGCCCTGGTTCTCTACGAAGCCCTCCGCCAGCAAGGCTTCCCCGGCGAAGTCCCCCAAGCCACCGAGGATTCTTGATGACACTTGGCGACATTTCGGAAAATGACAAATGACAAATTCTCAATAACCAATTCCCAATCGAGCGGTCCGAAATCTTAAAGCGTCTCTTCTCCGACAGGCCCCACTCAAAAATGAAACGCAAGCCAAGTCCGCGTCCCTCGAATTTGCCTCGCCAACCCGCTGTGACAAACCGTAAAGTTCATCCAGGGCGATTAGCGCAGCGGTAGCGCAGCAGCTTTACACGCTGTTGGTCGGGGGTTCGAATCCCTCATCGCCCACCATCCCAACACGTCTTCGTTTCAGGGTCGGAGGATGGCGGGACGGAGCCAGCCGATAAGCAGGCCGGGCAAACGCCCATCCAGGGTTCCGGGAACCATCTGCTCCACGCCGAGATGGCCGTCCGCAAACACGGCGTTGGCTCGCTGCTGATGGCGGAATTGCCCGTTGGGCTGGTCGCCCTCGTTATCAATATAATACCATTCCTCGAACATCGGATTCTTGATGGAGGCGGGCGCTTCAAACGTATTGACTTGGGCCGAGTCGGCCAGCACGGCCAGGTTGGCGGGAGCGGCCAGGTCGCTCATGTTCAACGGCGGAGTGGAAATATAACGGTTGTATCCGTAGTCGCAAGTCGGCCGCCCGGCTTTCAACTTGAACTGGGCGGAGGAGTAATTGAAAGCGGGACAAAAATCCACGCCGGCGCCAAGATAGGGATACAACGGCCCGGTGGTGGGATCGAAAGCGCGGGTTTCTTCCGCGCCCACCCCGATTAAGCCGAACCAATAGTAGGTGCCCGCCGCCGTGGTGGGCCCAACGTAAGGAAAAGTCTCCCCGCCGTTGTCATCCCAGTACATTTGCGCGGCCACGACAAACTGGCGCAGGTTGCTGCCGCACTTGGCCGATTTGGCGGACATCTGGCCCAGGGTCAAAGCCGGCAAGATCAAGGCGGCAAGCACGGCAATCACCGCAATGCTCACGAGAAGCTCAATGAGGGTGAACGCACGGGGCCGGCTTTTTTTCGAGGGCGGATTTTGTTCGCTCCGGGACCGGTCTCGCTCTCGCGCCGCCGCCTGCCCCAGGCATTCGGAGCAAAGGCAGTCGGACTCCGCCTGGACGGCAGCGAGCGGGGGAAAATCCGCGCACCAGCAGGCGTTGGGGGCGCAGCATGGGAACCGCGCCCCGCAACGCGGACAAGTTTTTTGTTCCGCTTCAGTCACAATGTCAATCCGGCCGCACGGCGTCCACCCGGTAAAACTGATGCTGGGACACCGGCGGCAAATTGGTCTCGTCCCGCAAAATCATCCTGCCGTTCGTGCCCCCAACCAGGGGACCCGCCGGCAGCCAGGTCTGGAGGTTGGAACTGCTTTGCAGAACATAATTCCAATTGGTTTTTCCGGCAAATTGCACCTGCCACATTCCATTTCTCAATGCACCTTGTACGAGCGTAACCGGCGGAGCCGGCACCGTCAGAACGATGTTGCCAATCGTGCCGTGGGCCAGGAGCGAGCCGCCGGATTTGGCGTCATTGTAGCTTTCCACCGCGAAGGTATCCAGGTGGTAATCCTCGAAGAACACGCCCGGGGCATTGAGAACCGCCGCCACGGGGGCGGCCACTACCGTTCCATTGGTGGTGATGGACAGCACACAGGTTTGATCGGCCGCCGTGTAGTTCATGATCACGCGCATCACAACGTCCTTCGGCAATTCCACCACGCCGTAGGATTTGGCGTTCAGGTAGTAAAAGTCGTTCTCGCTGTCAATGAAACTGGGCCAGACGGTATTGGTGTCAAAACCCGAATCGTCCCACTGGAAGAAGTCAAATTCGGCCAGGTCCGGCTGGGTGGGATAGCCGCCGCGCAGAAAACCCGCGCTGCTCGCTTCAGTAAAATTTTGCAGGCCGGTGGCCAGTTCAAACGAATAGGGAGCCGCCGGATTTACTCCAATGGCATAGTCATGGAGGACCAAGTCAAACGAAACCGAAAAATCATCGTTCGTGCCGAGAATCGTCCCGAGCGGATGGTGGAAATAGCTGTTGGGCTGGGAGGAATCCCAGGTGACCTTGAGATCATGGTTGGTCGAATCCCAGGTGAACAGGTTGGTGTCGCCGAACACCTGCCAGCCGTCCAGTGCCGGATCGTGGGAAAAATCCTCGACAAGGGTGACGGCGTGAAGGTTGGAAACAAGAAACAAGCTGGCCAACGCCAGCGCCAGACGGACTTTCTTCATGATGCCGATCTTTCAATTTTGTTCCGTGAAGAATTCCACGAAACGATTTTGCAGTTGAGAGACCAGCGCGGAGCTGGAAGATCTTGAAAATAAAAAAACCTCCAAACTCCGGCAAAACGGGGAATGAAGGCATTCGTCGAATCCTGTCGAAAACTGTTCGGCAGGCTGGCCCCATCCTTCTCTTTGCGGAGAAGTCGGCACGCCTCTCCCGAGGCATGCCGCGATGAGCATTTTTCAGCCGGTATCCTGACTCCGGGCATCGAACCTCGCTCCCGCCTTCCCGCGTTTTGTCGCAGTGGCATGATGGAGCTTGTAGCCCGTCACAGTGGCGCAACCGTCCCCGATTCTCACGGGGTTCCCTGTCACTAAAAAATGTTCTGGCCGGTCCTTTTTGACCGGTCCATGTCAAAGAACAGTTATAGAATGTCACATTGCCCGGTTCTTGGCAACACCAAAGCATTCTTGTTTTCATTCCAGAGCGCAGAACAAGAATCTCCACCGGGGAGGCAGGCGCTGGCCCTCCCGGCCTCCAACGCTCCAATGCGCCGGGGGGAAACCGGCGGCACACCCGTTACACCGTTACATTACCTATGAGAAACGGCTCCCTTCGACCCGTTACATATCCGTTACATGCCGTTACACGGGTGCGTCGTGTGCGGTGGCGGACTTGCCAACGGCTGCGACCGGGCTTGCGCCGGGGGGAAACCGGTGGCACACCCGTTACACCGTTACATTACCTATGAGAAACGGCGCTTCTCGACCCGTTACATACCCGTTACATGCCGTTACATGGGTGCGGCACTGGGCGGTGGCGGACGTGCCAACGGCGGTTACCGGTCTTGCGCGGGGGGAAACCGTCGTAACACCCGCTAAACCGCTACACCCATTGAATACCAACGACTTACAACCTGGGGGCCGTGACGGAATTTGTGCTGCGCCCTTAATTTCACTTTGGCGCGCGGCGGGGCGTTGCGGCGATAAGGGCGGCGATATGGGTCTTCGCCAGTTCAACCGATTTGCAAAGCGGCTTCCCCCGCGCCAGCCACGCGGTGATGGCGGCGGAATACGCGCATCCGGCGCCGTGCAGGGTAACGCACCTGATCCGCGGCGCGGACAGCATCCATTCACCCTCCGCGCTACACAGAAAATCCACCGCGCTGTCCCCGCCCGCAAGATGCCCGCCCTTGACCAGCGCCGCGCAACCGATGGATTGATGGATGATCCGGGCCGCGGCCCGAAGGTCTTCGGGAGTCCGTATTGCCTTCCCAATCAGGACTTCCGCCTCCGCCAGATTTGGCGTGACCAGCGTCGCCAGCGGCAACAGTTCGCGCCGGAGAGTTTCGACCGCCTCGCGCGCCAGCAGACGCCTTCCGCTGGTGGCCACCATGACCGGGTCCACCACCAGGGGGACGGCGCGGTTTTGACGGAAGAAGCGGGCCACTTCTCGAACAATCGCGCGGGAACACAACATCCCGGTCTTCACCGCCGCCGGGAGCGAATAGGAAAAGACAGCCTCGATTTGCGCCCGCACCATCCCGGGCGCGCAAGGGTCAACGCGGGAAATGGTCCGGGGGTTTTGGGCCGTGATGCATGTGATGGCGCTGGCCCCATGCACGCCCAGCGCGGCAAAGACCTTGAGGTCGGCTTGAATGCCCGCCCCGCCCCCGCTGTCGGAGCCGGCGATGGTCAAGGCGACTGGAATGGGTTTGACTCGTGGCATCGTCGCGCGGATTTGGCGGCAGCCGGCTGCATCCGTTCCTGATCTTAACCGGAAACCCGGCCAAAGCCATTTGAATTCTTCGGGGTCGCATCCGGCGTTCATCCCAAGTTATAGCATTGAGCCTGCGGCTTGACCGTGCAAATTAGGACGCTGCCGGGACAATCCACGGCGCGCTCCGCTTGACCCCGGCAATGGCCGCTGGTGTGGGAAAGAGCATCTGGACAGTTTCCGATCTTGTTGGCATGGTGGAGACATGAGCAACCGAATTGAGGATTTGAGCATTGCGGTGGAGACAATGCCCCACTGCAACGCCCGCCACGAAGCGTCACCGCCAATTCGGGAGACGTTTCGCAATCAAATCGTGTGGGAGGGCGTTGCCGAATCCTTTGCGCTGACGGGCCACCCAAAGCCCAAACGTTGTTCCATATGGAGTTACCAGAACAATGGGAAAACCCAATACGCCGTGACGATGGAAATCCCGCCCGTTGAATCTCCGCAAGCGGCGGTCAAAGTGGCGATTGCGGCGGAAGTGAGGGGGAAGAAGTGAGCCGAAGCATTTTATGTTGGCTTGTTGGCTTGTTTCTCTGCGCGGTCTTTGTCGTGCTTACTATGCCGGCCTCTACCGGACCAAATCCTAACCTTGGTGTTTTATGGGTATGGGTGCCAGGTTGTCTCTTGATCTTGGGAGTCTCATTTTTCTTGTCCCGCCCTCCAAAAACATGAAGGAAAATCAAATTAGGACACTACCAATCTTTTGGGGCGCTTGACACCAGCCCTCCGAAACTGTTTTAATGCGCTCCTTTTCAAATATGTTGATGCGTCTAGCTCATTTGGCTCGATTGGAGATTGCCCGCAACCGGCTGGCGCTCTGGCTCAATTGCAACGCCATGCACGAGCGGGTTCACCCGAACGGATGGGAACCCGAAGTGCTCGGCTGTCTGTGCGAGGGCAAATGGAACGGCCCTGTCTGGGATGTCGGCGCTTCCTTTGGCCGGATGACTTATCGCGTCGCGAAGTATTTCCCGGTCTATGCCTTCGAGCCGAATCTCAATTCGCTCCAATTCCTCGCGCACAATCTGGTGTCTTGCCCAAACGTGGTCATTGTTCCGCTGGCAATGACTCCCGACGGCCAGCCAATGACCGGCTCTTACCACCCCGATTTCATGGCCCCGCCGACCGGCCCGCGCGTGGCGACCATTTCCGTGCGCGAGGCATTGCAGAAATTCGGCCGGCCGGGGGTGATAAAAATTGACATCGAAGGTGGCGAGTATGAATTGCTCAAGTCGCCGGATTTGATCGGCATTCCGCTGATCGTCGAATGGCACAGGGAAATTCCGACCAAGCTGGATCACTGGGAAATGAAAACGCTGGATCCGTTCCATTCGCTGCTGACTCCCAAGAAAAGCTGACGTTGGCACCGGGCGCAAGCCGCCGCAGTGCCGCCCTTACTCTGGAAACTCCGCGTTGGAATGCACGTCTTTCACATCGTCGTGCTCTTCCAGGATCTCCAGCAAACGGTTCACTTCTTCCGCCGCTTTGCCGGGGGACACCGGAACCGTCAAGGTCGGAATCCACGTCACCTCTGCAGCTTCGGGCTTGATGCCTTTGGCCTCGATGGCTTTGTGAACGGCTTCAAAGCCGCCGGGATCGGTCAGGACTTCGTAGCCTTGCGGGTCGGTCTTGAAATCCTCGGCCCCGGCCTCCAAGGCGGCCTCCATCAGCGCGTCTTCGCCGGCGGCCTCGCGCGCCACAATGATCTGGCCCTTTCGCTGAAAAAGCCGCGCGACCGAGCCTGAGGTGGCGATGGTCCCGCCGTTCTTGGTGAGCAGGCTGCGGATTTCCGCAGCGGTGCGGTTGCGGTTGTCGGTGCTCATTTCCACCAGGATCGCCACGCCGTTCGGGCCATAGACCTCGTAAGTCAGGTCCTCGTAATTGATCGTCGCGCCATCCCCCGCGCCTCTCTTGATCGCCCGCTCGATGTTGTCGTTGGGCATGTTGGCCGCGCGCGCTTTGAGCAGTACCATGCGCAGGCGCGGATTCATCACCGGGTCGCTTCCGGCCAGTTTGGCCGCGATGGCGATTTCCTTGCCGATTTTGGCGAAGATCTTCCCGCGCTTGGCGTCAATCGCGCCCTTGAAATGCTTCACTTTGGCCCAACGGCTGTGTCCTGACATAGTAGAATTGTGATTGGTGAATTATGAACTGTGAATTGGGAATGGCGAGTTCTTCGGAAATCTCATGCCTGAACCGGCTCAACCAGCACCGCGGTCCCGTAACAGAGCACTTCGGTGATCCCCTGGCTGATTTCGGTCGCGTCGTAGCGGACGCCGATGACTGCATTGGCCCCCTGCGCGCTGGCGTGCTCGATCATCTCGCGGAATGCCTGGTCGCGCGCCTGCTCGCACAGTTCGGTGTAAATGGTGATGTTGCCGCCGAACAGGCTCTGGATGCCCGCCCCAAAGTTGCCTACCACCGATCGGGACCGGACCACAATCCCCCGCACCACGCCGAAATTTTTGGCCACACGATAGCCCGGCACGTCAAACGTTGTTGTTGTGAATGGATGCGTTGCGCTCATAGTTGGGGGGATTGAACACCAAAACGGCGGTCAACACAACCTTTCAGTTGCGATTTGCAAGCCGCAGTTTGAACGAATAATAATGGATAAGGTCTATGCTTTGTAATGCAAAGTGCGCGCCAACATCCTGAATATGCCGAATCGAATCTATGAATGCCCGGACTAGATGGCTGGTGGTGGTTGTTTATGCCGTGGCGATGGCTTGGGTCGAGGCCGCGGCGGTGCTTTACCTGCGAACCCTCGTGCATCGCATCGAGCCTTTGCAGCCCAATCCTTTCCCAATTGTCGGCGGCTTGGGTTCGGTCGAGTTGATTCGCGAAGCCGCCACGTTGGTCATGCTCCTGGCCGTCGGCGTTCTCGCCGGCCGCTCCTGGCGAAGCCGCCTCGGTTATGTGTCCATCGCCTTCGGCGTTTGGGACATCTTTTATTATGTCTTCTTGAGGGCGATGTGCGGTTGGCCCCATTCGCTGATGGATTGGGACATTTTATTTCTTATTCCGTTGCCCTGGTGGGGACCGGTCCTCGCGCCGGTGTTAATTTCGCTCGTGATGATTCTCTGGGGCACGCTCATCTGCCGTTTTGAACATGCAAAGACCTCGACGCCCGTCCTGCCGGAATTGGCGGCGTGCGGATTGGGCCTCGCAGGCATCGCGCTCGGACTTTGCGTCTTCATGGAGGACGCGATTGCTGCGGCCCGTCAGGGCGGCGACGCGGTTCGCAACGTGCTGCCCCGGACTTTCAATTGGCCGCTGTTTTGCGGCGCGCTGCTGCTCATGGCCGCGCCGGCTATGCAACTCCTCTGGCATTCCTGGTCGCTACAGCATAGGAAGATTGAAACGCGTGACGCGAAGCTTGAACAAGAACCGCCATTAACGAATCAGCCGGGAATCCAATAAACCGCAATCAGGGGCGCGCTGGTGCCGGGGCTGGCGCGGGATTCGCAGCGCCGCCGGTTCGCGGCGGGCGTCTGGATAAAAACGTGTCTTCAAAAACTTCTATCTCCACCGGATTGCTCACCACGCGAAATTGCGGAGTGACGTCCGGCCCTGTGGCAGAGGAATTCCGGTGCGCCATGACCGCAAAACGAATTTTGTGCGTTCCGGGAGCCAGGTTCAAAGGCGCGCCCAGGCCGACAGTCTTGGAAACGCCCTGAGCTTCGGCACGCCATTGGCCTCCGAGAGAGATTGTGAATTGGGGAGACGCAGTTCCGGCTGCGGCGGATGGCACGTCGAAACCATTCGTAGGGGTTGACCAGGAATACCACACGCCGTCCACCTCCAGTTCACCGGCCTGTTGATTAGGCGGAATGGAGATGTTATTGCCACCATTATTCTTCACGGTGACGGTATAAGACTTATCCAGACGCACCGAGATGCCATCCACTTCCGCGCCCAGGTATAAATTCGGCGGTTCGAGTGCGGGACCGTGCTCCGAGGCCAGCCGCTTCAGCGCCGCGACCAGGCCGGGACTAGCTGGCAGCTTGCTAAACGGAGTGTAAGCTGTATGCCAACTCGCGCCGCCCTCATTGAAGAGAAAAAGAATCAGTTCTTCATCTTTCATAACATCATCTTCGCGGCCTACGACCACATCCACACTAATCTCTGAGCCGGGAGCGGCCTTGCCTTTGATGGCTTCCGCAACTTCGAATTCCACGTCCTCGTGGAGCGACAGGCTGCCGAAAAGTTCACCGCCAACCTTCGTCACCTTTCCCACTGCCACCATTTCGGATCGGGAAAGATAAAAATCCAGCGTCGGGTCGTCCAACTCCGCCAGGGCTGGATCAAGCCCGTCCGGGTTCATGCCCGTCGGACGCATGACCTTGGCGGTCTGGCCTGGCATGAAATTGGGTCTCCATTCGTTCACATTCATCGGCTCCCCCGCCCTGTTCGTGGACACCTCCAAGGGACCCACCGCTCGCACTTTCGCCGATGGGCCGATATAAGTGGGAGTAACCAGCCAGCCATTGGTCAAACGTCCAGCCTTGACCTTCCAATACTCGATGGCGCGCGGCCCTGCGCACACACCAAACACCAGCTTGACAAAATCTTCCGCGTCCTGCGCCGTCTGGACTTTTGCTCCTCCGCCGGAGAACAAAGGGAGCGCGGCACAGCGCATGACGGTAACGTTGGTTGGCGCTTGGGTGGACCACCCGGGAACCCACTTCATTTCCCGCCTCTCCACCGGCTGCCACCCTTCGTAAAATGCGACCGTCGAATAAGTCTTCCCACCGATTGTATATTTGACTTCTCGAAACGTGCAGTCCGGCGCAAATTTCCGCATCAAGGCTCCAAGTTGCTCTTCCCCGGAATCCGGCTTTTGTGTGGCCGCAATCCTTCTCAAGGCTGCCAGCAACGCCGCAGTGGCCGGCATCACTCCGAAAGTCGCATCACTGGGTCTCCAAAACGTCTCCCAATTGGTGCTGTCCCCCGCGTGCTGCCTGTGGAGAAAGACCACGATGTCCCCGTAAGGATACACGATATTTTGGCTGGAAGAATATCGGTCATCAGCGATCAAAATGTGGGTGGGCGGCGGCTCCCCTTTTATTGTGTAATCCACCCTGAAATCCTCCGCGTTGGTGGACTCCGCCGGCATCATGGCAAACCTCGACTTCCTGCAAAACTCGGCGATTTGCTCGCGGGTTGCATTGGTGGGAAGCTTCGATCCCTCCGGGAGTTCGGGCGATGGGACAAAGAACAGGTCTCCGCCTCCCAGCGCATTGTCCGTCAACATTTCCCCGACCACCACAAGCTCCGACTGTCCCAAGTAAGAGCGCAGCGCATCGTCACTCGGCACGGTGTCAACTGCTGCCGGAGCATCTTTCACGGGGCGGTTTGAAATCCCCGTGCAGGATGCAAGCAACACGACCGCCAAAACCGGAATGTGGCACGCCATGTTCATAATAGCGTCAAGCGTCTATTTCCGTCTTAATTATGAAAAGAGAAAGTTCTCATTTCACAATTCAGAACTCATAACTCGCAACTCACAACTCACAACTCCCTATTCCAAGTTCCGTCTGCAGCAGCTTCGCTATCTTCCCGTTCCAATGTTTCAGCAATGGCGCCTGCGGGCCTTCCAGCAGCAGCCGCACTTTCGGCTCCGTGCCCGAATAGCGCAGCAATATCCGCCCGCCCTCCGACTGCAATTCCGCTTCCGCCTTGCGCAGCAGCGCGGGCAGCCCGTCCACCTCATCGAACGGCCTCTTCTCGCGCACGACGATGTTGGTCAACAACTGCGGGAAGCGCTTCCAGCACGCCGCCAGTTGCGACAACGGCTTGCCGCTGGCTTTCATCGCGCGCAGGATTTGCAGCGCTGCCATCAACCCGTCCCCCGTCGTGCTGTAGTCTCTCAAAATGATGTGGCCGCTCTGCTCTCCTCCCACGTTGTAGTCATGCTTGAGCATCTCAGAAAGGACGTTTTGATCCCCCACCGCCGTGCGCAAAAGCCGGCCGCCGGCCTGCTGAATCACGGCCTCCAGTCCGGCGTTGCTCATCACGGTCGCCACCACGGCTTTGCCGCGCAATGTCCCTTCGGCCAGGCCCTCCAGACCGAGGATCGCCAGCACGTCATCCCCGTCAATCAGCTCGCCAAACTCGTCGCACATG
>Ga0302320_10022140_pt1 | contig 12568 bp, 10 predicted proteins | sample Bog_T0_3_FD_202130 | JGI IMG/M metagenome (GOLD analysis project Ga0302320, IMG submission 202130) | Peat permafrost microbial communities from Stordalen Mire near Abisko, Sweden - Bog_T0_3 | ecosystem: Environmental > Terrestrial > Soil > Wetlands > Peat | place: Sweden: Abisko, Stordalen Mire...
ACGGGCGAGCGATATTCACCTCGAGCCGCTGGAGAAGCGGTTCCGGGTGCGGTTCCGGATCGACGGTGTGTTGCATGAGATGAACAATCCGCCGAAGAAATTGCAGAGCGCGATCACGAGCCGGATTAAGATCATGACGGGGTCGATGAGCATCGCGGAGAAGCGGCTGCCGCAGGATGGGCGCATCAATGTGAAGATCGGGAAGAAATCGATCGATCTGCGTGTCTCGACGATCCCGACGAATCACGGCGAGAGCATCGTCATGCGTATCCTGGACAAATCGAGCCTGATGCTGGGCCTGCCGGAATTGGGATTCCTGAGCGACGACCAGGAGGTATTCGAGCGGCTGCTGTCGCTGCCGGACGGGATTTTGCTGGTGACGGGGCCGACGGGCTCCGGGAAGACGACGACGCTGTATGGTTGCCTGAATTATATCAACAGGCCGGACCGGAAGATCATCACGGTGGAGGACCCGGTTGAGTACCAGATGAACGGGATCAATCAAGTGCAGGTGAATGCGGATATAGGGATGACCTTCCCGGCGGCGCTTCGCTCGATGCTGCGGCAGGCGCCGAACATCATCATGATCGGCGAGATTCGCGACGTGGAGACGGCGAACATCGCGATCAATGCGTCGCTGACGGGCCACCTTGTGTTTTCCACGCTTCACACGAACGACGCGCCGAGCGCGGTCGCGCGGTTGGTGGATATCGGGGTGCAGCCGTTCCTGGTATCGAGCTCCGTGCGGGCGATCATGGCGCAACGGCTGGTGCGGAAGCTGTGCGGTCAGTGCAGGGAGCCGGGGACGCTGACAGAGGCGGAGATGCGGGCGCTGAGGATCGACGCGAACATGCTGAGCGAAGCAACAATCATGCGGCCTGTGGGGTGCGACAAGTGCCGCTTCCTCGGGTACAAGGGCCGGATGGGAATTTTTGAGATATTCATCGTGGATGATGAGGTGCGGTTCATGGTCAATGACCGGGCATCGACGCTGCAATTGCGGAAACGGGCGCGGGAGCTGGGGATGCGGACCTTGCGGGAGGATGGAGTCCGCAAGGTGCTATCGGGAATGACGACGGCTGAGGAGGTCATCGCCACCACGATGGGCGATGCGGATTAATGAGTGTGGGTGAAAAGACGTTGGCGGATGGGACTTATAGGTCCCACGGGACGTATGGGACCCATGGGTGCGGCGCGGAACCCTCCTAGCCAATGGCCACGATCCCGCTCGATGATTTGCTGCGGCTGGTGATTGAGGAGGAGGCTTCGGATTTGCACCTGAGCGTGGGGGTGCCACCGACTTTGCGGCTGAAGGGATTGCTGACGCCGCTCAATATATCGGTGCTGACGGCGGCGGACATGGAGACGCTGGCGCGTGGATTGGCGCGGCCGGACCAGATGGAACGGGTCAGCACGGATGGAAGCGTGGATTTCGGGTTCTCGTTCCGCGATAACCGGTTCCGCGTGAGCGTGTACCGTGAGCGGGGCAACCTGGCGGCGGCGGTGCGCATGCTGCCGTTGCGGCTGTTGGCGATGGAAGCGATCGGGCTGCCGCCGGCTGTGCGGGAGCTGCTGGAGCTGCCGCGCGGGCTGGTGTTGGTGACGGGACCGACCGGTTCCGGGAAGACCACGAGCCTGGCCAGCATGCTGACGAAGATCAATGACGGGAGCCCGCGGCACATCATCACGATCGAGGATCCCATTGAGTACTTTATCGATCACCGGCGCGGCATTGTGAACCAGCGCGAGGTGGGGGTGGATGTGCCGAGCTTCGCGGAAGGCCTGCGGCGTGCCCTGCGGCAGGACCCGGATGTGATCCTGGTGGGGGAAATGCGCGATCTTGAGACCATCGAGACGGCAATCACCGCGGCGGAGACCGGGCACCTTGTGTTTTCCACCCTGCATACCACGGGCGCGGCGCGGACGCTGGACCGGATCATCGATGCCTTCGATTCGCAAAGGCAGCAGCAGATCCGGGTGCAGCTCTCGATGAACCTGAAGGCGGTGGTTTCCCAACTGCTCCTGCCGCGCAAGGATGGGACGGGGCGGATCGCGGTATTCGAGGTCATGATCAACACGCCATCGATCGGCTCGCTGCTGCGCGACAATAAATCCTACCGGATCCATAATGAAATCCTGACCGGATCGAAGTATGGAATGGTTGCCCTCGAGGTCTCCCTGGTGGACCTTTACCACCGCGGGCTCATCACCCGCGACCAGGTCGTCTCGTATGCGCAGGACCCGGAGGTCGCCCGGCAATTGCTGGGGGAGCGCTCGGCCATTTAACAGTACCTGTTTTCAACCCCATCATTCCACCCCATGACAGCAAAACCACTCATCGATCTTCTCCTGGACCAGGGAGCTATAGACAAGGGCCAGGCGGACGAAGCCATGCAGGAAATCGACACGTCCGGCAAGGATGTGATCCAGACGCTGGTGGACTTTGGCCTGGTAACGGAGGAGAGCCTTTACCACTCCATCGCGGAATCGCTTGGGACGGACGTGGTGGACCTGACGGGATACGAGCCGCCGACGGAAATCCTGCGGATGGTGCAGGCGGGCCTTGCGCGGTTGCACGGCGCCGTGCCGATTTCCGCGGACGGGGATACGATCACTGTGTGCCTGACTGATCCGCTAAACCCACAAATCACTGAGGACCTGAGGTTTGCGCTTGGGAAGAACATCCACGTGGTGGTGGCGCCGGTCTCGCAGATCGAGGCGCTGATCCAGAAGTGCTACGGCTCGGACGACGCGAGCCTGAATGACATCCTGGCGCAACTGGGCGGGGAGAATATCGAGTATGGCGAGGGCGGGCCGCTGGACCTCCAGAATATCGAGGCGGAGGCGAACGCGACCCCCATTATCCGGTATGTGGACCTGATCCTCTACCAGGCGATCCAGGACCGGGCGAGCGACATCCACTTCGAGCCGTTCGAGCATGAATTCAAGATCCGCTACCGGGTGGACGGTGCGCTCTATGAGATGGCGCCGCCGCCGCGGCACCTGGCCCTGCCGGTAATCTCGAGGGTGAAGGTCATGGCGAACCTGAACATCGCTGAGCGCCGCCTGCCACAGGATGGGCGTATCCAGAAGAACATCGCGGGCCGGCAGGTGGATTTGCGTGTCTCGACGCTGCCGACGCAATTCGGCGAGAGCGTGGTGCTTCGCGTGCTGGACCGCTCCACCGTGAACCTGAGCCTCGATGCGCTCGGGATGCCGGATTACATCCACAATTACATCCTGCAGACCATTGAGAAGCCGAACGGCATCTTCATCGTCACCGGGCCGACCGGCTCGGGGAAAACGACGACGCTTTATGCGTGCCTCAACCAGATCAACACCATCGACTCGAAGCTGCTGACGGCGGAGGACCCGGTCGAGTACGACATCGAGGGCATCGTCCAGGTGCCGATCAACGAGGGCATCGGGTTGAACTTTGGGAGGGTATTGCGGGCATTCCTTCGGCAGGATCCGGACCGGATCATGGTGGGAGAAACGCGCGACCTGGAGACGGCGCAGATTTCCATTCAGGCCTCGCTGACGGGCCACCTTGTGTTTTCCACGCTCCACACCAATGACGCGCCCGGCGCGGTGACGCGGCTGATCGACATGGGGGTCGAGCCATTCATGATTTCATCCTCGCTGGAAGGGGTGCTCGGGCAGCGGCTGATCCGAAAGATTTGCTCAAATTGCCGGACGGCCTACGAGCCGAGCGAGGTGGTGCTGGCGCAACTCGGCCTCTCGCCGCATGAGATCGGGGACAAGCAGTTTTTCTACGGGAAGGGTTGCGACACGTGCAACCATACCGGGTACAAGGGCCGCAAGGGCATCTACGAGCTCCTGGACATCACCGACCCGATCCGCGAATTGATCAACCAGCGGGCGCCCAGCGTGGTGCTGAAGCAAAAGGCCGTCGAGATCGGGATGATGACCCTGCGCGAGGACGGGCTGCGAAGCATCTACGACGGGGAGACGACCATCGAGGAAGTGCTGAAGTACACCTGATCCCTCGCGGGCTGGTGTGTGGACGTAAAGAACGGATCGAACCCGATCGGTTGCGCTTCCCGGGGGTATGCCGGGCCGGGGCCTTGGTCCCGCCTTGCTTTTTCCCCTGTACCGGCAACATTCATATTAAAGCTGTAAATGGAACTCACCCTTCTTAAATGCAAACTGCACCGCGCCACGGTGACCGGGGCCAGCCTTCACTATGAGGGCAGCATGACCATCTCCGAGGACCTGGCCCAGATGGCCGGTCTCCTCCCCTACGAAAAGATCCTAGTCGGAAACATGGGCAACGGCGAGCGCTTCGAGACCTATGTCATCTACGGCGAGGCTGGGACCGGGCAGATCCAGCTCAATGGGGCCACGGCTCATCTGGGGAAGATCGGCGACCGACTCACGATCATGAATTTCGCCTCTTACACCCCCGAGGAAGCCGCCTTGCACGAGCCCTGCGTGGTGGTCCTGGATGAAAACAACCGCGTCCTGCGGTGCGAGGCGGGCAGCGCCGGGCCGGACCTGCAAATCGTCGGATAAACCCCAAATCGTGAACTCCTTTCTTCACCAAATCCTCACCAATCCCTTCACCTGGGGGTTGCTCCTGGGCCTCGTCTTCTGGGCGATAGCCTTTTACCGGATCGTCATGCTCAAGGGCGAGATCAAGCGCTACAAGCGCCACCTCAGCGACCGCATGGAGATCGAGGCCGAGTCCGTGCAGAAGAAGTCCGGCGAGTTGGAGCGGCTGAAAAAGGAAAACGAAAACCTGCGGGTCAAAGTGGCCAGCATGGCGGACTTCCCCGACCGGCGGATTGAGCGGGACCTGGAGATTTACGCGCGCGCGGAAAAGCGGATGGTCGTCGGTGTGCCCGGCTTCGCCGGGCCGTGGGAGAACGCAAAACACGACGCGCTGCTGGAAATCCAGGGAGAGGAAGCGGGCCAGAGCCTGCCGAAGCGGGTCTTCGCCCGGCTATTCCCCGGCGCCCGCGACGAGAAGGCGGCGCTGCCGGACGTGCCGGCATCCCAATCTTAATCAAAGCGGCATCAATTCCTGATTCCCAACCCGCACAACCCCATCTACTTTTGCCGGAAATGAGCAAACCCGTTGTGGAAGTTCAGGTAAAGGCGGTGCTTCCGACCAGCGCCGGCCGCGCCGTATTCCTCGGGAACGAGGAGAAGATTTTCGTCATCTACGTGGACGAGAGCGTGGGCGCGGCGATCGGGATGTTCATGAGCAGCACGCCCAAGGAAAGGCCGCTGACGCATGACCTGATGGGTCACCTGATGACCGCGCTGGGGGCGCACGTGGAACGGGTGATCATCAATGACCTGAAGAGCTCCACCTATTTCGCGCGGCTCATCATTGTGGCGGAGAACGAGCTTCAGCAGCGGAAGATCATCGAGCTGGATGCACGTCCGAGCGATTGCATCGCGCTGGCCACCGCGCAAAAGGCGCCGGTGTATGTGAGCCGGGAGGTGTGGGATGAGGTGGAGGATATGTCGGATATACTGCGGAAGATGGCGGAGGGCGGGACGGAGGAGACGGAGGGGTAGGGGGGATTGACGGTATTCGAGGGAGCTAATCGTCGGTGGAAACTCGATGATTCATCATTTCCTCGCCGGCACGTGGCTGGCCCGCTGATGTTTGAAATGCAGGAATGAATGCCCGGTGCTCCACCGGTCCTTAAGCCTAAAGTATTCGCCCAGCGTCGCAGCGATATCCGCCAGTGTTTCCCGCGTATTCAGCGGCCCGGTCACCCCATCATAGTGAACCAGCAGGGGGACTTCCTCGCGGGTATGATCGGAGCCCCGAAACGCTGGGTCATTCCCGTGATCGGCGGTAATGATCAGCAAATCGTCCCGGCCCACCTTCGGCACAAATCCGGCCAGCCATTGATCGAACTGGGACAATGCCAGCGCGTAGGCCGGGATGTCCCGCCCGTGCCCATACCGGTCGAAGTCCGGCAGATTAGCGAAGAGCAGCCCATCGGGCATCCTCTCCCAGACACGTTCGATAGCCTGATAAGTTTCGGGATTGGTCGCCGCATGGTGGCCATGGGTGACGCCACTGCGGGCAAACAAGTCCGGGATTTTGCCAATCCCCTCGACGACCAAACCCGTCTCGGAAATCGCATTCAGCACGGTGCGTGGCGGGATGAGCGCATACTCGTGGCGGCCGGGCGCTGGCTTGTAGCCGGCGGGTTTGCCCGCCAGCGGCTGTGCGATGACGCGTGCGATGCGGTGGCTGTCGGCATGGCGCCTTGCGACGCGGCTGATCTCATACAGCCGCCGCCGGGGAAGCAGCGATTCATGCGCGGCGATCTCGAGTGCGGAATCGCCCGGCGCGAGATGGAGCATTGGCCGGCCGGTCGCCGCATGTTCCAGCCAGAGGTCGCCATTGCCGCCACGGCCATCGCGCCCCAGGAACTCAACCTTCGCATCGGCTTCGATGGCCTCGATGAGCTGCGGCGGCAGTCGCTCGTAAACCGTGAACGGCTCCTTCACCAGCACACCCGCCATTTCCCAATGCCCGGTCATCGAGTCCTTCCCCGGGGAGGCGACCCGCATCCGCCCATAGCTGGCGCGGATCCCCTGCACCTCGTGTCGTCCGCCCGCCAGGACCTCGCCCAGCCCCAGCGAAAAAAGCGCGGGCAGCGCCAACTCCGGCGTCTGGGCAAAGATATGGCCGAGCGTGTCGGCGCCCCAGTCCCCATAGCGGTCGGCGTCCGGCGCGGCGCCGATGCCGAGGGAATCGAGGACGATGAGAATGGAGCGCATCGGTGATGGTTTATTGCCCGCGGAAAAGCCGGCTCTCGTGTACGCTTTGGCGATGGATTTGACAGTCAAAAATCGGTGAATTTTCGAGACGGGACCGGTCCGGTTATGGGACGTATGGGACTTATTAGCGGGGCAGTTCGTTCCCACTTATCCCATTCCTGTAGTTGACATCCCACGTCACCTTTTTCTCCCGCGCCGCACCCGCCGATTGCGCGCCTCTCCGCGGGCTGAAAGTCCGCCCGCGCAAAGGCATTCATGCCTGTGTACCGTAGCCACGTCGCAAGCGGCCTGTAAGGTCGCCCGCGAACGCCCCCATTCGTTACCGCCCCATCAACTCTAATCGTCATTATGCCCTGGCCGGATATTTCTTCTCGTGCATCGGGGCCGCGGGGCGTGATAGGTTCCGCGCACAATGACTTCCAAATCGGTATTCGTCGCCGGCCATCGTGGCCTGGTAGGGGGCGCGGTCGTCCGGGAACTGGGCGGGGCCGGCTACACGGACATTCTCACCCGGACCCGGACCGAATTGGATCTGATGGATTCAGGGGCGGTGCGCGCATTTTACGAGAAAGAACGTCCGGCCTGCGTGGTGGTGGCGGCCGCGCGGGTGGGGGGGATCAAGGCGAATTACGACCAGCCCGTGGAATTCCTGCTCGAGAACCTCAAGATTCAGAACAACTTGATCGAGTCCGCACACGCCATTGGCGTTGAAAAGCTGCTCTTCCTCGGGAGTTCCTGCATTTACCCGAAGTTCGCCCCGCAGCCGATCCAGGAAACCTCCCTCCTGACCGGCGAGCTCGAGCCGACCAACGAGCCCTATGCCATCGCGAAGATCGCCGGCATCAAACTATGCCAGGCCTACGCCCGCGAGTACGGCGACCGCTTCATCTCGGCAATGCCGACCAATCTGTACGGCCCGGGCGACAATTTCGACCTGAACACCTCCCACGTCATGCCAGCCCTCATCCGAAAGGTGCACGAGGCCAAAGCCGCCGGCGCGCCGGAGGTTTCCATCTGGGGCACCGGGACACCCCGCCGGGAGTTTTTGCACGTCCAGGACCTTGCCCGCGCCTGCCGGTTCCTGCTGGAACAATACGAATCCCCGGAGTTCGTAAACGTCGGCGTGGGGGAGGATGTGACCATCCGCGAACTCGCCGAATTGATCGTGGAAATAATCGGCTACAAAGGCCAATTGGCCTTCGATGCCACCAAGCCCGACGGAACCCCCCGCAAGTTGCTCGACGTGAGCCGAATCCACGCGCTCGGCTGGAAAGCCGAGATCCCCCTCCGTGAGGGCATCCGCCAGACATACGCCTGGTACCTGGAGCAGGGCCACTGATCGCGAAGGCTTTGGCTATTCGCCCCAATTTTCCCCATTCCGAGCAAGTCCCCAGCAAGGTTGATTGCTCACAAAGTCGCTGCCTGAAATGGCCCGCGGTGAACATTGCTTTGGCTGCAAACAAGGTCCGGACGGACAGCCGAAATACCCGGCCCCTTTTTAAGATTCTCTTTCGGATGTGCGTCGCCGGCAGTTGGAAAAATACACCTCGGAAAGACAAGACCTAGGCTGCCACGCATCGAAACTTCTCCTGGCACCGCACCCTGCTTCAAACCCTGATCCGAATCGATGGCGACCCGTTCCGTCGAATCAATGGCGGATGGGAACCTAAATTCACTTCGAGCCGGATCGTGAACTTGCTGCAATGTTGGGCTACCGGGCGCGGCATCGCTCAGCCGCGCCCATTTGTCCACTTGATCGCGGACTGGACCCGCATTCCAAGTCGGACGTGCCTCCATTGCCGCATGCTCAATATTTTTCACATTAAGTCCAATTATTTTGTTTGAGTTATGTTTAATAGTATGCAACACTGACGAGAGAATGATGAATGTGTCCCCAATAAGCAGATATTCCCTCACCCATAGGTCCTCCGATTCGGCACATTCCCTGCCCCAATTTCACGCGGAATACATGCCAATCCATGCATAACTGTCAGGGATAGCCATACATCGTCAGGGATCAGCACAATTGTTTTTTCCAAAATCGATAGTTTTCCGGACAGCGCCCCCCTGAACGGCAATTGGAAAACAGCATCGTCCTTCGGGACGCAAATTTTGAAAATCATCGATCTAAAATCATCGATCAGCAATCTCCCTCCCCTCCTTGACGATACCGCACGCGCCACCTACCTTTGGACGCTTACCTTCACCCTTTTTATAGCATGCAAAAAATTGGCTTCGCGGAGGCAGTGGATCGAATCATCGCCGAGGACCCCCGGTATCACCGGGATGTTTATGCCTTCGTGCGCGATGCCCTGGACTTTACCGTCAAGCAGCAGAAGAAGAACCGCGAAGGCGTCTCCAGGCATGTGACTCCCATTCAGCTCCTGGACGGTATCCGCATCTACGCCCTCAAGGAGTTCGGACCGATGGTTTCCACTGTATTCACATACTGGAACGTCCTCTCCTGCGAGGATCTCGGGTACATCGTCTTCAACATGATCCGGAAAGAAATCCTCGGCAAAAACGATTCCGATACCCTCGACCAGTTCCGCGAGGGGTACGATTTCCACGAGGCATTCGTCGCCCCGTTCCTGCCGGCCCCGGTTGGCGCGCTGAAGAAGCCTACCTCCGAGTCACTTCCCGCCGAGACCGGTTCCTAGCAGGGAATCCGCTCCTTTTTCGAGTCCATTCCCATGCTCCTATCGAGTTCGCCGGCAACCGCTTCCTTGCACGGCCCCGCCGATCCGCTCGGCGGCGAATCCGGCCACGCGCCCGGCGAGAAATCAGCATCCGAGATCGCAATTCCACCGGTCCACGCCACCGTCCGCACTTTGCCGAACGGGCTCACAATCATCATCGATGAGGACCATTCCGCGCCGGTTGCCAGCATCCAGGCGTGGTGTCAGACCGGAAGCATCCATGAGGGCAAACACCTGGGCGCTGGGCTTTCGCACATCCTTGAGCACATGCTCTTTAAGGGGACGGAAACCCGCCCCAGCAGCGAGTTTGTCCTGCGGATTCAGGATCAGGGGGGCTATATCAATGCCTACACCTCCTATGATCGGACGGTCTATTGGATCGATATCCCGTCAAAAGGGGTGGTAACCGCCATCGAGTTGCTCTCCGACGCCATGATGAACTCGGCTCTCCCGCCGCTTGAGTACAGCAAGGAGCAGGAGGTCATCAGGCGGGAGTTCGCCATGGGATTCGACGATCCCGACCGGGTCGCGAGCCATCAGCTCATGGGGACGGCTTACCAGGTCCATCCCTACCGCATCCCAATCATCGGCCACCTCGACATTCACGACCAGCTCAAGCGCGACGACGTGATGGAGTACTACAAGCTCCGGTACGTCCCGAATAACCTTTTCTTCGTCATCGTTGGAGACGTCCATGCAGAGAAGGTCACGGGCCAACTCGAGGCCTATTTCTCACGGTACCCGCGCATGAGCCTGCCGCCGGTCTATGTGCCGGGCGAACCCCAGCAACTCGGAGCGCGGCGCAATGATACGGAATTTCCAACGGAACTGACGCGCCTCAGCCTTGCCTGGCACATCCCGAATGTTACCAGCGACCACACCCCGGCTCTGGATGTCCTCTCGACGATCCTTGGGGATGGAGCGAGTTCGCGGCTCAATCAGCGGATTCGCGAAAAGCTTGGGCTGGTCAATTCCATCGGCGCTTATGCCTACACGCCCGGCGATCCGGGTCTGTTTGGCATCGATGCGAACCTCGACCCCTCCAAACGCCCCGCTGCAGAGAAGGCGATTGGCGAGGTGCTTGAGGACGTCAAGGCGAACGGCGTGTCCACCGCGGAAATCGACAAGGCAAAGCGCCGGGCGCTCGGCCAGCATCTGCACAGCCTGACCACGGTGCGCGGCAAGGCCGGCGACCTCGGCTCCAGTTGGCTGCTTACGCGTAACCTGCAATTTTCCAACGAGTACCTTACCGCTCTCCAGCGCGTGACCGTGGCGGACATACAGCATGTTTTGGAGACCTATTTCACCGGCGACAACCTCACGGTTTCCTCGCTCAATCCTCCCGGTACCGTGACGAAGGCGGCAGCCCAAAGCCCGGCTCCGGTTCCCGGCGAGATTCAGAAATTCGAGCTTGCGAATGGACTGCGCGTGCTGGTCCGCGAGGATGCCAGTCTCCCGCTCGTCTCGATGATCGCCGTATTCAAGGCGGGTATCCTCGCGGAGACCCCGGAGAACAACGGCATCACGAGGCTCTGTTCGCGCGTCCTCACCAAGGGCACGGCAACCCGCACCGCCGAGCAGATCGTCGATCAGATTGAATCCCTCGGAGGCGGGATCGGCTCGGACTCGGGCAACAACTCGATCAGCGTCTCGGTGCGGGTCATGAAGCCCGATCTCGAAGCCGGCCTTGAACTGTTCTCGGACGTGCTCCTTCACCCGGTGTTCCCCGGGAAGGAAATCGAATTGGAAAAGCAGTCGCAACTCGCCGCGCTCAAGGCCGAGGACGAGGAAGTGACCAGCACCGCCCGCAACCTGATGCGCAATGCCCTTTACCCCGGCCATCCCTATAGCCTCCGGCTCAACGGCAGTCCCGCGACGGTCTCGAACCTCACGCGCGAACAGGTGGCGGATTTCTACGCCGGATTCGGCGTGGCGAAGAACGGGGTGATCGCGATTTTTGGAGACGTAAAGGCGGACGAGGTCAAGGCGCTCGCCGAGCGGCTCTTCGGGCAGATGCCTTCCGGCACCGAGGGCCTTACCGCGCCGCCGGAGCCCCCGACTCTGGCGGAATCGAAAACAGTCGAGGAACACCGTAACAAGGCGCAAGCCATCCTCATGGTCGCTTACCGCGGCGCGGATATGTTCAGCCGGGACCGGGTGGCGCTCGAGTTGATCGACGAGGCATGCAGCGATCTTGGATCCCGGTTTTTCGTGCGGATCCGGGAGAAGATGGGCCTCGCGTACTTCGTGGGCACCACCCAGATGCTGGGCCTGGTCCCGGGGCCATTCCTCTTTTATCTCGGGACCGCGCCGGCGAAGCTCGAGGCGGTGAAAGCCGAACTCCTCGATGAAATCAGCCAGCTTGCCAAAAACGGCCTGAGCGAGGAGGAACTGGCTCGCGCCAAGGAGAAGGCGATCGGCCAGCAGGCCATCCGCAACCAAAGCCAGGATTCGCTCGGGTACTCCTGCGCCCTCGATGAGCTCTACGGCACCGGCTACAACTACTATCGGACCGAGCGGGCGCAAATCGAAGCGGTCACGCTGGACGAGACGAGGGAGGTCTGCCAGAGATACTTTTCCGACAGGCCGCACGTCGTCGCCATTGTGACCCCCGCCGCCACCCCTCTTTCCATCCAGTAAGCAAACCCTCAAGCAAGGAACCAGCGATTATGGCAGAAGTTCAAACCTCCACGGAAGCGGGCGAAATGGCCCAGCGATTCATCGAATTGGTAATGATGCAGGCCCAAAACGCCGCCTACGCCCTCGGCCAGATTCCGCACCCCGAGACAGGCGAAGCCCCGGTGAACTTGCACCTTGCAAGGCTTTTTATCGATCAGCTCATCGTCCTCCGCGAAAAGACCCGCGGCAACCTCGCCCCGGACGAAGCCGGCGTGCTGAATAACGCGATCTCGAATCTCCAGATGGTTTTCCTGGAGGTGTCGCAAGGGGCAACCGGTTCGGCGGAGAACGGGGATCACGGTGGTGGTATCGAGGACGAGGAGCATTCCCATTTGGAAGAGCCCGCACCCGCACCCGCACCCGAGGCAGTCGCGCCCACGGCCGAGGTGCCGGCGCCCGAGGAGTCGCGGAAGAAA
>Ga0302320_10022142_pt1 | contig 12568 bp, 11 predicted proteins | sample Bog_T0_3_FD_202130 | JGI IMG/M metagenome (GOLD analysis project Ga0302320, IMG submission 202130) | Peat permafrost microbial communities from Stordalen Mire near Abisko, Sweden - Bog_T0_3 | ecosystem: Environmental > Terrestrial > Soil > Wetlands > Peat | place: Sweden: Abisko, Stordalen Mire...
GTGATGTCGAGGGCGAGATCCAGGGCGCGCTTGGCCGAGGCGCCGCTGACCTTGGGCATCGTGTGCGATTGGATGCAGCGGATAAAATGCAGGAGTTCGAGTTTGAGCGGCTCGTCTTTTTCGATTGGGACGGGCTCGCGCACGATTTTCTTTCCGGCGAATTCACTGACGATGGAGGAGTCTTTGGCGCGGAGGAGCTTTTTCAGGAACGAGGATTCCTGCTCGCCATCGCGGGCGACCCGGTAGATAAATCCCTCCTGGATGCGGTAATCGAGGGAAATATGACAGGGGAGCACACCGGCGCTGAAGACGCGGATTTTGCGCATTCGCTGCGGGCTGATGCGGCTGGCGGTGAGATTGGCCACGCAACCGTTGGCGAAGCGGATGCGCGCGTTGGCAATATCCTCGGTCGTGCTGAGCACCGGAATTCCAGTGGCATCCACGCGGGTCACCTCTGATTTCACCAGGGCGAGAACGACGTCGAGATCATGGATCATCAGGTCGAGTACGACCCCGATATCCGTACTTCGGGCCGGGTAAGGCGACAGGCGATCAACCTCGATGAAACGCGGATCGGTGGCAACTTCCTCAAGGTATTTAAGAACCGGATTAAATCGCTCTACGTGGCCTACTTGGAGGATGACCCCTTGATTGGCTGCCCGTTCCACCAGAAGCGCCGCCTGGACGGCAGTGTCGGTCATTGGCTTTTCCACAAGCACGTGCTTGCCGGCGGCCAGAAGTTGGTGGGCCAGCTCGAAATGGGTGTGGGTCGGAGTCACGACGCTGAAAGCGTCCGCACCCGCGATGGCTGCTTCCAGGGAAGGGAAAATGTGGAGGCGGTGCTTCTCGCCGATTTTGGCGGCGGTTTGAGGGGATGAATCGAAAATGCCCGCGAATTCAATCAGGCCGGTCGCGGCAAAATCAGCGTAGATGCGGGCGTGTTCCTTACCGAGGGAACCGACGCCCAGGACGGCGACTCTTGGTTTGTCCAGGCGGGCGTGGGAAGTCATAAAGGATCAGCGGCTGAGGGCGTAAGCGCGCATCAGGGTGGAGTATTTAGTGAGCATGTTGGGGACCTCCCAGGAGGGGAGGTGGCCGGAGCGGAGGGATTGCAGGAAGTTTTCAGTGACCTGCGAGAAATGGGCTTCGTGGCCGACGTTATAGCTTTCCGGGATGGTCACACGCCAGGCATTCCCTGCCCTTTCCAGCCCAATGCCGGGATACTTTGGCTGCAAATCGTTGATGGCTCTTTGCAGACTGGCCGCGAGATTCGACACCGGGCGCGCCGGTTCTTCGACGTAAAGCGTCGGCCGGTAATTCTCTTCCGCACCCTGGCGGATGACGAGCGTGGCTCGTGTTCCCCGCAGCATGGAATAATGGGTGTCTCCGCCACCGGGCGGCGGTTGGAAATCCCATCGCGCCGTCACTTTCACCCAAAAATGCCGCAGCCGATAGACGACCTCGCCGTTGGCATATACGCCAAGCACGCCATTTTCGACATCAGGGCGAAGGTAGTCCGGGAAATCAGGAGCGCCGGTCACCTGTTGGAATTGCGCCCGTGTGATGGGTGTGGCCCAACGGCGGGCCTTCAAGACGGTGACGTCTCCCGGCGTCAAAGCCAGTTCCGGAAATGCCTCCCACTGGACAAGGTCCACAAGATGCGTGCCCACATCCATCAGGCCCTCCCCCTCCTGGCGCGTATCAAAGGACCAAGCCGGACGTTTCAGTGGCACGCCGGAGACATTTTTTGAGAAGTAATGGACGCTTTCCATGACGATGGCCGGCTGATCCGGAGAGCCGGGAAGCCATTCGCCGAAGAGCGCGGGTTCCTGGGAAAGTTCCCGCTGCAAGACGGTGGTGATTTCGTAGCGCTCCGTCATGATGTCCGAGAGCAACACGTGATTGGAGGCGGCGGCTTTGAACGCGTCCTGCAAATGCGGAAATTCCGCCGGCGTAATGACCATTGGTTTGTCGGCCAACACGTTCAGGCCGGCCTGGATGGAGCGCAGGATATATTCGGTTTTGTGGGCATTGTTGCCGGCCAGCACCACGACGTTGCCGGGTTTGTCCGCCAGCATTTTGTCAAAAAAATCGGGGCTGCGGTAAACGTCTTCCTGCCAGTGGGTCGGCTCGTTGGCTCGCGTATTGTACGACGCAACGCGTTTCCGGTGTTCTTCGAGATCATCGCCGGCCGGGGCATAAACGTGGACCAAGGGCGAGACATCCGGGTACATGAACTTCTGGACGAGCGCGGCATGGAAGTGGCCGGGATCGAGAATCAGCAAACGGAAACGGGCCGGCTGGTTGGTTTGGGCGGGAGAGACGTTGGACATGGCCAGGAAGGCGGCGATGATTGTCAAAAATAATGATTGGCGCATGGTCAAATGGGCCCCCGCCTCCAGTTCCGCCGCTTCCGCGGCAACGGAAGGGAGTCAAACTCCAACCGGGGCAGGGCTTTGGTCCCGTCTCCCCGCCGCGCGGGGAGAGAGGGAAAAGACCGCACCACGCCAGGTTTCCACAGAGGCGTCGGCCGGGAAAATAGATGGGCGCTGGCGGCGGACGCGAGGCCTTGGCGGTATCCGGCTGGCATCGCGAAAAGTTTGGTCATGCGGAGCAATGGCGTGTTGAACAGTTTAATCTGGTTACCGAATTATGGTTCAACGAAGGCCCGGAAGTGTCAAGGGTTTCGCTGGATTTCTGTAACCTTTCTCCATCCTGTTGCGAATACAACGCAGACGGGCGATGAACGCCTCAAAACGAAAATGACAACGCCTATTTCAGCGGAAACAATTGTATGAAACGCCTTGCTCTCACTCTCGCCCTTTTTATCCCCCTGCTCCATCCGGCGCTGGCCGGCTCCATCCCCAAGGAGGAGATCGCCGACAACGCCAAATGGCTTATCCACCTGGACGCGGCCCAATTTCGCGCCAGCAAAATCGGCGGATTCGTCCTGTCCGAATTATTGGACAAACAACTGGCGGTGCCGGTTAAACGTCTGGACGACCAGTTCCGGTTGGACATCGACGTAAACAAGGTCATCACGGGAATCAATTCCGTCACCATTTACGGCACCGATTACGATTCGCCGCAGGCTCACGCCGTGCTGTTAATCCGGACCGGCCCTGAACTGGAAAAGATCGTGGTTGGCGTCCTGGCCGGAATGGCGCTGGCCGGCACCAACGCCCCGGTGCCGGTAACACAGACCGACGTGGCCGGCCTGGCTTTCTACGCGATCAAGGACACAGGGTATTGCGCCGTGCTGCCGGGCAAGACCATCGCCTTCGGACGTTCGCGCGAGGTCACGGAAAACGCCGCCAACGTGCTGGGCGGCAAGGCGCCCAGCCTGCCGTCTGGGAAACTGTTCGGCGGATTCGAAGACATGAAGGAAGCATTCTTTTTCGTCGGGGTGGCCGAGGGATTTGGTCTCGGCAACAAACTGCCACCGCAAGCCAAGCTCCTGCAAGTGGCCGATGCAGGGCGTGTTGTGCTGGGCGAAACTGCCGACCAGCTATTTTTGAATCTTGCCTTGCGCGGCAAAACTCAGGAAACTGTTGCCCAGATGCAACAAGTGATGCAGGGCCTCATCGCCATCGGCTCCCTCAGCCAGCCCCAGGACAAGGATGTTGCCCAATTGCTGCAATCCATTAAGGTTTCGACCAACGGCAATATTGTCAACGTCCGCGTGGATTATCCCATTAGCGGGGCGTTGGATCATCTGACCCAGACTCGGAATAACATGCTCAGGAAGCCGGATCAAACACTGGACGCGGCCGGAAGTGAAAACCCTCCCCTGCCTCCAAGCAATCCCCTGCCGCCGGTCACGCATTAATGTCCGAGGTCACCATGATTTTAGCGCAACGCCAGCCGGGCTTGGAACAGGATGAAAAACCGGCTCGGGAAAGCAGGGGGTGGCTGGCGGGCGCAGAAAAGCGATGGCCTGCCCACAAAGTGAACGAATCCGTTCCACCCGAAGTCACTCCGGAAGAGTTGGCCCGTCTGTCCGCCCAGGGCAGCGCGGCCTCGTTCGAACAACTCGTTCTGCGTTTTCAATCGCATATTTACAACTTCCTCTACCTCTCGACCCGGCAACGGCAGGACGCGGAAGACCTGACCCAGGAGACCTTCTGCCGGGCCTGGCGCGGTCTGCACGGTTACAACCCGTCCCTTTCTTTCGCGCCCTGGCTGTTTGCCATTGCCCGCCACACCGCCGTCAGCCATTTTCGTTCCGCGGAACCGCTCGACGAACTGCCGCCGGATGCCGGCATCGTCGAGGAGAACCCGGCGAACTTGCTCGCCGACAAGGACAGCTCCGCCGCGGTCTGGCAATTGGCCCGGACGCTCAAACCGAAATATTGGGAGGTCCTCTGGTTCCGCTACGGCGAGGGCTTTTCCACCGCCGAAACCGCCCGCGCCATGCGCACGAATGTAATCCACGCCAAGGTGCTGCTGCACCGCGCGCGCGCCGAGATGGCCAGGCGCCTCACCGCCCGCGGCTACGGTCCGCCGCCAGTCGCAAAACCATCCGCACCGGAGACCCAACCGTCCCGGCCGCCGATCCATGAAAGGCCGCGCCATGATTAAGTGCTGGTACTATCGCAGAATCATCGCCCGCAGCGCGGATGAAGACGCGCCGCTGGCGCGCGCCGCCGAGGCGCACATCACCGAATGCCGCGAGTGCCGCCGCCTCTACCAAACCGGGCGTGAAATCGTCCGCCGGCTTTCGCTTGGCGGCGCGGAGCAAAAGCGGCACGAGCCGCCGCCATTTCTCGCCGCCGGGATTATGGCCCGGATCAAGTCCACCCCGTCTGACAACAGTCGCGCCTCCAATTTATCGCTGCAGCGCTGGTCCGCTGCCCTAACCGCCTGCCTCGTCTTGACAGCCGTTCTCCTCCGCCCCGGACACCCCGGCCGGGATCAAGTTCCTGTCGCCAAACTGCATCCCGCGCCCCATTTGGATGCCCCTTCGGCGATGAATTGGACCAACACCGTCCAATTGGCCGAATGGGCCACCCACCCCGACCAACCGCTTGATACCGAGATGCAAGCAGTTATCCACGACGCCCGCGGCGCCGTGATGGCGTTGGCGGACAATTTTTTCCCGGAACAACTCCGCCAGACCCTGCTGGAGAAAGCCGCGTCGCGAAATTGACCCGGGCCGCATCCGCATGAGTTGATGTTCGAGCATTTTCCTTTTTGGAACCGGGCAGCGTTGCTGGCGGGTTTGATGCTGGTGGGAGCAGCCGTGGACCGGTGGCGGCACGGTGAGGCGGCCAACCGGCACAAGGAATACGGATTTATCTGGTTGACCGGCATCATTGGGTGTCTGGCCGGAGGGATCAACGATCTCATCACTTCTTCAATTTCGCCCGACTATTTCATCCTGGGAAAGGGACTGGCCGGCGGAGAAGGATTCCGATTGCGGGCCGTGCTGTTTGGCGTCCAGGAAGGATTGTCCGCCGGAGTGATCGCGGGCGCCATTTGCGTCTATGTGGCACGGGGTGGATCCAAGCGCCCGCCGGTTGAATTCAACTTCTTGTTCCGTCTGTTAGGGAGGCCGATCTGCTGTGCGGCAGCGGGAGCGCTGCTGGTTCCGGTGTTGGCCGGGCACTACGATCCGGCTGGGCTGGCGTTGAAAATGTCCGAGACTGAACAGGCCCAGACAATAGTTCCAGCGTTTCTCCGGGTTTGGTGGATTCATACCGGATTGTATGCCGGCTTGCTGGCCGGAGTTTTATGGATGGTTGCGGCGATAATGGTTAAGCGCCGAAGATCGAAAGAAAGCGAGCCAGTCCGATAATGTTGACAAAAGCAGGCCGACCGTATAGCATTTTGCCGTCCTAACATGAACAACACGGGGCGCCGCCCCGGATTGAGAGAGGAACCCTTTTATGCAACAAACGAACCGGTTTCAGCGAAGCTGGGAGCTTTTCAAGAACGCCGTCTCGGTCATGTTCCAACACCAGCAATTGCTGGTTTTCCCGCTCGTGATTTTTCTGTTGATGCTGTGCATCGCGGCGCTGTTTATCGCCCCCGTGGCGGTGCTGTTCGCCGCCCAAGGCTTCAATGCCGCCGCCACCGATCACCAGGTGCGGACCCAGAGTTTCGGTGGGCTGACCGGACTCTATTTCATCGTCGTCTATTTCATCTCCATGTTCAGCGCGACGTTTTTCAACGTGGCGTTTTATCACGAAATCATGGAGGCGTTGCAGGGAAGGCCGGTTTCGATCGCCAACGGTCTGAAATTCGCCTGCACCCGCTGGCAGGCCATCCTGATGTGGAGCCTTTTCGCCGGCGTCATCGGCTATCTCATCCGCGCGTTGGAGGAGAGATTCGGATTGTTCGGGCGCCTCATCATGGCCCTCGTCGGGACAGCCTGGAGCGTGGCCTGCGTTTTTGTCATTCCTGTCATCATTGCGGACGAAACGCTCTTCAATCCCATTGAGATGCTGAAAAAATCCGTCTTGACCCTCAAGCAAACCTGGGGCGAATCCCTGATTGGCTATGTCGGCATTTCGCTGGGAAGCTGGCTGGTGCTGGTCGCCTCGCTGCTCTGGCTGGGCAGCGCGGTGGCGATGGCGGTTCTGCTTCACAGTGTGGTTCTCGCCGTGATGGTGGCCGCCGGCTGGCTCATCACCATGATCGCATTTTCCTATTTGACCTCGGTGGCCAACCAGATTTTTCGCTGCGCCCTCTTCCTCTACGCCACCTCCGGCGCCATGCCGCACCCGTTCAACAACGACATGGCCGCCCAGGCTTGGAAGTTGAAGAAGAGTTGATCAAGCACTCAATCCGCTGGCCACGTACTCCGCGATTTCTCCGCCGATGGCCAGGGAAGCAGTCGCGGTTGGTTTTGGGGCGTTGAGGACGTGGAGGATCCCATCACAGAACGCCAGTTTAGCGTCCGCACCTTATATCAACTTAACCCGGCGGCCCTGCAAAGAGAAGAATAATTCCAAACCTGAATGAGTTTGTGGATTATTCTGAATTGCCAGGGGCCAGCCGACATGCCAAAAACCAGTTCAGAGAACGCCGTATCCCTCCGCTTCCGGGGAGCACACCTGCCCTCTCAGAAGCCGAACTTCGGCCGTGTGGCGGTCGGTGCCCCCCAACCGCATCTTCTCGCTTGCAGAGAAACTGTATATCTCCTCATTCGAGGGTGGCGGCGTGTTAGGCGAGGACTTGGGTCGGGCGGAATCACTTGCAAAAAACCGGCTCGGAAGCGCAAACTGCCGCGCTGCCGTAAACCAACAGAAAGCTGGCGCGAGAACCCCGGAGCGGTTTCCCGAATATTTATGGACACCATATTAAAACAACGGTTAATTTGTGTAGCTGTCATTGACAAACCGGACGACGCCGTCCCCTTGGCGCGGGCGTTGAGCGCGGGCGGGTTGAACACCATTGAAGTCACGTTCCGAACCGACGCAGCGGCCGAGGCCATCCGGCTGATTCGACGCGAACTGCCGGCCATGTGCGTCGGCGCGGGCACCGTGCTCACCCCGTATCAAGCCGCGCAGGCGGCCGACGCGGGAGCGCACTTCCTGGTCGCGCCTGGCTTGGATGAATCGGTATTGCAAGCGGCGACGGCGCGCAACGTAACATACATTCCCGGAGTGGTGACACCGACGGAAGTCAGCCGCGCGTTGGCCTTGAAACTCAGATTACTCAAGTTCTTTCCCGCCGAAGTTTCGGGCGGCGTGCCGATGCTCAAGGCTCTCGGCGGCCCATTCGCGCATACCGGCGTCAAATTTGTGCCGACCGGCGGCATTACGGCGGCGACTTTGGCCTCGTACCTGGCGCTGCCGACGGTGGCGGCGGTGGGCGGTTCCTGGATGGCCGAGCGCGACCTGATTGCCAACGGCGCCTGGGACAAAATCACGGCCCTAACCGCGGAAGCAATGAAAAACGCATGAACCTGGAACAATGGACCGCAGTTGATCGTTACGTCACCGACCGGCTGATGCCGGCCGATCCGGTGTTGGAAGCGGCGCTGCAAGACAGCACGGTGGCCGGGTTGCCATCCATCGCCGTCTCGCCCGCCCAAGGCAAGTTTCTCCAGGTGCTGGCGCGGGCGCAAGGCGCGCGCCGCATTCTCGAAATGGGGACGCTTGGAGGTTACAGCACGATCTTGCTGGCCCGGGCCTTGCCGCCCGGCGGCAGGCTCATCACCCTCGAAGCAGAACCAAAACACGCCGAAGTGGCGCGCGTCAATATTGCGCGGGCGGGGCTGGACGCCGTGGTGGAATTGCGCCTCGGCCCGGCGCTGGAGACGCTCCCCGTGCTCGCCGCCGAAAACGGCGCGCCGTTCGATTTCATCTTCATCGACGCGGACAAGCCGAACATACCCGAGTATTTCGGCTGGGCCATCCGCCTCGCGCGCACTGGCGGGACGATTATCGTGGACAACGTCGTCCGCAACGGCGCCTTGGCGGATGCGAGTTCGACGGACCCGAATGTGCTGGGGGTCCGCCGCTTCCACGAAATGCTGGCGAAGGAACCTCGCGTGAGCGCGATGACATTGCAAACGGTCGGATGCAAGGGTTACGACGGCTTGACCTTTGCGGTGGTCCTGGGCGGGGGGTGAACGGGCGCATGACAGATATCGGGAGGGGCGAACCCGCCCGTGAGGGCAAAGTGTTCAACCATTCCATTGTCCTGCTGGCTTTGCTTCACGCGCGTTACAGATCGCTTTGGATATGCGCCTCGCTCGCGTCTCGCCCGCGGCCAACATCCCGGCGCGCCAGTTGTTCATGTTATTCTGCATAGCCTCCTTAGCCCGGAACGATTGCGGCAGGACTGTTGCGTTTTCGCATTCGCCGCCAAGCCCAGCGGGCCAGCGTTTTGAAGTTTGGAACGCCCAGGTCGTCGAAGGCTCCGGCAATATAAATGAGCCAAAAGTCCAGCTTCATTTGGTTGGCGCCATACCAGGAAAACCAATCGCCCAAAGTGGCCGCGGTTGACGCGCCGAGTAAGAAGGTCGCAATTTCCCGGATTATCGGTACCCCCATGCCCCACGCCCAGTGCCACAGCATCTGGATGGGTGAGAAATTGGGCACGGTTCTTAGAACGAGGATGGCGACCCACGCGCTGATGGCGTTGCCCACAATCAAGCTGAACCAGTGCTCGCGCAGATGGGACAGGATGCGCTCCAATCGCTTTCCCGGGCCGCTTTCTCTGCCGTGAAATGCCACCCAGAGCGAGTGAACGAAGAATATGGCGAAGAAAACTCCAAACGCGTCACCCCTCACCACCCGCCACCAACCATGATGCGGTCCCGATGGCGGCCCGCCGAAACCCGGCGGCAACGACGGGACCATGCCGCCCGCAAATCCGCCGGCGATGCTGAAGGCGATGCCGCCCATGATCCAAACGACGAAGGCGCTGCCAAATGCTTCGAGCGCGCTGTCAAAAATTGTCTTAAGCGGGTCCCGCGATGGGTCGAACCGCGGCGCGGGGACGGATTGGTTATCGGTTTCGGCCATGACAACTCGTCTTGTCGCAGCAGTGTAATCGTTTTCCCCGGGGCGGCGATTACAATTTCCCCGGGGTTTTGGAGTTATTGGCATAGCCGTGTGACAGGTGTTTAAGAGGAGTTGACCCCACTCTCCGGCTCTCTCACCGCGGGCGGGGAGAGAGGGAGAGCCTTGCGCAGACATAGCTGCCCAAATGTCGGTGGCGCGGCAACTGAGCGAAACCGAGGATTCTGCGGCGCCGGTTGCGGCCCCAAAAACCGCATTGCCCTTGGGGCCTCCGTTCCGCAACATCAGGTTCATGCCGGGTAGCGTTTTATACGATTTTGTTCGCTAAATAATGAAACTTCCTCATCTGAAGACAACACCGATTGCGATCGACCCGGAAGCGGTGCAGGCGCGATGGGTTTGCGTTTTTTTGGTGCTGCCGGTCTTGGCGGTATTTGGGCAGACGGCGGGGTTCGAGTTCGTCAATTTCGACGACGGGAAGTACGTTTATGAGAATCCGATCGTACAAAAAGGATTGACTTGGGAAGGGGTCCGCTGGGCATTCACTTTCGGTGAGATTGGTCACTGGCATCCATTGACCTGGTTGAGCCACATGGCGGATTGCGAAGTGTTTGGCCTGTGGGCGGGTGGTCCGCACCTGGTGAACGTGACGTTGCACGCGGTTTCCGCGGTGCTCCTCTTTCTGCTTTTGCGCACGATGACGGGAAGGCTGTGGCGGAGCGCGTTTGTCGCCGCCGTGTTTGCGGTCCATCCGTTGCGGGCGGAGTCGGTGGCGTGGGTGGCGGAGCGCAAAGACGTGTTGAGCGGGATGTTTTTCATGTTGACGCTGTGGGCTTACGTCCGCTACGCGCGCCAGCCGTCGCGCATGGGCCTGGTCAAGGTGGTGCTTCTATACGCCCTGGGGCTGCTGTCCAAGAACATGCTGGTGACGTTGCCGTTTGTGATGTTGTTGCTGGACTGGTGGCCGCTGGGTCGAATGAAGCTGGGGCCAAGGGAGGGGGAAGCCGACGCCTTGGAGCGAACCAACGTTCTTGCGTTGGTCAAGGAAAAGTTCCCGATGTTCTTGCTGGCGGCGGGGTCGTGCGTGGCAACGTTTTTGACACCCGAGAAGATCGCAAGCGACAGACTTATCGCCGCCCCGGAACGCATTGGGAACGCTTTGGTGTGTTTTTTCGTTTATATCCAAAATACGGTTGTTCCCACCGGGCTGGCCATCCCTTATCCATTTCCTCCGAACCTTCGGCCCTTTTGGGAGATTGGCCTGGCTTTGGCCGCGCTAATTGGAGTTTCCGTAACAGTAGCGGCGGGCCGGCGAAAGTGGCCTTACCTGTTGGTGGGCTGGCTGTGGTATGTCGGAATGCTGGTTCCGGTCATTGGGTTGGTGCAGATTTCCTATTACAGCCACGCCGACCGTTACACCTACCTTCCCGGCATTGGATTGTCGCTCGCCGGAACATGGGCGGCGGCGGAATGGTGCGCGGGTTGGAAACACGGACGGGCGCTGGCGGCGGGAGTGATGGCGGCAGCGCTCGGCGCGTTGATGGTCTGCGGATTTATCCAGACTTCGTATTGGCGGGACAGCGAGACGCTCTGGACCCGGGTGCTGGCCTGCACCTCCAGCAATTACGTGGCCCATTACAACCTGGCTGATGCTCTTTTCAAGCAGGGCCGGGTGGAGGAGGCCATCCAGCACCTCCGGTCGGCCCTGGAAATCCAGCCCGACAGTGCGGAGGCGCACGTGAACCTCGGCATTGCTCTGGTCAAACAAGGCGATTTGGATGGAGCCATTGCGCACTTTCAGAGGTGCGCGGAGATCCAGCCCAACCTCGTCAAACCGCATTACAATATGGGCAACGCCCTTTTCCGACTAGGCCGGCTGGACGAAGCGATTGTCCAGTATCGCAAGACTCTGGAAATTGAGCCGGACAATGTGGAAGCCCTCAACAATTTGGGCAACGCCCTGGCGATGAAGGGCGCATACAACGAAGCCATCGCACGATACCAGAAAGCGCTCACCCTGCGGCCGAATTACACCGACGCTCACAGCGACCTTGGCCGGGTTCTTGTTAGATTGGGCCGCCTGGATGAAGGTGTCGCGCAATTCCGTGAGGCCGTGGCCATCAAACCGGATGATCCCGTCTTGCTGAATGATCTGGGCAAAAGTCTGCTTATGAAAAACGACTTTGCCGGGGCCATGGCCTGCTTTGAGAAAACTGCTCCGCTGGGTCCCGACCCGCTCGCCCGATGGCAACTGGTCGGTGATAACTTTCTGAAGCAGAGCGATTGGGATACGGCCATTTCATGCTATCGTCAGGCGATCAAAATTGACCCTCGCTCCGCCGATGTTTGCGCCAATTTGGGAATGGCCTGTTTCCAGAAGGGCGAAGCAAAGGAGGCGATTGACGCGTGGGAAAAGTCTCTGGCGATCAATCCTGACCAATTGACGGTCCAGAACAACCTGGCCTGGCTGCTGGCAACGGCATCTGACCTTTCCCTCCGCAATGCCACGCGGGCGGTGGCGCTGGCGATGCAGGCCAACCAATCGAGCGGGGGTGGAAATCCGGTAATCCTGCACACTTTGGCCGTGTCCTACGCGGCGCAGGGAAGTTATGGGCTGGCGACGGTCACCGCGCGACGGGCTTTGCAATTGGCGCTGGAACAAAAAAGGGACGCGCTTGTCGCGACTTTACAGAAGGAAATTGTGGAGTACGAATCGCAGCCTGCGGCCGGGACTTCTCCCCAGTGACGGGTGTGCCAAGCCCCCGCGGCAGACCATTTTTGGTCAAGCTCACCGGTTGACGATGGCAGTCAAGTCCAGTAATCATAAGGAAGCAGCATGAATAACCCGGTTTCTTCCATTCCGACGTTTTGCGTTTTTACGCGAACAGCATTTCGCGAATGGCATCCCACTCCAAGTATGTCTAAAACGTCCACCCGCTCGCCGGTCGTTCTGGTTCTATTGCTCCTCGCTTGGCTGATCCCGGCTGCCGCCACGCACGCGGCCACCAATTCGCCGCCACCGATACCCACCACCCCCGCCAAGGAAATGAAGCATCCGCCGTCTGTTCCGCTCTGGCCGAATGGCGCGCCCG
>Ga0302320_10022143_pt1 | contig 12568 bp, 16 predicted proteins | sample Bog_T0_3_FD_202130 | JGI IMG/M metagenome (GOLD analysis project Ga0302320, IMG submission 202130) | Peat permafrost microbial communities from Stordalen Mire near Abisko, Sweden - Bog_T0_3 | ecosystem: Environmental > Terrestrial > Soil > Wetlands > Peat | place: Sweden: Abisko, Stordalen Mire...
GCATACTTTTTTTTTTTTTAATTTTTTTTTTTTTTTTTTTTTTTTAAATTTCACCCTTAGGTGTTCACTTTGAATTTAATTTCTTTTCATTCTTTTAAATTTTAATTATTTGAGGTTGGGATTCCATGGCAAAAATAATTTGATTTCTCAAATTTTTTTAATTTTTTTTTTTTATTTTTAAATTTTAAAATTTTTTTTTTATTTGTTCACCTAAAAAATATTTTATGAGAAAATAGTTTGAAATATATTTATATAAATCCATCTCCAAAACATTGAACACAATGATAAAAAAATTCAAAAACTTTCGCACCTTGAGTTTTTCAAACCCCAAATTTTTCTCAACGACCTTCGACTCCCTGAAACTTCATGATTATTTAAGATCCTCCTTAAAGAACTTAGGTTATGAGACCCTGACCACGATTCAAAACAAATCTTTGCCATTATTATTGGAAAAAAGCAATTGTCTTTTGCTTTCTGAAACCGGCACAGGGAAAACCTTGTGTTACCTTCTCCCAATAATTGAAGAAATTTTAGCTGAAAAGGAAAGGATTCCCAATCCACCATCTGAAGACCACCATGGTTTCCTGAAAGGAAGAAGAGGGGCTATAATTTTGACTCCTTCAAAAGAGTTATGCGTGCAAATTTACGCAGAAGCGAGAAAACTTGACAAAGAAAACAAGATAAATGTAATGCGCGCAGGGCCTTTAAGTTACAAATCTCCAATAGTGAAATTTTTGGTAAATGCATCCAAAAACAAAAATGATGTATCTAAATTTTCATAGAGTGATGTCGCCACAAAAACAACCAAACCTGCAGAAGTCCCAACGTCAGTTTTAGAGCGAATAAGTAATCAAAACGTCTTAAACAATTTGAATTGGAACAATGTGGATATTCTAATAAATACTCCCACTCATATGGAGGCATTGCTCAGGATGAAACAACAGAAAAACCCTAATGAGATCAAACCAAAAATCATCGTTTTAGATGAGGTGGATTTACTTTTGGGGTGTTTTCACCATTTTTTTTCTCTCTGATTTTATATTTTTTTTAAAGAGACCCGTTCTTTGCACATAGCACAAAATACTTATTAGATCAATTGGCAGATTCTTCAGTTCATATAATCTTAAGTGGGGCCAGCATAATGTATAAAATCAATGGCAAGCCGTCCATTGAGGTTCTATCTTCAATGTTCAAAGATTTGATGGTTATTGAAACAGCCAACTTTCATCGTTTCCCACGGGAAATCAAACATCAGGTGATAAGGCTGGAAAATGAATTGGAAAAGGCTCCAGAGAAAAAGTATTGAAATTATTTTTGAGTTGTGTTTTTTTTCGAAATTCAATGGTTAGTTTTTTTTAAAGCGCAAAGATACTCATGTTGGAATTGATTGAGAAGTTGAAATTCGATAAGCTCATAGTTTTTTGCAATTCGGGCGAAACTGCTGAAGAATTACATTCATCATTTGGGAAAAACGAAATCAAATCAGGCGTTTTTTATTCAAGTCAATAAAAAAACTGCATATGTTAAAAAACTTTATGAAAGCATTGCACAAGGATCAAAAAGCCATAACCATTGCAAGATTCCGATCCGGGGAAATTGACATATTAGTGACCACAGATTTGGCTGCTCGAGGGCTGGATTTCAAGCATGTACATCATATTATACAATTTGATTTCCCTAAAGACATTCTGACATTGTTGCATCGTTTCGGGAGAACAGCAAGGTTTCTTCAATGAATATTAAGATTAAATTTCTTTGAATATTTTTAGATTAGGACAAAAAGGGCATGGTAAATTTTTTTTAATTTTTTTTTTTATTAAATTCAATTCAAGTCATCAGCTTCATCACCAAAAAAGATGAAGCTTTGTTGGAACAGTTTAATAGAATCCAGGAAAAAAATGAAAAATTGGAGCTGATTTTTAAAGGGAAGGAAGTCAATAAACCGAGTAGTCATGCAGTCGTGAATCCAGAAAACCCTTCAATCTAAAAAAATTTTAAGTTTGTTTTTCATAAAAGTTAATCTTGGCAACTCTATTAAAATAAATAAAAATAAGACCGAATTTAAAATTTAAATAAAAAAAAAACTTGATTTTTTTTTTTTTTTTAAATGCAAAGTTATAGATTTTCTCATGTTTTTTGTTACCTCATAACAAGAATAATTAATTGAACTTAGGAGAATTTGTCATTCAAGCTGTATTTTTGTCCTCCGACAACTCCAATTTCCTTTAGGCTTTCTCTGCTCTTATCCTCCTGCATCTCCTCGATTTCTCCTTTCCAGGCCACAATTTTCTTCAATGCTTGCATTCCATTGAAAGCGCTTTTGGGTCCATAGGTATAAGATCCCATACCTCCAACAACGATCCAATCACCTACTTCCATTTCAGGGAGCTGAAGATTCTTGCAAATGATATCCCATCCATCACAGGTCATTCCGAAAAGGCTACCAAAAGCTCCTTGCATTTTTCCATTGCCAGCACCGAATTGTGCCTCTTTTTCTGAGTTCCATTTCTGATAAAACTGATCATTTTGATTCTCAAAAGACACTCCATCCATCAACACGCAATTGAAACTATGATAAACACCATCATTGACATGATAACACATCTTGTTGCTCTTGATTCTTTTGCCTAAGATCCTTGTTGCCAAATAACATGAATTCGAAGAAAAGTGTCTACCAGGCTCTGCTATGACCTGATATCCCAAAGGATCCTTGTGAGTGACTTGTAATGCTGAAATTGTCCTTTCATCCAACTCCCCAGCTGGAAAACCGCCGCCCAAATCCAAAATCTCCATTTTATGGCCATATTGTCGACCAACTGTGATGCAAGCCCGAGCCATATCCACGGCCTTTTTGAAGGAAGCTGAACCATGTTGTCCAGATCCACAATGGAAATGAATCCCATGAAGTGTGATGCCCATGTTCTTGATTTGTTGGAACTTTTGTTTGATCTCGCTTAGGTTCTTGATGTCGTCTCCGAACTTGTTCGAAAAGACAGTCGACAACTTCTCGGATTCTTCCTCCTTGATGCTTATCCTCCAAAGAATCTTCATGTCCACCTTGAGTGACTCTTGCATTTTTTGTATCTTCACCAATTCTTCTAAAGTATCTGCGGTGGTCAACAACACCTCATTCTTCATGGCAAATTTGAGATCTTTTTCTTCTTTGATGGAATTAGAGTACACAATGTTGTTGGGAAAGATCCCGAGGTTCAAAGCCTTTTGGATTTCGCCCTTTGAGGCGCAATCAAAGCCCAAGTTGCAACGTGCTACATCCTGAATCAATGGCATGATAGGGTTGGATTTGATGGCATAGTAAGGCTTGATCCAAGGCAGTGTTCGTTTCCAATTTTGAATTTTACGGGTGGTATAGCTAGAATTATAAATCAAAAATGATGAACTCATTGGGTCTGATTCTACAAAAGATAGGAAACGACGTTGGGCTGCCAAGGATAATAGCTGGGTGTCAGTGCCACGCATAAAGAGGGTGGAATAGAACGACTTTGGGCTGGTTTTGCTCAGCATGGGGAATTAGATGTGCTTAAAAAAAGGGGGGTCTTGTGAATTGTTTATGAAAATCTTTTTGGGTATTACAAAAATGGAAGGATATTTAAGGGTTAGGTGACCAATTAAACGACAGGAAATTAAAAAACGAGAAAATTTCTAATTTTTTTTGAAAAATTTAGAAATTTTTTTTTCTAGAAAATTTCATTTTGTACAAAATTTAAGGCAAATCAGGCATGAGAGAGGTAAATTGAGATGGGACTTAAAATTTCTAGAAAAAAAAAGAAACTTTTTTAGAAAAAAATCTATTTTTAGGATCTTAATTATTTTAGTATTTTAAACAAATAATGCAAAATTCATGACATCAAAACAAATTTCTTAAAAAACTGAAAGTCTTCAATATATTTCCCTAATATAAAAGGTTTATAGAAAACCTAAAATTTTAGTAAAGAGCTTATGAAAAGAAAACAAAATGCATAAAACTTTAATAGAACCTCATTAATTAGAAAAAAAAGTCATAACACTTATTTAAAGAAGAAAACTCATTTTTTAAAAATCTTTCGTAACTTTGAAAGATCTTTTCTTCTCTACTCTTAAATAAAACAATGTTCTAACTAAAAATGAAATGACTTGCACATAAATTAATTTTTTGTATGCCTCAGAAAAAAATTTCCTAAGAAAAAGAAAAAATATATCGTTAAATTAATAATAATTCTTGGCATTGTAAAAAAAAATATCCTAATTAAAAACTCAAAGAAAAAAACTCTAAGAATTGATTTCTCATAATTTCATAATTTTTCAAAGCAAGAAAACCTTAATTTTGAATAAAAACCAAATGAAAAATTTCCCTTTTGCTAATAAAGACCCTTCCGAACTTTACAATAAACAATTGTTATCAATAAACAACCCCAACAAAGAAATGAGCAAGCGTTTCAAATGTTTTCAAAGCCTATACAAACAGCAAGAACATAGTCCCAAGGCTTTAGCTGAATTTTTCAACGGATACAATTACGTGATTTTTGATATTCTTTATTTTTCTATTATCAGGCAAGGAAAAATCTTCTAATTTTTTTGATTTTTTTGGTTTTTTTCTTATTCTCCAATAGGTTCCATCCCTCTAAATTCAGACTTACCTCAGGATATGAGGAAATTAAGAGTTTATTTAGTGTACTGAAGCAATTTTTCGATGCTTTGGATAAAGAACGGCTGAAAAATATAATTGTGGACCATGGCATAAAGATATACTCGTTGTTTTATTACACATTGGATTTCTTCACGAAAAAAGAGATCAGACTTTGCAGTTTTGGAATTTTGTTGAGGATCATTGACGCATTCATCAACGAGAAAAATTACGAGAACTTGAAACAATCAGAATCCAAACAAAATATAGAATCCAATAAAAATATCGAAGCGAAACAAAATTCCGAACCCAAACAAAATAGCGAATCCAAACAAAATACAGAATTCAAACAAAATATGGAGAAAGAGAAAGATTTTTTGAAATTGCCCACTGAACTTCATGAATTTTTCCTGATCTCCATTGAATTCAACCTCTATAATCAAAAAAACTTGCAAGGCTTAAACGTGCTTCCTTTTCAAGATAACACCAAATTATTTTTGGAGGAAGAAAAGCTGCTGGAAATAAAAAATGGAGAATGGATGAAATTAATTAAGGAAAACACCCCGATTTTCGGTATGGAGGATCTGATTTTGAAAGTAAAAAAAAAAAGAGAAGAAATTTTAATTTTTTTTCAAAGGAATTTTTCCATTTTACGAAAAATGAAAATAAAATAAAAAATTGGTTCATTTTGCTTCAACTGACCTGGCTGAAACAAATTTTCGAAACCACCAAAGACAAAAACAAAATTTCGCCTTCCAAAAGCTATTTATCCATGAGCACATCTTTAGAAAGCAACGAGGAAGCCAAAGAATCCAAAAAAAGCATGTTGGTCATACAATATAAAGCCAACAATTTCACTGATCCCATCACAAAGATAATTGTTCAGGTTTTTTTGGTGAAAAAGTTTAGGAGGCAGTTTTTTTTTTATTTTGATAGAAAGTCTTTCTGAAAACTTTCAAATCCTATTTGAAGATTTTGAGCTTTAGCACCAACCCCAACAATTACATGACTGAGGACAATTTCCGAATTTTTATAAAGATCATCTATGAATTATATTATGCAGAGGACTGCAACGCAATCATTTTGAAAATTTTAAGAATGTAAAATTTAATTTAATTATATAAATTTACATTTTTTTTTGGGGGGGGGGACCATAATTTTTGAAGGAGGTGAAATTGGTTAACATTTTTTATTTTTTTATTGTGAGGGTTGGGGTTACAAATTATTGGATTTTATATACATACTAAACTATGAGTTTTTATGTTTTCCAATAGCTATACAAAATACTTCAGCTCAAATTTGCAAACTTTGATGACACAAAAAGGTGAAAAATACATCCACCCAGTCCTTCCTGTGATTTGTGAGAGTCAGGCTTCGATTTATTTAGAACTGTTGAATCAGATACAACAGTCAATTTTGATTGAGATAGATATTATTCACAAAAAATGCTTGAATTCTGAGAAAGCAAAATTAGAAAGATTGGACCTACTCAATGAAATTATAAAATACATGCTCGAAGATGAAGAAAACGCGCAAAAATCGCTATATAAGCCAATTTTAGATATAGCTTTGAATGTCTTAAATGATATGAAGAAAATGTGAGTTTAAAAAAGGAATTCTTTTAAATTTTTGGGGGAAAATTAAAAATTTGTAGAGAGAAACCAAATATTAATATAAATGCTAATTTGGAAACTTTAGCCCCTTTTCTTAAAAACATCTTGCTTTATGCTATCAAATTGGAAGCCAATTGCACTCCCTCTTGGAAGAAAATAAAGGTTTGTGGAATATATTTTGATTAAAAATTTGTAATTATAAAACCCTAAAAAATTAACATTCCAAAGGAATATTTCAACAATTTCCTCATGAACAGAGATCTCATGATAGACTTTAATAAGTTGATGTTAGAAGAAACTGAAAAATTGGTGAAATTCCTTTACAATGATGAATTTTATTTCATGTTCCAATCCTTAAAAATCAATAAACATTTCAAATTCCGTCAAGAGCATCTCATCCAGCTTTTCCTTTATGTTCATTGGAAATCGAAAACTCACAAATGTTTCGAAAAAAATTTCTCCGATTATTCAATATTTTTGTCTTTTGATCCTGATGTCACCGAGATTTTGAAGACCGCATCAACGAAACAAAACGCTTTGTTTGAAAAAGGTTGTCATAAATTCAATGGATGGTTACATTTGATGAAACTTTTCATTGAATCTAACCAGATGGAAATCAGTGCCAGTTTTGATACATTATGTGATGGTATCGCTGGCATCATTGAACATTTATTACAGCCTGAACAGTTTTTTTTGCCTAATGAAAGGGGGAAACCACTTCCAAGACCGAAATATAACCCACCAGCTCAAACATTTTTGGTAATTTTTTGTTGAGAAAAAGTTTAAATGATTTTAAAATTGAAAATTCAAAGAATTTTATTGATTAAAATTAAAATTAATATTGTTAGCTTATTTTCGAGAATTTCTTCAAAACTACAATTCATTTTCCGTTGAATCCGCAAGAAATCATACCTTTAAAAAAAAAAGGAATTTTAGAATATTTGCTTTTTGCTTACAAAACGTTTTTTAAGATAATTTGCGAAGCGAAATCGGAAATTCCATTGCCGAAAGACACCTTTGTGGATTTTATCAAAATCGTGATTGACATTTTGAGTTGCGACTTCGAAAAGTTGAAGGAAGATGATGAGAAAAAAACCGTAATCCATTTTCTAACTCATAAATTTGTTAATTTTTGTCCAAGAGTATTGAAATATGCTTGATTTACACTTCCAAGCTGTTCGCGAATGAATTCCCTGGAATAAAATTGTTGATTCCTTATTATTTTGAGATCATTCAACATATTTTTGTGCTTTCTAAAAAGGATTTCCTCTGTAAAAAAAGCCACAGTGAATTCATCACCAATGCGTTGTTACATGTAACCAGAGTTTCAGATCTTAAGACTTATATAGACCTATTGAAAAATTCATGTATAACACTTTTGAAATCTATGTATGGGATTATTAAGAAATATGGTGAGATGAAAATTTTGTTTCATGGGAAATCTGTGCAACTCAATGATTATAAGCAAAACATTCTGGATTTTATTCAATATATGGTCTTTGATTATGAGAAGAATCTACAGTTGAAGCTAAAAAACAACACACCAACTACCACGAAAAAAAGCAAAGAAGATCTTGAAGATAGTCAAGATTTCAAGAATAATTTCTTCGCTTTGGTGCTTTATATTATTAAAGATTTGGTGTCAAAGGATCTGGATTTTTTCAAGGTATATAACTTTTTTTTTTAAATGAAATTAAATGAAAAATGTATTATAATTATAAAGACTATATGGGAAGGAATTATGAAAATAATGGGAAATGATGTGAACAATTATGATAATTATTGTTATTTATGCGGAGATTTTCTCGACGCCATTTCTTTTCTGGGTCACGATTTAATTCAAGACAAAAATTTCGAGTTTTATCATTCTGCGATTGAATCAATGCTTGCGATTCTGAATAATTCGCTAGATTCAAAAGTGAAAATAAAGATTTTGAATTGTCTTTTGGTTGAATTTTTTAGGAAAAAACATTAATTTTTATTTTTTATCAGGGGTGGATTATCAACGACAGCAACTATCAAATTAATTTGAAGCCCAAAATCTTTGAAAAAATTTCCTGGACTTTAAAAAATTTTTGTAACTATTTTTTTTTTTTTTTTCCTGATCTTTTTTCTGACTTTAGTAAAAGACGATGAAAATAGCATCAAGGACCAAGTTGAGGTGTTTTTTTCTCATTTGATTACAAATTTCTATAACTTCCCCCCACGAAACCAGACCATCGACAGCAACAAATCTCTTTTTAACGAAGGAGCTCTATATTATGACGTCATGGGTTGTCTAGGTAGTTACGCTCAAACTGAAAATCCTTCGGTCACAACCTATAAAAAAACAATCACGGATCAAAACTTCCTCACAAGAGATATCATAACTGCAAGTAAATTGAAGTCTTTCCGACAAAACATCTCAAAATCCAGTCCATTTCCTCTTGATTTCAAACATTTGAGGAGGGAGGACTGTTCTCCAATCAAAGCCAACAACCCAAGCTCATTATTTTGGCATAAAATCGGGTTGAAAAAGGGCGTCGCATTCAATGAAACCCATCTTGATAATAGATTATGCGGGAAGTCAATACAAGAAGAAATCCATAAACTCAATCAGAAAATAGGCAGCCATTATCCTGATAATGTGGAGTTCCAAAGAATTAGTTTATCTTTGGGAAATAACACTATTTTTTCATTTGTAAAGGGAAGCAAAAACACCATGAAAGGCATCATTCGTAATGTTTCAGGAAAATATGCCTGGGTTATAAAATTGTTCGATGCCATTGGCTCAGATTGCATTCAGAAAAAATATGATGAGAAGGGATTGGAATTCAAATTATATAAAAATTTGCTTGTACAACAACAAAGTAGTGCTATTCCGAGAAGCAGAGCAGGGACACAAACACAAGATTGTTTCCAATTAAGAACGATGATCAGAAAGCCTGAGAAAAGATTGAATAAAATCCTGACAACTATAAAAAGCGCAGAAAACATTGAGCCAGACAACGATTTCTCACAAACTTTGAGGGACATTGCGTGGAAAATTGAGGATTTTAACCAGGTACTATTTTAATAAAAAGTGATAAATATATAAATTGGGAAAGTTTGATAAAAACCATGAAGTTGATTTCCAAGAAAAAATCAATTCATTTCAGAAGAATTTGAGTTGCACGGGCTTGTCTTTGGAATTCGAAAAACGAGAGGCTTCAAATTTGAAAGAAACAGAGTAAAAACTGAATGAAATTTGTTTTTTATTTTAAAAGGAGCCAAAGAAATTCTAAAGAAAACAAGAAAAAAAAAAATTCGGTTTGGGAGCATAACTCCTGCATTTTCTATGGTGTCAAATCATTTCTCATCCAAAATGGCTTCCTAACCCCAGAAACATTAAAAACCATTAAAATTTTAAATGACAAGAATACGAATTCAGACCAATTTCAAAACCTTCTAAACGTTTTGGACCAAACATCAAGTAACAAAGAAGAAAAAAACTGAATAATTTTTATTTTAGATCGAGAAACTATCAAAATTGGCATCGTTTATGTGGGTTTGAACCAAGATCATCAGAAGGAAATTCTGATGAATCAACAAGGATCAAAGGAATATGATTGGTTTTTAGCGAATTTAGGGAAGAAAATTGAATTGGATAAACATTTGGGTTTTTTGGGGGGGTTGAAGGAAATCAATGATGGTAAGTATGCGATTTATTTCGCTAATTCGCAAATCGAAATCATCTATCATGTTGCCACTTATATGCCAACAATTGAGGGGGATGACCAACAAATAAACAAAAAAAGGTGAGTTTAATAAATTGGATTTTAATGTTTAAAAATTAAAAAGACATGTTGGAAATGATCATGTCACAATTATTTGGAGTGAAAATCAATATGAATATCGAAGAAACACCATTCAAAGTCAATATAATTGTGTCGTCATCGTTATTTACCCAATGAAACATAATCTCTTCAAAATTCAAGTTTTTAAGAAGGATCATGTAAATTTTTCATTATTTGTTAAGGTTTTTTATTAAAATTCCAAGATTCCATATATTTTCCCATGGATTGATGGAGCGGTTTTCGGTGAAAACGAATTAGTTCCAATGATTAGGTTATTTTCTTTAAATGCGCATCGAAGTTTTTATTGATAAAAAATTGAGTCTTTATAATTGTTTTTTTTCAGAAGCGAGAACTTCAATCACTGGGAACATCAACAATGAATTTGCAGAGTTCAATTCTTATCTCAGCAGAAAATCGTTCATTGAAAACATTGTTAACAAATTTGGCACTGATTTAAATCAGGATTCAAAAGGAAAAAAACTCTTGACAATTTTGCATAATACTAAACTAAGCAAGCCTAAATTCACAAAAATCAACGTTTCCAAAGCATCATAAATCGGGGGCTGAATAGAATTTTTAAAACATATGATTGTGTTCTGAAAATATATGTCTTTTAACTTTGTAAAAATTTAGAAGTGTTATAAAAAAAATTCTGAAAGTTAATTGAAATTAATTAAGCATTTTAAGCTTTTTAAATTGAATTTAACTAAATTTTAATTTTTATGTTCGAATTTTTGATTTTAATGATGAATTGATAACAATATCATAATTTTATTTGTTCTTTAATTACGGTAAGGTTATTCTTTTTTTTTTTTGTCTATCTTTCCTGTTCTTTTTTCGTGTTTTTTGAACATTTGATAATTTCTTTTCGAATCCTTATTAACTGGTATTTCTTCCTCTGTTTCATATTTCTTCTTTGGAATTTCTTTCTTATTTTCTGAACGGCTTAGAAGAAAATCATCTATAGTTGGAAATTGAACAAATTCTAAAAAGGTTTTTCTATGCTTTAATGCAATTGCTTTGGTTTTATGAGCTAATTTGGTGTGCGATCGAAAAGAATTGAAAATATTATCCAATACCTTAGCCATTTCAATCGAATGAGTAAATTCTTTGATAATTATATTCCATTTGCTGTTTATTTGGTTTTTGTAAAAAGCAATTCCTCTAGTCACAATTTTGGTCCATTTCAGATCTTTATCATCATCCAATAATTTCAAAACCTTAAATATGTATCTTTTCCCATAAATTTGCCATATGGCCTCATCCACAAGATCGTTTTTATCTTATTTTGTTCATCTTTCTTAATTTCATTAACATAAACTGCAATAGAACTATCTTCTGCTGTTGAACTATCTTCATTGTAAACTGCTATAGAACTATCCTCATCAGAGTTTGGATGGATCACATAATCTATTTTTCCAACGAGCTTTCTTGTTTTTTTTATCTTAACAAATACAGGCACCTCAGCAGAGACGAGATACTTCCAGAATCCAGCTATTGATGCCAATGTTCCAAGTCCGCAAAGCAATATTTGAAAATCAGCTTCTGTTTTGTGTCCGTTATCCAACTTATCTAAAATCTTAGTTTTGAAAAAACTTTCCAATTTTTCCATGTTCTCAACACTGTCAACATAGTCTTTGACTAATAAGTTAAGATCTAAAGTATTAAATTTTGTTTGTGACCATTCTATGAAGAAGATTTTCATTATTTCTGATTTGACCTCTTCATTAGGGATTAGCAATTTATTCTTTTCATTTGCGGATAGGGTTAAATATCCATTTAGCACCATAAAAACCCAAAAGCTCCCAGTCTCAGTGTTTTTTCTAATAGAATCCAAATTTATTGAAGTATTAATAGTTTGTGGGTTTGGAATCTCGTAATAGCCCAGTTTCAAAAATTTTTCAAAATTATCCATTTCATTCGAATTTTCTTTAATTTGTTGAAAAGCCAATAAAATTAAAGTGGTATCATCGACTTGAACCCAATATGGTTTTATCTCTTTATTACTAAGACAGTTAATAATAGACCATGGGTTATAAAGATGCCTACCACCAATACAGTATCTATTATAGAAAGCTTTAATTGCTTCTTTTTGAAGTTTTTCTTCCTCTATATCTGAGAATTCCAAATGTTTCTGTAATAGATTTGACACTTCTTCATTTGTAAAGCCAAAATCTTCAGCATATTTTTTTTCAAACATTCCATTTTCGGTAAACTGATTTAAATCTGAAAAGAAATTACCTTTTGCAATTCTCAAAATCCCAGTCATGATAGATTTTTTGACATGCTCATTATTTTTCAAGGCTAATCTAAACATTTGTTTTAAAATTAATGTGACATCTTCGAGGGATTCTGACTGATTTATCAAACTATTTATGGGTGAATCATATTCTTCTATGAGCACAAATGCTTCCACATCAAAATGCTCATGCAACAACTGACTCAAAAAGCGTATGGAAGTTATCAAATCTTCTTGTGTCGGTTTTTTTTCTTCTTCATTAAAACAGAGTCTTTCAAAT
>Ga0302320_10022146_pt1 | contig 12566 bp, 10 predicted proteins | sample Bog_T0_3_FD_202130 | JGI IMG/M metagenome (GOLD analysis project Ga0302320, IMG submission 202130) | Peat permafrost microbial communities from Stordalen Mire near Abisko, Sweden - Bog_T0_3 | ecosystem: Environmental > Terrestrial > Soil > Wetlands > Peat | place: Sweden: Abisko, Stordalen Mire...
GCTGTGCGAGGCGGTCCGCCTTGCTTGCGGCCAGATCGATCCATCGTTGATCGACGAGCTTCATGGCGAGTTGCAGCGGGTGGATGGGGCGTCGCACGACGGCCACTTGGCCAAAGACCTGTTTGGTATCGATCAAAGCATCCGGCAATTGCTCGTTGACCGTTGCAGCAACAAGTGGCTGGTGGCCGACCTGGGCCGCTACGAGTCGGTCGATTCGGCGTTGCGCGAGATCGTGGGCGGCCGTCGCGTGGCCCAGCGGGATGTGTTCCTGCCCGCGGGTGAACTTGTGGCCGCGTTGCAAGATAACCATGCGGACCGCAGCCACGCGGCCATGAATCGGCACGTCGGCGTGGTTGCCTGCACAGTCGAAGAGATGGTATTCGACGGCAAGCCGTAGGGCTATCAGCCACCCAATGCGCGGTGGAGGTCGTGCAGTTCGTCCTCGATGCGCTTCACGGCGGCCGCCAGATCGGCAATTTCCTGCTGCTGTTGCCGCACGGTGCCGCGGAGTTCGTCAACGGTTTGCCGCAGCACCTCGGAGTCGCCGCCGAGCGGCGCCGCTTTGGCCGCATGCGGCGCCGCGGGGGCTGTTCGCGCCGCCGACGGTGGCTCGTCGTGGCCCGCCTCGGCGTCCGCCATGGACGAATGCATGGCCCGCTGCTGTTCCAGATCACGCTGCGGATAGAGGGCGTGCGTAAAGACTTGTCCGCGGCCTTCGGGCGTGAGCGGAATCACCAGGCCCTTGTCCTTCAGCGAAGTCAACAATTCGCGGAGGACGTTGAGGTCGCCGATCGGGTCCATGCGGGAGGCGCGTCCGCGGAGTTCGCCCACGGTCTGCTCGCCGCGGAGCAGCAATTCGATCATCACGGCCATCTCGACCTCGCTCACCCCCAGCCACTTGTAGAGATAGTGCCGGTACTTCTGCACCCGCCCTAAACCCTCGACGAGCGCCACGGCGCCGAATTCACGCAAGCGGTCGAGCGACTCTTCCACCTGGTCGGCTTCGAGTTGCAGCACCGGATCGCGGTTGCTTTTCTGGTTGCAGCCCGCTACCAGGGCGTTGAGCGTCATGGGATAGGCGTCGGGCGTGGTCTTGGCCTTTTCGCCCAGGACGCCCAGCACGCGGCGGTCAATGGAATTCAACGGAATCCAGCGGGGCGCTGGCGGCGCAACGGGAGTGGGTGTGGTGTCGTTCATGCCGTGAATGTAAGGGGTTGCGCCGGCAAGGTCAAGAGGATTGGTCCGCTTGCTAACTTCGGCTGAGCGTGCGACAATTTGGAGTGCGAAGGCCGGGGCACCCTCCGGGTCGTCGCTTTTCAATACGGTCGAATTTGATCGAAAAACCCCGAGCGTTATGAAAAGCGGCGACAAGTCGCCGCACTCCAAAGGAGCGAACCGTGTCTACCGCAGATAGCAACCCGTCCTCGGTCCCAACGCCGCAGGAACTCAAGTCGGCCTTGAAGGCATTTCGCAAGCGGCTCAAGCTGACGCAACTGGACGATCAATCGCGGATCGGCCGCGGTCCGATGAGCAGCGGCCACGACTCGGCGATCGTGGCCATCGTGCCGCCCAACCAGTTCCGCGCGGCCATTTGGGAGGAACTTGCCCGGCAAGGCAAGCTCAAGCGCGCCGGCAACGGGATGTACGCGCTCGGGCAGCCGTAACGATAAGCAACCAGGCAAGGGCCACTCTCACGAGCCGGGTGTCCAGAGCTTGCCGCCGCCGGAACCGGAAGATTCGCTGCCGGGCGTCCAGAGCTTCGAGGGCTCGGGGGCCGCGGGCACGGACTCGCCGCCGGGATAACCGGGCGGCACGGCCACGGGCGTGCCGTCGGGATTCAAAAGGCCCGCGTTGATCAGCATCCGCGTGAGCGACTGGGCCACGCCGGGCTCCTTCATATGCCGCGACTCGATGTGCTGCATCAGCCGCATTGCCTCATGCACGTCGCCCTGGCCGAAACGGACCGAAAGTTCCATTAGGTCCCAAATGGCGCACGACTGGCCGGCAGCAAGCGATTGGCCGCGGGCTTCCTCGATGCACTTGAGGCTCTCCTCGAAGTTCTCGGCCATTTCCACAAGCACGCGGTAGGCCTCGACACGATCGGGCCGCGAGGCAAAACCCTCGCGCGCAATCACGGCCTGGGCGAAGGTCCGGGCGGCATCCGAAATGTGATACATCACCGCGCGATGGAAGGCGAAGGAGAGCTTCTGGTCGTCGAGCTGCGCAACCTGGACCCGCGCCAGGCGGACCAGCGGGAGCCGCTGAAGATCACACTGCTCCAGATCGATTGGCCCCAGCGTGGGCAGGCCGAGACTGCTCCGCAAGTCGTTGAAATCGAATTCGTCAGGCGAGCGGTCCGACCACTGCTGCATGACCAAAATGGCGGCCAACGACTTGCGTTGGGCCAGGGAGTCGCCGGTTGCCGCGTCGGCGGCCGTTTGTCGTAACGACCGGCCACCGAAAACGCCCAGCGGACCGTCCGGCCAGCGATTCAAGATCGTATCGCGGAAATCGGCGTCGAGCAGGGCATCAACCTGCTCGCGCGGCGCGCCTTGCGGTGGGACCCAGCGGCGCATGAGCATCTCGTGGCTGGCCGACGTCTTGCCCACGATCGTCTCTTCCGGCGCCGCTTCCAGGGCCTCGCCGCCGATTTCGCGCAAGATTGCCGTCACGCGTTCGGCCTGCGTTCGCGACAGGCCGAGGACTTCCAGCCGCGCGGCCCGGTCGGTCTCGCGGCCGAACAACAGCAAATGGCACTCGGCCCGGGGCAGGTTGTCGCGGGAGAGGCTTTCCTCGCCACTCAACGCCGGCCGATCCAAGAGCATGCCGGCCGTCCGCGGCGGGGGTGAATTGCCGACCGGCCAAGCCGACAGATCGACCGGCAACTGCATCACGCGGCGGTCCGAAAGCAGCAACTCCTGTAGCCGCTCGGCATCGCGCACCGGCCACGACCAGCGGAGGACGTCGACCTCGTCGCCCAAGGGCGAGGGACTCAGAAGCATGGCGGTCGCCTCGGCCTCCACGGCGTCTTCCGACGGCACGCCCAACGCTGCATAGTGCCGCAGCGATTCGACCGCCGCGTCGTCGGCCAGCCAACTGCGGATGCGGGCCAGATTGTTCCACACGACCGGCGCATCAGGGACCTTGGCCGTCAAGGCCGCCAGGCGCTCGGCCGTCTCCGGCCAGTCGGCCCGCTTCATCGGTTCCATCGCCGCCTCAAATTCGGCCCGCCAGGGAGCATCGGCCGGGCACGGCATCATGCCCGGATCGGCCTTCAACAACAGCGGAATTTCGGCCGAACTATTGAAATGGAGCAAGCGATCCAGGGCCTGATGATCTTCGGGGTTCAGCACGTTGAGCAGGTGCAGCAGTGCCCGGCCGGCGAGGAAGCGGCCTTCCTCGATCAGTTCGCCGGCCACCAGGCCGATGGCTTCATAAACGCGGCCTTGAATGGTGCCTTGGCAGAGCGCGATGGAGCGGTGCAGCTTGCTTGCGGCGGCCAGGCCGCCTTCGCTCATCGCGGTGAGTATCGCCGCTTCGGCCCAGGCCACCGATTTTTCGGGGAACCGCCGGATGAAATCGGCCACGTAGGTCCGCGCCGCGTCAAGTTGATCGGTGACCCGCAGCAATTCGGACTTGATCGCCATGAGGCAGGCCCGATGCTGCCCTTTCTGTTCCAGTTGATCGATGTGGTGCAGGCAGGCGATGAACTGTTCGCCATCGATCATGCGATGGATCTTCTCCAAATCGGCAATAAGGTCGGGGCAGCAGAATTTGATCTTCTTGCCGGTTCCGGCGGGGCAAGAAGAATAAGCGTCGAAGGCCATGATGGCGAGATCCCCTGGGGGCGAAAAAAACTCGGCCCGCGCGGGCCATAAGCAGGTAATTGTATCACCTTCTCCCCAGCAGCGCCAACAGGCCCTCGAGAATGGTCAGCGGATGTGGCGGACAACCGGGCACGAACAAATCGACGGGCAGCAGCGAGGCCGCGCCGTCATGGACCTCCGCGTGACCGATGTACGGGCCGCCGGCAATCGCGCAGGCCCCTACGGCAATCACCAGTTTCGGCCAGGGAACGGCCTGATATGTTTTCTCCACCGCGGTACGCATGTTTTTGGTCACTGGACCGGTGATCAGCAGTCCGTCGGCATGGCGCGGCGAGGCGACGAACTGGATGCCGAAGCGGCCCAGGTCCCAGGCCACCGTTCCCAAGACGTTGGTATCCGCTTCACAGGCATTGCAGCCGCCGGCGCTGACCTGGCGAAGTTTCAGCGAGTGCCCGAAGAGCCGGCGCGAGGCGGCGTCCAGGGTGATCGCCGCCTGCCGCACGGTGTCCCGGACAATCAAGTCTTCGCGCCGCGTGGCCGCCAGCCGATAGTCGCGCGAGAAGGCGATCGTGCCGGCGCCGCAGGACGTTTCACACGCGCGGCAGAAGAGACATCGCCCCATGTCGAGTTGGACGCCTCGCTCGCCCTGGATCAGGCCGATGGCCCCCGTGGGGCAGGCCGCGACGCACTGCCCGCAGTCGCTCGGGCATCGTGCCGCGTCGATTACGGGCCGGCCGGCGAACCGCTCGGGCAGTTCCGGCGGCGGCCCGGCCGGATAACGCATGGTACGATGCCCTTGTTTCCATCTGGCCAACAGTACGTCGAACATGGCGGCTTCACCTCAGAGATCGTGACCGCAATAAGAGAGATTAAAACTCTTGTTGCACAACGGGAAGTCGGAAACCTGCTGGTCACGGAGAGCAAAGGCCAGGCCGGACCAGTTATGGAAGGACGGATCGACCACTTTGTAGGCGGCAAAACGGCCGTCGGGGCCAGTGAGGGCGACGTGGCAAATCTCGCCCCGCCAGCCTTCGATCAGCGCCACGACCGCCTGTTGGGCTGCCAGGGGCGAATAAAAGGGGACAGTCCCCATTTGTGCGCAGCACCCTCCGGGCCGTTCCGGCAAATGGGGACTGTCCCCTTTTATTCGCGGTTCGATGACCGGTCCCGCGGGCAGCCCGTCGAGCTGCTCGGCGATGAACGCCAACGAGCGTTGTACCTCCAGCCAGCGCACATAGGCCCGCGCGAAAACATCGCCCGTGTGCCAGGTCGAAACGGGAATGTGAGTGAAGCGGTAAAGGCCGTAGGGAAAATCATGGCGGACGTCGCACGGCATGCCGCAGGCGCGGGCCGCCACCCCCACCAGGCCCAGTTGCTCACACGTCTCCGGCGGCACGATGCCGACGCCGTCGAAGCGGGCCATCACCGTAGGCACGTTCCACAACAATTCCACCGCGCTGCGGGCGTCTCGGGCCACTGTATCCACCCGCTGCCGCAGTTGCTCCACCACGCGGGCCTCGATGTCCAAAGCGACTCCGCCCGGCCGCAACAGGCCCCGGCCGAAGCGGTTGCCGCACAACTGGGCCGTCATGTTGAGCACGTCGCCGCGGATGCGCCCGCAATAAGACAGGGTCGGCAGGAACCCGACGTCGCCCGCCAGCGCGCCGAGGTCGCCGATATGGTTGGCAACCCGTTCCAACTCCAGGGCGATGCCGCGGAGGAACTGCCCCCGCGCGGTCACGCGGGTGGCGCTGAGGGCCTCGATGGCCCGGCAGTAGGCGGCCGCATGCGCGGCGGTCGTGTCGCCGGCGAGCGTTTCCGCGTAATGGATGGAGCGCGGTCCAGGGCCGCTCCGCATCGCCCGCTCGACGCCGCGGTGCTGGTAGCCCAACGCGATTTCCAGGTGATACACGGTTTCGCCGTGGCATTGGAAACGGAAATGTCCCGGCTCGATGATGCCCGCATGGACCGGCCCCACGGCCACTTCGTGGACTTCCTCGCCCGACATCTGGAAGAACTCGGTTGCCTCCGGCGTGGAAAAGGGGACAGTCCCCATTTGCCGGAACGGCCCGGAGGGTGCTTCGCACAAATGGGGACTGTCCCCTTTTCCACGCATAGGAGAACGTACCGGCTTCAGCCACGGGTGGCCAATCGGACGGATGTTCCACTGCTCGAAAATCTCGCGCTCGAAGAGGTGGACCTGCGGACACTCGGGCGTGATGGCCGCGTACTCCCGGCCGACGTCGGCCGAAACGACCGCCAGATCGCCCGTTTTCGCGCGGGCCAGCGCGGCGAAAAGCCGCATGCCGCAGTCCCCACGCGGAGCGTGGGGAGTACATGCGCCGGATGGTTGCGGATAGGCGAAAAAGGCTGCCGGTCGTGCCCCGGCTGCGATGCCCTCGATGACCTCCTGGCGGAACTCGTCGGCGCCTAGCAGCGGGCAATCCGCCAAGCGGAAGGCGCGGCCGTTGTAGACTGTGAGAGTGCGGACCGTAGACATCAGTGGGCTCCCAGCGCAGCGACGGCGTGTTGCAGCAGATCGGTCAATCGCGGCGGCACGTAGACACCCAACACCAACACCGCAAGTCCGAGCGTCATCAACGGTGCGGTGGACCACAGGGGCTCGCGCCGCACCGGCACCACGGTATCTGGCGAGTCGGCCAGCGAGGTCGGCGGGGCGCCATAGGCCATGTGCAGGAAGACCGTCGCCATGCCTACGAAGACCATCGCCAGCGCGGCAAGGTAGATGACCGCGATGAACGGATGGCCCGCGTCCAGCACGCCCTTGAGAATCATCAACTCGCTGACAAAGGGGCCGAAAGGCGGTGAGCCGACGATCGCCAGAAATCCGGCCAGCCAGAGCACGCCCGTCACAGGCAAGGTCCGCAGCAGTCCGCGGACGCGGGTCGTCGATTTGGTGCGATAGACGGCCAGGATGTTGCCTGCCGCCAGGAAGAGCATGGCCTTGGTAAACGAATGGTTCACGGTGTGCAGCATGGCGCCGAAGGTGGCGGCGCCGCCGATGCCGATGCCCAGTGCGAGGATGCCCATGTGTTCTACGCTGGAATAGGCCAGCATCCGCTTGAAATCGGCCTGGCCGAGAATGAACACGGCCGCCACCGACATGGAGATCAGTCCGAAGAGCACCAGCAAGTCGGAACTAAAGGCCGCCAGCCCCGCGGCGGATAGGAGCGTGTGCGTGCGCAGGACCGTGAGGAAGGCGCAGTTCAGCAGGGCCCCCGACAGCAGCGCAGAAACCACCGACGGGGCCTCGCTGTGGGCGTCGGGCAGCCAGGTGTGCAGCGGGGCAAGGCCCATCTTGGTGCCGTAACCAACCAGGAAGAACAGGAACGCCGCCTTCAGCCAGAGCGGATTCAGGTTGTGTGCATGGGCGACCAGGTCCTCGATGGTCAAGTGGACCAGCGGTCCCCCGGCCGAGCGCGCGGAGACGGCGACGAAAAAGTTGCCCAGCAAGGCCAGCGCGATGCCCACTGAACAAATCAGCAGATACTTCCAGGTGGCCTCCAGGGAGCGGTGATGGCGGTGAAAGTAGATCAGCGGGGCGCTGGCCAGGGTCGTCGCTTCGACTCCCACCCACATCAGGCCCAGGTGCCGGCTGACGGAGACCAGCGTCATGGTGGCCAAGAACGCCAGCAGGCAGGCCACGAAGACCGCCTCGGGAAAATTCACGAAGGGCAGTTCCTCTTCGTCCTGGGAATGCCCGCCGGCACGGCTTTCGTTGGCGAGATAGCCCACCGCATAGATCGCGGCCGCAAGGAAGAGCACGCTAGTGATGCTGAGAAAGAGCAGCGCCGCGTCGTCAATCGCCATCCAGCCGTTGATTACCGCGGCGGGGCGCTGGTGCCAACAAGCCGCCACCAACCCCACGTGCGCCGCGGCGGCCAGCACGAGCAAAATCCGCCGCGGCACGTTGGGCCGTATGGCCAAGGCGGCCGCTCCGGCCAGCGCGGGCAGCAGTAGCAACGTCCAAATCATGCGTCTAATCCTTCAAGGCCCACGTAGACGCGGCATCCTGCCGCGTTCTTGGAAGCGTCGCGGCCTTGCCCAGCGTCGGGAAGCGGCAAGATGCCGCTTCTACTGCCTGCGGCCCATACACGGTTACAAATCATGCGTCTAATCCTTCAAGGCGGAAAGCCGGTCGGTATCGATGTGATCAAACTCGCGGCTGATGTGGTGAATGGCTATTCCCATGACGAAGACGGCCACGAAAACGTCCAGTAGCACGCCCATTTCCACCAGCAGCGGCTCGTCCACCGCGAATGCCAGGCCGAAGGCGTAGATGCCGTTCTCCATCGCCAGGTATCCGAGGGTCTGCATGAGGGCCTTGCGACGGCTGACGATCAGCAACAGGCCGACCATCGTGGTGAACAGTGCGACGGCGACCAGCAGCGAGGAGCGCTCCTGGCCAGGCAGGCGCAACCGCCCGGCCACGTGCAAAGCGGCCCCCAGCAAGACCAGCCCCAGCAGTAGCGACGTGGTAAAACCGACCAGCGGCTCGACCTCGGTCTGAGCGCCGACCTCGCGCGCGGCGCGGCGCAGCAGCCACGGCAGGATGCCCGCCTTGATGATCGTGCCCGCGGCGGCCAGCAACAACAGCCGCGGCCCCAGGCCCTCCGGCTGGGCAAGCAGCAGAATCAGGCCCAACAACACCGCCTGCATGGCGACGCTTTGGATACAAGCGCTGATGCGGCTGGAGCCCAACAGGTAAAGGTTTGTCAGGATCAGCAGGACCAGGACCGAGTCAAGCCAGGGGTTCATGGGTCACCTCATCACGAGCACTATGGCCAGGATCGACAACACCGAGGCGGCCACGAGAAACTGCGGCACGCGAACCAGCCGCAGCCGGGCGATCGTCGATTCGACCACCCCGACCAGCCCGGCCAGGACCAACATGCCGCCCAGGCCGACGATTAGATCAACGCCCAGGAAGCCGCTGCGCACAGGGACCAGGATGCCGACCAGCAACGTGCCGAGCACCCAGAGTTTGAGCATCGCGCCGTACTCGATCATGGCAAGGTCCGGCCCGCTATGGTCCAGCACCATAACCTCGTGGATCATCGTCAGTTCGAGGTGCGTGTTGGGATCGTCTACGGGAATGCGGGCGTTCTCGGCGAGGAACACGATCAACAAGGCCGCGGCCACCAGCAGCAAAGCCGGCCCGGCGGAGGTGGTCATCGCGCCCCATGTCACCGCGGCATAAACGTTGCTCAACGATAGGCTGTGCGCCTGGACGGTCATCGCCGCCAGTCCCAACAGCATGGCGGGTTCCGCCAGCGCGGCGTAAAACGCCTCGCGGCTGGCCCCCATGCCCTCGAAACTGGAACCTGTGTCCAGGGCGGCCAGGATGGTGAAAAACCGCGACAGCCCCAGCACATAGGCCAGCAAGATAAAGTCGCCGGGAAAGGCCACCAGACCGGGCACACCGCCCAGCGGGACGATCAATATCGCCAGCCCGCTGCACGCCAGGCCGACGATGGGGCCGGCCACGAACAACCAAGTGGTTGTCTTGCTGTAGACCGCGCCTTTGTGCAGGAGTTTCCAGAGGTCGTAATATGCCTGTAGCAAGGGCGGTCCGCGCCGCCCCGCATACCATGCCTTCACGCGGTTGATGATCCCCGGCAGCAAGGGGGCCAGCAACAACGCACAAACGACGTGAATGAGCGACGCCAACAGGGACATGATCAGCCGAGCTTCCAGATCAAGAGGATGAAGATGGTCAAAGCGATATAGAGCACATAGACCTGAATCCGCCCTTGCTGGAACCAATGCAGCTTGGTAGCAAGCCAGGCGATGCCCGTGAAAAGCGGCTGGTATATGCGCTGCCGGAAGACGTCGGCGGTGTGGGTATGCAGGGAGGCACGTTTTGGAAAGAGTCCCTCGGGCCGATGGATTTCTTCGCGCGGCTGAAGGAACAGGCGGAACAACAGCACTAGCGGCTGGGCGAACGAGGACGCGGTGTACTGCATCCGCGGCGTCGGCGCCGTGTAGCCGCAATCCCAGGTAACGGCGCGCTCCACGCGGCGGCCAGCCAACACTTTCCGCCGGACCAGAACGAGCATCACGATCAACGCCAACAGTAGGCACGATCCCAAGACGATGCCGGTAAGCGGCTGTGCGCTCGCAACTTGCGCCCCAGGCACGATGGCGGCCACCGCTGGCGCGAGCACCGACGGCCATAGCGGTGCGGTCAGCCCGATCGCCACGCACAGAGCGGCCAGCATGACCATCGGCCACTGCATCGCAGCCTCGGCTTCGTGTGCCTGGGCCACTTCCGCGCTGCGGGCTTCACCTAAGAACACGATGCCGAAGGCCTTGGCGAAGCACGCGGCGGCCAGCCCGCCGATCAAGGCCAGACCGCCGATAACCACCACGGTCGTCAGCGGCCACACCGCAGCGCCTGCCGGACTTTTCAGCCCTGCCAGGGCGGCGAGGTAAATCAGAAACTCGCTCACAAACCCGTTCAGCGGCGGCAGGCCCACGATGGCCACCGCGGCGATCAGAAACGTCACGCCCGTAACTGGCATGCGCCGCAACAATCCGCCCAGGCGGTCGAGCTGCCCGCAGTTGGTCGCGTGCAACACCGATCCCGCGCAGAGGAACAGCAGGCTCTTGAACAGGGCATGATTGAGCACGTGCAGCAGTGCGCCGGTAAAGCCAAGCATCGCCATCGCCGGATTCTTGTAGCTGATCCCCAGAAGGCCGAGGCCCAGCCCCAGGGCGATAATGCCGATGTTCTCCACGCTGTGGTAGGCCAGCAGCCGCTTCAGGTCATGTTGCGCCAGGGCATAGAGCACGCCAAGCACACCCGAGACCAGTCCGATCAACAGCAGCGTCCAGCCCCACCACGGCGCCGGCTCGCCCAGCAGCGTGAGCATGCGCAGCAGTCCATAGATGCCCATCTTGATCATCACGCCGCTCATCACGGCCGAGACGTGCGAAGGCGCGGCGGGATGGGCCTCCGGTAGCCAGACGTGCAGCGGAATGAAGCCGGCCTTGGCGCCAAAACCCACCACGGCCAGGAGAAACAGCAACCCCGTGGGCGCCGCCGCGGTGGAAAACCGGTCGAAGTCCAGCGACTCGGCGTTCCGGCCCAGCAACAGGAACAGGGCCAGCAGGAAGACCGTGCCCAGGTGCATCGCCACCAAGTAAGTCCAACCGGCCCGGCGGACGTCTTCCTTCTCATGCTCCTGCGTGACGAGAAAAAACGACGAAAGCGACATCAGCTCCCAACTCGCCAGGAACAGGACACCGTTACGGGCGGCTACGACCACGAGCATGCTGACCGTCAGCAGGTTGAAGAAAAGCCATGATGTGCCCAGCTTCTTGCGGCCACAAAAGGGGACAGTCCCCATTTGCCGGAACGGCCCGGAGGGTGCTGCGCACAAATGGGGACTGTCCCCTTTTATGGCGTGGGCCAGGAGATATTGGCCCCCGTAGATAGCCGCCAACATCGTTACCAGCGCCACGGTCACGGCAAAGAACGCGGATAGCGGGTCCAGTTCCATGTTGGCCGAGGCCAACGGCAGCGGCCACGCCAGCCGCAGTGTTTGCTCGCGGCCCGAAAGCAGCACGCGCAGGGCCGTCGCCATGACCAGCGCGCCGCCCAGCACGGCGCTGCCCGCGCCGAGAAGGCACGCGGCGACATTGGCAATTTCGCTCCGAAAAGCCCCGGCGGCAAAGGCAAGGAGGCCCCCGGCCAGTAATATCGCCAGCGCTATGAGAAAGCAGACCATGAAACGAACGGTTTTCTAGGGATGCGATGCCGGCGGGGGAATGTTCTGATCGATGTGGCTGCTGGCGGCCAAAATCTCGTCGCGCGATCCCTGCTTGGCGATTACCTCGGCAAAGGCGGCTTGCCGCAAGGCGAAACCCAGCCGGGCCAGGAGATGCAGATGGGCACGAATCGTGGGACTGACGATCGTGAACAACGTATGGACCGGCTGGCCGTCCAAGGCCCCGAACTCGATTGCCTGTTCGAGGAAACAGAGGGTGACCATGGGCCGCGAAATGTGCATCACGATCGGGTTGCGGACGTGCGGTACCGCCAGCCCGTTGCCCAGCGCCGTTGAGCCGAGCGATTCCCGCGCCAGCAGCACTTGGAAGAGGAACTGGCGATCGACCTGCTCCGGCAGGGGCATGACTTCGACCAGCGATTGGAGCACGGAGTGTTTGTCGCTGCCGCTGACGCGATAGTGGATTCCCCCGGCCTTCAGGGCGTCGGTCAGCCCGACGATTGTGCCGTCGCTCTCCGGTTCGGCGAAGATGTCGGCCGAGACGTTCAGCCGCTCGGAGGTGGCCCATTCGAGCAATTCCGCCCGATTGAAGCGGTACTGCTCATTGACGCGATACGCCGGGAGCTTGCCCTGCTTGACCCAGCGGTAGATCGTTTTTTCTGAAACCCGGAGCAGTTGAGCCGAGTCGCGGACACTCAAATCCATCCCAGTTGCAACCTCGTAACCGTATTCACCTTCGGACAAATGGTGACAACTCAAAAAGCATAGTCGCAGTTGTCCAGGGATACAAGGGCATTTCATACACAGAAGGTAATCGGCCCCGCTTCTTCGGCACTACCAAATTGTAACCGTGCGGACCATGCAAATTGCGATTTCCTTCGGGCAATTTGCAAGGATTTGTGCGAGTGACAGAATTGTCACTAAGTCACAAGTCATTAGCTAATCGCAAGTTGGCAAAACATAGTATTAGTGGCATGAAGGAAAT
>Ga0302320_10022148_pt1 | contig 12565 bp, 9 predicted proteins | sample Bog_T0_3_FD_202130 | JGI IMG/M metagenome (GOLD analysis project Ga0302320, IMG submission 202130) | Peat permafrost microbial communities from Stordalen Mire near Abisko, Sweden - Bog_T0_3 | ecosystem: Environmental > Terrestrial > Soil > Wetlands > Peat | place: Sweden: Abisko, Stordalen Mire...
CGAGGTGCGGCAGCTTCGCGGTCTCGGGCGGGTACGTATCGTAATTCGAGACGGCCACGACGCGTCTAAAGGCGCCGATGCCGTAGAGGATCTCCGTAAGATCGGGCGAGAGCGATACGATTCGCTGCGGGTAATCCACGCAGATCGCGGAGATCGCGAAAACGACCAGAATAAGAAAAGCGCGTCGCATTTTCAGAACTCGTACTGCATGCCGCCCAGCGCGGTGCGTCCGGCAGTCGGAAAGCCGTTCTCAAAGTATGTCTGATTGAAGATATTACTGGCGCGCACGAAGAGACGCAGCGCATGGTATTCCTTCAGCGGAATGCGATAACTCGCGCCCGCGTTCACTTTATGAAGGCCGCCGAAACGGAAGGTTTGAGTAACATAGTCGCCGTAGATAGGGGCCAGATAGCTGCTGGAATCGATTGTGTCGAAAGTCAACAGAAGCCGCGAAGTTGCCTGCTCCGTTAGCACCACGGAGAACTGGTTGTGCGGCACGACAAACGTTTGCAGCACATTGCCCACAATTGGCGTACGCTCGATGGCGTTGACGAATGTGTAAGCGGTGGTTACGTTCAACGACCGCGTGGGTGCGTAGGCGGCGCCCAGTTCAACGCCGCGCGAGATCCCGCCACGCGTATTGAGGTAGCCGACATAGCGGCCGAACGGGTCGGTTGCGGGATCGATGAGTCCGGACGTATCGAAGTTAATCACGTTCTGCAGCACGGTATAGAAATAAGTAGCCGATGTCTTGAGACGGCCGTGAAGAAAGGTCTGGTCGAAACCGGCATCGACGCTCATCGAATGTTCCGGCTTGAGGCGCGGATCGCCATAAACGGAATAGCCGAAGACGGGATCGTAGCCCGCGCCGAACCGTTCGAAGAGCGAAGGCGCGCGATAACCACGGCCCACATGCGCGCGCAGTTTGGTTTCCGTTTTGCGGAAGAAGTAGGCGGCGGACCCATCGCCCGTGTAGGCCGGCGTGGGCGACGGGAATGAGATGCCTTGATAAGGAGCCGTGGCCACGGGCGTCAGCACGGGCGCGTTGAGGGTGAAAAACTGCGCCCGAAATGCGCCGGAAAGCTGGAGGCGATCGCCGAAGAACTGCGCCTGATCCTGGGCGAATACGGAGTGACTGAACTGCGTCACGTCCACGGAGGAGGTCGCGGCGGGGATGTACTGCTGAGTGTTGTCGTTGGCGTAATTCTCGCGCTCGAACTCATAACCTCCGCTCAGCAGATTGAAGCGGCCGAGACGATAATGCGCCTGCGCGTCGACGGTCTGAATGCGGCCGTCGTAAAGCGAGCGGGTACTGCTGGTCGGCTGATAGCCGGCGCCCGCCGGCCCATCGCCATAGCGGCGTCCGTTCGAAACGAGTTGGTAGCTGATCGAGTAGTCCAGCGCTGGCGTTGCGTGGCCGTTCAGGATGAGAGCGGCGGTGATGAAGCGGGCGGCACGTGTGGAGTCGGGATTATCGGGCGCGGGGGTGAAGGTCGCGCTGGTGGCGTCGACGATACCGAACCCGCTGGGAGAGCCGATGATATCGGGCTCACCAAGAACCTTACTGAAAGAATCGGCGCCGAACAGACGCGCGGCGAGGCGGAGCGAGGGCGAGAAATGAAACGTCACGCTGCTCTGCGTGCTGAGGTCGCGGAAGGGCGCATCGCCGCCCACGCCATTGGTGACGTCGGTATCCGCGACGCCGAGGCTGTATTGAATGCGGTCGTTGAGGAAGCCGCCGGCGAGCTGCGCGCGGCCGCGGAATGTTCCGAGCGAGCCGCCTTCGAGCAGAACGCTGCCGCGCGTGCGTCCGCCGCCCTGATCGGTGATCACGTTGACCACGCCGCCGATGGCGTTGGTGCCATAAAGCGAAGAGCCGGAACCGCGCATCACTTCGACGCGGCTGGCGTCGGTGAAGAGCAGGTCTTCGATGAGGCCGGACGCGTCGGCCTGCGTGGCTGAGGCGTCCCGCAGGCGCAACCCGTCCACCAGCACGGCGGTGTCTTCGTCGCGTAGGCCGCGGATCTGGATGGTGGTGAACGCACCGGGTCCGCCGAGTTGCTGTACGCGCACACCGGGCACGAAGGAAACGACGTCGGAAATAGTGGCGGCATCGCGGGAGTCCGCTTCGCTCTGGTCGATCACGGTGACGGCTTTCGAAACGTGTTCGGGCGCTTGCGGGGTGCTGGATGCGGTCACAACAACCTGCTCATGCGCCTGCGCGATCGCGAGGTTCACGGCGTGCGTGGAGACGGCGCCCGCATTGAGATGAATGTCTTCGGCAAGAGAAGGCGCAAAGCCCGGAGCCACCGCTCGCAGCAGATAATCGCCTTCGGGCAATCCTTCGAAACGGTACGCGCCCGATGCGTCGCTGGTGGTGGCGCCGCCCGCCGCGCCGGTGCGCGAGAACAGCGTAAGTCCCGCTCCGGAAACGGGACGGCCCTGCGGATCTTTCACAACGCCCTGCAGCGAAGCGCCGGACTGGGCGTTGGCAAACGCAGGGGCAGATAAAAACACCAGAATTAATGCGAAGTTAGTCATTATTTTTCTTCAGATACAGCGGCAGGCCAGCTACCGTCAGGATTACTTCGTCGGCGATGTCAGCGGCCCACTGATTCAGCAGCCCCTGCATGTCGCGGAAGGCGCGCGTGAGCGGGATGTCCGGCACCGTGCCGCAGCCGAGCTCATTCGAAACCAGGATCACGCGACAGCGGCGGGCCGCTTCGGCGATGCGCGGCAGTTCGGCGCGTATCGCGTTCTCCACCTGTTCCGGCGGCGCGTCGCGATGTTCCCAGAAAAGATTGCTAAGCCAGATCGTGAGGCAATCGACGAGGATTGTGTCCGATGTCTGAGCCGCCTGCTCCACGGCGTTCGCGAGCGCGACGGGCTCTTCGGTGGTCTGCCAGAAAACGGGTCGATCCGCACGATGCCGTGCGATACGCGCAATCATCTCGGCGTCCTCGGCCGGCTGCGCTGTGGCGATATAGGTCACGCGGCCGGCAGGAGTTGCCAGCTTTTGAGCCAGTCGGGATTTGCCGCTTCGCGCGCCGCCGAGAATCAGTGTTAACATCGCCGAGGTATCCGAGCCTCAATTACAGAGCCACGCACACCTCAAACGAAAAACAAAGAAAGGTGAGAAAAATCAACCGTAAATTGCGTTGATTTCCGCACGATCCGCTTTCGCCCGAAGCGTTGCGCTCATCTACCTGAGGCAGGTCTCCTGACTTGCAGGTCATAGCTAAACCGGCTCGCCTTCCCATTCCGAAAAGAACAGTGGCTTACTGCGCCGGCCGCTCGCTGCTTACAGTGGCGGGACCGTGCGGGATTTTCACCCGCTTCCCTTTTCACTCGCCTCCGTGGCGAGCACCTCAGGGAGTTTTCAGGCTATCACATTCCGCAGTCGGATGCCCTGCCATACCTTGCTATAAATTGTTTTGGCTTCCGGTGTGCAGATCTGGTTTGCGGCGTTCCACTCCGACCCGGAGACCCTGCGCGCGCTCGAGGTCACACTCAGCCAGCGGGAACGCGACCGCGCCAGTCGCTTCGTGTTCGATAAGCATCGGGTGCGCTACATCTTCGCGCAGGGGGTTTTGCGCGACGTGCTGAGCCGCGCCACCGGAATTCCGGCGGCTGAGATCGCCTTCACATCGAACAGCTACGGCAAGCCGTTTCTAAAGGCTCCCGCAGGTGGTCCATCTCTGCAATTCAACCTCTCGCATTCGGACGATCTGGTGGCAGTGGGCCTCGCGAGCCACGGGGAAATCGGCGTCGATGTCGAATTCATACGGCACGTGCTCGATCTGCATGGCGTGGCCCAAAACAACTACACGCAAGGGGAATTCGAGTCGTTACTCGACGCCCCCGAGCACGCACAGCAGGCGCTGTTTTTCCGCTATTGGACCCGCAAGGAATCCTACATCAAGGCCGTGGGTAAAGGGCTATCAATCCCGTTGAATACGTTCGACACGCGCTTCCCTCCGGAGGCGAAGGGGCGCGCCTTCGGACGAACGCCGGACGCCCCTCACGTGGATAGCTGGTGGATGGAAGACCTCAAGCCGCCGTCGAACTACGCAGGCGCAGTGACCATTGAGAAAGGCCTGGATCGGATCGAATATTTCAATTGGCGGCGCTAATTCTCGAGCACCACATCAACCGTACGTACCGCCTGCCGGTTGGCCGCATCCATGGCCGTGATACGCAACGTATACGTTCCGGCCGCGACCTCCGGCGCGTTGAGGATCAGTCCCACGGGTACGCTTTGAGTTCCCGTAACCTCCGGCACGCGCACACGCGTCAACCCGAAATCCCTCACCACTTTGCCGCCCCCGGCCTCCAGCAGTTCCATATGCACGCCGATTGCGGTCATCGCCGGCTCATAAATTTCGGCGTAAATATAAGCCTTTTCGGAGCGCCGGAAGTGGTTCGACCCGGTGGGCGTCATCTCCACTCCGTTTGCCACCAGCGCCGCGCGGTCGTCCACTACCTCGACATCAAGCCCGCCGAGAGACTCCTTCGCCTGATGCACACTCCGCACCAGCGCAAGGCCGCTGAGTGCGAACTCCTTCGGCTCCCAGGGTTCGATGTTCAAAGGCGCTTCCACGCGCCCGAACTGTTTCGCCGCCGAGCTGAAAACCAGCCGGAAATTATATTTGCCCGGACCGATGGGAAATTGTTTCTCATAAAGGAACGGCCGCGCGCGAAATGCGTCGACTTCTTTTTTGTCGTCGAAACTCAACTTCACGCTGTCGCTGAAACGACCTCGCACAGTGCCGTCCGGCAGCCACGCCATGCCCACCACATTCATCGCAGCCCGGAACTTGCCCTTTTCTTTGACGAATTCCATCGTGCCGGCCGGAACCTCCAGCGCCACATGCACCCGCGCTGTGTTGGCCGCCGTGTAGAAGAACGGCACGGTCATCGAAGCTCCCGTTATCGTGGGCGAAGCATTAGCGGTCATATGGGCTTCGAGGTCGCGTTCGGCAGTGGTTCCTGAGAGAACGTCGAGCGGCCTGGCCTCGCAATACGAGGGGCGGGCGCGGACGGAATCGCCGGACTTATCGATCTTCACCTTCAGCGTGTGGCACGCCCCCGGCTGCAGATCCTTGGCGGGCGTGTAGCCCAGCATGTAATACGAATCCTGCTCTTTGCCGATCTTCTCGAAACCGCTGAAAAGATCGTTCGAATTCTGAATCGCAAAACCGCCGGTGCCGCTGGCGAGCGTGTTGAGTGCCTGCTGGGCGCCGGTCTCGCTCATATCGAACGCGCCTGCCGCCCCCGACCCGCCGCGCCTTCCGCCGCGCTGGCCACCGCCCGAGGAGGAAGCGTCGCCCCCGACCTCGTCCTGTCCGTGTCCGGAGGCCTGAATCTGTGACGACCCCACGGTATAGATGCCGACGTTGGCGCGATTGAAGACGGCGATCGTGTTATTGATGTCAGCCAGAGTGTCCTGCGAACTCGGAAACCCGCGCGAAATCAGGACGAGCGTCTTACGGCCGGGAGTTCCCGCAAGGTTCTGCGCAACGTCCTGCAGCGCGCGCAGGAAATTACGTGTCGCGTAGGTGTCCGGGCTGGCGCCGGCGTCGCGGCCCCTGCCCCGGGCGGGCGCTTGCGTAGCCGCGCCGGAGCCTCCGGAGAACCTGACGCCCGCCACGGCCTGTTTGAGCTTGTCCGCGTCCTCGGTGAAATTCTGTGTCACTCTGAGCTCGCTCATGAACTCCGCAATGGCCATGGGCCGGTTGGGACCCGCATTCGAATCGATGAATTGCGCGGCCGCCTGGCGCGCGTAAGCCTGTGCCGGACCAGCGGTGGCATCGTCGAAGAAGAGAATCGTGTAGTGCTTGCGACTCTGCTCCTCAGACCCGGATTCGAGCGAGAACGACGTGATGACTTGCTCTTTGTTGTCCTCGAAGACGCGAAAATCCTTTTGCGTGAGGCTGCGGTCGTAGTTGCCCTTCTTATCGGTAACGACCGTATCCACCAGGACCAGCCGCGATTCCGAACGGATCACCGAACTGCCGGTGTTCGGCTCCTGGGAATAAGCCGCCGGAATCAACAACCCGCCGACGACACAGAGTCTGAACGCCCCCGAACGAATCACGGAATCTCCACTGCGCCATTCTGCGCCGCCATCGTCTGCCCTTCCGAATCCCGCACGACCATCCGCACAAGATAGCGGCCCGGCGCCACTTTGAAACCCGCATGAACAGCGATGCCGGAATTCAGCCTGCCCGCCAGCGTTTCGTCTTTCAGCCGCATACTAACCTTCTTACTGACCGCCTGCAGGAAATTGCCGTTGCGGTCGAATAATCCGGAGACGACCGTCAACTCGTCGCCGTTACGGCCATCCACCTTGCGGAAACGCAGTTTCCGGACATCCACGCGCGCGATCACGTCCAGGCTGGCCTGCTCGTCGGTCAGCATGAAGAACTGCGTGTGCAGGTCGACGGGAATGTCGCGCATTTCCTCCCGCGAAAAGAGCGCCTGCGAGATCTCTTCCTTCGCCTCTTCATCGGCGTTTGCCAGATGGTGCGGGGCATAATAACCGCGCCGCGCCCTGGCGGAGAGCCCGGGCCGGTTGCGCAGCGCGACCTTCAGGCCGTGATAACTGCCGTCGGGCTTCAGATTCTGCGGCGAGAACGCGAGCACGTAATAAACCTCGGGCACGGTGGCCAGATCCTTCATGCCTTTATTGAGGTCGTTGCTGTTCTCAAAGAAAGTTCCGCCCGTGGCGTCGGCCAGTTCGGCCATCACATCGGAACTGGCTCGCGCGGAGGCGCGCTCATACTGCTGCTTCTGCTGCAATACCGCGATTGAAATCACCCGCTTCGAGATGTCGGGGGTGTCCGTGTACAGGCCGCGGGCATCGAGCGCACTGATCGTTACGTTGGCTTTGATGGCGCGGTCGATGATGTCGGATTCATCCGCGAGCTCTTCCGTGAGCCGCAGAAAACCGGGCGAGATCATCACGATAAGCCGCTGCCCCGGCATCGCCCCCATATGCCGGACCAGATCTTTCAACGACCCGAGCGCCAGGCGGGATTCGTACTGTCCGGCTTCCACAGCCCGGCGCGCCGCCGAAAGCGCAAAAGGCCGGGCCTCCTCAAGCGTCTGCATATTCATACAGACCATGGTTTCCCGCATCGCCACGTTCAGCGCTTCGGCATCGTTTCTATTGACGATGAGGTCTCCCTGGTAATAACTGACGTCGGGACATTCCTGACTCTGCGGACGGGAAACGGGATTCGACCGCAGCTTCGCGAGCCCGTCTTTCAGCTTGCCGAGGTCGTCGGTAAAATCGACCGAATTCCGCCCCGATGTCGTATAAATCGCGACGCGGTCCCGCTCTTTCAGCCCGTCGGCCAGGTATTTCTCGGCGGCCTGGCGGACCGGTACCAGATCCAGAAACTCCAGGTGGACGTCGTCGAAGAAAAGGGCGGTGAAGTGCTCGGGAGCCACAGGCTCAGGCTTGGCGGGGGCTTCGGGTTTCCCCTCGGGAAGCGCCTTTTCGGCATCGGGAACTTCCGCCGGAATTGGGTGCCCGCCGGACCGTTCCACCGAAACTTTCGAGATCGACTGCGGCTTGCCTTTGTCGGATAAGACGAAATCGTCCTTCGTGAGACCATCGACGGTTTTTCCGGCCTTGTTCCTCACGACCACGGGAACCAGAACTACGTTCACCTTCGACTGAAAGGTGATCGAAGCTTCCTGAGCCGCGACTTCCGCACCGCCTGGAGCGGCTGGTGGCGAGGTCTGCGCATGGGCGAGGCATGCAAGAAACGCGAGGAAACCCGGGTGCCGTAGGCGCATTCTGCGTGGTCCAATTGTAGCGAAGTCAATGAGCGGTCATCAGCCGCACGAACATCTCGTTCAGGCGCTGCTTGTCCAGATCCATCTGGATCTCAACGCGCTGCGTCGCGAGTTTCGGCTTATCCGCTTCGTTCCACGTAAGCGTGTTTCCATATCCCGCTCCGTGATCGATATCCACGCTCATATAACGCGTCTCGGTTTTCGTAATGATCGCCGGGTCGATCCATGCGGCCGCCGCCAGTTCGTCCCACATGAAATCGTTGCCGTTGCCGGGCTGATAATAATGCGCGATATAGTGCGCAAGCGGCGTCCCTCCCGCGTCGATCCGTGCCACCATCTGCGGCGTAAGAAGCGTCCTGATCGAGATATCGACCGGGGTACAGACAATTCGCTTCCACGGCGCGCGCAGTGCAATCATCGCGGCCTCGGGATCGAACCAGAAATTGAACTCATGCCGCGGATTGCTCGCGAATTCGGGATAGGCCGTATCGGGATTCAGGCTGCCGCCCATGAAAACCAGTTCCTTCGCCATCTCGGGAAACTTCGGGTCCAGCGAAATCGCCTGCGCGAGGTTGGTCATCGGACCGCCCTCATAGATCGTCACGTCGCCGGGGTACTTACGTACCATGCGCAGCAGGAAATGCGCGGCATCTTCGTCGGCCTCCTTGTCACTCGGTTTGCCCTCGGCCAGCGGCGGCACCACGAAGGGGTCGTGCCACCATCGGTCGTCCCATGCACCCGTGTAAGTCGTCCCGCCGTAGCGGTCCTGCCAGAGCCGCGACTCCTCGCGCGTTCGCACCAGCGGAAACGCGGCTCCTTTCATGACCGGCACTTCCGTTCTGCCCATGATTTCCAGCAGACGGAGCGTGTGGGCCGTTTCTTCGTCGCGCCACTGATCTCCGCTCACGATTGTGATCCCCAGAACTTCCACATCGCGCGACTGCAAAAGCATCGCGACCGTCTGCAGATTGCTTCCGCCCGGCCCGGAACAATCCTCGTCGACGATAATCTTCCGTCGCGCGGGCTGGCTGCGGAGCAGGGCGACAAGCAGCAGGAAAGCAAGGGCCAATCGGGTCATTGATCAAATGTACCGTCCCGGTTTCCAGCGCAATGTTCGCGAGCGCGATACTGCGAGCGTACGCACTGAACTGCGGTATTCTGCCTTGAGAGGGTAGAAATCTGCAAAGCCTCAATCTCAAAAACCCCAGAGCCTGCTCCCTTGCGTCGGAACTGTCCGAACTGACCGGCGAAAGCCTCACAGCCGCCGTGATTGCCGCTCTCGAGTTGCGGCTGGAGAGCGAGCGGCGGAAACGCGGGAAGACGGTCACAGCAAAGAAGATACTTGAGTTTGCCGACAGGTTCGCGCCCGGTATGGCGCCGGGAAGCCATTCGTCCCATCACGCGACCGAGTTATACGGCGACGGTGGATTACCACTTTGATCTTAGACACTTCGGCGCTCCTGGCTATCTTGCTCAGGGAGCCGGAAGCGGCGCAGTTCGCGGAGGCGATCGAAGGCGCGGACGTGGTTCGCATGTCGGCTGCAAACTATCTCGAAGCCCCGATATACGTTGAGCGGAACGGGGACCCCGGTGCGGCGGGCAATGCTCGATACGTTTATGAGTCAGTTTTCCGTACAGTTGAAACCGGTCACCGTGCAGCAGGCACTGCTGGCCCGTGGTGCATTCGTCCTTTTTGGCAAAGGCCCGCACAAGGCCGGACTCAATTACGGGGATTGTTTCAGCTATGCCCTGGCCAAGGCATACGGTGAACCTTTGCTCTACAAGGGCCCGGATTTCAGACATACCGATTTGCGAGCGGCAGCCTGACTGATGAATCCCGCCAACGTAAGCCGCGTCCGCCGGATCTGCCTCGCGCTCCCGGAAACCACCGAGACCGAAACCTTCGGCCATCCGACCTTTCGCGTCGAAGGCAAAACTTACTGTGTGATCGAGGATTACAAAGGTGAAGAAGCAATCGCCATCAAGGTCGGCCTGCCCGTCCAGGGCGTCTTCCTCAAAGACGCGCGCTTCTACAAAACACCCTACGTCGGCAACCAGGGCTGGGTCTCCCTCCGCACCGCCACCAAACTCGACTGGCGTGAAATCGAAGACCTCATCAAGGGCAGCTACAAGCTCATGGCGCGCCGCTCCAGTTCCTCGGACCGCTCGGTGAAGCGCCGGTGACCCGGAAGCTCAACGCCCTTCTCATCCTCCTGTTCATCGGCAGCGGCTGCGCTGCGCTCATCTACGAGGTCGTATGGCTGCAAATGCTCCAGCTCATCGTAGGTTCGACGGCGGTCTCGATGGCCGTTCTCCTCGGGGCCTTCATGGGCGGCATGTGCCTCGGCAGCCTCGCGCTCGCGCGCTTCGCCGCCCCAGCCCGCAATCCCCTTCGCGTCTACGCGGCACTCGAAATCGCCACCGCCTGCTGCGGCATCGCGATTCTGTTCGGCCTGCCGTTTGTCGCAAGCAGTCTGGCCTGCGCCGCGCTGCTGCTCCCGCCAACGATTCTGATGGGCGCAACCCTGCCCGCCATTTCACGCTGCGTCAGGCAGTCGTCCCTCGGATATCTCTACGCCGCCAATATCGCAGGCGGCGTGCTCGGATGCCTGGCCGCCGGCTTCTGGCTACTGCGCGTCTTCGACATGGGCATCGCAACCTACGTCGCCACCGCCGTCAACGTGTCCGTCGCGGCCATAGCGCTGCTGGCCGCAGACAGCATCCCCGCCATGCCCCCGGCCCAATCGATTACCCCTGCAACCCGCGACCTCGCCGTTTACCTCGCAATCGCGCTCTCCGGCCTCTCCGCGCTCGGTGCCGAGGTCGTCTGGACGCGATTGCTCTCGCTCACGCTCGGCCCCACCGTCTACACGTTCTCAATAATCATCGCCGTCTTCCTCATCGGCATGGGGCTCGGCTCCGCCGCCGGAACCCGCATTGAAGCCCGCGCGCGCATCTGCCTGGGCGCATCGCAACTCCTCCTCATCCCCGCTATCGCCTGGGCGGGCTACATGATCGCCCAGCAACTTCCTTACTGGGACAAAAACCTCTCCGTACACGCCGACCCCTGGTCCGGCTTCCTCTTCGATTTCGCCTGCTGTACCGCCGCCCTGCTCCCGGCCACCCTGCTCTGGGGCGCGAGTTTCCCGCTTGCGCTTACGGTCGCCGCCCGCGGTGGCCGCGATTCCGCGCGTCCTGTCGGCGAAATCTACGCGGCCAACACGATCGGCGCAATCGCCGGAGCCGTGGCCTTCAGCCTCTTCGCCGTCCCGCTCATCGGCTCGCAAAACGCCGAACGCGCGCTGATCGCCACTGCCGCGCTGGCCACGCTCGCGCTGTTCATCCGTGAGGTGAAGCTGACCACCGTCGCTGTCGCCGCCGCCCTGATCTGCGCCTGGCTCATCCCGCCCGTCCCCTGGCAACTCCTCGCCTGGGGACGCCGCATGCCACTCGAAGCCGGGCGCACCGGCAACGGCTGGAAGCGCCTCTACTCCGCCGAAGGCGTCAATTCCGCCATCGCCTATACGCTCTGGATCGATAAAACCCGCTATTTCCACGTCGCCGGCAAGGTCGAGGCCTCCAGCACGCCCAGCGACATGAAACTCCAGCGCGTCCTCGGCCACCTCCCGGCCCTGCTCCATCCCAACCCGCGTTCCATCCTCATCGTGGGCTGCGGCGCGGGCGTCACCGCCGGTTCCTTCGTCGTTCATCCGGAAGTCGGGCGCATCACGCTCTGCGAAATCGAACCGCTGATTCCCCCTGCCAGCGCCCGCTTCTTCTCCGCCGAAAACCATAACGTCGTGCACGACCCGCGTACCCACATCGTCTACGACGACGCCCGCCACTTCGTTCTGAAATCGCACGAGAAATTCGACATCGTCACCTCCGACCCGATTCACCCCTGGGTCAAAGGCGCTGCCACCCTCTATTCGAAGGAATACTTCGAAGCCTGCCGCACCCACCTCAATCCCGGCGGCCTGGTCACCCAATGGGTGCCGCTTTACGACAGCGATCTCGCCACCGTGCAGAGCGAGATTGCGACCTTCCTCGAAGTCTTTCCCGACGGCATCGTCTGGGGCAATCTTACGGACATGAACCAGGGTTACGACGTGGTTTTGATGGGTTCCACGGAGCCGATTCACATCGATATCGATGCCGTGCAAACCAGGCTCGACCGATCTCCGAGGCTCGCCGCGTCGCTGCGCGAAGTAGGCTTTCATTCCGCCGCCGAACTGCTCGGCATCTACGCGGCGCAGGGGCGAGATCTGCGTGGATGGCTGGCCCACGCCGAGATCAACCGCGACCGCGGCCTGCGCCTGCAATATCTCGCGGGCCTCGCGCTCAACCACGCAGGCGCGCCGTCGATTTATGTTGAGATTGAGTCGCGCGGCGCTTTTCCCGAGGACATCTTCCGTGGCTCGCCCGCCCAGATGGGCGAACTACGCAAAGACTTCCAGGCCTGGCGCACCAACCCCTTCTGAACGTGTGGGCAGGGCTTCGGCCCTGTCTCAATGGGCGTACCGTCCCACGAACAGAACCTGAAACTCCGGCGGGCACACGTAGGGTCGGGGCTTCGGCCCCGCCGCCAGGCTTCCGCCTGGCGCGGAACTGGCGTGCCGCCGGTGCTCGGAACCTGGCTCATTCCCGGGCGGTGGTGGCCACCGTTCGGAACCTGGCTCATTCCCGGGCGGTGGTGGCCACCGTTTCAGTGGTGCCGCCTAACGCCTGCCACATAGGCGCTAATCTAATGCACGCGACG
>Ga0302320_10022149_pt1 | contig 12565 bp, 14 predicted proteins | sample Bog_T0_3_FD_202130 | JGI IMG/M metagenome (GOLD analysis project Ga0302320, IMG submission 202130) | Peat permafrost microbial communities from Stordalen Mire near Abisko, Sweden - Bog_T0_3 | ecosystem: Environmental > Terrestrial > Soil > Wetlands > Peat | place: Sweden: Abisko, Stordalen Mire...
ATGCCCAGCAGGCGCGACAAGGAAACCTCATCCGGCAGCAGGCCCTTCGCGCGGTACTTCGGTTCCCGGATCATCTGGCGCAAAAGTTGCTCGGCTTGGACATGGAGCGGCAGCGGACTTCGGTGATTGAGGCGCATTAATTCGCCACCTCTCGAGCGGGGACGTGTTTTCATTAGTTCCAATGTATGAACAAAGTACGTTGCCGAGGGGAAGTGTCAAAACTTTTATCGCCAAACATGGCATTGTCGGGTCAACCGATTTGCGTTCGGCGGGCGTTAATTTCCACGACAAGCCTGCCGATGGCCGCGCGAAACTTGTTCCGGCTGACGCCCAGCAGGCGCGACCGGGAAACCCCCACGGCAGCAGGCCATACACGCGGTACGCCGATTGCCAGATCAAAGCGCGCCACAGGTGCTCGGCATGGACAGGGAGCAGCAGCTGACTTTTGTGGTCGAGCCACATTATTTCGCCTGGTAGGTGCAATAAGGCAACGTCTCGATTTCCACGGCACCTGATGTGCCCGCGCTATAATTCGTGGAAGGTGCCAACCATAAATCAAACAACACGTCCATGTTGGTGTTAATTTGACCCGTCAGAGCGTATTGTACTTCAGTCGCCAATGAGTGGAGGCTGACCACCGGCACGGGAAAAGGCAGTCCCTGATTGTCATTCTCGTTGCCCCATACATCGTTGCCCACACAGATAAAGGGGAAACCAACGACTTGGGCCGGGTTGAGATGGGTCAAATTCACAGACCATTGCACGGTTCCGTTGCCGCTGTAGGCAAGACCGATTTGACCAGATCCTTGAGTCAGCCCCCAGGGATCTGGACCCAAATGCCACAAGATCTCATAGGGATTGTGAATTAATCTCAAGGCGAGGCGGAATAAGGTAAATTCTCGCCCAGAATAGGCTGGATGTTCGCATTTGGCCCCATCTCCAAGTGCAATTCTCCGCCTTGAATGATGTCATCGTGGTTGATCCAAGTCCGGTCATCCTCTTTGCCATTTAGCTGCCGCTTTTGAACATAGACATTTTTTTCATTGTTAGATGAAGCGGTAATGACGAAGGTTTTATCTTCGGGTAGGCGCAAGGTGATTTTTGCAAACACAGGGCTGGTGAGCACATATTGTGCCGTGCCGGGACACAGCGGATAAAAGCCAATCGAACTGAGCAGGTACCAGCTCGCCATGGAGCCGTTATCCTCGTCACCGGGAAATCCCGCCGCGCTGGAGTTGAACAATTCCGCACAGACGCGCCGGGTCCAATATTCTGTCTGCCAGGGCTGACCCACGGCGGCAAATAGATAAAGCGAATCAAATCCCGGCTGGTTGCCCTGGTCATATTGCCCAAACTTGGCAATGCCCATTTCTCGCATTTCATGGATGATGCCGCCATAACCGCCTTTGTGGAAGACCGGCGGCAGCCCCAGCATTTCATCCAATTTTGCCGCCAGTTTGTCCCGCCCCCCCGCCAGACCGGCCAAGCCGGCACTGTCGTGGGGAACAAAGAAACTGCACTGCCAGGGTCCGCCCTCGGCATAAGGGCCGCCCCACCCGAATGGGTCGAAGGGCTCAATCCAATGGCCATCGGCGTCTTTGGGACGCATAAAGCCAACGATTGGATCCCAAAGGAGACGATAATTTTGAGCACGCACCATCAGCATCTTATAATCCTCCGGATGATTTTCTGCCTGGGCAATTTGGGCCACGCACCAGTCGTCATAGGCATAGTCAAGCGTTGCAGAAACGGCGTAAGTGCTGGCCCCATTTGGGATATAACCCAGTTTGACATAGTCGGCCAGCCCTCTTCTGACCAGTACACCGGCGGCGGGGGGGTCAAAGGCGCTTTTCCGCAGCGATTCATAAGCTTTGGCGACATCGAAACTCCGCTGGCCTTTCACCACGGCGTCCGCAAAAATCGCCGCACTGTGCTGGCCGATCATACAATCGCGATAACCGGGGCTGGGCCACTCCGCGATAGTTCCCCCTTCGACCGAGGCATTCACAAAACCCTGCAAGATTTCATTGAGTCGCGTCGGGTATAAAATGGTAATCAAGGGAAAGGTGGTGCGGAAGGCGTCCCAGAGGCCGATGTCGCCGTAAAGCACACCTTCGTGAATCTGGCCATCATAGGGGCTGTAATGAACCGTTTTGCCTGCGGCATCTACTTCGTAGAGGCGATGGGGAAACATTTGAGCATGATAAAGGCAGGAGTAAAACGTTTTCTTCTGGGCTTCGCTGGCCTCGATTTGGACCTCGCCAAGATTGGATTCCCATATTTTTTGCACCCGGGCATGAACCGCGTCGAAGCCGCCATCGGTTTCAGCCTTCAGGTTTTGTTCGGCCTGGTCCCAACCAATCAGGGAGGTGCCCACCCGCAGTTCAACGGGCGCGTCCGGTGAGGTTTGAAATTCCACATACGCAGCCACATTGTCGCCCTTGGCAGAGGGAGAGCCATCAGCATTATCCTTGACCATGACATCGCGCTTTGAAATGTCGCGGTCCAGTTCAATGACGAAGTACGAGCCAAAATTGCCGGACACGCCGCCACTGTTGGCCCGGCTCACGCCGCGAATGGTATGACCCTCAATGCCAATTTCCGATGGCCCGCAGGCGTTGAGCACCAGTCTTCCCGTTTGCCCCTCATGATAGGTCAGGCGAAACACCGCGGCTCTTTCCGTTGCGGTAAGTTCGGCAGTGATGCGGCCTTTTTTGAGATCAAGCTTTTCGTAATCGGGCCGCAAAACGGCTGAGGTGGTGTCGTAGGTGGACATGCGGGCCTTGGCACCCATCTGCAAATTGCCCGTCTGGGGCATCAACACAAACTGGCCATAATCGCTGATCCAGGGGCTGGGTTGATGCGAGGCCCGGAACCCGTCTATTGTGCCGTTCGGTTGAAAAAACCAACTTCCGTCGCCGTTTTCCAGGGACCAATCAATCATCCCCCACGGCGCACCCACCAGCGGGAGGGTGTTGCCATGGGACAAATCAACGTGCGAGTCCGTTCCTTGGAGGATATTGACGTAGTCAAGCAGGTCGCCAGCGTGGATCGGCGCTTGAAGAGCAAGGCCCAACAAAACAATAACAATGCTTTTAATCATGCTAAATTCGGTGTCGTTCGTTCGGTTTTCATTTCAGCTGCAAAGCGAAAAGTGGACCTGTTCATCGCAGACTAAATGAATACCGCTGAAACATTTTTGCAATCACCGGAAGATGTGTCAAGCCATACCGAATTTGGCACCCAACGGAACCGGGAATAAAGGCCTGATATTTGTACGTTTCGAGCGCCGCATCAAAGCGAAGCAAGGAGGAAGGCTTGACTATCACCGCGTTGCGCAAAATCCGTAAAGGTTCAGAAACATCTATTTTTTTCCCTCTCACAGTTTTGGCATTCCACAAATTGTGATCATAAAATTACATTTGATGGGACCATCTGCCAATACTCACGGGTGTTTGGAACCTTTCCGCCCACAGCCGGCGCTATCGGTCAAACATTGTCGGAACTCACCGTCTTCCAAGTTGCTCCAATTTCATATACCGATCCCAAATCCAGCGGTTGCGGCAGCCAAGTGCGAAACCGATCGACTCCGAACCCTTGAGTGCCAGCGGAGGCATAGTCGCAAAACATTAGCACGCGTTGATGACCATAAACTAACATTGGCACCCTAAGCGCCATCCAAATTCGGCCCTGATTAGCGACCTGAGCATCGCACCTCAACGCTCGCTTCGAAACTGCGTTCGGTGATAATACTACGTTCGCACCTCCTTCTGGAGGAACGAGCCGCTCATCAACAGCAAGCACGATGGGACCCCTCACCGGTGCCACTTCCCGGTTATTGTCCGGCGCGTCCAGTATTCGAGTATGCATGTCGAGATTCAGCTCAATGCCATCTCCATCGCCCCACTGCCGCTATATGAAATTCATGGCACCAAGTGTAGGCGGCCCCAGCGCGAACGATCGCCGCTGTTTCGCCCGCTGCCGTTCCACATCAGTTGGCGGATGCGTTCGCCGCCTTGGGGCGCGTCGTTGACGCCAATATCAAAGAGCAGTTCCTGGCCTTCCTTCGGAATGACGCCAAGGGCATGCCAAGGGATAGCAGCTTCCAAAGCATAGCCTTTGCCGTCAACGTTCGGGACCACGTACATTGCGATAACGGCTTGCTGCGGCGCGTTGACGAAGAACCAATCGCCCGGCTTGGGATTGGGCTTGGCACCGAGGAGAACTTGGTGGTCGCTGAACAAGAGGGCCCCTCCTTGGTTCAGGTGTTCACTGCCCAGGTACAATTCAATACTGTCGCCGGCCCACAGGCCGACCCCACTTTTATTATTACACATCAATCCGGACCCTTGACCTTAACGTTGCGAGGATCGCCAGGGTGGTAATTGCCGAAATAGTAGCTGACCACGGTGATCGGTGGATTGGAGCTTGCGCCAGCGTCGGCTAAGACCAACCAAGGCGCCATGAACAGAGCAATTATCGGGGTCGGTATTTTCATAAAATTCCCGGGTGAAATCCAACATGATTTATAACCCACGACCAAAATGCACCAGTTCACTGACTTTTCAAGCCAGAAAACCCAGGCGCATGTTCATCAAAGTTAGTTTATCAGTTTGGTCCCGGAAACGCGACTAATGGCTGGCGTTGACGCGCGACAGCCAACGGACAGTGCCAAGGCGGGCTGCTCGCACGATTTAGCAATTCTCACTTTGGCTCCCATAGCTGAATTGGATTTCCTTCCTGATCATGCAGCCGCGCAAATAGCCCGTTCGGGTAGGTCTCTGCGTCCACGGAGACATCAATCTTCGCAGCTCGAAGCTGCTTCACCATCGCGTCGAGATCGCGAACGCGAAAATTGATCATCCAATGCTTCTCGGCTGGGCCGAAATAATCGGTGTCTTGCGGGAATGGGGCGAAGACCGTCGGCCCGGCTTCTTGCGTCCACGGCGTCTGGCTGTAGTCACCGGCCACAAGATCTATTCCTAAATTCTTTTGATACCACTGACCCAAGGCCGCAGGGTTTTTCGAGCGAAAGAACAGGCCTCCGATTCCAGTAACATGTTGCATACGATTTTCTGGCTAATGAGAATGAGGTGAGACGTCGTCGATTTGTGACTTTGACCGCGCAACGGAAGGACGCGTCAACGGCAGGTGGCTCCGGCAAGTGTTAGGCATCATACTGATCAGTCCTTAGCATAGACGACTGTCTCTGCTCCAAAAAACGACCGCACCAGTCTCTTGTTGCCTTTGATTCTGTTTAGGCTTTGGCGCTGTCCCGAGGTCGCCACCACGGGCGTTTGGCCCTTTAACCCATAGGAGCGCCCGAGCGGCGGATCAGATTGAAAGGCCGCCTCGTCCAAAAAGAAGATCTTGGCACCAAGCCGTTTCGCGCGCTTCTTGAGCGCGGGATACCGCTCCTCCAGCCAATATTCCACCGCCTTGGGATCCCGGCCGTGAGCACGACGCAATGGCTTCTGTGGTGTAATATCCAAACTCGCCAATAACCGGCCAACGGCTGTCAGACCTAAATCCACGTGCATTCTCTCTTTGATCAATGACTGCACAATCCGTCGGCTCCATAGGCCAAATTCAAATCCATACTGGCGCGGGTCTTTGCCTAAGATCCAGCGTCTAACCTGCCGGCGCTGCTCTTCATTCAGTTTGGGCGTCGGACCTTCGGCAATGCGTTCAGCCACTGCCTCCCATCCATGTTCGCGAAACTTCTTTAACCATGGAAAGAGGTAGTTGCGGCAGAAACCATACTCCATGGCGATGGCGCTAGGGCTGGCACCATCCTCGACCACCCCCGGATCGCCATCTGACGCAGTTCAGCAAAGGTGTGGTGTTTTAAGGATCTGCCATCGCGTTTCACATTCAAGCAATAGCATACAGCGACTTTCAGACGTCATCAATCCCAAAGACTGACCAGTATTGCCATGCCGGTTCGCAAAGTTTTGGGAATATGGGGCAGGATTGAAAGCATGATTCTCAGCCCATCGGGTCGTGGAACTGAACATGCGGCTTCAAACTGAATTGAATCCCGCCCGCTCCGGCGAGCCAACTGTGGAGAAATGCGGCTGCCAGTTCCGGCCAAGCGTCGAAGTGATCCAGACCGAGAACGACTACGACCAGGACGTGTTCAACGGTTAATGTTGAGCTCAACCTTTAACGGTGACATCGGCCAGATTGTGAAAACTGACCCGATTGACAAGGAAGTCACCATCCGGTTTGATCAGCGCGAGGTCGTTTATGACTACGGCGAACTGGATGACGTTTCACTGGCCTTCGCCATCACCCTCTGGCCGTGGCCGTCAGGAACCACAAGACCGAGAGCCGCTTTTCCTCCGCTGGCAAGCTTGACGGGTTAAGCCTTGCCGCCGAAACTGACATAGTCGTCCAAATCCAGCAGGTCAAAAAACGTCCCGATATCCTCACGTTTTGGACCGTACTTCTTGTGGTTTTCGTTGACGTATTCCCGCGTTTCCGGATCAGTCGGCACGCGCTGCTCTACGTAGGCTGACCATTGAGCAATTTCCAACTCGGAGCGCTTGAACTTCGCGTTGGCAGTGATCCAAGCCAAAATCTCCCCGTCCCCTTTGCCAGTGGCGAGCTGCTTTTTCAGGGCGTCTGCCTTGATACCAACCCAGTCCAGGAATCGATGGTCCAGCGGGCAATCGTAGCTGTATTCACCATTCTTGCCGATGAGTGTTGCGCGGCCTTTGTCCAGGCAACGGGGAAGAATCACGAAGCCGCCGAGTCGCACCCGGGGACTGCGGGGGGCCTGTTTTGTAAGGTTAAATGTAGTTTGGACAATTGTATTTTTCTTCATTCGAAGATAACTCTAGTCTAAACCCCCGGCGGAGCCTATGGGGTGTTTACCTTATGTGTTGGTTGAACGAAGGAAGGTTGTCAGCGGTGGAGCGCCGGCAAACCATAATTGCTGGCGCTGTGTCTGGCGGTTAAGAAAAGCATCAATTTAGGGCTTTCCATAACAGAATTACTTTGGTTTAATGAGGGCCATGAATATATCACATCTGACACCATTACAACTCCGCCAAGCCGCTGATCTGAAAGAAAAGATCGAGTCGCTGGAACGACAATTCGCCTCCGTGACTGGAGGAATTACTCCTCCGCCGGTCGAAGCACCGGCGCTGGCCCAACCCGCAAAACCTGGCAAACGCACGATGAGTCCAGCACACAAAGCCAAGATCAGGGCGGCACAGGCATTACGCTGGGCAAAATATAATGCCGCCAAAGCCAAGACTTCTGATAAGGGTGCGAAACTTGGAGAAGGAGGACCGAAGAAAGGCGGGATGAGCGCTGCTGGACGTGCTCGAATTGCCGAAGCTCAAAAACTACGCTGGTCAAAGGTCAAGGCCGCGAAGATATCTGAAGCGCCGGCCAAATCCGAAGCGAAGCCAGCCAAGAAACGGAGGATGAGTGCTGCCGCCAGGGCTGCAATTTCTGCGGCGGCGAAGGCGAGATGGGCGAAGGTGAGGAGTGGAAAGAAGTGAGTTTGGATTAAATTGAGATGGCCACCCTTGATGGAGTGGCCATTTTCATTTGTGAGGGAACGAATCTGGCAACTCAAATACAACGATTAGAATGGGAAAAGTCCCCCCAGAGTTTTGTATGCAGCCTAGTGGGTTCAAGCGTGGCCAGAAAGCCGAAAGGCACCCTGACCAGCAGAATGCCTTCGGAAAAAGATCAGCAATTATTTCTTCACACCCAGGATCGCGTCCTTGGCAGCTTTGGCGACCCTAAACTTCACGACTTTCTTGGCCTTGATCTGGATCGTTTCAACAGTAGCGGGATTGCGGCCGACCTGGGCTTTGCGATTAACCAGCACCAGTTTGCCGAGACCTGGGATGGTGAACGAGTCCTTGGCGTGTTTGTACGCCAGGGCCGCGAGGTGTTCGAGAATTTCAACGGCCTGTTTTTTCGTGAGGCTGTGCTTTTCAGCGAGTTCAGCGGCGATTTGTGATTTGGTGAGTGCTTTTGGCATAAATTTGACGTGTTGTTTTTTTGTTTTTGGTCAATATTTACGGGCACACTTAAGGATGAAGGAAAGGAGAGCCAAGAGAAAACCATGACTTTGCTGAAGATTTTTCAATTTGATCTGACCAGCTTGACGGCAGGGGAAACAGGACGAAAATGCGGTCAGAAGTTTCTGCGCATCATTCGAAGCGACGGAGGCAAATTCTTCGGTTTTGGCGAATCCAACCTGCCCGTCCTGGCCAAAGTGGAAGGCCGGTTCGCCCAAATCCTGCCGCCTAAAGCTCCTGACTACAAGGCGCGTCTGTTCGCACAAGCCTTGCTGCAGGTCAAAGGCCTCACCATCGCCAAAGCCGGCACAACCGTCCGGCTGCCACGCTCACAGTGCTGAACCTCCAACATGTATTCATATTTTGGCAGAACGAACATGAAATCGCCATTCGTCGCCGTCGCGCTGCTGGTGGCTGCGCCATTTGCGGTGCCTGCGGACGCCCAGGTACCCGCGCCGCTCATCGTGCCTGACGCCGACCGCCTGACGTTGGACGAAATTGGGGTGTATGCGGCGGGCTACCGGTACCGCGGCCAGGCCGAGAAACGATTCCCCGATGGGTGGAACGGTGGTTTTGAGGCGCTGACGGGTGTGGCCTTGCAGCAAGCGGGCGTACAGAACGGGCGCGCGGCATTCCTGCTGCATCCGCCGTGGCGTGGTGGAACCGGCGTGGCGTTCCAGGAATTTCGTTTCCAATTGCCGGGGGCCAGCGCCGTCCAGCACATCCAGTTGGTCGGCGCGACCGCGATGCGCAGCGATGCCCTGGCTGGTCCAGGGGAGAAACCCAAATCGGACGGTGCGACCTTCCGCATCCTGGCCAACGGGCGCACGTTGCTGGACGAAAATCGTGACGACGCGCAGTGGAAGCCGTTCTCCTTTGACCTCACCGGTCTGGCCGGCCGAACCCTGACCCTACGGTTTGAAACGGACCCGGGACCACGAAACGATCCTTCGTTTGATTTCGCCTTGTGGGGCGGGCGCGAGTTGTTACTGCAAGGTTTCGCGCCGAAGCAGAAGGTCCAGACCGCACTTCCGCCATCGCTGGACCTGCGACGCCTTTATCCGGTGCAAAATGGGGAGGTCGCGCCGCCCACTGGCTTCGCGGGCAGCCTGAAGACAGCGGTCAGCACCAATAACGCAACGCTGACTTACCGTGGCGCCGATGGTACGCTGCAATATCAGTGGACTCCTCCCGCCACAGCTGATGATCCACCTTTGGGACGCTGGCAATTGCGGGCGACACCGCACGGCGAAACCATTGCCGAGGTCGTTCCGCTGGCGGGCGATGCATGTTTGGAATGGAGCCAGGCGGCCAAATTCAAGAGTAGCCACGTGGAGCCGGTGTCGGGCGGGGCCGCCTGTATTTCAACCTATGAGGTGGCCGGGCACCTGGCGACGCTTCGCTGCACCGCGGATTTGAGCGGTAAAAGTTTGGTGCTGGAGGTTGACTGCGACGTGCCGCAAATCGCCGCGTTCGACGCGGGTCGCTGGGGCCCGGTGCTGCACCGGCGGCCCCTGCCGGTACCTTACTATTCCGGGCAGGTGTTTTACGTCGAACCGGAAAATCTGTTCGTCAACGCATTTCTCGATTGGACAAAATCATCGGCTTCTTATCTCGAAACCACCAGGGCTATCTATGGCGCCTGCACCGACGGCACCCGCGTGCCACTGCGCGAACGGGTGGTGTTCTCCGCCGCGTGGAACGCCGCCGAAACCCTGCCGAACGTGCCCAATCCTCCCTCGCCATTCCGCGAACATCTGGCGGGCAAAATCATCCTGGATATTTGGGGCGGGCGGTTCGACGACATCGCCCGCAATCTTGAAACCCTGCATGATTACGGGCTGAACAACTGCCTCGCCATCATTCATGACTGGCAACGTAGCGGTTATGACAACGCGCTCCCCGCCCATGTGCCAGCCAGTGTCAGGCTCGGCGGCGATGCCGGCATGAAAAACCTGGCGGCCACCGCAAAACGGCTGGGCTACGACATCGCGCTGCACGAGAACTATGTGGATTACTATCCGAATTATGAGGGATTCGATATCAGAGATGTGTCGCTCGATGCAAACAGCAACCGCGTGCATGCGTGGTTTAATTCAGGCACAAAGATTCAGTCCTTTGCAGTGCAGCCCCACGCGATCCTGGCGCTGGCAAGCCAGCAGAGTCCGCAGATTCGCGACCGCTATCAGCCCAATGCCGACTACCTGGACGTCCACTCCGCAGTGCCGCCCTGGTTTCATGTGGACTATCGCGCCGGCGCAGCCGGGGCCGCAACCTTTCGGCCCGTTTGGGACGCCCACCGCCAATTATGGGCCTTCGAGCGGGCCAACTACGGCGGGCCGGTGTTGGGGGAGGGGGCCAATCACTGGTTCTGGAGCGGATTGCTCGACGGCGTCGAAGCGCAGTTCGGTGCCGGCTGGCCCGGCAATACCGGCCGCACGGCTCCCTTGATGGTGGACTTCGATCTCCTGAAAATTCATCCGTTACAGCTCAATCACGGCATGGGTTATTACGAACGCTGGTGGAGTTCGCCAACTTGGGGCGCGCGTCCGCCGATGGAAGTTCTCGACCAATACCGGATGCAGGAAGTCATTTACGGTCACGCCGGTTTTCTGGGCGGCGCCACCTATTCGGACGTGCCGCTGGCGTGGCTTGAACATCATCTGCTGTCCCCGGTCACGACGCGTTATGCCACCGCATTTCCGCTCAGCATTCAATATCAAGTGAACGGGCGTTGGGTGGACGGCACTCAGGCGGCGCAGGCCGGATGCTGGAACCGGGTTCGCGTCACCTACGACAACGGCCTGACCGTAACCGCCAACAACGACGCCGAACCGTTGGGTGAGGGCAGCATTACTTTGCCGCAATATGGCTGGCTGGCCGACGGCGCTGGCGTCACGGCTTGGACGGCGTTGCTCCAGGGAGTCATTGCTGACTATGCGCACACCTCGGACAGCACCTTTGCCAGCGCACGGCCGGCGTCCGAATGGAATCAAAGTGGTATTCATCACATCCGCCCGGTAATCACGGAGTTCCGGCAAACCGGCAATCGTTCCTTCGCAGTTGGCTACGAGTGGCAGGTCGGCGAACCCCTGTCACGCGACTACCACTGTTTCGTCCATTTCGTCAGCGGTGAAGACATCTCCTTCCAAAACGATCACGCTCTGCCACACCCCACTTCGACCTGGAAAGCGGGTGAGACGCTGCCGGACGGCCCCCGTGACGTCCGCTTGCCGGACGGTCTGCCCGATGGCGACTACGGCGTACGCATCGGATTGTATGTCCCGGAAATTGGGCGTCTGCCCTTGCAGGGACGCAACGATGGCCAGGATCGCATTCGAGCGGGCACGCTGCACGTGCGGCAGGGTGGGCGGAACCTCTCATTTGCAGCCGAGCCGCCTGCCGCTGGCAGTGATGAAGATATGTATCAGCGCCGGCTGAACCTGACCGGCAAAGTGCTCGACTTCGGGGACGTGCGCACTGACGGCAGCGTATTGGCGCGGCTCGAAAACGGTGAATGGGTTTTGCGCGCGCTGCCGCGCGCGGGCGATTTCCTCCTTGAACTGAGCGCGGCGCGTTTTGGCCACCCGGCCAGCGTACGCTGCGTGGGCGGTTCAGCGGCGACGGTGACACCGCAAGTGCGCGGCGACTGGTGGCAGTTGAAATTGAACGGCGCCAAGCAATACTGTTGGAAATAATCCCGCGCTTCCACCGCTGCTTTCCCGTCCGAAATTATTTTTGCCTTGGGCCGCCTGTGCCCCGCTTGTCATGCTGGTGGCCGCACGACATGGGGCGGGTGGCTGGGGCTTGAGGGCGGCCATCAGGGTTTGTTTTTTATTTTCCGGCCTTGAGGTTGACCAGAGTCGTGCGGGATTGTTGCAGCAGGTTGTAGAACTGCCCTATTTGCGTCGGGGTCACTTCCACCCGGGGATAGTCGTAGAATTGCAGATAAAAGCGGACGGTGCCTTCCTTGCGGTCGCTATGGGCAATCACCCGGAAGCCCGCCTTGGTGGAAAAAGTGCCCTCGAACCCCTCCAACGCCGTCACTGTGGAGTCCATCTGTTTCAGATCATTCACGGCGTTGATCAGTGCACTCAATTCGTCCTCGTCCACGAGGACGCGCACCTCCGCTGACTGCCCGTTGTCGCTGACACCGACGGCCAGACCAAAGACCTTCTGGCCGGTGGTGTTATCGGTGGTCTCCTTGCAACGGACCGAGATTTGTATCGTGCCGAGCGGGATGAATCCCATTTGGCTGATGCCCTTGACGAGGACGACGCCGGTGCGGCTTTCGAACTGGCCCAAGGCGGTTTTGAGGTCGTTAGTGTCCTGGGCCACGGCGGCTCGGGCCAGTGCGAGCGTGGCGAGGATGAATAGAAACTCAATTCTCTTCATACTGGAGAGTGGTACGTTCATGCCGCTTTCTCCAGTCCGAGGATAGCGGCGTAACCGCAGCGGACAAGGCTGATTTTGGAGGCGAGGAATTTCTTGAGCGTAAGGCTTTCGGGTGAAGCAGAGAG